>JAAUXT010037259.1_pt1 | contig 28742 bp, 29 predicted proteins | sample 7278171 | NCBI WGS metagenome assembly JAAUXT01 (sample SAMN14350112, study PRJNA611818) | marine sediment metagenome | isolation source: surface marine sediment (1.8m) | place: French Polynesia: Moorea | collected 2018-08
AGACAGACAGACAGACAGACAGACACAGACAGACAGACAGACAGACAGACAGACAGACAGACAGACAGACAGACAGACAGACAGACAGACAGACAGACAGACAGACAGACCGACCGACCGGTGTGCACACTGTCGCTGACCTGCGTTGCAATTCATGGTGTCAATCAGAATGCGATCATTTCAAGTCTTCATCTTTGAATTTCACAAAAGTCCTAACAGACCAGCTCTAGCCAACTGAATGAGACTAGAACTGGAGTTCAGGAAGTTTCTTCAAGCATGTTCAGGGGATCTTGAACAAACGACCAAAACAAATCGAGGAGTGCGTTCATGACCCGCTACATGTGCTGGAGGTCGAGTTGAAAAGTCTCGTCGGCGTTCTGAACAAGCTCGCAACCCAAACGACAAAGCATCAGGCGAAAGGGTTGATTGAACAAATGCTGGTGTTCTCGACGGCGGAGGGAGAACATATAGCGATGAATGCATTCCTGTAGAGAGCTGAACTGACACGAAGATCACTGAACCTCACAAGTCGTTTTGGCGGAGCTGTCCATTTCATTGCGGGAGAAGAGCTCTCACCTCCACGCCCTGCACGCAAGGCAAGGCACACACACACACACACATATCAATGTTCTGTGCAGGCTCGGGGCTTGCCCTGACAAAGACATCGCTGGGGATGAAGAACACACACACACACACACACACGCACACACACACACACACACACACACACACACACACACACACACGCACACATACAGTATCAGCAGCAGCAGCAGCAATTTCCCGATTACAATCGCGGTCAATTGCACCACCACGGCAATTGTTCCATCATTTGCCAGAAGCTGCTTTTCCGCTTTGCGCCTGAACCTCCACTGGACATTCATCATCCGAATATCACAGCTGCTTCCTCGTGAAGCACGTCTGTCCAGCCTTGAATATCATCCGCACATTAACGCACATTACATCTGCGTTGTGGACTTGGACTGAACTCTCTTGGATCCCAGATACGACACTCTCCCTGTTCTGAGCCGAATACGAAAACAGTTCACTTCATTTGTACTGCCGACTGATGTGAATTTGTTTTGCTCCAAATCGCACCGGATCTATACGTCAACAGTGCACTGTACTCGATACTTTCAATTGAGAGCTCTCATTGCGTCACGGTACAAACAGCAAAACAGACCATTTGGCTTTCAAGCAGCAAACAACGCAGCGAGATTTCCTGGAATCAAAGCTCTGGTTTAACTTCCAGTCACTCACAACTCACCTGCATTTTGACGGCAAGGATGACAGACGTCAGGTCGTTCTCCAGCGGCCTCAGGATGACTAGTCTCGTCAGCGTGAGATTGCACAATCTGAAACGAGAAATCCGGCTGGGTCTTCAACAGATCACAGATTTGCGTTCTGACCTCAAGTCCTGGATTCGGTTTGAGAAGCTGGCAGGAGGATCCAGTATCAAATTACACACGCTCACCACCAGATATTCTTTCTGGGAAGTGATACTGGTCCACTCTCAGGCCAGATTGGTCAATTCTGAAAAAATACAGCAGGCCTTTCCTCTCTACGTTTACAGAGAAACATTTGTCAATAACACGTGTCCCGTTCCCCAACAATTGACATCAGCAGGACAGAAAACACTTGTCCAGATCCCTTTCATCGACTTCTACTGTTTTGAGATACTCGTAGATCTACACAGACTGGCAGCGTTCGAAACCTGAGTTTGACGTCATTGCATTGCTCGAGCGTCACTCTTTTGCGGTGTCAAAAACTCAAGCAAGTGAAGAAGAAACAAATGGAAAATACCGCGTATCTTCTTGCTCGAGCGATCCAACTTCAGCCGGAGAACTGAGTACCACGAGATGGCTTCAGGAGGTGAAAAGCTGAAGCTACCTTGAGGCCAACCTCTGGAGCCTGCTATAAAAGTCGTGTGACACTCCTTTTGATGGGTTCTGCTGCATTCACTCAGTGAACGTGAACAAAAATTAAACCTTCGTACATACCCTGGGTATGAGTCTTAATTGTAAGGGACAGCCAGCTCCAACGACTGGGCTGTTCTAACCACAGGGTGCCGGCACCAGTAGTGGACACCAACATCCACTGAGCACAAGTGTGGGTTGCGTCCCGACTGGAGCAACCGTAGACAACACAAATGCGACATCAACACAAGCAAAAGTGATGATGAAAGTGAGAGATGAGACAAAATTCTGTCACCTTGTCTCGTGAATCGACATGACAATGGAGGCCCTTCAGCGTCGACCGCATAAACTGCGGCATTTTCACACAATTCATCAGTGTCGCTAGCTGAAAATCTCTTTTCCAGTCTCCGACAGACGGAGAAAGCTGAGAGCATGTTGGAAGCTGCTTTTACGACCAGAGCCGCAGTGTGTCAAATCAAACGCTGGAGACAATTTCCAAATGTGTCTTGATGTCTGGGCACAAGAGCGTTACAAAAAGCAAGGGGCGCCCTTCTTGCAAGGCGCGCCGTAAAAAGACACCTCGGACCCAAAAGGACGACTGTTCGTGCAGCTAACAAGCCACCAACGCCATTTGTCTTGGCGCTCAAATTGCATCTGCGTGACAAGCAATTCGTCACAGGAGAAGGGGGTTCAATAAATTCAAACAACTTGACATTCTGTTGAAAAGATACCAGAAGCAGAACTGAATTAGCATTCTGCGCTTGTATTGTTCCCTGGGTAAACGAGTACTTCAGCAGCAAGACTGCAGACAAACAAATTAATTTAAAAGCTGGTGAGTTTGGTCGATAACACGCGACTGCGTTTCCGCTCAGGAGCTGGCTCACGATTTCGAGGTTAATCTGGTTTGTGCGGCCCCTGCGCCGAGCTTCCTCAGACAGACCTGCAGATTCTGATACCACTCGGAGCTTGAGCAATCCAGACGACCACTGACTTCATTGTCAGAGCAATATCTGAGGGAATCCATCTGAACAAAGGCATTGCATCAAAAGGAGGCAACGAACTAGACCAACACGACATTCTAGTGCGGACGATTTCAGTGACCAAGGCAGAAACCGGAAGTAGAAATTCGAGCTGCGTGAAGGTGAATGTTTGGCCGACAGATTGTGTTTTGCACGCTGACAGAAGCCGTCGGTTCGTGAGGCAGCACTTCCTCGAGAGCAGATGAAAGCGCAGTTCCGCCAGCTGTGATCTCAGCTGCTTCCAACCTGCTGAACCAGGAACTCGTTCCTTTCAGGCGGAATCCACAAACTTTTGTTGCTTTCCGCGTTCTCATTCTAAAATGTTTGCGATTCAGGTTTATTCAAATCTTGAGTCACAACACCAGTCACAGTTTCGATTTCGACTGCGCCAAACTCATTGTTTTGTCGACTTGACATTTTTTCGCCAACTCCACCCAGCACTGAACCTCTGCACCTCCACCACTGCGACGAGTCGAATCTCGAGCAAAAAACAACTGTTGCGTAGCTTCGCAGCTGTATCAACAGACCACTTCCTCGTTACCACCAAACCGCTTCAGCCTTGACAAAGGTTGCAGCAACTGCCTGATTGTTGTGCCGACAGGTTTGCTCTCTCGAGGAAATCAAGGTTTACGATCGTTGCTGGTGGACGATATTCGGTCAACTGTTGCAATCACTGGTTACCTTTGCTCTTCAAAAGCAAAAGCGCAACAAAACCTGAACACTTAGAGAATATCACAAAATGTTCGTGTGGTGGAGAACACCACGAATCTGTTGGGAGCTTCGAGTTCGACGGAGCGTGAGCAACGCCTGTCCGGGAACATGTTGGAGTGCCAAGAGTCCCTCACTTGTTTCTCCAAATAGCAAAGGGAATGACACATGACAGGCTCTCTTTCCTCGCTGCCTGCGCATCAACAGAGTTGATTTCACGTGGCTTTCTGCTGTGTACGCTTTGATTTTTGTGCACAACAAGCGCCGTACGTAGGATACAAGTTGGGCACTGAATCAATGCAATTTGTGTGGGAGAACAACAAAAAGTGCAAATCTCAATCACATGACTGTCAACGCGACATCAAATCTCAATTGCAAAACCCTGCTTTTCTTGCCCTTTGCTGTCTCCATTGAATCCTCACAGGCTGCAACAAATTTGCGTTGTACCAAGGGAAGGTCCAATCGTTTGGACTTGCTCGTACTTCGCTTGGTCGACAACTGAATCCAGAAATTGTTCTGACTGAGGAAGATCCTTCTGGCTTCCGGTTTGCTTCAAGTGAAACCGTCTGACACTATCCATGGCAGTGGAAAGCAATTGTGTGCTCAATTGATCTCTGGCTGCATGTTTACAGCTTCGTGGAAGGCTGAAAGCATTTAGTCCTGCACACACTCATCGCCTTGTAATTGAAATCTATGAACAAGCTCAAATCAATATTCACGAGCTCAGCCAAATCCACAGACGCAAGACATCATCTCCAAGACATCTTCACACTTGGCCGCAGCGGTTCAGGTTTGACCAGCAACAGGCCAATGTCTGAACTGTTTGAACCGAATCTGACTGAGCACACAGATCGACATATTCCTGTTCAACACAACACACGGCATCAAACCAACAGAACCAAATCCTGTCTGGCTGAGCAGTTGGTCAGAGAGAGAGAGAGAGAGCAAGAGTGAGAGAGAGCAAGAGAGAGAGCAAGAGTGAGAGAGAGAGTGAGTGAGAGAGCGAGAGAGAGAGAGAAAGAGAGAGAGAGAGAGAGAGAGAGAGAGAGAGAGAGAGAATGGCAGAGGACGAGGACGACTGACGTTGGGTGAGCGCGTGTCACCACCACCCAACCACCCAGCAGTACCCATCCCCACCCGGCATTACCCACCCTACCCTTCGTTCCGAGTGTGAGTGGCAACCGTAACGTCCTTGAGACACTGGGTCTTTTGGAACAAACAAGTTTTCCTCTCATCAGTCATGCTCAAAAGATTAATCTGCCTGAGGCAGACAAAACATCAAGGGCGCCACAGTTATGAGGTCAATGCCTTGAACTGTTACGAGGGCTTCCTGCAGAATCACCCTGGGAAAGAGACAGCGACACATTTGAATACCGGCACTGCTTCAAAACGTTCACACAACCGCCTCCTGACTCGTGTCTCAGAAAGACCCTGTTCGGAAAGTATATTTCCGTCAAATGTTCTCACAAGAAACCGTGCAGTGCAAAAGAGATCCTTGATACAAATCAGATGCTTTATCAACCTGACACTTTTTGCACTTTTCTGTTTCAGATACGTTTTCGAACTGGAGCATCCTGTTTACGAAAAAAAGATCTTGTGAGTGAACTTTTTATCTGCTTCATCAACCACGTCATTCATCTCACATCAAAATTAATCTGGTCCAAATTTTGGTGAGATTTCCTCCGCATCGTCGTGTCTCAGGCAGCAAAGGCCGAGCCCAACACGGCTGTTGACGAACCCTCGCAAGCTCCGCTGCACCAGAAGAAACCCTGACAATGTTTTACTCCTTGGTGGATGGAAACCAGCGCCAAAGCTTTCGCAGTCGATGTGATAAAATTTGAAAAGATCTGCCCCGAATGCGGAATGATGCTGATGTTCATTCATGGAGGTCAACATGGAACCTGTTTGGGTGACAACTTCGCAGGGCTTCCACTTCTGAAAACAGAGACGGCACACGAACATCCGCTTCATCCACGGAACACCCAGTAGGTGCTCGTGACTCGATGAATTGGGAGACTCTTCACAGAAAATATTGACTTCTTTGGAGGATTACTGACACAGCTGTCCTTGAGTGTACCGTCAGCTGAAAATCGGCGTCAGTCGAAAACTCGAAAAAGGCGCAGGTATTGTTTCTTGGCAGAGTTCAATTTCAATCTGCCTCGTTCCGTCAATCTCGATTACTGCAGTTCTGACGACAGGTGTAATTGTCACAACGATCAGCAGATCTACCTGATAATAGGTGTGTCATCTCAAAACACAAGCGAGTGAGGGGCTTGCTGAAACATTTGTGAGCAAACCATGAGACCAAAAATCAAATCATTTTGAAATCAGCTGGTTCACTCTGACCTGGGAGGCAGGAGTCGTTGAACTGGAAAATTTCATGGTGGCTCCCATGAAATGCTGGTTAACTCTTGACCGTCTTCAATCAAACCTTGCGAACCTTGTGACTTTGGAAAGGCAATGAAGGTTCGCTCCGTCGACAGCTTCACGGAACAAAGCACATTCACAACTCTCAGCAATGGTCGGTTCAAGGGATTTTCACCTTTGCCGAGATCAAACACAATTTAAATGTGAGCACAAAGTCAATGCAACAAAGATTCAGTCCGTCTGCAACATTGCGGACCCAAGCAAGATGAGGTGTCCAACAGCAAATTTGCAGCACGCACAAGAACAAGAACACTCATCAGTGTGAGCAGACTTGGATCCGGAACAGGTATCACCACAGTTCCGCCTCAGGGCGTAGATCTGAATAGAATCTAATTTGAGGCAAAAAAGATTCCCCACTTGCAAAAATCACAATTATGTATCGAATTCGGGAAAATTTTTTCTGCGATTGGGTGGGGTCGGGGTGGGGGTTCGCTACTGAAAGTCAAAAACTGAAAGCGAGCGGAAAACCCTCACCCTGACAAAAAAAAAAAGAAAAAAGTGCAACATTGGCTGGGATTTGTTCACATGTCCCAAGTCAGATGACCTTCCTCCCAAGAGAAGAAACCCTATTTTACACCTTTTTGGCGATACACTTTGAAGGTTACAAACTCACGGCGCATTGGTGACCCACTGCGTCATCATCTGATGTCATTCCGCCCAATTCAAGCCTTGTTGTTATTGTTTATGGTTCATTGCACTATTGACAGTGAAACCAACCCACCGAATCACCCCTGGGTGACGGTCCGCTCATGGACACTCGTTTCGTCCCCATGGAGGTCATGAACCCCTGTGAGGCACCATGCCCCACCTCCGCCAAGGTTATTACTCCCCCACCCCCACCCACTCACCCCCTGGGCCATTGGAGCAAAAGGGGGTAATTCGGATCAGATTTTCGCACTCTCAACTTTGATCAACCCTGGTGAACAATTTCCTGGAATTGAGTCAGACGAAGACCAACAATATTCTTCAGGTCTTTGGTTTTGATACCACACAAGCACAAGGTCCTTCATTACGAAAAAGCTGATTTTCAACCAAAAAATGTGTGTTGCTGATTCAGGCCACCAGTTTCTCTCAACAAAGGAAATTATGTACTGCAAATTCTCTGACACAACGCATTCTACATGCCTTTGGCATTCTGGATGTACTTAGTATTTGAATATCAGGCTTATAGTTGCTGAGAAACCAGACATTGTTGCAAGGCACACCAGAAGGATTTTTGCAAGGACAAACCCAGATAGAATCTTATGTTACTTGAAATAACTCAATGAGAATACCATATTCTTACATAAAACTTGAAGCCTGTTTCATGAGCGTATCTTTTGATGATTTTCCAAAATATCTTGAAAAACAAGCATGCCAAAACAAAAAATGTTGAAAAACATGCCTTTTCTTTCTGTGTACACAATTGATTTCCATTTCCAACAAACATTTTCAATGCAGAAAAGTGCTTGCACAAGTACTATCAAAAAAAAAAAGAACCAAACATTTTGACAACCCATGAAACAAAATGACTGGAAATTCAGAGCAGAGTTTAAACAGCTGTGGAGCCTTTTGAACACAACAATGATGAGAACAGGTTTTTTGGGGGCAAATTAGCTCACATGCTTGTATGGAGAGATGAATAAAAAAAATGTCATAAGTATGGAGCCCTACAAATGGTAGGTTTGAGTGGCCCGCATTGCCCCCTTTTGCTCTACGCCCCCCCCCCCCAAAGGCCATTACCCAACCCTCAAACCCACCTTGGCCACAACCCACATCACTGCATGAATGACAAGACGAAACGCGACCATCGGGTAGATCTACCCTCCCCCAGGACTTCTTGTTTCGTCCGTGAAAGCAACACAGATACATGAAAATACAATAGAGTCTACCTTGGTATGCAGTTTGGCGATGACTTTTCTACTTCCCAAGTTGCGAACAGTTTCATGGGAGTGGGGCCACGATCAGCCATGTTCAAAATATCCAACTGTTCGAGAAGGTGTGTTTCTGGCAGACCTTTCACAATCTGATTTCTGCTGTGGACTTCACAAGTAGAAAATATAAGTTTCAAATCCAAACCAAAACCTCTCCACAATCCTTGTCGGCCATCACCACGAAATGCAGTTGCGCATGCGCCACGACCTCGACCTCATCTGCCAAACCACAACAGGACCACGTGGCCCTGTTTACAATGGTTCTGACATCCGGAATGCAATTCTTTGTGTTTATCGATTCATTGTGTCCTTGTGTCCTCTTCACTTCAATCAAAATTTGTTGTTGTTGCGGTACATCTCAATTTTGCTTTGAAAGGGATGATTTTCTGAAGAACAATGAATAAAGCAATGCCAGGGATAAAATCCTGTACACCGTACTTGCAAGGAACATTTTATTTGCAACTAGAGATTTGTTACACACGATGCAAGCTCAACGCTCTTGTCTTCCGTTCAATATACTCATCAACAGCCAACAATAGCCAACAACAGACAAATTCGGACGTCAGGTAAATATGCGGAGAACAGGGGTGGATTCGAGGGGATGAGTCTTGAACATTAGTCGAGGGTCAGTCACGGCGATCGCGGTCCCCGTCCTCAGTGGATTCATTTCCATCCTTGGAACAGTGATTTTTCCATTTTCATACAAGGTATCTTTCTTTTGAAAATATGTTCGACAGACCAGGAGACACTGGTCAGTGAATCCAAATTCGCGTCTGACGGATCATTGTGTTGCTTGCCCAGCGACTGTCACGTCAACTAATCTCAGTTGCTTTGCGATTCAAAATGCGCTTCAGTCATGAAAGGCTGCGGCGAGCTGTCGGTTATTCCCGTCAAGCACGAGTATCTCGTCAGAACGCCATGTACGCACTCGCCGCACGAGCTTCACAGGAGGAGTTCAGAAGAGCATCGCCAAGCGACTTGAATCGACTCAAATGAAAGCTAAATGCCTGGCATGCCGTTGTTGAGCGGCGAAGCAAATTCGTTCATTGGTGGAGTCACACGCGGTCCGGGTCCCGCCACCAAAAGATGACTAGTGAGCCACCACATGAACAGCGGTTGTGACAAAGCGATGGTGAGGAGCATGTACAACCGTCGCTTGTTTCCCTTGGTGAAGGCGTCAGCGTCAGCGTGCGGGATGATTGCCAGCTTCAAGGTACGCACCTGTCAACATGAGGAAGGATGCGAGTCTCATTTCATCTCATAACCAAAGTGTTGTGAGAAAACTGATGGTGTCGGGGCAATTGCACGATTTCCCAACAGTCTGTCCAAGAAACACTCACAAGGAAAAATGCAAGTGACGCACTGGCCCACAAAAGCACCAAATAGTAGCCCGACGAACTGAACAACATGCCTGCCAACAGGCTCGCTATCATTCTACAAAGGAAAATACTTGGTCTGTCCCCTGCACGAAATTTTACATTTGAGAAAACGAATACAAGATTTTGTAGAATTGAAAAAGGTATTCTTCGTGTGGGGCTTGCATTATCTAGCACTTATAAACTGGCAACGAAGTCCAACTTACCCGACGTACTTGTATCCACAATATGCGAGCAAGTCCAAATATTTCAGTTCAGTTGAGACGTTCAAAATGTAGGTCATGAGAACCAGCAGCAGGATTTCAATGATCAACCACACAAAAGCTGAGCTGCATGTGATGCCCAACTGTTCCGGAGTGAATCTACAATTGAACGCCGAGATCAAGGCGAATTTTTTGCCGACTCTCCTTTTTGTGAGACCTCGAAGACCAAATTCAGAGTGGTCACCTGTTGTTTGTTCCAAGCATGACTCCTGCCACAAGAACGTACGTGACGAAAGCCATCACTGAAATATCGGAAGACAAACTTGACTGTCGTGTTCGGTCTTCACGTCGCAGTTGCGCGTGACTGTTTCTTTCCATTGCAATTTTAAAGCTTTTTCTTTGACCTGGTATGTAGAGGTCTGGAGCATTTATTTCGTATCTGGGTGCAACTGGCTGGTCTTGGTTGTACCGAATCGACCAATCCTGAAAAGCGCATCGCTTTGAAATAAGCATCACTTTTCAAACGGTGCCAGCAGATTCACGTCGACGTCTTCAGAATGCAATTGAACGGTCAGGCAATTGATTGTGGCAATCGCTCTGTTGCATTGTCAGTAAATTATCTGAGCAATGACAGCGATCGTGAAGTCATGAAACAGTGACTTTTTTCGTCGCGAACAACCCAGTGTTATCCACAGAAACCTACGGCAACTGACATTCAGGTTCCCCACATAAAAACGGTTGCAGCTTACAAGATTCGGACGTGCAGAAAACAGTAAATTCTCACTTACAGCATGAGCATACGGGAAGAGCAAAAGGCCAATCTTCTTTCCAACATACGCAGTGTCCACGGCAAAATAATACTTCAACTTGCTTGTTGGAACGTACTTTTCAATCTGAAACACACAAACACCGCAAAATCACACAACGTTTCTGCATCAAACATTTCTTTGGCAGACCTGCTCAATTCGAAAAAACGTTGTCAGTATTTTGCATATTTGTTGTGTTTGTTTCGGGAAGCAATAACTTTTGAAAGTCTGCACCTGAAGCTTTCATATTCAGGGTATCTTGGGTGAACGCGCAATTGTGGGTGTTGAACCCCTCATACTTTGGTGGCCATCTTGCAAAATACAGGTCTACACGCGCAGGTTTCTCCCCTTCAGCACGTGGGTCTTTGCACGGTCCATCAAAGCTGAGAAAATGGCCACCAACCAGGGGTCATATTTTCACCTCCAAGACTGTGTTGTGAGATGCTGTCCCAGAAAACTAGGCAAAGGGGTGGGGCCCCAGGGAGTGTACGTGCTGATTCTGAAGTTGCCATGAAAGATAAGGGATGTGTAGCAGCTTTACAAAATCTTGAGGACCAGGGGACCCCCCCTCCCGCACGGTAGGATTTTGACTGAATGCAGAGTGTGCTGGTGATCTGTTTGACGCTTGCATTGCTGCACTTCCGGCTGTTTCTGTTGGGTGCGTACAACGTCTGTGGTACTTTTCTCTCAAGTGGTTCATCGTTTTTTTGGAAACTCACGTTCTGTTGCACGAAGTCCCTTCCTTGATTGGCAAAAACTTCTCCGTACTGCATCGCCATGTTCGTCACAACCGGGTCTTGCAAGAATTGCTGGCCAGGAAACTGAGGTTGTGAAGGAGGTTGATACATTCCTGCCTGTCCGTACTGACCAGGCGGAGATTCGTAGCCTTGTTGGGGCGGTGGTGCATATCCACCTGCAAAAAAGGGGCGCAGTCAGCACAAACCGAACAAAGTTTTCGACATAATCTCTGGAATCATCGCACACCTCTTTTCTTCGTAAAGCATTGTGTTGGACGCCTTCACGAGCAAAGCGTAGCCGCTCCTCTACCAGCATTGCAAGCGCAACATGTGCTTGATAAAAAACAAGGGCATCAGACCAGGAATCATTTGGACATTTTCGTGCAGAAAAACAACTTCACCAGCCCAAGCAGTTGAGTAAGGAAGGCATGCTTATTTGATGTTCAAAAACATTTGTTGAGCAAAGCCACGACCGAAGCTTCCCTTTCTTCCACATTAGTTTGTCTCACCTGGATGGGGATACCCGTGTTGCTGTGAAGCAACTGGGTCATAAGCTTGGGAAGGTTGTTCCACATCTGAAACCACGTTGCAAGGACATGCAAGCATTCAACAAAGAACAACAATCGTCGTTTTCCCCAAGTGACGAGGCTTGGAACCACTCGAACGAAGCAACACAACTGGGTGTTATTGGGTCGCACACTTCACTGAGATTTTGAATGTGTGACCTTTCTCGTCCTTGCTTTCTTCAGTATCTGTCCGCAAATACACGAAAACAACGCGTCCCTTCAAACATTTGTTTTTCCTCGCTGAGCTCGTGCGTGCAACGCTTTGAATGAAAGCATTTTCCTCCATCACGACGAATAAACTGAACATTTTGTACACCAGTGGATGCCAACTTACCCATCGGTGCTTGTCCGTACGGTTGGTTGCTTGTGTCGTCAAACAGCTGTGGGTTCTGCGATGGAACATTTCTTCTACTGCCTCTTGGTCGCTGACGTTTGAAGCTGATGCCTGCGATTGTGAAAGAAATTAGACCTGTGTGCCAGACTCCGGATGATAACTTGGGTGCAAACGGGCACACGTACATGTCTGAATGCGTCGTGGCATCTGTCACAAGAACGGCTGCCGTCAAGTCTCATTGTTTCAACTCTTCGTTTGTCTGACGGCGGTATTTACAGCCGTTGGCATTCAAAGCTGCCTTTGAGAAAACGACGAATGGGTCCATGACGAATCGCGGAACACATTTCAACAGTGTTGCACGATCCAGACAAAATCTCGGTTTGAGGTGTCGTGCCGTCAAGTCCAAGAACATACGCGAATTAGAACATTCTGAACCCAGTGCTAACCTTCAGGTGGCCCGCCAGGATTATCCATGGCCTTGCGCAGGAAGCTGCAACCAACAGAAATACCAAAGATTTAAAAAATGCCACGTCCTCTTGCAGACTTGCACAAACCTCCCGCAGCAGAAGCTGAGCGCACTTGCCACTCCTGCGCAAACCGCAAACTAATGGGTAGACTACATCTCGTACAGCCAGATAACACAGATTTATTCTTTGGAGAAGAAAGATACAGCTGTATATGTGTTTTGAAATCTACCATAATATATTTTGTTTCTCTTGTACTTGTACGAAACGGTAGTTTTTTGTTCTCTTTGGTTTGGTGTTGACATCCAGGGACGGATTGGAAACCAAGCGCGTCGCGTTTTCGCGCGAAGCTGGCCAGCGTGACATGCGCAAACTCGTCAGTGCGGATGCTGACTCGGCACTTGCAAAATACAAAACCACGTTTGTCACATTTCCAAGGCACATTCACTGTTCTCGCTCATTCTGAATCAGCCAGCCATGGGAGACGAACTGGCGTTCAAATCGGAGTACGCCAAAAGTGGCAGAGCCTCGTGCAAAGGGTGTTCTGGGGCGATAGCAAAGGACTCCCTGAGGCTGGCCATCATGATACAGGTGGGCAGCGACAACTAATTGGATTTCAGTGTCAAACCAACGTGAAGGTTGCGAATCAACAGAAAGATGTCTGTAATTTTTGCAATGTTTGTGTTTTTCAGTCGCCACACTTCGATGGAAAGGCAAGTAGATGTGCAAAAATTCTGCACAAACCAATGCAGTGCCGTCTACCAAACACAACACAATTTGTAACAAAATTTCGAAACACTTGACCAATTGGTTCCTTTCGTCAGGTCCCGAACTGGTACCACTACGCCTGCTTCTGGAAGCGAACGAAATGCACATCACACACAGATATCGGAGGCTTCAACGCATTACGATGGGAAGACCAGAAGAAAATTAAGGATAAAATTGCAGGTGCTTGCTGGAACAACATACAGAATCTTCCACAACATCAGAAGATGCCGTTTGTCACAGTTTGGTTGATTATGACGTTGGTGTACACAGGGTCAGCAGGTGAGCCAGGCGACGACACTGTCCCAGGATCCTCCATCAACGACTTCGTCACTGAGTACGCAAAGTCAAACAGAAGCAAGTGCAGAGGCTGCAACGACACGATTGACAAGGTTGGTTGGTTGCTTTGGGCGAGGAAAGTTTCTGGATGACATGTGCCAGCAGCGTGGCCGCCCTATGTTTTTTTTTTTTTTTTTTTTTTCTTCAGGATGAGGTCAGAATATCCAAAAAGGATTACGAAAGTGAGCGTGCAAAGAGGTATGGGCCACAGGACGAGTGGTACCATGTTGACTGCTTCGTGAAAGAACGAGATGATCTTGGATTTGGACCGACTATGCCAACTGAAAAGTGAGTCATTTCTACGAAATATATAAAGTGCTCATGAATGATAGTTCTTTATTTGTTCGAAACTTAGACGAAATAATTTTGCAGGATTTTGGGCTTTGGACGCTTGAAGGGAGAGGACAAAGATATGTTGTTGGACAAACTCGGTAAAGGCGAGAAACCGTGAGTGGAAACAATTTCTCTTTCTGTTAATATTTTTCTTTCTCGATAGTCTAATGCAATTGATAATCTGCACAGGTCAACTTGTAACATTTCTTTGCAGAGCAAAAAGAAAAAACGGGAACGGTGGCAAAGGTTCGGCGAAAAAGCCAAAGAAAGAAACTGCAGAGGAAAAATCACTGAGGGTTTGTGGATCTCGATCGTCAAAGCAAAGGTGGAAAAAACAAAATTTTTGCACACGCGGAAAGTTTTTAACAACTTTCAGTTCTTTTCGCTTCTTTTTCAGGAACAAAGTCAGTTGTTGTGGAAAATCAGAGACGCCCTCAGTAAGGAGGTTTCGAACACTGCCTTGAAAGTTTTGCTGGAGTTGAACAAGCAGGGCGTTCCACCTGGAGAATCCAGGGTAAGTGATTGAAGTACCCTTTTGAGGCCTCTTCGGTTTCGGCGTGACAACATTTGGTGGGAAAACATCACGCAGCGTCTGCAGTGCTGTTGGTTTACTGCGTAACACATTCATTGTGCTTATTTTGACAGTTGTTAGACGCCGTGACGGATTGCATGGCCTTCGGCGCGATGCTTCCTTGCGAGGAGTGTAAAGGACATTTTGTTCTCAGGTACGATAACTAAATTCCGCCACCAGTGGGACAAATCCTCCGATTCGTTTGTCAAGTTCTCTTTGTGTCCCACCAGAGTGTGGTTCCATGGAGTTGCGTCCTCCTTCGTAGCGATACTAGGGGAGGAGGGGGGGGCGTGTACTGATGTCCAGGATCGGTGGATTTTTGGGTTGGTCTTGGCATTGGACCTATTCATTCAAAATTTGAAAAATCCCCCTTCCAATGGAATGTAAGGCAAGTCCTGGGGGCGGGGTCCAGCCTGCCCAAAATTTGGCAGGTCCGTCCCCTCCCTGGGTCGAATTTTGGGTATCCCCTTCAAAAATAACGAGGTTTAGCACAACGCTGTCTCCGACCCGGTCGCATACAGCATTGCCCAGCACCGCACGCATGATCGGTGGCAGACTCAAACACAGACGTGCGGTCTTGTGCTTCACCACATTGTACTCTGAGCCAATCACGAGTAAAGGGCTGTGCCACCGGTCTGGCTGTTGAGGCACCGATGTTTCGCACCGTGCCGCACAATTATTCGAGAAGCTGAACCCGCGAATATGTGAAACCTCTCGACGCGCCTGTGTTCGAGGCTCCGTCTTATTGTGTTTCAGGTCGGAAGGTGTTGGGTACAAATGCTCAGGAAATCTGACTGAATGGACGAAATGTATCAACACGACAATGAAGCCGGGAAGAAAAGCATTCAAAATTCCTCCTGAGTTTCACGACGTGGACTTTTTGTGAGTTTTGTGCAGTCACCTTGTTGTTGTTATTATGGGTAAAAGACACCCAAATCAAGACGTTTTGATCTTTCCACCTGCAGGAAGAAGTACAAGTACGTGAAGAGAGACAGGGTTTTTGCGTCAGACGCTGTCGTTGTGGCGGCTGGACCCGTGAGCTCCAAACCAGAAGGAGACAAACCTCTGGCGGGATGGAAAATTGCTATCATTGGCAACATCGACAAAGCAGCTGTGTCAAAAACCATCATGGATCTTGGCGCAACCGTTGTGACATCAATCGACAAAAAGACAGCAGTTTGTGTCTCTTCAAAAGGTACGCATCTGTTTTCAGTTTACTTTTCATGTCGAAGGGATTGAAGACAAAAGTTGAAGATTTTCTTTCTTCGTGTTTTCAGAGGAAGTCGAAAACAAAAAGAACAAGAAACTGGTGAAGCTGGCGAAGGACGCCAATGTGTATGTTGTGAAGGAGGAATTTTTGGAGGCCAGTAAGAAGGGTGGGGCCGCCCTCTTTGTTAAAGCGCACAGCCTGTGCGACTGGGGATCAGATGTACGTGCAGCTTGTGTTTGAGTTGTGATTGCGTAGTTTGATTGTGCAATGCAGTTCAGGTTGAAAGGTTTCAACCCGATGCAAAATATCTTTGCAGCCGATAGAAAAGGTCGACGTCGTCGACGGCCCTGTCAAAAGCACGAAAAGCGCAGCTGTTTTGAAGAGGGAAGAAAGAGACGGTAAACTCATGTGAATAAATAGCCTGACCTCTCTCGACTTGTTGTGAACAACGGGCTGAGGTGAATTCTTTTCATTGCAGAGAAGTTTTTCACAAAGAGCGTGCCAGCTACACAGAAGATGAAGTTGAAGGGTGGGGCCGCAGTTGACCCGGACTCTGAACTCGAGGACCGTGCGCACGTGCTGCAGGAGAAGGGCGACATCTACAACGTCGTGCTGGGCCTCGTGGACGTGGTGAAAGGAATGAACTCGTACTACAAGCTGCAAATTCTCGAAGCAGATTCCAGCAGCAGGTGGTCTGCACTTGTCCTGCTCATTCCGACTCTGCTGTCTCTTGTTGAATGGTTGTTTTGCTTCTCGAAAAGTCTTTTGTTTGTATCCAACAGTTGACACTTTCGCTCCTCTATCAGATGCTGGTTATTTCGGTCGTGGGGAAGAGTAGGAACCACAATTGGAGGAAACAAGCTCGAGACCTGCGGGTCCAAAAATTCAGCAATTCAAAGCTTCAAAGAGCTGTACGCAGAGAAGACGGGCAATTTGTGGGAGAACAGGAATGATTTCAAAAAGCAGCCGAACAAGTTCTTCCCGCTGGACATAGATTATGGCTCGGTACGTGTGTGCCAGTCAAATTCCGTTTTTGCTGCCGCATATACTTACAGTTTCTCGGCTCTTAACTGTCACAATGTGGGGACTTTTTTTCTCTCTGCAGGAGGAGGGAGAAGTGAAGTCACTGGGTGCGAGTGCGGGCACCGCCTCCAAGCTGCCGAAGGAAGTTCAGGATCTGATCAAGATGATATTCGATGTGGAAACCATGAAGAAAGCCATGATGGAGTTTGAGGTGTGTTTTCACCTTGGTCCTTTCACGCATTGCGATTTCTAGCTGCGTCCAATTCTTTTCCTTCATACCGCTCTTCCTGCCGCAGATTGACTTGAAGAAAATGCCTCTGGGAAAGCTGTCCAAGAAACAAATTGAATCTGCCTACAAAGTGCTGAACGAATTGAACGAGGTTGGCATCGCATCGAGCTGTATCGACATGTCCGGTCAGTTTTGTTTTGATCGTGAAAAATTACCAGTTGTTGTGTTTGTTAACAGTTGATTGACGGTGGAGGCTCCGCAACCAGAATCCTTGATGCGACAAACAGATTCTACACGTTGATTCCTCATGACTTTGGTATGAAAAAAGCGCCACTGCTCGACACCGCAGAAGTGATCAAGGTATGCACTGCTCGGGATTCAGGATTGAGTACATAGAGCTTTCCAGGAGGCACGAGAATTCAGGTGAACAAAAGTCATCACGTCACAACACTTCACTTCAGACCAAAACGGAAATGTTGGACAATCTTTTGGAGATTGAGATTGCCTACAGCATGCTGAAGTCAGGCGACGAGAGCTCGGCGAAAGATCCCATCGACGTTCACTACGAAAAGTTGAAGACGAAAATGGAGGTGAAGTGGTCGTGACTAAAAACAACTTCTGGAAGACAAATTCTGACTTGTTGTTGTGACGCTTCAGTGCTTTTCTTACGAACGTTGTTTTGTAGGTGGTGGACAGGAAGAGCGATGAGTTCAAAATGCTGCAGACGTATATCAAGAACACGCACGCGGCTACGCACAGCTCCTACACTCTCAAACTCGAGGATGTACGTGCGCAATGATGAGACAGTTCAAGTCTTAAGACAGTTGAACGAACAAACCTTTTTTCAAGGGCTGTCGACAATTGTGCTCGAGTTTGCTGATTATTCGCGTGCAGGTGTTCAAAGTGGAGCGCGAGGGCGAGAACAAACGGTTCAAACCGTTCAAGAAGTTGGGCAACAGGAAACTTCTCTGGCACGGATCGCGAATCACCAACTTCGCTGGAATTTTGAGTCAGGGTCTGAGGATCGCTCCACCAGAGGCTCCAGTGGTAAGTTCTGAGCTTCTCAAACACCACGAGTTCGCTTTTGTTATGTTGAATTTTCCAGCATTTGTCAAGATGGAATTTGATTTCAGACCGGTTACATGTTTGGCAAAGGAGTATATTTCGCGGACATGGTTTCCAAAAGTGCAAACTACTGCTGGGCAAACGCGTCCAACCCCACTGGGTTGCTTTTGCTCTGTGACGTCGCTCTGGGCAACATGTGAGAGATTTGTGATTTTCGAAATTTGTCTTGAATCGTCCTTGTGATCTTTCTACAGAAATCTGTTGACCCCTTCCTTTCATTCAGGTACGAGCTGACTGGAGCTCAGTACATCACAAAGCTGCCGCCAGGGAAGCAAAGCACAAAAGGTAGGTCTGAATGTGCCAGAAGGCCGTTCCATGTTGGACACAATTACCGGTGCAAGTCGGGGTTTCCACCACAACATGTTGCAAGTACCTGGTCCTGTACTTCTTGCTGCAATATTGTGCTTCCTCTCAGGTCTCGGCAGGACTGCCCCTGATCCGGCCGAAAGTATCACGACAGACGACGGAGTGGAGATCCCCACCGGGAAGGGAATCCCCGTCGACGCTGTGCATTCCAGTCTTCTCTACAACGAGTATCCTTTTGAGAAAGTTTTCCTTGTGGAGGCCATGTGGGTGTGGGTGTGCGCGTGCGTTCTGCAATGTGCCTGCATTGTTTTTTGGAACACAACGGTGAGTTTTCTTGACTCTGCTCAGATACATCGTGTACGACGTCGCACAGATCAACGTCAAGTATCTTTTGCGGTGCGATTTCCAGTACAAGTGGTAAATCTGTGCAATGGACCAGGCCGGCGTGGTGGCCTCACGCTGTTGTACACAGCGGTGGTTTTGCTGTGTGGGATGATGTTGACATTCAGCAGTTCCAGCATTTACTCTTGAGGATTTGAATTACAACTTTGCACAACGAAGGGTAAACCCATAGGATTCCACTCATGGGACCCGTTTGCGGTTTGTTGCACTGGGCACCTCACCCTGCCAACGTGTGTTCAAAGTCACCTGACTGGACACGTTCTCGTGTGGCACAGTCTGCATGACGGATTAGAATTGGGCCGTCGGTGACAAACCAGAAGCAGCACGTGCACTCTAGTTCTCCAAGCGTCGTTTGTCGTCTGAGAGTAGGTGAGTGGACACGTTTCGTTAGTCGCCCTTCGCTTTGCGCTGTAGAAATGGTTACTAAACACATGTTGTTCGCCAAATTTTGTCCAGTTCGCAAAGCCTGAAGCGAAGCCAAAACGGATCGATCCTCTTTGCCCAAAGCTGTTTTTCTGGCCTTTGTGTTTTGTTTATGAATTGTGATCAATCTGCATTGGGAATTGGATGAACGAAACAAAAATGCGGTTTCTTTTGTTGGCGAAAGTAGAGTCTGGGAGGTGTTTGTGGCTCTGTGACGACTTCAAAAAAGAGTTGCGTGATTGAACAGGAACCAATCTCTTGTTATCAGCCGCGCTCATCTTGGTTTGCGCCTGTATCTGTGTCCGTGTCCTGGCGCCGCACAGACTCCGAGTTGTAAGCCCTTCCCCTGCTGGCAGAACTGTTCTCTGCTGAGTGGACATGAACAGTGCCACCGCACTTGTAAGTGTTCTTGTTTCCGGACGAAGACCTTTTCTGCAATAATGGTACAAATAGATGTCTGGTTTATTTTTACCGCAGTGCAGAATTATTGTTGTGTGCCAACAACCAAATTGATCTTCGAGCACCTATACAAAATTGTTATTGTCACGAGTGTGCAGTCGGAGATGTGAGTGTGCTGGGTAAAGTAGATTTACCGTAAAACCCCGCGTGTAAGTCGCACTTTTTTGTGCCAACTTTTTTTGACATCAAAAGTAGGGGTGTGCCTTACAAGGGGAATTTAGAGCTTTGCTCCAGTATCCGACCACCTAGATCAATCTGCTCCGATCTTCGCCTGACATTGGGTTCTTTGACCTTCTTTGACCCTTTTTCTGGCCTCTCTGTTGGTATAAGCAGCTTCTCTCTGAGAGACACAGGGGCTGAGAAACTGGGGGTGGTCGGACCACTTGCTCCAGTATCTGACCAGCAGAACCATTTTCAACCAGTTCTGTCTCTCTCAGAGAGACATGTTCTAGATTTAGGGGGCCAAACTTTGGGTGTGACTTGTACGCGGGTGCAACTTACAAGCACGCGGAGTTTTACGGTACCGTGATTCAAATTGGCATCCTGCATCAACGGATTCGCAGCTTGTAACGAACAGTCCATTTGGGAATAAAGCACCCTTTTTCAAAGGCAAAGTCTCTCGTTGTGTTGAGTTAAATTGGAAGAGGATCTGATGGTTGAGGTCGCTTGCTTGACAACGAGGCAAGCAAAATCGTTTACCTTGTTGCGGAAAACTTGCTGATGTTGCAAAACTAACTCACAAAAGGTATTGAGTGAGCCGACTCTCTGCAGAAGCGTTGCAGCGCTCAAACTGAACGAACGTGCTGGGAACAAATCAAAATGTCGGGCCGACCAATTTGCTTTCAAGTGGAATACGCGAAAAGCAGTTCGGCAAAATGCAAGGGCTGCAACAACAACATTGACAAGGATGCTCTGAGGCTGGCGAAAGTCTTCAGGGTAAATGTCTGAAACTTGTTGTTTTGTGAGTGGTCGGAATTCTGAAGAAGAGCAACATGTTGAAAAAAGGAAACCCGCAAAGGGATTTGGGAAAATACCTGCAAACTCAAAAGTGCCGAAAATTGCACTTGTGCTTGAAAGAGTTGTGCAATGGCAAATGTGATGCAAATATCGATTTTGTCTTTTTTTTCAGTCTGCCTCTTTTGGAGGAATGGTACGCAGAACTGCAACTGTTGCACCACCTCTTGAAATCGAAGACAAGTTGTTTTTGTTTGTTTGTTGTTTGTGTTTTGTTTGTTTTTTCTTTGTTGTTGTTTTTTTCTGGTGGGGGGTGCCTTTTCGCCATCTTTTCCTGTCATTCTGCGTGGAAAATCCTCCTGCTAAAAATTTGAGCCGAGGTAACGTTTCCGAAATTTATGTGCGCATCTACTATCGTGACAAAATTTGTCAAAGAAACTCAACCACATATCTTCCGGTGTTGGTCTTGCAAAACTTTCAAAAACACAAGAGTCTGTGGTCTTAGTTGCATTCATTTTCGCTCTGAAATTTGCACAACGGAAGTTCGCTCATCGACTGTTCCAGGTGCCGCTGTGGCACCACTACGACTGTTTCTGGCAGCACTGCTGGGTCCGATGCGTCGGGTCTATCAGGGGCCTCGATGATATTCGGTGGGACGATCAGCAGAAGATTCGCGACAAAGTCAAAGGTGATTGTGGAATTCATTCCAAGGCAAAACAACTCCTCGCCTGTTTCCGCAGCAGCTGCACAAAACGATGTGTGTTGTTACAGGCCAGCCAGGTGACAAGCTACCCACTGATGTCACGTACGACGACTTCCAGGCTGAGTACGCCAAGACAGGGATGAGCAAATGCAGGTCGTGCCAGGACAAAATTGACAAGGTACTGAAACAAGAGATTATCTGTGTGATGACCGCAAGGAGACGCTGCAAAAATGTTTTTCACACAAGATTTGTTGTGGTTTTGTCAAAAACATGTTGCACGTGCCATATTTTTCGAGGGGATCTTGCGTCTGTCGAGAAAGGATCGGAACAGCAGGAGGGCGCGTCGCTTCGGCCCGCAGGACTGGTGGTACCACGTCGACTGCTTCATCCGCAAGAGGAACGAACTCGGCTTCTTCACCAGCATGGAGCCAGAGAAGTACCAGTTTCATTGTTGTTATTTGGCGAAGAAAAATTTGTGGGTTGTTTGTGTGGCAATCTGTTTGCGTGTTGGGTTGCACTTCAGGATTCCCGGTTTTGACGCACTGACGAGTGATGACCAACAACAACTGGCGGATACAATCAGGAATCACGTACCGGGATCAGATTCTGACGACGAAACCTTGTAGGTGGAGATGCACATTTTCAGAATGTGTTCATTTGTGTTGTGTTGCTAACGTAGCAGGCAACTATCTGGGAACGCTTCAAAAAAAACAATTGATTCGAACTCAACTGGTGTTTCAGAGATGGAGATGATGAGTCAAGTGATACAGACACCGACGGAACTGACGGCGCAAAAAGGAAGAGAAAACAAAAACACCATTCAGTGAAAAAAGTGAAAAGATCTGAAACTCAGGAAGAGAAAGATTTGAAGGTGCAGTTTTCAGTCGACCCTTGTGTGTCCCTGGAATTTTGCATCAACCAGGGGTGACCTCACGACAGCGTTTTCCTCTGCAGGAACAAAACGAAAGGCTGTGGCATTTCAAAGACAAGCTTGGTTCTGCTCTGATTGGCAATGACCAGAAGTCACTTCTGCAGTTCAACAATCAGAAAATTCCAGCAGGACCATCAAAGGTAACAACTTCCAAGGAGCGAAAATTGTGTTCTGTACGAACAGACCTTACCAATTGCCAAAACGGTACCATCTTGCCTTTCTTTTCATTGAGGTGATGGATTTGCTGGTCGACTGCATGGTCTTCGGTGCGCTGCAGCCTTGTGATCAATGCAAAGGGCAACTTAACTATTGGTTCGTATGTTATTTTCGTTGCTTGTTCTTTGCATCATTCGCATATTCACACGGAGACAAACAGAGCTGTCACGTCAATTTTGAGCTGTAGAATGAAAATTTCCGCCTTTGTAGCGGCCCCAACGTTGGTTACAAATGCACAGGCGACATAAGTGAGTGGACTAAGTGCACTAATTCCACCAAGACGCCCAAGCGAACGCCGTTCCAAGTTCCAGCAGACTTGGAAAAGGGAGACTTCTTGTGAGTCTGACTAACATGGCATTTGTACAATTTTGTGCGACTTCATGGCACTGAGTTGTGTCCTTTCATAGCTGTTTTGTTGCGATGTTCGGGGTTCCACGCCCATTTCGTATATAACAATTCAGAGCGAAGACTTTTTCAGTTTTGCACATCTTTTCGTTCGAAGGAAGGACTACAAAGTAATGTACTCCAATTCCACAAAGGATCGATTGTACCCGTCTCAAGAGTTCATGAATTTTGCATCTGCACCAAGCTCTGCTCCAGCAAAAACGACAATGGATGATAAAGCTTCAGGTTGTACGAGTACTCATGTTTCCGTTTGTGTTTTGTTGTCGCTTCCACTGGCGCTCGTTGACATGGGTCGGTGTTGCAGATTCCTCGTCGGCGGCGTCCAGCCATTCAAGACGCATTTGCAGGAAATTGACTCCAACTGCAGCTGCAACAAAAGGCACGAAGCCTCTGAAGGACATGAAATTTCACGTGATCGGCGCCTCCCTCAAGAAGGACTTCATCAAGATTCTGCGCAGTCTGGGAGCCAAGGGAACGCGCGCACTGAACGACAAGATAGTTGCATGCGTGACCACGAAAGGTTAAGGAAAATCTGAATTCTAAGTCCAAGCTCGCAGTCCAAAGCTGATGTTCTCAGGAAAATCCTCCAATGTTTTTGTTTTGGATGCAGACGAGCTCGCCAACAAGAAGAACGCGGCCAAGTTGAAGAAAGTTGAAGAGCTCGACCTGTTTGTCGTGAGCAAAGCTTTCTTGGATGAAGTCGCTGCCTCAGGCTACGCGGAAAAACTCCTCAAGAAGCACAGCCTGTGCGACTGGGGACTTTGGGTACGTGTCAGCGGAAGCTGTAACTGCACGCATTTGGTGTTCGTATCGCCCCGTTTGTGGTGCCTGGGTTGAAGCATTGTTGAAATGGTCTCACAGCCCAGCAGCAGATCGATGATGGCTGCGAGTGACTCTGACAGCGATTCCGCTCCTGCTGCGGTTTCCACACAGCGCAAGAAACGGCCCGTCACGTCCAGCGACTCGAGTGGTTCGAACTCTGACTCTTCCTCCGGCGTCAGCAGACCCGTCGCACCGAAACCGTCAACGTCTGCTGCCGCCTCCACCAGCACGGGTACAATTAGGTTCTGGCCGCTTGCATGAAACCTCCATTTGCTGGTCGCTACAGACGAGGATCGGTTCTTTCTTCAGCAAACAAAAAACCACTGAGAAAAATGAGATTCCACATCATTGGCACCAGCTTGAAGAAAGATGCGGTGAAGAAGATTTTGGAACTCGGTGGAGAGCCTGTCAGGAAAATCGACGGCAGTTTAGCAGCTTGCATATCAAGTCAAGGTGAGATGCTTGTGTTGCAAGGTCCATTTTCGACAGTAAAGCATCAGCACAGTTCTTCCTCCATTTGGTCTGTGATGCTCTCCATTTTATTTCACAGACGAAATCAAGGCAAGAAAGAACAAACAGAAACTTGATCTTGCAAAGAGCTTCGATGTTCATGTTGTGAGCTACAACTTCTTAGAGTCTGTGAAGAATGGTGGAGCTGTTCTGTTGATACAGAACCACAGCATGTGTCCCTGGGGGTCAGATGTAGGTGGCTCGGCTCCATGTAAATTGGTCGCTTGCTTTTCCATTCCTCTTTACAACTCTTTAACTCTGTTACAATTTCTTCACTGCAGCCTTTGGAAAGAATTGACAGTGATGCGTTCAACAACTCGTCAGGTCAGTCAGAAAATTGCCCTGGAAAGCAAGGGAAGTCATTGGCGTTATTCTTGCAAGGTGACCTGCACGTAGCTTCTGCGCGCAGACTCGGACAGCGACGCGTCGGACGGCAGCAAGGTGAAGATGACGCTGAAGGACGGGGCCGTCGTGGACCCGACGTCCGGTCTGGACGGCGTGGCGCACGTCCTCAGGGACGGCGACGCCTGCTACACCGCCGTCCTGGGGCGAGTGGACATCGCGTGTGGACTGAACGCCTATTACAAACTGCAGCTCCTCGAGTCGGATACTGCCGCGAACAAGTGAGTTTTTCTTCCACAGTGGGAGTTGGGGAGAGAGAGAAGTCAACATTTTCAAATCCACGCTTTCAGCGATCTACTGGCTTGGTCCAGTCACAATTGTATACGTGTGTCTGTGCAGCGCGCGACGGGGGGCATGATACCAGGTTCTATCATTTTATTCTGAGACTGGTCATGGTCGGAACATTTGCACATGTTGAAGCTCTTTGACACAGTTTCCACTGTTTTACAGTCTGCGATTATTGCACAATGTAACCAATTTGTACCCAAGCAGAGGGTTCTGATCATGACCAGTCTCAGAAATAAGTGATAGATCCTCGTAGCATGAGGCCAGTTCCCACCTGGTGCAATGACAAGGTTCTCACACTATGCAAAAATGGTTTCTGTGAAATCACACAATGACTTTTCAAGAGCTTTGGTCAAGAAAGGAGTTGTCTGATTGAACAGGAACCCTTTTTGTAAGGTGAGAACCCATTTCTACCACGATGCGAGTACACACGATTGGTTTTATGATCGCAGAGTTGTAGAACATCCAATCCCACACCACCTGGGTAGCATGACCACATCAGGCTGGGTCCCACCAGAGGTCTGGCCTGGTGCTATCGTTTCTCCCCCCCCCCCTCGGGTGTTGGCTGTGCACCATGAAGGCTTTCTAAGCTTTGCTTTCTTGTTGATGCATCAGATGGTGGATGTTCAGATCGTGGGGGAAACTGGGTACAACCATTGGAAGTCAAAAAGTGGATCAGTTTACGTCCAAGGACAAAGCTGTGAAGGCGTTCACAACCACATTCCAAGACAAGACGGGCAACGTTTGGAGTAACTCTAGGCAATCGTTCAAGAAACATCCGAACAAGTTCTACCCAATGGACATTGACTTCGGTGCAAAAGTAAGTGCCTCATGATGTTCTGACACAGATTGAACACTCTCTCGAAATGTACTACATTCAGTTCGTACTCGCTGAGTTTTGTGACGCTAAGTTCGCGTCTTGTGCAGGACGACGATTTGCTGAAGTTGGACGGAGCTGGAGTGAAGTCCAAACTACCAACTCAGGTTCAGGATTTAGTCAAAATGTTGTTTGACGTGGAGCAGATGAAGAAGACAATGGTGGAGTTCGAAGTGAGTGACACGAACACTCTCTTTCAAGAACGAGTCGTATATTTGCATCAGACATTGAAACTAAAATGTTGTGCTTTCAGATTGATTTGAAGAAGATGCCTCTGGGAAAGTTGTCCAAACAACAAATTCAGTTGGCATACACAGTGCTGAATGATCTACAGAAGGTAACAACTGGTTCAGCAGAACCTGTGCTGGGAGGCATTGTGCTGTAGTGCGCTGATTCCTTGAGCGGTCTTCTTACAGATTGTCGAATCAGGGATCCAGGGCAAGGACGTGCAGATTTTGGATGCCTGCAACAGGTTCTACACTTTGATTCCCCATGATTTCGGAAGCGATAAACCAACAATGCTGAATACCAAGAGTCTCATCAAGGTACGATCAGAAACCAAGGATACTCAAGACTGTATCACCAGCAGTTCTGCAGAGGTCGTGATGTGCCATGCTTGTATCAAATATTCAGACGAAAACCGAGATGCTGGACAACCTGCTGGAGATAGAGTTGGCATACAGCTTGATGAAGTCCGGAGACGCAGCCTACAAAGATCCGCTCGATGCGCATTACGAAAAACTCAAGACGGAAATTCAGGTGAGCGCGCGACAAGCCGGAGGAAGAATGCAGCCGCGACGCCACCTGGTGAGGATGCAATTCAGACCCGTGTTTGTTTTCAGGTCCTGAGCCCAGACAGTGAAGACTTCAAGAGAATTCTGCAATATGTGCGAAACACACACTGCAGCTCACATGCCAGCTATGAATTGGTTGTCAAAGAGGTGGGGTCTTCGTCTTTGTTCGGACCAAGCTGCAGGGTCTTTTCTTTCCCTTTCTTTCCCTTCTCCAAATCACCACCATTGGCTTCAGGTATTCAAAGTGTCTCGAGACGGAGAGGAGGACAATTTCAAACCAGCCGCGAGGCTGGGCAACAGGAAGCTTCTCTGGCACGGGTCGCGCGTCACCAACTTCGCTGGGATCTTCTCGCAGGGCCTGCGCATCGCCCCGCCAGAAGCTCCCTCTGTGAGTTTCAGCTGGAGTCCAGTTGTTCATCAGCCCTTTCAGTGTTTTTGTTTTGAGAAAGAGACCAATGGAAAGACTTTTCTCGACCCACAGACGGGCTACATGTTTGGCAAAGGCGTTTACTTCGCTGATATGGTATCTAAGAGCGCGAACTACTGCAAGACGACCAAAGACGACAACATCGGGCTTTTGTTACTGTGCGACGTGGCTTTGGGAGAGATGCAAGTGTTTTGTTCCTGGGGAAGTGCGATTGATTTTATCATGAGCCGAGTCTTATCTGACAGGGTTCCCACACTGCACAAAAAGGGTTCCTGTGAAATCACAAAATGACTTTTGCTGTCCTTTGGTCGAGAAAGGAATTATGTGATTGAACAGGAGCCCTTTTTGTAAGGTGAGAACCCATTTCGACTACGTTGCAAGCACGTATGACTGGTTTTGTCAACATTCGAACGCCGTTTCAGGTACGAACTCAACGCTGCCAAATACATCACTCAGCTGCCAAGGGGAAAGGACAGCACCAAAGGTAAGCTATCTTGCCTCTGGTCAGTTGAACCAACGATCTTGAACAGCTTGCATTGTTGTCAACACAGTCACTCGATCGGACGTGTTGTTGCAGGTTGTGGTGCCAGTGTGCCCGATCCACAGCAGTCGCACCGCACAGCGGACGGAGTCGAGATTCCTCTCGGGAGGGAGATTCGGACGTCGAGAAGCAGCAGTTTGTTGTACAACGAATACATCGTGTACGATGTGTCGCAGATCAACATCAAGTATCTCGTCAAGATGCAGTTCAAGTACAAATGGTGAGATCAGCTCAGTCGCCAGTGAACTGAACAAAAATATTTTGTCGGATGCACAGGAAAAATGGACAAAGAAAAAGAGACCAGTATCCCAGATTTCTTTGCGACGTACCGCATTTTACCCAGACAAAAGCTTTTTGTGCCCAAATGTTTCAAAGGATGAGAGTTTGCCAAAAGGCTGCGAGTTTACCGTTTGCGCGCACAGGTGATTGCTGAGATGACGACTTCGTCTTGCAAAGTGGGAACTTTCACTTTTCTGCAGTTGTCGAACTCACAGGAACTTTCTTGTGTCTATTTCCGTTGTGTTTCAATACACTGAATGTAAGTGCAAAACGAGTATGCCTTTCAGGACATTTGTCGCGGAAATACCCTGCCGTTTCGTCCGTATGAGCCCATACTATGCTGCTTAGTCTATAAGAAATGGCACCAAATAGAATTTGGCACCAAAATTACCTCAGTGAGGTTCACACAATCAGAACACAGTGAGAGATATTGCCTCTTCAGTGTCCAGAATCAAATGATACTTGTGCTTCTTTCTGGGCGATTTGCACATGTGCCTTGGCACCAGTACAAATGATGCTCAGCCAAACAAGAATTGAAATGGTACTTGTGCTTTTTCCTGGGCTATTTGTGCATGTGCCCTCGCCTGAGGATAAATGATGCTCACGGGGATGGGGTACACGAAGCCGTCACACCGTCACAGACACACACATAGTGACAATATTAGTCGCGCTTCCGCGACTAAAACACGTGCAAATTCAAGTGAGCAGTTTATTTGTAACAAGTCAACGAGGTGACCAATCAATTAATTCTCCAAATTTTTGCGTCATGTAACAAAAGCAAATCGCGTTCAAAAATCGAACAAAGCGATGTGTTGATGCGTTGAGAGCCTCTGCATTGTGCGTCAGTTCTGAACCACCAAAGAACATCATTTCGATCAAAGGAACAAAAAGTAATGAAAGTCAAAACAAACGATACTGCACTATGAATACTGGGATGGACCC
>JAAUXT010012679.1_pt1 | contig 28728 bp, 25 predicted proteins | sample 7278171 | NCBI WGS metagenome assembly JAAUXT01 (sample SAMN14350112, study PRJNA611818) | marine sediment metagenome | isolation source: surface marine sediment (1.8m) | place: French Polynesia: Moorea | collected 2018-08
ATTGTTGTGAAACAATGTGTAAAAGTTCCATTTGGTCAAATTTGTTCCATTTGGGTGTGTGCTAAATGAGTTCCCAAGTTGTGAATATTGAGTGAAAAAAGGAAGAATTTTGACAAAAAAAGCAAGCCAAATCAGAGCGAGCTAAATCAGAGTGAGCCAAATTAGAGTAGGCCAAATCAGAGCAGGCCAAATCAGAGCAAGCCAAATCAGAGCAAGCCAAATCAGAGCAAATGAAATTTCCTCAAATCACCGCGAGCTCCATGGAGCTATTTTTTCTTCGTGCGGGTAGGTTGAGGCAGCTTTCTAATTGCTGGCGCAAGCCAGTCACGAGGACATTCTTCCAACAGTTTCGCAAATTGCTGTTTTGTCTGTGACGTGCAGCGGACGGAACTAGGAAAAGGAAATGCACAATGACACGAAAGTGTACCACAAAACACGCTGTTCGGTGTCACGCCGGAAGGCAACAAAGTGTTTGGCCCGTTGACGGTCACGTTTATCTTGGAGCATCTCATAGATGAGCGCCATGAGCTGTAACAAACGCTCGTTTGCACCATTTATGTGTCAGTTGCGTTTTGGAAGAAAAAACTTCGACCTTTTCAAACAGATCTGGAAGTGTTTTATGTCTGGAGGTTCACTGCGCAAAACGTTCAAAAGCGAAGTCTCTCCTGTTTTGAGAAAGTTTGTTCTTTTCAGAACGTTTTGCAAACCAGAATGTATTACAAAATGAGGTCACATTCCACTGTCATGCCTGCAATAGTTCTGTACTTTCACCCAACACAACCACAGGAACCACGACCCAACAATTTCCTCATTATCATTTCGTTCTTCACAATGACACAATCCTCCAACCCCACCAGGAACCACGTGGGGAAAGCAATTGAGAATTGCTCTGACCTTCAGCCGAGGGCCCGACATTCTCATTCTGCTCCAGTCAACAGCCACATGTATGAAAACCGACTCCAGTTCAGAGGCATCAGAAAAATTCATCTTTCAACAGCCGCGTCCCACTACGCTGTAGGAAGTCCACCTGGTCACTCATTTTTTGCAAGTGTACCTCAGGGTTCTGCCCCTGCAGCCTTCACGTTGTTCCCGAACCCGTGCAAGTTCAACTGAACAACCCAGCAACACATTCGTGGTTTTCGACTCACGGCTGAAATGTGAGATTCTCCGAAACAGCACTTCCCAATGTAATGGAACCTGCCACATTAATTGCGCCCAGGACGACGGAAGTGCACAGTGCAGCATTTCTGTCTAGATGGTCACAGGTCTCATCAGCCTCGCAAACCTAACGACGGCGGTGACGCCATCGTTATTGAAAGGACCCTGGGGTCAAGTGTGGCTGAAGCTGAACGGTTCGTCTTCATGCGCGAAATGACAACCACAATTGGTACCAGACTCCCTCATCGATCTGCCATCGTTCCGTATCATGCAGATGGCCAGAACGGTCCCCATTTGGTGCACCTTGACTCGTACAAGCAAACAGATTCTCATGCTGATCTGGATTGATGAACTGATTCTTCGGCATGGTTCTGATACAGAACTGGGGTTCGGAGCAATTCGTCGTTTGTTGGTTGCGAGTTTTTAGATGGAACCCAAATCAATCTTTGTCCAAAGCTATCAAGCTGAGAAAGCCACATTCCCTGATTTATGTTAAAGTTTTTGTCGCAACGGTTTTCAACTTGACCAGATTCTCCTCTTTTGCCCTGACCTGGTATTTTTTCGTGGGTTTCCAGCTTTCCCAGAAGTTGTGGGGGCCCTGTGCAGTGGTTCAGCAGCGATGCGCACCTGGTCTCCTCGTGTGCTGCCCGTAAACTGCCGAGCAACTGGTTCCAACGTTGCCCCCTTATTTTGCCAGATGTTGTGTTGGGTTCGGACCACCCTGCAAAAGCACTTTGAAAAACGTGTTGATGTGGATATGGTTATGTGACAGTCGTGTCGTCACTGTGGAGTGAAGACCACTGTCCCAAATTTGTCCAATTAGGCTGTGGAACAGCACACCTGAGACTGGTGCCTGCTTCGGTCGTTGTCCCTTTGTCTCAGGCCCTTGAGACAAAATCAGAGACAGAACACTGACACACTGGTCTTAGTTTCCTGAGTCCTTTTTCGATGGACTGCGTATCACGTTTCTGTGGGACGTAAGACAAAAACTTCACCCACTTTCCTTTGTGTTTTTTTGTTCATTTTCTCTCTTGCCGCTCACGTCATAACCTGCGAAAGAAGTCAACAGCTTTTTTCACACCGGAGCTTTTCACAACGGCTCGCGTGTCGGGTGTCAAGGTGCGCAGCACGTCCACTCTGTCATAATTGATGTTCATTCACATGGACAGCGCCGCCCTGATGCCCAGCTTTGATTTCATCAAAACAACCAGGACTTGCGCGTTCTGATGTCAGTGTGCCACGAACAACGGAGCACAGCAGCTTCCGTCCTCTGGGCGCTGTACCATCAGAGGAGACTGCAGGCGCAGCGTTTTTACGATCTCCACTCCGACAGTGAATCGAGTTTTGTGATGCAGCTTATGAGGAAGGATTTGCTACGCAAGGCAACCTGTTTCCATTTCGCGCCACCCAGAGAGGATCTTTTTCTCAGGCCGGACGTCTCTGGATTACGTTCCTGTGGCATAGTGTGGAGCAGGATGTTGGAGCGAGTGACTTCTCTTTGGAATGTGTGAAACAATGGATATGCGTGACCTGATGGATTTGCTGTCCATTTTCATCATTCTATCTGCTCATCCACAAGGTTGGTTCGTCCCGCTTTGCTTTTCTTTTCTTTCGTCTGAAGTACTTACGATGAGCGCACGCTTAATGTTGCTTTTGTGGAAACAGACAACACAAGAAAGGAAACTTCCACAACATTTGATGACCACTCGGGAAAACAAAATTCATATTTGTGTTCATAGCTACAAGTCGAAGCACTGGAAACAAGAAGCTTGCAGGGAGTGCACCAACCAACACGAGGTAATGACGCAGTACAAAACAACAACACACTCAACCAACAGGGCAACAGGGCAAAAATTTGATTTACGAACGGGGGTGGGGTCGGCAAGTGAATCGAATTCGCACTCGTCTCGTATCACTTCGCACATCTTCAGAAGGTGGACTCGGGTCACACAAATCGATGCAATCCGGGATCGTCGTACGGTCGTTGATGGGATTGAATATTTTCGGACAGAAAATTTGATGTGCCGAAGAAACTCGACAAAACGTCCCCCTTCGCGACGCAGTAATTACGTACGAGCTCGTACATTGTACATGAAGTAGCTTCAGGGCGAAAAGGGTCGAAGAGTGGAGACCTGAACCGAAAAAGATTCCTTCTGAAAAAATGTTTTTGTGCAGATGAAACACGACAAAAGTAATCTGTCATGAGCTTGAAAAGCTTGAATAGAACACGTACGTTGTTTCCGTCATACGATAGGTCTTTTGCTTACAATCATTCGAAGCTGTCCCCCATTGCCTGCGCCAACCTCATCGTCGTTGAGTTCGAAGAAAATGTCAAGGTCTCACGCGTAAACTTGTCAAAAGTCACACTGGCAGATGTCCTCCTTCACTGACGTATTCATCACGTGCGACCAAGGCTTTCCCGCCTCGTTGAAGGACACCTGGAAGACGCACTCAAGCACCGCTGTTTTGTTGCAGTCTGAGCCCAAGACGCTCCGACCAATGTGACATTCAGACCAGCCTGCACACACTGAAGATCACCGGATTGCATCTCGTCAGCAAGAACACTTTTCCACATGAACGAGCGACTTTCTTCCCACTTCATCTCCGCATCCGAGGTAGTTTTTCAAGTCCAGCTATTCTGATGGAACAGGTGTGTCGACAAACAAAAACATTTGTCTGAATTGCGCCGAGCGTCTTGTATGAAGCCTTGCAACACAAATCTCACGGGCGAGGCAAGGATTCCTATCCCACTCTGGTTAAACAGCCTGCAGCCCGGGGGTCCCGACTTGTACCAGAGGGCAGTCTGAAAATCCAACTTGTCGTACGCCCAACCCCATACGAAGACGAGACAAACAAGAGATCATAGAGCAACGAGCCCGCGGCCAAAAATAGGCAGTGAGACTTGAAACGAAATGATTATTTGAAAATCTTTGACACACGATTTTTTTATTGGTTTTCCCCGAAAGCAACTTACCGCAAGTTGGTTTCTGCAGAGAGGGTGAGGGATAAGGAATCAAGTTGGTTTGCTCCACTAAAGGGGCAAACCAATTTGGTTTGTTTCAAAACAGGTTGCTTTACCCCTGCCCTTGTACACCAAGTTGGTTTCAATCTCCACAGTTAAACAAGGGGTGACTGAACTTCGCCCGTGGCATCGGAAGGCGCGGGCTTAAAAATTGGTGCTGTTTGCCCTGTCTCATTGACATCAAAATTCTGTGGAGGAAGCTATCGGCGGAGAGACTGTCGTCACCACACGAAACGACAGCGCGTCTTCTTGATGATTCAACTCGTTCAACAAGTCCGCAAACTTCGTGCGCGTGTTTGTTGGTGCGGGATGACATGCTTTCAGCGAAATCCATCCGTGGATGTCTTCATTTTGGCTCGTTTGTAAGTCTCTGCCATTCTTGCAACTTCTCTTTCCTCTCACAACTGCAGGAACAGCTGGTTCTCAAGGCAACCCGACAATGAAACAGAAAACACGCACAGGAGCCACGGCGAGGGCAAACAGAGGCAGGGACGGCCCGTCGCACGTGATTAGCGAGCGGGACGTGTCGCCTCACAATGACGCCGCCACTTCGGTCGAGCGCAACACCACCTCTCCTCCCAGCAAACAGGTAATCCGTCACTTCACTTCGCGATTTCGCGAATTACTCCCATTTGCCATTTATTTCTGTAGCATGTCACTGCATGCTGTTCACATCCGCGGAACAGTGACGCTCTGTGCAGGTCCTTGCAACTGGCTTTTCAACCACAAGACTCGATCACTGCACGTCACCTGTCGACAGGCAGGAGTTGTAAAGCTCATCAAAGCAATTATCCCGCCTTTCCGCGGTACAAGATTCAGTCTCGAATTGGGTTAAGAGCATCACTGCCCCCGCTAAACGGATCTGCGCTGCAGGTTCAACGGACAGCACTTCTCACCTTCTGATCCGTTGCAAAAAACAGCTTCCAGTCCATTGTCTGACCAATTCCCTTCAAAAGAGTTGAAAGTACATGTTTGAGCGTGGTCAGTTTGTGTTAAGCTGCTGGCACATTTCTGTCATAGAGACCATAGAGACTGAACTTTCCCTTCTTGCAAAGCGACAAACGGCCACCTGAATTTGTGTCTCAAGCCTGTCTCTGAGCAACAACGATCAAAGTTCTGCTTCCAGAAATCCTTGAAGGTGCCAAAACCTGAGAAAAGCGACCCTGAATCACCGCAATATCTTGCGATGGGTCTCAACGCCTACAGTGGAAAATTTCTGACAAGCAACAAAGGCGAGACTCAGAAGCTGACGAGCCTGCACAGTGAGTAGCGACGAACCAAACCAAACGACTGATAAACACACACAACTTTTTCAAAAATGAGACAAAACAACTGCAGTCAAGAACTATGAATCACAACAAGCTCGTAACAAAGTAATCCATGTCCCCTTGGTCTGGAAGTTAAGAAATATTCTTGCCATTTTCAGTTGCTTTGCTGCTGGTTGCATGTTCTGGTGCTATCCTTCTGCTTTTCATCAACTGCGTGGGTCTCGTATGCTGCACACGGTAATTACAACGATCTGATTTCTATTGCATGTCATTCTGCATGGGACAGAAGCAGTAAAATGACGGCGTTCCCTCCTGTCGTACATCAGGACAATGCATTGTTTCCTGACAGCCCGTTGGTCAATGTGGAACCTCGCTGTAACGAATGACCTGGTCGTAAAATCAAATGCGGTTCCCCATGAAACCTGATCGCCCTTTCCAACACCTCACCTGCTTTCGGACCATCGTCATTCGGACTATCGCCATTCTTCTGGTTCCAGTCAACTTGACGTATTCCTCGTCAATTTGTTGTCAGGTACTTCACGCGGCGGCAGGAGCCGCAGTCCCTCCTCGACACGTCCTTCAGTACGACCGACTCAGGGCAGCGGCGCGGGCAGCGCTACAGGGCGACGGCGACGGCGCCGTCCGGACCGCAGCACGGCGTCGACCTGTGCGACGCCGCCGAGACGGGCGCCGAGACGCCGTGTGAGGAGCACATCCAACTCGAAACATTCCCGCTGCGACACCCGACAGCCGCAGCCGCCGCCGTCCCCTCAACAACCACCGCAGAAGCAGTGTCCTCCACCCCAATCACCTCGGAAACCGAGATTTGCAAAAATTGCAACATCTGGTTGTGATTCTGGCTCTACGCTTCCGAACAGGCCAGTCAATGACAAAACCGGACTTTTCTGCGCAGTGCACGAACATGCACAAACATTTTGTGCGAAAAAAGAGCACAGATTGAGAGTAGGCAAAAGAGGTGTCTTTCCAAGAAGGAGCACAACGAACAGCAAAGTAATTGCTCCCGATATAAGCTCCCAACACACTGTGTGAACACAACGGAATGTAATCTCAGCAGCTGAACCTTTGTTGGTCTGACACAACACTTCAAATCCACGTGAAAGCTTAATTGCCTGGGATCCAGCGGGACTGAAGCACAAACAATATTTCCAGGCTTGTTCTGTACAGAGAATGGATTTGTTTCAAAGGCAGACGCATGCCAAAACCGGAAAGACAAGAACCACGAGTGGACCGTCTGTGGATGTCCTGTCAAAGTGGAACTTCACCCAACTCTGCAGTGTTCTTTTCTCTCAGGACCAATTCACTCAACGACGGCATTGTCATCTCAACCTCAGTCCCTCACTTGTTCCTGAAGCCTGTCTGGTTGCAACACAGCGAACAGATCTTACAATGTCTGTCTGCAGGAAGAACTTGGACAGAATTTATTGCCAATTTGTAGTCGTATGAGCCTGTTATGAGAATGTTAAAGCAGCAACAGGAATGCCAGCGGGGAAAAGGATGCCTGTTGTACCGCCTTTCAATTTGGTTCAGAAATTTCTGTGGACTGTCTTCACTGAGGAAGAAGAGGCTGGACTCCAGTTCATGGAGAGGTTGAGAAACGTGTACGTCAGGCTTGTAAACATCCCATAAAACTCGTGACATTCGCACCTTTTTGAGAATGGACTTTCCTGACAAGGCTCTTCATACACTGAAGAGCATCGTGCTGCTAAACAGCGTCACGCTAGTCTTTTGTGGACCTCAACCATGACAGCGCTGTTTTTGGGGCGCACACAACAGCGAACAAGAACACAACCGTGCCGAGGTGCAGTCTCTGAGTGAAAAAATCATTGCAACAGAAACTCAACAAATGTTGAAACAATCCAGGATCATGAGATGAAAAGTGGACAAGCAACAAATCAGAAAAGTTGGTCAAGCGCACGCAAAAGCAGACCACACATGTTCTCTTGCGAAGGGGGTCAGGTGGTTGGGTTTTGTTTTGAAATTGCAACATGAGCAAAGCAAGGGGAAAAACACCTCAACCACCACGAAAGACATCCCTTTTCAGGCCTCAAAACAAGTTTTCTCTTCCCCGGTGTTTTTCTGGCCACCAAAAAAACCTCCAGAGCGGATGGAAGCTTCTTCATGTCAGGTACCCACGGAAAAAATAGAAAAGACAACAACCATCGGTACCGTCAGATATCGCGTCTGAAAAGCAAATTCAGGACACATTTTGTGGAACATGCTGAACTTCGTGGACAATCACATGTTGCCTTGGCACGAAGGTGTTTGTGGATTTTCCTTCTTGGTTAGTTTGAACTTGTGAAATGAGAAGAACGTGCGAATGAAGCGAACCACAAAAATGCCCTCACTAGCAAATTTCCTTCCTGCATTTCAACCAATCCAACTTGTCTGTGCTTTCTGCCTGGCAAAACATAACAAGACAAACAACAAAAAACTCGTTAATTTTTCACACCAAGAAAAGACGGGAAGTACGTAGGTTTTCAGCTGTTTAAATACCAACAATTAGACGGACCAGCCAAAGGAGCAAACAACGTGCAAACGTGGGATTCTCGTTCGTTCTTGTTTGGTACCAGTGCGGCTGTATACTCGTAAGGAGGTGGGTTGAATCCAAACGTCGCACAACAAGTTTCTGTTTGCATTGTTGATCCTCGTATTCACGTTTGCACGCGGAAGGTTCTGCGAAATGGAAAGATTGTTTGTGTTCAGATGACAACAGATCTCCAACTACCATTATCTTTGCCAGTCGATAACTCAGTCACGAAATGATGCCAGAAGTGGCGAGAACAACGGCAGAAGTTGGATCAACATGAACCATTCAATACGGGCGAAAGTAACGAACTGACACGAACCGAATGAGAAACTCGTTTCTTAAACACGTTTTTGACCTCGTGTAGGATGAACTAGAATTGAACAGGGCAAGTGACTCACACCGTGGAAGACTCATGGCTCGTGATGCAGGACACAGCTTCGAGATATTTTCGTCTGGTACGTTTCATTTTGTCTCGCTCAAACCCTCAAAGACTCTATTCCTTTTATCATGGCAACAGTCTATCTGTATCAGAACAGGGTTGGCAACTGGAGTTATTTTTCGTCTATCAACGGTAAGAAACTTGATGAGCACGTTCATTTGCTGCAACTTTAATAACTGCAGGCAAAATGAAAACCTGGATGATCCGTCAAGGTCTGTTCACGTGTAAATCTTCTTGCCATGCACTTTCGTTGCAGAGTTGAAGCTCGGCCTGGGACTATCATGTCTGCTCGCAATTGGAATTTCCATTGCAGCTTTGTGTATCTGGAGGTAGGGTTCGGACCTCAGTCGCATTCGCGTCCCGTTGCTGTTTTTCATCAAATTGACCAATAAATCTGTGCGACCGTGTCTCCGTGCTCATCTCACAACGCCATTTTCAGGAAGAACAACGCGAAGCCGATGAAGAAGTTATCCAGCACGTTCTTTCGACGAAAGAGAGAAAGGATGGAGGCCATGCGCCCAAAGGAAACTGAGAACCAGAAACACACCGCCAGCAAGACGTCGGAAGCAGGCGAAAGCAGCGCGCAGGAGGCCGTCGTCGCTCGTGTCGACCCTGGCGCCGCGCTGGTTCACGTCAGTCTGGAGGACGAGACGAACCAGACGGAGAAGCGCGCTCAAAACGGACCGTCCAGTCCGCTGCAACACGCAACTCGACACGACAAGGAGACAGGTGTTGTGGAAGACAATGAACCGAATCTCCCAAACAATGACCAAACTTCCGGAGAAATCGAGGAGGCCAGTGAACCCGCCGAAATCTCCCAGCGAAACGTCGAGGCGCTTGAGATCGACGATCCCCCGGAATCCGCCGAATATCCGGGCGAAGCCAATGCTGTTGACGATCTCGAGTGTGAACAACCACTTTCCAAGTCAAGGAAGTTACGCAGGCTGTGTGGTCACGCCAAACCGTCTCAACGCAAGGCTCGGCTGTTCGAAAGTGATTCTGCGGAGTTGCATCAAAACGCTGACCAGGCTGGAGATACCAACACCGAACAACAGCCGCCGTCTCAAAATAATGAACACCGTCCGAAAGGTAGTAAAAGTCTGACAGAAAGGAAAGTCAGGCAAATAAAAGTCCGGTTCAGAAGCGAACACGGCAGACCACAAGCTTGCAGTGAGGATGCTCCATCTCCTCCAGCATCTCCATTTCCTCCAGCAGGTCCAAGTTTGATGACTGACGCCAGTGACACAGAGGAAAACAGTTATGACAACATCTGCAACTGGACGACCAAATACCCTGAACCAAACTCACCGCGGAACAGATCAGTCGCGGAGTCCAATGAACACATAGAGAACTTCACTTCAGATGAAGTGAGCACAATCATCCCCACTGCCACTTCCCGCGGGGAACGACAGTCACAAGACGCGGAAACACTGGTCCCTGACACTGACAGTCGGACAGACCTTACTCGTCAAACCGAGACGAGCGGGGTCCACAACACGGTTCATATCGAGGCAAAACGGGATGTGATGAGAAGCGAGTCTGCCGACAGAATGTCTCAATCTGAGGTTGCGTCTGGGTGAAAATCTGTCTCTCCGAAGCTGCTCCAAACTGCGCGAATGCTACTTTCAAAGTGGTTTGACACGAGAGCAGAACGAACTTGCGGCGTGTGTATTCCGGTCAGAGATGGTGAGCTGTGCTGTTCAGATGTTTCCCGAAAATTTTGAGAAGAGAAAACCAGCCTCGAACAAAAGTACTCAGCGAGTTTGTTGTGGTAGCGTTCAGATGCAGAATCGACAGGTATTTCACCCGCAACTTCCCAACTAACCTTTTCGCGGCATTTCTTCTTGTACTCCGCTGCTTCTCTTACCTGCAATCACAGAATAGAAGCTTCGTAAAGTTACAAAATCGAGTGAATCAGTGAATTGGAGAGCACTGTTCACGTGGGGAACACAGAAAACTTCAGATCCACCACAAAAGTAAATCACCACAGAAGATGACGGTCAAATAATGACTGGCGCACCGAAAGAATGCGCGTTACGTCAACAACATGGACCACAAAAAAAGAGATCATTCGATCAAGGGCACAAATCATTCAGACACACCGCCAACTCGTCTCCGATCTTCCAACCTTTGACGGGCAGATTACACACCCTCTGTGGAAGGCTTCTCGTGACAAACGACTCCCGCAAGATCGGAAAATATTTGGGGTCACCATAATATTTTCTCTCTTTTACTCATTGCTGTGCTAAACACAAGAGATTACAACTTTCCGGCAACACAAACTCAGTCACCTGACAATTTCCTTTGCCAGAACCCCCCTGACTCGTTTTCGTGAGCACGGAAGGCTCAGATCAATATCGCGTTGAACAACAGTCCCATTGTACAAAGACACAGCGCCAGCGGATCAAATTACATTCAACTTTGTCAGCTTGTTGCGCTTTCGATCTATCACCTGTTCAGGCTTCTTTATCCGGCAAAGTGATCTTTCATTTGTCAAAATAGTCATGGCGATACACGCACGACTGTCACGACACACACCAGTGATTTCAACGCGCCCTTCGCGCAGGGACGAAACGAAGCGAGAGAGAATCCGCGGGAGCGACCCGCTGCTTCATCTGTATTCAGCGCCCGTCCTGCTGGCAGCACACACTCTCCACAGTCTTCCGCATCAAGTTTGCTTTTCCGAGTTGACAGAGGCAAGAAGCTCTTGAAGAGAAATCTCTGTAAAATATTACACTCAGTGCCATGTCAACTCCAAAGGATATTTCAAGCAACACACAGACTTGGCAGACAGTTTTTGTTGGTACAGAACATATTTGCTGAGGATTTGACACGATATTCACAACCTGTGCAAAATGTGCAGAACGTAGACACCTTCATCTCAAACTTACACAAAGGGACAACGGTACCAAGCAATGTAACGGCTTCTTCACGTCCAGATGGGCAACAACCACTGGGATCAAAAGGAAAATGAACCAGGATATACTGAGCACGGTTTGGATTTTACACACATTGTGTGTCACTCTCCTCAAAGGTAAAACCATTCACATCTCCACCGAGCAAAACGATTGAAGCCGTTTCCTGTTGCATACGGAACAGATAACGAATTGATCAACGTCACGGATTTCAGGTCAACACACCGGCGAGTTGCGTGTTCTGCTGTGCAACAACGGAAGCTACTCGTTCAACATCTCGTGCAGTGGCGGCGACGCCGCGCACCCGCGCTTCATGGATGTGGCCGAGAACTCGCGACTCATGTACAGCGACGGAGCTGCAGGAACCGGCTTTAGCTGCCCAGGCCCTGAAAGCTACGTTCCCGTGACATGTGACCGAATGATCCGCACGCCGCGAAACAAGTGAGTCTCGAGCAACACTTGTGCAAAAAATCTGTTTCAGGTTAGGCATTTGTCAAAAACAGCAAAGTCACCTCAAACATGCGCACATTGGAATCAACTGTAAGGACATATGGCGGTGGCAGATGATAAATCATGACTGGGGTTGTATTTGGTTGTAACCATAGCCAAAACCGTGGCTGTAACAAATGTAATCATAACTGAAAAAGGCAGGAACAAATACATATGCAAAAGCCCTCCCAATGAATGAAGCTGACTAAGAAATGTAAGTGCCCAAATGTAAGGAAGCAGCTGTGGGTCTGAATGAGTACTCATGGTGCAGAGTACAATATCCTCTAGTTGTGCTAAGAGCTTGGCACAAAACTCTCTGAGTTTGGGTTTATGCACCTGCACACCACACTCAGATTCTGTCACAACTAGTGTAACAACTGGATGTGTTAGCATCGATTATTGTGAGTTAGTACACAGACTTGTACTAATATTCGGACCAGACTTCACACTTTAAGGGACAGAACACAACACTCTCGAATCAACTTGGCAGCTCCTGGATACTTTGTTTCAGATGCAACGCAAGACGTCAATGCACCCTGTTGGCCAAGGAGATCTTTCAGCGCTTCTCTCACAACACTTGCAACGCTATAACGACTGGACAAGTGCAGAGCAGCATGATAGAAATTCGTTTCAACTGTTCATCAGGTGTGAAGCTGTCCATTGCCGATTCCACAAAATCCACAAACTCAAAAACTCTCAGAGAAAAAGTTCAGTGGCTCCTTTCCTGGTGAAAATGTCGCGAGATGCTTTGGTTTGAATGCTGCATAAATTTGCAACAGACGACTTTCCTCGGTCTCCGTAAAACTTTGTTCGCCTGTCAAAAGTCGCGTAACTCTCTTCAGCTTCGTGAGGCAAGTGCTGAGTCTCCCCTGTTTCTGTTTGTTTCAGTGTCATTTCCGCGAGACATCGCGTTCAAATCGAGTTTCCTGATGCGAAGCCTCCCACCGTACGACGAACTCAACATCTACAGTCCGCACTTTCCCGAGCCCATGTTCCCTGTTCCACAAGTGTGCAACTGTACACTGACCAGGCAAGTGGTCATGTGAACGCTGTTATGCCGCAACGTCCACGGCAATCAAGGCACCGCTCTCTGCACCTTCTGACTGTCCCAAACTCCAGTCAATGTTCTTTCAGTGTTGCGACCTCGGAGGTCGCTTCTGTGGGCATCCAGGTGCGTCTTCTGACAGGCGCCACGCGTCAGGACCAGATGCTGAGATTCTCGTCGGAATCGGAGGAGCCGACTTACCCTTCCTTCCCCAGCGAATCCTACTTCACCGACAGACTCATCATGCGCTTCAAAACGAGCATGACGATCTCTTATGAACAAGTGAACAGGACTGCAGCTGGAGGCAAGCTGTGGCTGTCTTTGACAAGTGAGTCTGTCCACGTAGATGACGCACCCATGTCAAGACTCCTTCTGCAAAACTTATCAAACAAAAACTGACCGCACCCAACACAATTTCTGAAGAAAGATCCTTTGCTTCAGGCAATATCACCTTGGAAATCCGCTGTTTCCACACCATACTGCCCACACTGGACGGAATTTCAACAAAAGCTCCAGTTCGACAAGGAACAACCACCACCACAGCAGAATCAGCGAGTCCAGATCGGACTCGAACTCCCACCGTCGGCAGGGACATCACAACCGCCTCCTCCCAACTGCACAACAACGCTCTTGACTCCAAATTTTATTACAGTGAGAGAAAAGGCGTCAATTTGTGACCAAGTTGAGTCGGTTTCCACCTTTCATTCAAGTTGTCTTCTCACGTTGATCCTGCCCTTGTTTCAGTCATCGGCGCAGGTGTGGTGAGCATCGTTTTCTTAGCGATCGCCTGTTCAATCTGTCTGCTGCACAAAAGGTACGATCTCTTTCACATTTCAACCAAGAAACACTTGAAATGCCAACAAGGGGGCTGACATTTTCAACCAAAGCATGGTTGTGCATGGCATTGGAACATGTTCAAGTTTACATTTCAGCACGGTCTGTGGTCGTATTTTTCAGGAGGAAAGTCGTGCAGCGCCCCACAGATCAGAATCGTAGTGATTTCAACATTTACTCGGAAACTCCTCCGAACAGAAAACTAGTCAGAAGCAAAGTGTTCAGGACTCAGCTCTCAGACGAGAACGCTAACGTGATACCGCCCACTCAAAACGGTGCAAAGAAATCAACAAAAGGTGCAGACAAAAGAAAGAAACCGACACGCAAACCCCCGTACGACAGGATCAAGCTGGGAAAATTTCGGTGGAAGTTTCCAAACAGGAAGAATCCCTCGTATGAAGACATCAACGACTTCAGTCGGGACAAACCAGCAGCAACACAATCAGATGTTGCAACCCACAACGAAGCAACCAGACCACAGGCTCAACAGTCAAGCAACTACGAGAACCCAAGTACATTTGTGCTGCAATCGTACGTGAACGTGGCAATGGACCAACAGGCGCCCAGAGGTCCCACATTTGCAGTGGATGAGACTGTGATGCAGGAAAACACTGGCGTGTACGAATCTGTAGAAACTACTGCTTGATTAAGCTGCAACCACAGCTGGTCACTGCGTGCGCTCATTGTGTTTCATGAGAGCAAATTTACGAATGCAAAGTGATTTTTATCGTTTGTGCTTTCTGTGTTCGTCGCAACGCGTTTTGTTGCGGGTGATGTTGTGTCCCACGGCGACACAAAAAGCGGGGGACACTGCCTTCCACGAGCTTGCACCACTTTCAGAGTGGTGTCGAAGCAAGAAACATCCATTCAGATCGTGAGAGATGGGCAAGAAAACCCCAGAAAAACAACAATTTGTGTCGGAAGCCTCTTTACTACGTGACTGCGAAGGCTCTTTGAAAGTCAGTGAGGTGGATCACTTTTTTCTCGGCAAACAACACAACCAAAAGAAACAAGTTTTGTCAAAGGAGAGTCATGAAACTTTCCAAGTAAAGTGTGTGGGAAAATTGTTTGAGTTCGTGGGAGATGAATTTCACGATTTCAGTGCTTTTTGTCCGATAATCAGAGCGGAAAATTGCTGTCTGCCAATGAGACGAAATTACTCGTACACTCCATGTTTTCCTCGATCAACAATCACACAAAAGCCATACATTCAAGTGACATGTTCACACACAACACCGCCACGACCATGCAGGAAGAATAATCGTATCTCCGGAAAGCAAGACATCTTTATCAGGAACTTTGAATCACAGGGTACGAAATTTACTGCGACCCGCGATCTTTCGCAATGAGGAACCTCCTGATCAATATCTGCCGGATGTTGCGCACAACAAGGTGGGTACAAACACAATGGAAATTCCACCACGAACAAGTGATTTTCTCTTTCACTGCAAATTTGGACAGTACCTGCTGTTTTCTTTTTGGTGCAGATGACCCGAGCTTGGGTTTTGCTGCTGTGCATTGGTGTTTCAAGTGAGCAAGAAATGCAACTTTTTCGTCTGGATGCAACCTTTCACTTCAAACTTTGTGGTTCCTCGTTGCAAATGTCTTTTCCCGGCAGGAGGTGAAGTTTGCACGTTGGAAGCGTGCAGCGCCTTCCTGTGCTCTCTGAACACCGCACCACTGGTCCTGGAATGCCCACTAGGCAGTTTCGTCGACGTGCTCGTCGGCGGCAAGGAACCGGAAGCTTACGTCCTCCATACTGATATCTGCTCCAGCAACGGAGATCAAAGATCAAACAATCACACGCACTGCGTCCGTCCTGTCGCCGAGGTCATAGCAAGGTGCTCTTCTTTCTGTAGCTTTTGAGGTGTCAAGAGGAACCTTGATAGTTTGGTGCCGACTGGTACAACCATTTGAGAAACCACAAACTGAAACATGTTGAAGAAGAACACTGCACAATTTTATCAGATGCCACGGGAAGCAGAACTGCAGTCTGGGACCGGAGGTTGTCTCTGCAGTTCGATCACGGTGCACCACAGACACGCCATCAACTGCAGTGGAAGTGGACATTTTCTACAGATGCTTTCACAGTAAGTTCATGACAATCTCAGTTCTCTCTCATTCTTCTGCTGTGTTTGAAAGTTGCTTTGCTGACGTCTGCGGAGGATCCGGGGTTCTGACAACGCCATCTGTCCCATTTCAGTCGACCCCGTGGCGCATGCAGCTGTCATGTCGTCGTCCGAGGAAATGCCGCGAACTTTCAACGCCACCGAAGGACACATCTTCAGTCCAGACTTCCCCGCGTCTCGCGATGACTTCCGTTTCGCAGCCTGCGCACTGACGTCCAGGTAACGATACAAATTGCAAGGCTGGATGCAGAATTGTGACAAACAAGGAAAGACAAAACTCCGCCCTTTCATGTTTCAGCGTTCCACTGAACATCACAATCAGCATCCAGGTTCTTCGTATGACTGGAGTTCATCACACCAGGTGCTGGAACAGATTGGAGTTTCAGACAAGTGGGAACCACACCACGACTTACTGCGACTCAACAATGGAATTTCCAGAGAAATTCACGACTTCGCCAGTCAGTTTCTTGAACATCTATTTCACCAAATGCTCACAGTACGACAGGGGAACATTTTGGATTCGAGTCCAAGGTAGATTTGAAGCGATTGTTCATTCTGTTGAAGACTTGAACTGGGCCTTGGTTCAAATTGTGTTCGACGTCACTTCTCCCTCCTGTCTCATTTTGACAGCCTTTCAACACCTTCACGTGCAGTGTTGGAACAGAACAGGCGCAAACCGTTCCCATTTGTGTCCCATCACGAAGCCCGACGACAACGTTTCTCTGGACGAACGATTTGACACTCACCAACCCTTGGGTTTGTTGTTCTCTCAAGGCAACTGCTCATTTGATACGTGAATCTGCCGAAGCATTGTGATGAGTGCATTTTTTCACTTTTGCAGGTTTGATCCTTGGCTTGTCCATCAGCCTGTCTTTCCTCGTTCTTGGGGTGACGGCTTTTACCATCATGTGGTGCTGCGTAAGGTTCGTGTAAAGCTGACGTTGAGCTTTACAGGCCTCTGTTCACTGGATCCTGGTGAAATGAGTACAAATGGTTCTGTTTGTTCCAGACGAAATGCCAAAGATGTCTTGGAACCAACTTCGAGCCAATGTGATCTCTCTGCTCCACGTCGGAGGCAGAGGCCGGCTGAGAACACGTACAGCTGCTCTGACAGATCCACCGCCGCGTCTGACAGTCAAGCGACCTGCACCGACTTCAGGGATTCAATCAGCTGCAGCATGGGAAGTCTCTACGCCTCCTTACACCCTCCGTCTGTAAAACGCTCGACAGTCCAGACTGAACAATCTCGCAGGATTCCAGCAGCAGTCGACTGCGCACGTCTCTCACTGGGGTCCGAGACCTGGATGTATGAAAACGAACTCTATTCGACTCGCGGGTTCAACAGTCATGGACCCCACAAAACCCTGGATCCATCATCCAGCCAAACTTACGATACCAAAGACCAAACCAATGACACCGAAAACCAAACGTGTGAACAGATTGCCAACCAAAAATCAGACAAGACAATGAATGAACCGAACGCATCAAAAGTGACCAGTGAAGTAAATGCGTTCGTGTCGCGACCAGTCGATCAAGCAGAGTCTGAAAACACAGTTCCAAACAAACTGAAGCTCTGCGTGACGGACAGCGAAACGATCATGACGGAAAACAGGGAATTGTATGAAAATGTACGTCCGAACAGAACACAACATTTGGGTCAATAGATATTTTGGGAGTCAGAATAATGCGTCAACCTGAACACACAAAGTGTGACATGTAGTGCACAAAAACCAATCCCAGTACATTGGGAGTGTCCCACGACTTACTCGTGCACGTATCCACAGTCTGCTTGCTTAAAGCGGGCACTGATTTTCACTTGTTTTCTTCTTTTCGTGAGAAAGTCTTGTGAGCCAAAAGACAAAAGTGATTCAAGATGCAATCAGTCATCAGTTTTTCTTCCGCAGCAGCCATGTTCACCAGTCGGTGCGTCTCGTACCTCGTACTCCACTTCAAAATTCCAACAAGGAAAGGTCAGCACAGAAACTTTCAGAGTTATCTCGTGGTCAAGGATCCAATTGCCTTTTAACAGTTGTCAGGTGTGCCGTCAAGAAGCCTTTTCCTTTGTCGTGTTATCAGGGAGCCTTGTCGTACGTGAAAAGACTTCACGCACTCACGTACACGTACGCAGTCCTTCGCATTGATACAAAAGGACAGCGCTTCACATCACTGACAACGTACGGCGACGCCCGATCGTCAAGCAAAAATCCACTGGGCACTGTCTTGATATGCCGAACCACCTGTGTGCTGACAAGGATGCAGGGAGAAAACGCCGCTGGGGCACAAGTACTCACAGACCGACATGAGTAGCCTATGGGCGCAAGAACAGAGCAGGCTTGGCACCTGAGTTGTAGTTCTGAGAATGGGCTCCTCTGCTGAGAGACAAGAACTGGCGCAACCAACTGTACTCGTACAGCGAGCTTGTGGCGGCCTCTGGCCCGTTGGTGGACGCAGAGTGACAAGACAGAACAAGGCAGAGCATTGAGGCGTCTTTCGCTGAGTGGTTGCAGGATGGCGTTTGACATCTTTTATTTTGTTTACCCTGGGTTCTAACAGGGAAGAAAAACGGGAACCTGCTTCAGAACTGCTCCGTGTTTTTTTCTGGCGGCTGTTTACCCGACTTTGGGTTCAATGAATCTTGATGAGTTGTGACTTTGAACGCCAAAATTTACGCCAGTGACCCTCGAAAATCTGGTCTCCCACAATTTCATCACTGATAGTGCGGTGAATTTTCAATTGAGTTTTATCAAATTACGGAAGTTAATGATACACAGACGGACAGACCAAAGTTCTTTGGACTCCCAAGAAAGTGTTTTGACAGATAAAACAAACAAGGAGAGGCCCTCCACTTATCACGCCGCCCTACTTCACACAGATTTATTGCAAAACGATCTGCAAACCGAGGACTGCCTTCACCTATCATTCAAAATTACGACACCTTTCTTTTAGTGTTTGTGCCTATTTGTCTTGTTTCGAACACAGCCAATTTCTGTCGAACGAAATGGAATAAAACGCCGTGTTATCGGAAAATCGTGGGTGAAACGGTCGTTCGCGGACCAAAGGAGGACGATGGCAGAAATCAACAGTTGAGGATGAGAAAAGGGCGGAATATTTATTTGATGAAGTCACACATGAGAATGCAGGGGACAGGAACATTTCGAAGTCTCCTGGTGGTCTATTTTTTCACTGCTTGCGTGCAATTGACTGAAGGTGAGGTTAATTTTGATCCAGAGCCTGCAAGGCACGTCCTGTCGTGTCACACTGCAGGAACTTCTGCCTGTTCTTGTTTGACAATTTCAATTTGCTCTTCAACAAGCAAATTGTGAGCGTTGAAATAGCCCAACATGACAAGTTGCTGCTCAACTTTTAAAGTGCATATCACACACAGACACAGACACAGACACACATCGTGTATTGTGCGCACCAACACTCGAGGACCACAACCGCATGCATGTTTCCATGGTATGCTGTGGTGTGTGTGTGTGTGTGTGTGTGTGTGTGTGTGTGTGTGTGTGTGTGTGTGCGTGTGTGTATGTGTGTGTGTGCGTACGAGTACACTACATTGCGACTAACTCTCTCTTGTGAACAAATTTCAGGCCAGGACCTGTCAGTGGAAGGATGTGTTGGGCACCACTTCGACACTCCACCAATGTGCACAACGCCCTTTTTCATCGAAGTGCAACGTGCTGACATCGGAGTGACACAGTGTTATCCAGACTACCCTACTTGTTGTCTCGATGACAAAGTCTGTTGGAAAAACCTCGAAGATGTCAATTCAAATTACCTTGACCTGATCAAGTCCGAGTGCAATGGCAGGCAGGCGTGTGACAGGGCTCTGCAGGTGGCCACAAACACGATAGACTGTGTTCCTCCTGGCTACTCAGACTACTTGACCATTTTCTACAAATGTGTTTTCAGTGAGTGATTCCTCTTGGTGCCTTCACTTGTCACGAAACTTTTGTCAGTGTCCTGATTATTTCTGTGAGTTACTAACATTACATTTTGTGCACACAGCCACCGCAGAATGCAGAGACGACTCCTTCTCCGACCAGCTTTGTATATATCCTGAGTACGTGGACGTACAAAGTGCAAAATACGTCGTGTCGACCTCAAATGTTGGATGCGTCCTCAACGAAGATTGCTCGCAGGATGTTCAGCAGTTAAATCCACTGTACTACACTCGTATTCTGGCGGCCTGCAACGGGAAGCAGGCGTGTGATTCACTTGTGGCCGAAGGCCTTATCCTCCCAAACTGTCGACAACAATCAGACTACGTTGAGATTACCTTCCAATGCGTGGAGCGTAAGTTGAGATTTCCTTGTGTTTTCTCCTACTGAATCAATTTCAGCGTATTCTGCCAGAGACAATGTGAGAGAAGTGTACTCATGACAGCCTTGTCTTTATTGCAGCTGCTGTGACTGGTAAGCCTGCGAAATCTTCCGGCAGTCCATTTCGAATCATCAGGCTGTGGCGAATGGTTTTTCTGCGATGAAAGATGTAGTTTCTGTAGTTTCGTAGTGCTGAACCAACAAAGCTTGCTGCTGCGCATGTTGCTTCATCAAAATGAAAATTGAAAACGGGACACCTGTCCCACCTCTCGTTGTAAAATACTGCCCAAGCCGCCTGTCATACCACTGCTCCAACCTTCTGGAATTCAGGTTCAACTGCTGCGAACGATGTGACAATCACATCTGACGGTGAGGTTCTCCTGTTGCACGGTTCTCACCTCATGACGAGCTGCACATCGTTTACAATTTGTCGCGAATTGTGAATCATAGCGGCTCAAAAGCCGGTAGACTCTTGCTGCAGCAGATAACTCTGAACGTCTCTGTCGCAGGAACCACTCCGGATTACAACACAACAACGAGCAACTCGACGGGCGACACCGGCGGAGGAGGTGACGATGGTGGAGGTGGACTCGACGGAGGTCAGTTCTTGTGTACCGAAAATCGGTTTCATCAAGGGCCTGCACAACCAAATTTGGTGTCAATTACTTCTGTGTTCAAAGACAGTCTTGGACCAAAACAGGAACGTACAAGAATCAGCTCGTGGAACACACGCCGTCCTCGGTTTCTGCGTTTCCTCGGAGTGCGCCATCATCTCTCTACCTCGACACATATATTTCCATCTGTTGCATTGTCCCCTCCTGCAGGTGAGATCGCTGGTATCGTGATCGGAGTTTTGTTGGGCGTCGCTCTGATCGTGTGTCTCGTCGTGTTCGGAATCTACGTCTGCAGGACGCGTCCCGACCTCGTGTCCCAAACCAAAACAACCATCATGAAGCCGGTCAACGCGCTCAAGAGGTAACACCCACCGGGGAAAACTTATGTCAATCATCTCTCAAGAATTCCACTGGATATTCTGTGCAATTCAGTTGGCCATTGTCAGTGAACACCGTGTGACCGTGACTCCTCTTCCAATTTTCAGCAAACAGACCAAGGCTCCGTCCACACCTCCACCTCAGCCCAGGCAGCAGATGGACTTCCCTCCAGACATCTTGCGTCACCCGAGCAACGGGGTGGGTGCGCTGCGGATCCAGCACCAGAACGCCAAGATGAACCGCGCAACGCAGTGCAGGTCCGGCCTCGGGCCAGAGATCGTCCTGACGCCTCAGGACGCGGGCGCCGGACACCCCGAGCTGACCACTATCAACATGATCCACGCGCCCAAACCCAGCATCGAGATCGTGGCCACGCCGCAGGACGCCATCCGCAAGACGGCGAGCACCGACTCCGAACTCGCGACACACCGCCCCCAGTTTGAGAGACAGGACACCTACGAGGAGTTCGACGATGATTATTACGAGAATTTCCAGGGTCCTGAAGGGGAGTACGCGGAGATTTCAGAGGTTGAGAGGAAGAGATCCATCAAACAGCCCCAGGCACAAAGAGAACTCGCGGTCCCAGTGGAACATCCTCGAAAACAGTCGACCCTGAGCGAGGAGATCATCAAACACCTGCAGCGCCGCAAGGAAGAGTGGGAGGCGCGAGACAACGACACCGACCGAAGCTCCGTCGTCGAGATGACGGAAAACGACGATCTCTACGACGCCGGAGCCCCAGAATACGACATCGCAGCCGCAGTTGACAATGACAATCAGTACTACGCGCTCAACCCGCGCAGCCAACGCATGTCAATGCCGCCCAACTACGAGTCACTGCGTCGGGACGAACAGCCCGACAACAACTACAACGAATACTCGAACATCCCGAGCCGCTCGCGTCCAAGCAAGAGACAGTCGCAGAGGCAGAGTCAGTACGACACGGACGCCGATTATTACTACGACGACGAGGACTGGTCGACGGACGAGGATTACATGGACGAGACGGCGGTGCGACACTCCCGCCTCGCGGGGCAGGACGGGCGTCTTCCCAGCGCCACCGAATGCTGATTCTGTTTTGTGATTAGCCTGAGATCTCTTGAGTCACCAATGATGTCATCTCCATTACTCTTTGAAACTGATGACACACGGATGACAAAATTCTACAAACTGTTCTAATTTCTAACTTCAGTTGTCACTGAATGTGTCACAAAATTCCGTCTTGCAGTGTTTTTCTTTTCGCGGGGAAAAAGTTTTGATTGCGTGTCTCTAGGATATTAGATTTACAAATAAACATCTTATTTTTGACTGCGAAAGTTCTTGAGGTGGATGGGTTGGCGCTGAGTCCGAAGCGGCTGCGCGAAAAGCTGCCACCTCGCCTCGGGTACAACAACGCGCTCGTCAAAAGCCTTCCGCGCAGCCGCGAAGCTTCAGCCGAGTGTGGGAAAGTCCCTCAGTGAGCTCGATAATGATGGGCATTTATCTATCTCGTCCTATTCTACCATCCGTTGCTGAAATTATATCTCATCACGTAAAGCAGCCATAATGCGCGCAGAGTGGCGGGAATCTCTCATCGCTTCAATGATTATTTCACCTGTGTGACGTCGCAACCAGGTCACGGCACACGCGCAGAGGGAGCCGCCGTGCTCGGCACAGGTAACTGAGCTGCTGTTGTCGAGACGGGTAACATTCACTGCGGAATACACGTCGCACTGTTACTGACATGACACATGCACTGATTCAGTTGCAACAGCGGTAACGGAGGAGGACAGTCCGCTTCTCAGTGGTGGAATCACCATGGGGTCGATCACACCCCGCGCAATATGGATCTTGACGCTGACAGCATTGCTTTCGTACACAGGTGAGCTCCCAATTGAACACAACTTTTTTTTGAAAAATGCCACTCCATTCATCGACCTGAATAGTTCGCATACAAAGTGTTGTGAAGGCGAAACATTTATGTTTCATGTCTCCTGAAAAAGGCCGGTTCTGTGGTCCCCTGGAAAAACTGCAGTCGATGTCAATGGGGCCTTTGAGCTTCTTGATCCAGTCTTGGCTGCAGGATTGATCGATCTGGATGTTTGATTTATGAGGAAACTTTTGCATTGCACCTGAATGTCTGAAAACACGTCGGGAAGTTTCACGAACAAAGCTTCTCGGTGGCATTTCCTTTTATGGTTGAGAATCATTCTTCTTTCCAAGATAATGTGTCATACTATCTCGTCAACTACCAGGGTGCTTTCCAAGAAAGACTCGCAGAAACCGAGTTATGTGATTCTCAACACCCAATTTGAGCCAGACGACACGCATGTTGAGCACGGTGTTGGGAACGCCACTGGGCCATGGCGAGAGAAATGATGTCGTGTTGCGTTGAACTTCCAAGACCAAAAACAGGAGGAGAATAAAGTACGCCGCATCCAAAATTTATTGCCTCGATCCTTGAACAGACTTGCAACTTAGGCAGCGCTCTGATGTGTACAAAGACCTTGTTATGCACACACGAAAAATTATGCGAAGTTGAGGCCCAATGTACACAACACTGTGTTCGTATTGATCTCGACGTCCTTCCGTGGATCTCGTTGTTCGTCCGAGAACAAACGCTGCATGGATTATTGGATCGCAGCCCTGTCGTCGCGCCGGTTCCTTCCGTTAGGTTCTCTACATGCACGGACAGCGCCTGCACGCATCAATGCGGGACGTTTTCTCCAATCACCGTGTCACACACGAAGGTGACGGCACTCAGACAGGCATTCCAGGTCACGCTTTTAGTTCGCGCTCGTGTTTTCTGACCAACCAAATCTGCCCGTATGCATCTTGTTGCACCATTTTTGGCAAAATGAGCCACAATTGCCACTTCCTCCTCATCTCCTGGACAAGACAGACATTTGTGCGTTGCAGTTGAAACGACCAAGCAATGAATGTTCAAACCAGAATCCACAAAAACAGCACACACGCGCAATTTCTGTGACAGGAATTAATAGGCAGATTAAGCACGACGTTTGAAAGCGCTGAACGTCACGTCGCCGACGCGACGCTTGAACGTCGAAATAGCAATTTTCACGCGACGTTGACGCGACGGGGCTCCGACGGGTGATTTCAAACGTCGTGCTTAATCTGCCTATTGTGTATTCTCCACTCCGAACCAAACTCGTGGTTTTCTCAACAAATACAAACTCCTCGTACGTTTGAATTGGTTGGAGGATCAGCCGAAAACAAGATGTTTACTCACTCTGTTTGAGCACGCACACGCAACAAGTGTCTGAGTTGCCGAAACTGCGTTGATTCAATCTGACACTGCCGTTTCAGGGAGTCATGTGCATTTCTGTAATAAAGAGCACGGGTACGCGTACAACGCTACCAAAGCGCACCTCACGTCAGCGCTGTACCCAGTCGGCTTCAGTGAGGAGGACGCGTGCGTGTGCACGCTCACGGCGCACCGGTCCATGCGTCTGCAGGTGCTCATCAGGTTCTTCGAGAATCACCAGGCGACCCCCAAATACAACTACTGCAGACCCAGACTGGTCTTCCACGCCAACGAGGTACGCATCGCTCGCTGCATGTTCTGAGTGTTGTCCTGTACTTTCAGAGGGGCAGACGGAAGTCGCGCTGTCTTTCTGCCGCTCAAGCGGCCAGAACAACCCGCGGAGGCCGGTTCAGCAACTCATGATGAACAACTTGGTCCTCAAGTCCCCGGGCTTTGACGGAAATAACTACGAATCCAGCATTGACAAGTGTTTGTGCACCGTTACGGCCAATGGAACGGTCCACCTTGAAACGACCATCAGGTTCCTGTCAAACCAGGAAGAATCTGAAGGGAACTCCGAATCTGAAGGGAACTCCAAATGCGGACCTCTGCTGAAGGTCTCCAACGAGAAGGTACGCCCCTGAACGTGAGCAAAGCATAGATCTTGCCGAACTGAACGGTACTCGTAGTTCCGACAGATTTCCGTGGAATGGGAACAGGGTCTCTCTGTCCCAGGTTCCCCCATTCAAGTCTCTTTTTCTGTTCTGCAACCTTGTGTTGGACACTGATGTTGTTTTCTCAGAAGTATGTTTCGTACGATTCGTGGTCACAGTTGGATGACCACCATAGGACAGTGCTGCTTCGCCATTTCACCTGCTGCGATTTTCTTGCAGATGGAGACGTACGCCTGCCCGACAACGGGTGAGATGAAGGAGATAAAGAACGACACGGTGGCGTCGCACCGACTTCAACACGAGGAGCAGCTCAGCGTCGAGGTCATCAACCCGGGAAGATCCGGCATTCAAATCATGGTGTCCTTCGATGGTGAGTGACGAGGGTACACGAGACATTGTTCCAATGTGCAGTTTGCTGAATCCCCCTTGTGAAAACTACAACAGAGGGAAATGGAAACAAACGTTCTTGTTTCAAAAGTAGTCTTTTCTTTCAAGTGTCTTGCCCAATTCGCACCGACTCAAGAAAACACTGAACGTGCATCTTGGTTTGACAGAAACTCGGTCACACACATTCCCTCAGGGAGGATAAACAAGCAAATAAATTTGCCCCGACCCCACCTGAAGAGCAGGGAAGCCACAACCCGCGCATCAATGCATCATCTCTTCCAACATGAATAAATTATCTCTTTTTCTCCATGTTTGCTCCTTCGCAGGGAACTTTTCTTGAATACATCGGGCTGTCGGCCATTCCAATCCAACATATGTCAACTCTGAGAGTTTTGCGTGCACTGAAATGCTACAGCCTCTTGTCCCGCTGTGGAATCTTACTGGACCCTTCTTGACTCGCAGCGACGGTGTACGAGGGCTCGTCGTTCGACCTGGAGTGTCGGGAGGAGGAGCGCCCGTCGCGCCCCGCCTTCTGCCCCTGCTCCCCGTTCGGCATCATGTTCGGCGGCGCCGGCTTCGAGTCCAGAAACACCGGACCGTCAGTCGGACAAAGTGAGGTTCTTTTCTGTCATTGATCAGAGCAAGCTTGAATTTATCCAACTCGTTCAAACTGTGCTGCACTCCATTTGTGAGCACAACAGAAGAAAGGCAAAAACAAATTGCAACGCAATGGACGATTTCTCATGGCTCCGAGGGGGTTGATCCAACTTGTGTCGTTTTTTTTTTGCCAGAACCTGACTGTGGCTTTGCATTTTCAGGAGCTGCCATTGGACTCGTCTGTGCGGCGGCATTTTTGTTGATCTTTGGCCTCATCTTCCTGCTGTGGTGGAAGAAACTCAGGTAAATTTGTACAATTATTGCTATTGATGCCTTCCACTCCTGAACAGATGGACACCTGTGCACATGCTCGTAAAATGGGACTTGCATTGGTTTTCAAATTCATTGCTTTGTTAAGAAAGGTCTTGCAGATAAAAGGTTCTGTTAAATAACAGTGAGAATTTTCATGTTCAGGAACACTGCAGTCAAGGGTCAACAACTTTGCAAAGGCTTTCTGTTGGTGGTAGATTCTATTCGACGCACGGCAAGCACACCGAGATTGCTGATCATGAAAATTCTCACTGATCATTAAGAGAACCCTCTTTGAAGGAACTGGCTTTCAGTTCAAGCTGTGCTCGCTCTGTTCCTGAGCACCACGCCACGCTCGACCTGTTCGTTGCAGGAAGAGGCCTGAGGACCGGGACGAGAAGGACGGGCAGCGGGTGGAGCCGCCGCCGCCTGAGCAGCAGGTCCAGAAGGGCCACGTCAACCCGCAGTTCACCAAGGCTGAAGGCGACCCGGAGCTCAACCTGAACATGCAGACGCCCTCGGGCTCAATGGGCTCCAAGGGACTGCGCGGCTCCACAGACTCCGGGCTCTACAGCCAGGGCAACGGCCAGTACTACGCCAACGTGCCGGGCGACCACGCCTCGGGGCTCCCGCCTGACATGCTGTACACGCCCGGGCTCAACTTGTCCGGCCACGCCGACCTCCAGGGCTCAGGGGTGCCCAGGAGTAACAGGCCCATCGATGTGGACGCGCTGTATGCCAAGCCAGCGAAGGGACATCGACCCAAGTCTGGGTCGCAGGACCACCTGCACCAGCCGCCCCCGTACACCCCCGCCTCCACTGCCGGTGGTCCTCAACAACCACAACAGCCCCGCTCCGGTTCCGGCCCCGACCCCAGTCCGGAATGGGCCGTGAATGAGTGCTATGTATCGGACTCTTCGCACAATGCCAGCCAAGGGTCTCTCAACACCAGTCAACCAGTGGTAGAAACCGATGTTTGAAAGAACATTACCACAAAAGAAAGTTCGTTTTTAGCAGTGACTAACCCCTATCTCAGAATACTCGTCCACCACATACACGTCGTTCCTCATCTGATCTGATCTACAGCGCACTCTTGTCTCACTACTCAAATGTTTTGACACCAGATCTGATCCTTTTATTTTTATCAGCCCATGTTTGTACAGCCTCAGTCAAATCGATACTGCTGTGAAACGTTTTTCTTTGTGGCTGGATGCACATACGTACCCCTGCCAGTTCCGATAAGTACCGCACACGAACTTCGTTGCACCTTCCACTTGATCTGATACGTTCTGCATCAGGTCGTGGAAAAAATGTACAAAATTTCACATCGTTTTGTTCGTTTTGTTCTTGTACAAACTGTTGCGTGTGTGTTTCCGTCAGATCTCACAGAAAACAGCGCCATCATCCAAGAGGCAAATGACACTTATTTTGCTCGAAATTGCTGAAGATGTCTTCCAAGACCTGCTCACGCGAAAAAAAGACGCAGGGGTAAAGTTTTGTCAAAATGCACATTGTACGAGGTTCTATCAGCATATCGTACACAGCAAAACACTCACTGTGCGATCGTTTCACAGACAGCAAATGTTTCACGCGATGAGTGGTTCACACATTGGATTTGAGAGCATGTCTCCAAGGCAAATGCATTTTTGATCAACTAATAAATTTTATACAGTGAATTTGTGGATGTTTTTCTATCCACGTGCAACAAAACCAAAACCGTGTTCCAAAAGGTCAATCTGGGCTGTGCGTGTCCTGACAGCAAAACAAAAAAGACAGACGAGTTTGTTGGCACAAAAAATATCCCAGTAACATTTGGAGCTAACTTTATCTACGAGACAGGGTGTGGACATAAACCAGACCAAATGTTCACGACGACCAAAGCTGGAATGGCAACGTGTCATGCAAAATTTCAGTTTGAATTGCACACGAGTAGTTCGTAGTTCCCGGCCCTCAACAGTACATGCAGCTGCTCAGGAAAAGCACCTGTTTTGTTCACAGTTTGTTGCAATTCATTTTGTCGGACACGCCAGACAAGTTCTGGCAGCACTTGCATTTGCACAATTTTCACAAGTTCTTCACACGCTGGCTTTTCAGCAACGAAAGTGTACCGTCAAGAAAGAACCAGGCCATCACATCCCTTGCCCAGTCAAAGTGACTTCTGGGATCTGCTGTCAAGAGCACCAATTATCAGCACATGTTCCTGAATGGCAACATGCCTCCGCTCATGACAAGCTGAACACCTGTTCTACCACGCTGCCGTCACAGAGCCTCTCGTACGTGACCTCATTGTGGTAGAAGTGAGTTCACCCACTGCAAAAAAGGTTCCTGTTCAATCATACAACTCTTTTCTCGA
>JAAUXT010020047.1_pt1 | contig 28722 bp, 23 predicted proteins | sample 7278171 | NCBI WGS metagenome assembly JAAUXT01 (sample SAMN14350112, study PRJNA611818) | marine sediment metagenome | isolation source: surface marine sediment (1.8m) | place: French Polynesia: Moorea | collected 2018-08
AATGAGCCAAATCGGTGCGAGCCAAATCAAAGCACCTATAGGCAGCATCTTCCAAAAGTATGTGTACAGCAGTTTCATGGTCAAGATGAGGATTGATTTGGGATCTTTTGAGCTCTTTTAGTTTATTATGGGTTGGGGATGATGCGCAAGGAAGGCATTTGTTAAATTTGAATTTTTGGGTTTCTGATGTCCTTTTATTCAAATTTGGAAGTGCAGAAAAAATAGTGTATGGATGTAGAAATGTCTCTATATCTCAGAAGGTACAAATATTTGGTAAAAGAATTATATTGATGAAATGTGGTATATTGTATGGGGGTTTGAGAGGTAGCATTTGATTTTTGATTTTTGAAAATTTATATATGGTTTTTAGGTGAGGCTATAGTTTGGGTTAAAAAGTCATTTTTCATAGAACATTTAAAAATGGATACTGGGCAATTTTTTTTAGTTGATATGTGGATATTGTTGTGAAATAATATGTAAAAGTTCCATAGGGTCAAATTTGTTCCATTTGGGTGTGTGCTAAATGAGTTCCCAAGTTGTGAATATTGACTGAAAAAGTAAGAATTTTGACAAAAAAGTGACCCAAATCAGAGTGAGCCAAATCAGAGCGAGCCAAATCAGAGCAACTGAAATTTTGTTAAATCACCGCAAGCACCATGGAGCTATTTTTTGCCGTTTGCACACGGACACACTGACATTCCAGAGTCATCTCCAAGCGGACCCAAGGTGGTGGTCCCTTCTTGGATTGTACCTGCGAATGCTGTACAGAGTTGACATGACCCTCCACCTGGCACAACGATGGATCACTGTCCCATTGACACTGCTTCCGGAACTTTCAAAACCAACAAAAGTGACAGGAACAATTTCATTTGAATACACCTGCTGATACCTGGTCCTTCTGATTCTCCGATGCTTCGTACAGATGTGTATGAAGCACAAGTTATTCTCTGAGAATTTTCTGAAAGAGTAGTCTTGCGAAAGAAACCAACAATGACAGTCTCTGTCCAAAGAGGATGAGACTCTTACCAGGGAAGGTGGAACCTTTCAGTTTCATTGTTCCTCTCTTTTCACTGCGATGAGACAGCTCCAGCAGAAATTTGAGAACACGTTGCTTCATTCCAATGTGGATCGACACATCAATGCACATTTGTGCTGTTGAAATGTGAGCTGTACAATATGACACCCCACGCATTACAAGACACGCCTAATTCAAAATCGTAGACGCACGAGTTTGAGTCAAACTTGGTTCCACCTGCGATGTTTTCAGGCACAAACAAATTTTTTGACGAGCTTTCTTTCTGAAGCCTTTTGAGAACAGGATGTAGATCAAGAAATTCGCTGACGAGTTGATCAAAACGGACAGATTGAACAGATGTTGGACGTAGAAGTACTTGGTGCCACAGCCCCTGTCGACGTACTCGTTTGTGATGCGCTTGATCGGGATGGCGAGTTGACAAACGACGAAGAAGATGAGCACAGACAGAAGGGACCTGGTGTTCTCACTCTCCGCAGAGGATTGAGACTTTGATGTCATTTTAGTTTTGCGCTGCAAAGCTTTGTGCACATCCTTAATGAGGAAATAAGTGGCATACAGAATGATACAGAGGGGCAAAATATAATTGACAACGTAGAAAAGAACAATTTTGTAAGCAATAACTGCAGAGTTAGGCCATTCCACGTTCTCGTACGTGTAACTGTTGGTGTCGTTGCTAAAAACTGGGGTGGCCTCAAAGTACCTGGGAACATTGAACAACAGCGAGAAAACTACGATGCCCAGGGAGTAGAGTTTGATGTTGCGGATGGAGAAGACCCTGTCGCTGCGGGTCGGGTGCGACACGAGGAGGTAGCGCTGCAGCGCGACCGGCACGATCGCCCAGATGGAGGCGACGTGCGCAGACGACGCGACGGGCCACCCGTAGCTGTAGATCTGCCCGTGGTAGTAGGAGAACCAGCCGCAACTCGTCTCGCCGTGCGCGCAAAACGACTCTGAAAGAGACAACGGGACAGAGTCCTGACGTGAATGAATGCCAACTGTTTGATGGCTATCTGTTGAGCTGATTTCACAAGTCAAGACAACTCTTTCAGCAACAGTCAAACTGCTGGTCTTGTTCGATTTTAGACAACACATATTGTCCGAAGCCAGGACAACTTGCGATCCAGGAGCCCTTGGAGTGCTGTCTCACACAACCTTTCTTCTTCCCTGATTGTGTTGATTTCTAGTCAGAAGCAATCGTATTCTGTTGGGAGAGATGGGTTCCCTCAAAATGATCAAGGTCCACCTGAGAAGGAACTTCCTTGTGTTTGATTTGTTCTTCAGTCAATCATCCGAAGCAGTAATTTCTGTTGTCACAACTTCTCCTTGTGTGAATCAACCAATCAAATCTCTTGGATCTCAGGTTTTGGAATGTTCTCTGGCAGGATTGTGACCTCATGGGAACCAGGTCCAACTATTGACCAAGCCAAACTCCGTCTCTGTTTTGAGTTTCACCAAAAGTTGCGAAAAGCATAAATTGTCGTGATTTTGAGGTGTTGAACGGAACTAGTGATCTGCGGCATTCAAACCGAGCCAGCTGCCAAAAAAATTTCCCTGGTGACGCAAAGAAGATCTGACCTTGTGTTCTTAAATTTGAAAGAGAAAACCATGTACGAGTTTAGATTTACCCTGAGTGCAGAAATGTCTTGTTTGAAAACTTCTTTCTTGAATTAGAGCAGGCAAATTCATGTTGCCAGAAATGATCTCGAACGATTCTCGTACTCAAGTTTTATGTTATGGAATCCAAATACATTCAGAACAAGGACAATTCCTGACTTTGCGATCCGTATGGTTCTACTTGGGCTGACAACGGAAGCAGGAACCTGCTGATGCATTTTTGTTTGGGCACAAGACTGATCGACCCACTGTTGCTAAGTCGGAGTTTCGCTGAATTTCTACTCTGCAATCTTTGAGGATGCAGAAAGTTCCCAAGAAACTCATACTGACAAATAACACCACATGCAAAGTTTCTTGCCATCAGTAGGAGGAACACAGGACAGAGGTTTGGTTCGCATCGAAACGTGAAATGCAAAGTGAGGTTGTCTTTATGTGCACTCACCATTTACGAAGAGAATGGTGCCTGCAAACAAAACCCAGGTGTCTGCGGCAGCCAGGATGATCAGCAACAGAGCGGGGGGCGACGCTTTCCTTTCGCTCCACAGGGTGACGATGGTCAAGGTGTTGAAGCACCCTCCGCAGACCAGGAGTCCCAGGGGTGCGTAGCCGTAGATAAACTCAGTGTAGCGCCGGCAGGACTCAGCGTCCCCCATTGAGTTCCTTTTTCCCTTTCCACAATCTCAAAATCGTGACTTGTTGGGAGACTTCCCTCAGATGCACCGATTTCGACTTTTGTGTGTTGTCCCGGACTGAAGACTTCTGAGACAGGTTTCTATGCAGCGGCACGTGAAGAGCGGATGTTTCCAGCGATGGCAGCTTTGCGAGACACTGCAGGCATCTAAAGTGGACCAAGAAAGTGTGCACAGACACTTGTGTGGTCCAAGCGAAGAACAACGTGAAAGCATCCCTCAAAGCAGTTTTCCACGAAGTTTTTGGGCATCTACCCGTGCAATCCCAAAGTGTTGAGACACATGCACGTATGAGTAATGATATACTCTGGTCACAAAACCTGTCCTCTCTGCCCTCATCATCGTTTTTGTGGGTTCTTACATGTTTCTGTTCAATCACACAACCCTTTTTGCAACCAAAGAACACGAAAGAGCTGGAAAGGGTGCAGTGTGATTGGATTCTACATGTACCTTGTTCCAAGTTCTGATTGGAAAAAAGGCCGAGAATCTGATGGTGTGTGTACTTAAAGCTGTCAATTGCTCTTCCGTTCACTTTTTCATCTCTAGCTGAGACATTTTCTCTGATGGTGTTCACGAATGCAGACAAAATGAGCATGGTGCAGCAGTCTTGAGTCAAAGCGTATTTGCTTTCAGAGCAAAAACTGCCTGAAATGTCAAAGGGCTATCTTTCAGATAAAGTTTCGCGAGTGCGAGGCACACGAGTCTCTAAAGTTACAGCAGTTTCCGGATCAACTTTGGAAAAAAGAGACATTGTCACTCTCAACGCAGCATACGAAACGAACAAATCTGTCTCCATCTCCCTTTGTCGCTGGTGTTGACTTTGTACCAGCAACGATTGTGTGTTCGGCAGGAAACACCAGTTTTTGGTGACAGCAGTGAAAACCGTCCGTTGGCCTTTTCACGAGGATTGCAGTTGGTGGTGCCCACACAGCTGAGAGAAATGTGTTGTGGCGGACCGCACGGTGCTCGTCACTGCAGTTGTCATGAGTTCTGTGGGGCGCGGTCAGTGCTCCGCGAGCTCCATGGACACACCTTTGGGTTGATAGGACTTTGAATGGAGGCAATGCGATGCATGTTGTTTTGTGTCAGGAGCGTAGAAACAAAGAAATGCATCGTGAGAGCAGGTGCTCGAACCTCCCAGTTTTAATTGGGTTGAGAAGCTTCTCGTGCGCTGCCATTATCACCAGAAGATCTGCATTGTAGTCGTCACTGCTCGTGTGGGTCGTTATCTCCCACGGGACGGAAATTATCAGATTCAGTCAATTCACAACAAGACACCGTATCAAACAATCACAAATGTGCCCTCACATAGATGCGTTGTGAGTGTTCGTGTCCACTTCAGGAAATTTACAGCTCTCATAAGCACAGACCTAGGTTCGCACTGGTTTGTCAGGATGTCGGTCGTCAAGCAGAGGCTTGTTCGGTTGCACAGTCTGAACGAAGAGGACATGGCAGGTGGCAGCGGAACCTTTGGAAACGTTGGGTACAGTCTCGGATACAGAAAAGCGGAAAGTATCAGTAAGTGCGATGAGTGTCTGAAAATGTGTGTCCCACCCACCTTCAAGCACCAGAAGAGGCATTTTCATACGTTAGTGAGGCGTGTGCCCTCAGCTTTAACCAACTTTGTATCGTCGATGACTTTGTTTGAACACGAAAGTCTTCCTGCTGCCACACAAGAATCAGAACCCCACGTTTGCACTGTTCCCTCACGTAATGCAAGGAACTTCGACAAGGAAGAAGCGTTGTTTGACGCAGGATGCAGCAGGCAAGAGACTGGTTCCACAGAAACTCCAGCGGATCCTGTTGGGTGGCAACCCGATCATGACTGGGATCCGGCCTTTGGGGTTTGGGCAATCTTTCTTTGAACACAGCAACAAACAATCTGTGGAAAGCTTTTGCGGCTGTAGCACAAATCAGCAGTTATTTTTGACGAAAGAACAGGATAATCCGTCTGGATCTGCTGCATAAAAATGAGGTTTGTTTGTCTTTCGCGCTACAACCAAATGTTTGCACTGCTCCTTTGCACAATGCCGTCACGTTGACAAAGCAAAATCAAAGTTTCATGCAAGATGCAGTTGACAAGAGACGGCTTCGAGACAAACGCTCACTTGTCTGCAGTTGGAGATTCAACCCAAGCTGTGGCCGACACGCAAGCAACTCGAACCACTTGATTTCGCAGAGTTCGTCCACACCAAGTGGTGCTGCAATTGTTTTGACGACATGAGTTCCGCTTGCCGAAACCCTGAATCGCCTCTCTCTTCCCGCGTACAGGGTCTGCGAGTGTGACGAACGACTCGTCGGGCGCGACGCCGCAGCAGCTGCTGGCTCTGCGGGCGCTGGACGCCTCCGTCCCGGAGGAGCTGCGACCTGCCCACTCCTCCCTGCCCCACTCCGGATTCTCCGCAAGGAATGAGGACTGGAACATGTACGTTCCCTTGGTCACTTGCACAAAGTGGGGTTTTGAACACGGACCCTGGACCCTGAACACTCAGATCTGCTCCTTGTCTCGGGACCCTGAACCCGGGGGAAACATTCTTGACTGAGCCACAGAACCTCGTTTCTGGGCATTTGAGCCTCGATTAGGTTCTTCTTCAAAAGCACGATTCAGCACCTTGGACATGTACTTGCAACCAACAAGAACCCCAGACCCTCGACCCCAGACGCCCGCAAACCAGAATTCTCAGAGCCTCAGACCACAAAACCAAACAGCCGGCTCAGCTTGGCCATTCAAGGTCATGCAACACAAAATCAAGCAGCCTTTGCTCCCTAAGCCTGGATTCCACAACGCATTTTGGGTCGAAAAGGCGCGACAAGAGGCCGAGTTGGTTTCTGTCTGTTTCCAGACGTTGCTGTAACTATGGCTTCACCAGATCAAACGTTTTTTCCTCCTCGCTCCTGCTTGTCTGTTTCAGAGTGCAGACAACGATCATCTCCCTCTTTCAAAGAGAAAAGATGTCCGTCTCATCGTATCACGTGGTCCGTGACAAACTCAGGCAAGCTTTCCAAACTTAAAAATTTTCCTGCTTGTGCAATCTCCTGTGGACACTTGTCTCTCACCCAAGAGAAAAAACTTGTCTCACTTGGACTTTCTCTGTGTGTTTCGCAGGAACCTGATGAAGACGGAAATTGGACCTTTCATCTACGATTTCTACCAGGTGAAGTTCGCAAAAATTCTCAATGTTCAATTGCACAGCAAAGCTGTTCCCTTGTGTTCGCGCGGTTTGGTCTGTGGGCCTTGCTCCACAGAGCAGACCACTCCACAACATGCATCAGAACAGCTGCGTGATGACACTTGAAATCTCTCATCTGCAGAATCAGTTGGTGACAAAGGGAATGAAAATTCTCCGAGACAGCATCACAACGCAATCAGGTCTGTCTTGGAAACAATCCAACAGCCTCGTATGTTTGTTTTTTCCTTTGAATGAATCCATTCAACGTGCTCGTTTGCAGAAAGTGAACGTCTGGAGTCTCTCGCCGACGTGTGGAATTACTTCTATCGTGAGATTCTTCACGATGTGCAGTTCATTTTGCAAGGACTCGAGGTGAGTTTGGGCGCAACCTACCAGCATCAAAGATTGTCAAAACGTCACTTTTCAAATGGCTTTCAAGTGTCAACGTTCGTTTCCCACCTGCTTTTTGTCAAACCAATGGTCCAAATGTGTGTGTGTCAGTCCCGCCAATGTTTTTGATTGCCGGTACTGCTGTTGCTCTCGTTTCTTCCAGACGAAGGGTCTGAGCATCAAGCAGGTGACGCTTCTTGGATTCAGGGACCATGTACTGCTCCGTCTGCACTCAGAAGGTGCGTCAACTCCACGCACCCGCCCTCGCGTCTCTCGTTCCCCAATCTACACCCGGAAAAGTGCATTGACGACTTTTCTTACACTTCAGCGCCTTTGTCCCTCTCTCCCGGAGTGTCACCCGCCATTCAACAGATGTTGCTGGTCCTTCAGGTGAGGCCGATCTCTTCACTTTTGTGGGGGTCTCCATTTCATGACCCTCCAATTGATCTCTGCAACGCCAGTCAGAAGGAAAACATTGGCAGCAATTAATCCAACTGTTGTGCACAGGTTATCCATCCAAATCACCTGGACACTTTCCGACTAGAGAACCTGAGAAACAAGGATTTTGATTGAGAGAAAAACGTGTGCGTGTTCCAAGGTGCTGATTGCAGAAGTAAATTCCAAACATTCTGCTGAGATGTTCATCATTCCATCAGCAGCAGTCGCGTCCCTGTTCCCTGTGAGCCGCCAGTCCCCATCTCTGTTCCTCTCGATCGACTGCAGAGCGTGCGCGAGTCGGAGACGCCGAGCGCGCAGCGGCGGCAGCTGGAGCGGCTCGTCGCCGTCGTCGTGGTGCCCTACCTCGGGGACGCCGGGCTCTACACCGGCGCCGCCGAGCCCACCGTCCCCGCCCTCAGAAACAACCCCGCTCCCTGCAAGAAACACGTGAACAGTACGTCCCGTTCTGGGATGTTCTCCAACGGATTAAGATTGTGGTTGTGGGCCCTTCTCAGGATTGGTTTGTTTCAATCAACACTCGATCATTGTGGCAATAATTGTCGAGCATGCATTACTCACTCACTCATATAATATAAATGTGAATTACAAACAAGGGATAAATTTGCGACATCAAAAAACAATCATCCTTCATTGATTTTGATTTGCACTGTCTTGAGAGTTTGATCTCAAATCTTTTGCTTTCAACAGTGTGATATTTCAAGGATGTTATTGACGCCCTGGTCTTTACTGATATATTTTCCTCATTATTTTCAAGTGTTGATTGTATCATCTGCCTTTCAGTATGATCAGGATCCGCTAAAAGTCAAGATCTTTGGGGTTCTGACTCCAACTGTGTGTTCCTTACGCCTGTTTTCTTAGCGTGAGTCAAATTTTGTTCTGCACCAGTTTTGGGTGTTCGAGTCTGCTACTCCAGCGACTTGGATTTACAGTGACATACACGAAACTTCTGGTGTGACAAAGAATACCCACAACAAAATGATTGCATCGCATGTCATTCCGGAAGTGACACACCCACACGTTCAGGTCACTTCCGGTGCACACTTTCGTCAGACACTTCTGGACACGCGAGTCGTTTTGAGCAAATTTTACTGCATTTCAGGGTCGAAGCTGGAGCCGTTCTCACTGAGCGCCGGGAGCGGGAGTCTGGGGCGGAGCTGGCTCCCGCTGCGCCGCGAGGCCAGCAGCCTCGGCTTCAGCCTCGAACCCGTCGCCGAGATGGTGGTCGGCGGCGGGGGCCGCGGCGTTGGGGGCGGCGGCGGTGGGGGCGGGGCCGGCAGGGGAGGAAGCGAGGGTGGAGGCGGAGGGGGCGGCAGCGATGGGGTCTGAAACGGCGGGGGCGGCAGCAGCGAGACACAGACCACCAACTCCACCGAGGTTACGCCGCCACGCGGCTTGTGCAACGCAGACAAAGCGCTACTGGTCTACGGAGAAGCAGTCAGAAGATAGTCTTCTTTGTTCGGAGTCAGTGTGAGAAACGGCGAACGTGCATAACAGCAGCTTTCTCCTGCTCTCGACCTGGAACATGCAGCCTTGACTTGCACAGTTTCCACTGCGGGGAAACCACGCTCTCAAGAGAAAAATACTCTTTCACTCACAAAGAACTGGAATGACTGTGGAAACTTTCCGGATCCAAGTGGTTGGCCGACGAACCGTGTGATGGGGCCAAAGAGTAAATAAAACTTCACACTTTCAGACTCCAAGGTTCTCCGAGTCTGTTTCTCGAAAATTTTTCCATCAGCTTATTTAACTCCATTTATTTTTTTGATTTGTTGTTTGATAATTGTTTTGAACTCGATTGTTAATCACGAAAATGGTCCAGCACTTCAGATTTCAGGGGCATGGCCGCCGCTCCGATGTGTCGAGCAAAACAAATGAGTACACGCACAACATTTGCTCTAGATCCGAAAGACTTTCAACAAAATCACCAGATGACAAATATGGCTCATCAAGACACAAAACACAATTTCAAGAACAGGGGCTGCAACCACTGATGGGTTCAAAAACAGAAGCTGTTCGTGACTGCAAAACGGACACTGGCGGCAAGTGGTGACCGATTCTCTTTTCCCAGAGAAACAACAATCCAACACCTGAGCCAAGGCCTGCGCAAGAACCTCAAAAGCACACTGTTGGAGAGGTGGCAGCTCATAAGATCTTGGTTGTAACCTTGCAGCAAAGAAGAGTCTTTGATCCTGACACAAGATCCAACCTTGTCCAGCATCCTGGCAGGAGCCAGGATTTTTACCCACCGTCCGAACATCCTGACATCAGAGAAAGTTTGCCAAAATCCTTTGTCCTTTTTTCAGAATACACAACTCATAAAGGAACATAACACAAAACATAATATTCTCCAGAAACGAAAAGTCTTGTTGACTGCAACAGTTTGCTATGAGCTCTTGATGTTTTGTGCTGCCGAATCAGAGAACTGGACGTCCAGACAAAATGCTAATCGGACATTCGGACAGAAATGATAGTCCATGACAAAATTTCCGAAGCGGGAAACCTGTTCTCATGCAGTGCAGTCTCTTTTTGAAACCCAGGTTGAGGGCCTGTGCTCAGACAGGTTCTCACAGAAATACGAAAATGGTTTCTGTGGAATCACACAACTTTTTGAAAATCTGGTCGAGAAAAGCTTTGTGTGCTAGACAAGAAACCCTTTCTGGAGGGTGAAAACCCAATGAGGAGTGTTCGGAAAAGAGGTTGTGTGACCGCAGAGTTGTGGAAAGTTCAGTGAATGTGCCCCCAAAGACTCTCCAAAACAAGTGCAGGTTCTTTTGTTGGAGACGGCAGCAGTCAGGAAGAATCCAGCACAACAGAAGCGCGGTAACCATGGTTTCGGTTCTTTGGAACCTGAGAGTACCTCCATACTTTTCCTTCCTCTGCAATGGGCTTTCAAGTACAATCTCCCTGGCAACGGGTTCCGTTTTGGCTTTGCTTCTTCTACCTGAACATTGTGACATCGAGAGAGACAACAACCGTGGATTAGTCTTTTTTCACCTGAAACATTTTTCCCCACAAAAAAGCCGTTTTGAAACAAAGATGATCTTTGTCTCTTCTTCCCTCGCATTTACAGTTTCATTTTCATTTTCTCTGACTGACATTGCTCGCTGCCAAGCACTATTTCAAAGCACTCAGGACCCTTGCGAGAGATATTCTTTCATTCTTGACTCGTGGTTGGTTCCCTTTCCAGCTCCGAATGATCAGGCGTAATCACAACAGATCCACGGCAATTGTGAGGCAGGGTGGGTGACCGGTGGATAAAGTGGTTTCGAGGTGCCAACAAATCACAGGTGTGTCGCGGAGAGAAACATCAAAGCTGACGAAGTGACATCTGCGTAACCGAGGGAAACCCGCCGCTTTCGGATTGGACAGACATCTGCGCAAGCAAGAAATCCTTTCAAACACTCGATTTTCTCCAGGACATTGATTAGTTTTGGAGTGATTGTGGCTTTGATGTGAGCGTGTCTTCTCATCTGCGGATGGAGTGTCGGGTTCAGATGCAGTAGATGAGACAAAACCTGAATTCTGTCAGAAGTAGGTCACTGCACGGCCCCTGGTCGGAAAAAAAGGGGCTGAAGCTGAATAGCGTGCGGAAATCACCTGGAGGCAATCTCCACTCTGTTGTTGTGAAACATAAAGGGGTGTTTCCTGTGTTATCTCATCTCGGCAACCTTGCAATATCCCAGAGCTGCCGGATATACGCACATTAATTAACTTGAGTTGATTTCCTTTGTTGTAAGGTCCAGGTAAAAACCACTTTCTCTGATCTACGTGAGACTTGTTGATGCACAGGAGATGAGCAGCTGATGAGGAAATATGATTTTGAGCCTTCAGCACATCCGTACAAGCCTTTCACTCTCGTTTTTCATCAGCGAGTTCAGGCACGACGTTTGAAATTGAAAGTATCAATGTGTTCGTCGAAACAAGTTTTGCATGCATTGAGTTTTCCACATTTTGGAAGTAATTCTACATTTTTGAAGTATAGAAAACAAAATTGACCAAAAACCAGGGTTTCTCAAGCAGAATATTTCTGTGTAAGGGTGTCTAAAGTTGATGCGATGTTGACGTTTTCAATTTCAAACGCCGTGCTTGAACTAGCTGTTGTGACTGAGATGAACAGGGTCTGAAGCAACGTGAATCCTTGACACATTTCAGTTCTGAAGAACCCAGTGCAATCCTTTTTATTCTCGCACCTTGAGCTAAAGAGATTTCTCTCTGCCTAACAACATAATGAGCAGTGCATAGTTTGTTCTCTTGGGTATGCTTCGAGCGTGGTATTCGGTGTGTCGTTGCGTACTGGTGTCTGCAGCGAAAAGCAGCTTCATCCGCATCAAGCACCGCGGGATCCACCTGCGACTTGCTCGCCGAGCAGATGACTTGCAAATGCATGCGTGATATTCACGCACACACAAATACAGGTACGTAGAAACACAGGTGTCTGTCTACAGGTGACAGCCCGACGGGGTGATGCTGAACTTCTGCACAAGCCTGCTGGCCTCAGTGTGAAGACGCTCATCAGGTTGGTTGGTTTTCCCTTTGGTAGCGTGGGAACATTGCTGTATGGGCAAAGTGCGCGTGGTTCTGTGAGTGTCTCGTTAGTGTCACGGCAAGACCAACTGAACCCAACGGAAGAGTGGCTCATGACTTCCGGTGGTTCTTGTTCAGGGATGGACGAGGTCTGGATAACACGCGCCTGTGCAAACGCCTCTCTTCGCTTGAAAAGTTGTCTTGTATCTTCTTTTCCTGATCAATTACTTGCTCTCGGGAATGACAGGCTGTCAGCGCAGTGCTTCTTTCTCTGGACAAACTTGTTGCAGAGTGATGTACACGTTGCCTCCGTATCAGACAAAAATCCTTCACCAAACTGTTCGCTTCGCAACTTGCGTGCAAGGTGGTTTGGTTGCTGTCCTGAAACTTCTGTCAGTCGGATTTGTGTGAAGATTGTTGCATTTGCTGGAAAATAATTGCTTTGTCTCGTGGGAGACCCCTGGAACAACGCTCACCGCTTCGAGTCATTCTGCTGTCAGAGTTCGAAATCACGTCTCTGTGAATCTGAAATGAAAAGAACCAAAACCTTGTACGTGACCAGAAAGGAGTCTCGTTCGTGGTTCTTGTTGGTGCTGATTTCTGTCAATGAAGGAAGCGAAGTGCTCCACGTGTGTGGGGAGGGTCTTTTTGTTGAATCCTCTTCAGGCTTCTTTGGTTCTCATTTTTGGTTGCATTCCAGGCAGCTTTTGACTCTGTTGTAACATGAAATTGGCTGTTTTTGTTTCACTTTCAAACAGTCTGTGTGTGGTGAAGAATGCAGCCCAATTTCAAGGCACTGTGTCTGTGCCTTTTCAGTGTTTTTCACTGCAGCAAACGACACAGGCCCCAGTGTGAAACAACAGGTTTCATCTCGGGTTTATCACACCTCATATCTTACAGTTTGATCGCCTTCGGTTTCACTGATGCAGAAATGATTTGATTTGTTCTGCCCATGCGAGCAAGAGCGCACTGCAGAACCATTTTCGAACTGTTTTGTGCGATCTTCTGGAGAAGTTTCAACAATGGGGTTTTCAGATTGTTATTCTGGAGTGTTTTGCAAAATATTTTTCCTCCCGTGTCCCCACGGAATCAATTGTCGTAGAATACAGCTCCACCCACAGAAACTTTCTCGTGTGTAGAAAACAGTTTGAAAACAAAGCGCTCTCCACGAATGAGCTCAGAACGCGACAAACCGAGCACTGGAAAACTTGGTGTCAGTGAAACCGGAGATTTCGGAGCATTGATTCGTCTTCTCTGCGAACTGGAACCTCACACCCGCCCCATCACGCGAGGAGGTGTCGCATACTGGTGACAAGGACGACGGTTTGTCATCAACTCTCAGCGACATGCACTGGTAAATCATTTTGGTGGAACGCCATTGTCATTTTGTCTTTCACATTGACATTTGCGTTGTTGATTCTCGTCATTTTCCAAGTGAATGTTTGGCGTTCACAAAGTGCATAACATCGGCTGACGCATTGAGGACATTCGGATCCGCAGAAAGGGAAGCAGTGTGGTGTATCATGCCCGACTGGGCGTTTCCTTCGTGTGCAGCATGCAGCAGCGCTGTGGTTCCCGTACACGAGTACTGTGCAGGTGTCTTTGGTTTCCGACAAATGCAGGTTCCTCTGATGTCAATTGAAAAAAGCTTAGATTCTTCCGAAGGCATTCCTCCATCAAAATTTGGAAGTTGTGCCTTTATTCTACTGAGTGTTTCCAGTCTGAAGACACGTGGTTCAAAACATCAGAGAAGCTAAAACAACAGGCTGGGACGTGTGAAGTGTTGCACTGTGAAATTGTCACAACAAACAAGAACACTTGACACGCAAACACCAGAAAAAAACAGAAAAACCAGAATCTTCAACAAGAAAACTGTCAAAACACGTGGAGGGGCAATAAGAAAAATAAGACACTTGGTCTCTCATTTTCTCTGTCTGTCTGTCTGTCTGTCTGTCTGTCTGTCTGTCTGTCTGTCTGTCTGTCTGTCTGTCTCTACAACGACTGAAAAAGTTGTCATTGTCAGCGCTTGCTTGTAGGTGGGTGGATCCCACAATAATACTTGTCAGTATATTTCTTGACGAGAGCACGTACCTGCGGCTCCTTGCAGTCTTTTTCCCAATTAGTCTGAAGGACAAGGACCTGGAGCCGTGTGTCCGCAATCCTCAGCGTGTGAAACACACATTCATCCTTGCTGAATCTGGCTTTGTTGCCCCCAGGTGTGACAAAACTCTGAAAAGAGAAAGAGACTCTCCGCGAAAGTTCAAGAACCACCTGGAGATCTCTCTCACAAATGTCACCTCTTGTGTGTCGAAAAGCTTCGCTTTCCCTTGCAGCAGTTCAGTAGTTCGCTGCAGAAAGCAATTGGCAAACAGTCGTTTGATTTTTTTCTAGTACTTGTCTTTACTTGACATTTCCATCAAGGGAACAATGCAGAATTTGCACGCGTGATTTTAGACCAGTTCCTCAGGTGGGAGTGATGTCTGTGACAAGAAATCAGCGATAGAACTTTCTCAAAACATCACATTCATTTGTCTGCCAACTTTCGCAAGACTGGCAAAGTTCTTGAGGCAGGCTCTGGCATTCACCAGCGCATTCCCAAGTTTATCTTTTGACAAACAACAATTTTTTTGTTTTCAAACCCGAAATATACGTCAGATGTTCTCTGCCTTCATCCTTGAAAGACATTCGCCTATGTTGTGTCAATGCCATGTAGATTGGCATGGTGGCAACAAAGCACGCAAAAACTACAGCCATAAAACGTGTTGCCAAGGTCTTGTGGGCCGAGTTCTACATTTGGTCGCCAGCTCCACCACATGCATTTGCTGCTCAGTATACATAGAACCTGACGAATCCGAATGTGGCGTGAGTCAGGTGTCTCTTCTTGGGTTTCTCTGCTCTCTTTCACTCTTTCTCTCTCCCTCTCTTCCCTGTTTCTCTTCTCTTTCTTTGTGTCTCTTCTCTTCTCAATCTTCTCTCCCTCTTCTCTCTGTCTCTTTCTCTCTTGGCTCTCTTATCTTTCTGTCTCTTCTGTCCACTACGGTTCTTTTCTCTCCTTCTGCCTTCGTCAGCCTTGTCTTTGACGAAGACGGAACACTTTGTGTTTTTTGTCACAGGTGAAAGTTTACCAAATATCCTGTTCTGCTCACGAATTAATTGTCCACAGCAGCCATTTATTGCGTCCTCTTGGGGACAGACAAGAATAGCATAATTGGGCCAAAAAAGTGAGGTTGGTGGTCTCTGAAGGTATCAATTAATCCTGGCCTTCCACAAAAGGACTTCCCTGGCCAATCTCCACAGGCAATTTTTGTCAGTGTCAAAGAACTCTTTTGTCCGTTTGTGCAACCATTTGGTACTCGTACCAGAGGTCTTTACACTGATTGTTCGATGCCAGAGAAAATCGCGCAGAAAGGGTCGGCAAGGTTCTCTGCATGACCTGCAAGTGAGACGGCAACAAGCAACTTGTGGGTTGTTACTCGGTGTACATTTCTGAGACCAGGAAACACTTGCAGAAAATCTGCGTTTTTGGGACCGAGGCTACAGCCGTCAGCAAAATCGAAAATCCTGAAGCAATATTTGAAATCCAATCCAAAATCTATCGGGCTCCATATGGCGTGCTGTATCCTATTGCCGAGTCACAACCGGTTTGTGCTTCATCCCTTGTTTATTGCATGGTGAGACTTTGATTCGTCAGGATAATCCACGAGGATTCCGGAAATGTATTTCGCGGTGACGAGGGCAAATTTCTTTCACAAAACCAGCTGATCTGAGCCCTGCAGTAAAAACTGAAGTGCTGGCGGAGGGAATTTTGTCCTTTTCTTGATTCGGATCTGCGGGCAACAGTACCAGGCACGCTCGAAAGGATTATTGCCTGTCACGTCAGAGAGAACCTCACAGCGTGTGGTGTGCGAACGAACTCCAGCAGGGCTTCAGGTAAGCTGTCTCAAAGGTGATCTTAGAACCCTTTGATAGCAGAGACATCTTGTGGCAGTGCTGTTCGCTGTTCCCCTTCTGGCAAAAAGAACGGATAAGAGATGTTGGTATCTCCAAGTAAATCTCAATACATGTGTGCTCGAATTGGACTCTCGCGCGTGCCTTTTGAGCTGAAGGGACACTTCTTCACCTTTGTTTTGTAGGATACTCTGGTCAGTGTTCTCTTTGAATGGGAGTGTGTTGTCGAAATTCGTGCTTGTTGCACGTGAAAAGAATAAAGCTGTGTCACACAGGCGAAGGACAATTTACTGAGGCAGCATCAACAAAATGCGAAGACCGACCGCTTTTGATGCCAGGAGTCGACCGCTGTCAGGTACCTGAAACACCCCAAGGAAAGATTTGTTTGTTGTAGTTGCGCGACGACAGAAAAAGAAAAATTCGTGTCTGGGAACTGAATAACTGAGGCGTTGGTCTGCATCACTTTTCCACAGTGATGATGTCTCTCTGTTTGCAAGTGTCTCTGAAGAGCAGGTAAAGCTTGAACGTTGCTTTCTGAGTGTGGTGCTTCAGGTCATGACCCTGTAGTATTGTCAATCGTGAATCCAGGGACTCAGGAGGAACACCCTGCCCTCCTGTGACCTCGCCCCCGTCCACCCAAGATCGACCAACAAAAGGCTACGCGTTAATGCCAATGCTTGTTCTCTTCGCAAGGTTTTCTTTTCTCAAGCATTTCAGGCCAGTGATGTTCACCCAGGACTTTCGCCACACAGGTGGACGTTTTCCAAGTTTCTTTTTTTTTGCCGGGGCACGTGTCGACTCGGAAAATGTGCTCGAAAGTTTTGATTTGCCCACTTTCTCGGGGCGCAGAGAAGAGGAAGTTGTCAAGAATCTTTCATTTGAGCCCGTGTTTTTGGTTCGAAATTCTCAACACAAAAGACTGTTTTGGCGCTTTGATGAGTTGTTGGTTGCCCCTTCCCCCTTCTTTATCAAACACGTCCTTTAAAACAATATCAAGAGAAACAAAAAGAACATTGACTTTTTTCAGGCAAGAAGGGCCACAAACAGAATTCAAGAAGTAGAAATACTGTTGAGAAGAAGAATTAAAGAACACATCACAGGAATTTCCAAAAGTTTGCATTGAACTGACTTTGTTGTCCTTTTTCCAGGCCGTCAACATTTCATCCACCTCAGCTCCGCATGGGCCTTGAATCGCCACAGAGATGGGGGACAAGCGAAGCACGTATTTGGACTTCGGGACGGGTGAGAGCAGCTTCCTACGCGGCCTAATGACGGCGAGTCCGACGGTGCTGCTCGGGGAGCATCTGCAGCTGAGTCGCCCCAGCAGCACGGCCAGCTCCCCCGCCCCAGACTCCGCCCGCGTCTCCCCGACCCCGGGCGCCGCGCCCGCCCTCGACATCGCCCCTCCGTTCTCACCCGCAGACTCTCCGATTCCAGGCTCCACGGGTAACGCGCTGGCCCCCAATTTACCATCAGTTCAGAAGTCCCCGGCCTCAGGCCTGACTGACAAGGGTCTGTTCCCGGTGCCTCCGTCCAGAACTCGAATAGGAAGTCCAGTGCCTGCGGCTCGGAAAGAATCATTCAACTTTGATGAGGATGGGTCGTCAGCAGATGAGATAATTTCCAATTCAAGTTCTCCCCGCAGGAGGGGGAGGTCGGCCAGTCTGGGCGTGCCCATGCTGCGGGTGACTAGGTCTGACCTCGGAAACGACCAGGAACACAAACCGCTGCGCACAACCGAATCAAGGAACCTTCTGAACGTGGAATCCCCAGTCAAAGTTCCTGACACCTACTTTGAAAGAACGAATGTTGTCATTGCCCGCGCAGAATCTTTTCCCGTGAGAGGTCACAAAATAGAAGATGTGAGAAAGGGACTGGAGAAGCACCGCAGAGACATGAAGGTTGGTGAGACGTACAGCATCAGCGAGGCTGCAGACCTTGAGCACGAGGACCCCGCTGGTACCACAGACCTTGCTCAGCCCTCATCAGCTTCACATCACGAAACAACAGGCAGCGTTTCCCGCCCTGAGAACAAGGTTTCAAGTCACAGAACTGACAACAGTGACTCTGCCGTCGGTGACGCTGAAATCCAACCCAACCGGACGTATGACCTGCACGCACAGGACGACAGCGGCCCGGGCGAGACGCACGACGCTGGCATCACGCAGGAATCTGGCATCGACCCCGCGGACTCAACAGCTTCCGGTCACACACGCGACAAACAACGGGAACCAGGCGAAGCTGGATCTGAGGATCAGCTGCGTCGCACAGGTGAAACTCCCGCTTTCTCTTTGCGTGTCAATCAATCCAGGAAACGATCCAGGTTGTGGTATTCGAGCCCTGTCACAGAAAGTGGCGAGGTTTGGCAGCGTTTGGCTTTTGTGCTTCACGGTCCCCAACTGCGTGGGTGTCCTAGTGATGCAGTTTAATGGCTTCGTCAAACCTTGCATTTTGCCCACCAAGCAAATGGGAGAATCGGGGATCGGAAAATTTCATGTGCACCACTGCTGAGTGTCTCCAGGTGGCCTAGTATGTGGGACCAAGACCTGAGATCTGCTTGTTTTCCCCTTGTGAACTTTTTCTTGGACAGAAAGGCTACGAAGACCAGCGTTGAAGAAAAATCTGTTCTGTTCCCCCTGGATCTGCTCCTGCACTGTGTGACAGGCAGTTCATTCACTCCGTGTGTTCCACTTGCGCGTTCCGGCTGGCTTTCCGAGAGGGCCAAAATGGCCGACATCGCCCACTTCACCCCATCTCCAACCCAGGGGTAAAGTGGCGCGCCGCTGGCCAGCCGCGCGGGGAAATCGAACCGCCCATTGTGATCCGGATCGCGGGCGCATTGACGCGCCGTGTGTCTCTTCCGCATTGATCACTGAGGTCAACAGCCGGGCGCACGGGGAAGACACCTGTAGCGAGACGAGTTGCACCGAGACTCACTGCAAAATTAACGTCGTCAGCGACGAACAATGGGAAACACGTGACTTCAAAGCAGAGAGAACAAGTTCCACCCAAATCGTCTTCTCTGTCTTTATCCTGTAGAATTTGTTGATGTCTAAGTTAGATTGATCATATGCTTTCCAGTTTTCCACGTACACACACAGACAGTTATATAAATCTCTGAACGAAGACACACTGCGGAGAAAGGAGAATCGTGTTCAGGGAGATGTTTGCGCTGTTGTGCGAACAAGCGTCTGCTTTGAAGAGTCCTTCTGTGATGTCAGGCAACGAGTCATCATCGGGAGAGCTGAATTAGAGACCTTCGACAAATCTCTTGGCCCCAAAGCAGATGTTTGAGCGCAACGCCTGTTGATTTTGCGGGGAAGGTTCATCTGAGACCGGAGGGGACCACATGCAGCTCCTCTCCGCAATCATCTGTGGAGCTGCTGTGAGAAAGAGCTGTCGTCATGGAGATCTCACCTGTACACACTGCTCAACAACCTGTCTCCATAGCAACCCACCATTGCTGTCATCTGCGCTCACAACAACACGAGGGAAACTTTAGTGTCATTTCTCCCTTTTCATCTGTCGTCCGCAAACTGCCCTGACGCGTCATTAGTGAGGGGAGATGGCGGCGCAGGCGCACGTGCCCGATTCTCTTTATGACCAGCTGCAATCAGCCAGAACCGCTCTCGCGCTTGCAGAAGGGAAAACTCCAAGCATGATGCGGAACGGGACTTTCACGAAGGACTCATCGGCGAAAGGCGACGCTGAGACGGGTGAAGAACAGCAAGGGCTGACGAGGATGGAGTCTTACGACCTGCCCAGAAGTGGCAGCAACAATCTCCTGGACAAGGTCAGAAAATAATCTTTCAGTTGCTCAACGATTTTTGTGCATGAAACACAACACAGTTCCAAAGCCCGAGATCCACCTCTCTTTTCTTGTTCGTCATCTATGTTTGAAGTGTCTTCCCCTGAAGTTACACACATGAAAGAGAAAAGGCTATCATCTCCTGGAGGTGGATGAACAGGTCTTACATATCTCAAAGAAGCAAAATTCTCTTTGGCTTCTGTCTGCCTGATTTTCTGACGGACAAAAGCATGTTCGAAGCTCACCCGATCCTGGTGTGCAAAAAGCAAGAGTACCGTACATGTGCAGCAGGAAGTGGCTGCAGTTTCTGGAAAGTCCCTGCAGACCTTGTTGGTCTTCCAAGACCGACATCCAAAAACCTTGAGGTCATCATCTCCAAGACAGGTGTCCTGTGTGGAAACCACTCAGTATCTGGCAGACTTTGAAACGTCTTCGTGTCTATACGAGACCCAGCTCCAAGTTCCAAATGACGTATTGTTTGAGGACAAATTGTACCTGCTGGGTGTCATTGAGCCAAATCCAAAGGTAACCTAATTCGTACGTGGGTTTATATTTGGCGCAGGTTCAGCTTGAGAACGACAACGAAAGCGGATACGTCGAGCAGGACAGCGACGACCCGACCGCGACGGAGATACAGCTACAGGTGTGAGAGAGAGAGGACGAGAGAGAGACAGAGAGAGAGGAGAGAGAGAGAGACAGAGAGACAGAGAGACAGAGAGACAGAGAGAGAGGACGAGACAGACAGACAGACAGACAGACAGACAGAGACAGAGACAGAGACAGACAGAGACAGAGACAAGAGAAGAAGTGGAGAGGAGCGAGGGGGTGATGTGCGATAAGATTCTTTCAGGAAAGAGAAAACAAAACGGAAGAGAAGCGGGTGTGAATGGTGTAAGAGAGCGTGGAACAAAAGGGAAAGTGAGAGTAGTGCAGAGAGTACAGAGAAACCCGAGAATAATTGACAGACAGACAGACAGACAGACAGACAGACAGACAGACAGATAGACAGACAGACAGACAGACAGACAGAGTGCAAGGCGCGTATGAAAGAAAGAGAAAGACGAAGCACCTGCAGGTCGAGGACACTGGACCGAAGTGCTGTGCTTCAGACAGACCCGGGTATCGACTCCCGGATCTACCTGCTCACTTCTGAAGCCTGGCTCTTGTTTTGATGAGTGATTGAAGACTGATGAAGCGTTTTCATGACAGAACGAACTTATGTTCACTTGTGTCGCACAAAGGCCAGTCAGTTTGTTTTGCCTCTTGCGACATACGTACTAACTGAATTGGTCCCAACACAATTTGAAAGTTTCTGGGTTTCTGAGTTGCACGTAGATCCCTTTTATCTTGCGTGTCACGCTCTTGAAGGCACCAGGAACCAAGATGATAGAGACAGATTTTCCATCTCCTTTCGCTTTCGAAGCACGTGCGCAGCACCTGGTGTTCGCAAGAGCCTGTGCTGTCAATGTGAAAGGAACGCTTGCGTTGAGACCTGTCCAAACCCCCCTGATGAATTTTTTCTCCAATTTGGTCACAAAAAAAAAACATTTGGTACAAACCAAATGTCTGCCCTTGGGAATAAATAAGGCGGAAGTTCTCAACACTGTGTTCGTCGTCTGCAGGGGTCCTTCAGGTGTTTCTTCTCAAAGACCGGTGCTTGATTGCCATGGAAATTCAAGAACGAACTGTGGCTCTTTCCAAAGGTGTTTCCAAGTTGATCAGTCAGGTGAAGTTTCTTCTTGGGAGAGTCGTGGGTTTCTGCGTGTGCTGGTCTGACAGAATCGGTCGGTGCTTTGAAAATGTTGACCTCATGGCACAGCTTGTTTTGGATACTGCAAAATTGACTGTTGATACCTTCCCTGAAAACCCAAACTTGTTGGGGGGATAAACGCGTGCCAAAAAAGAAAAGAATCATGAAGTACATAAACAAGATGCCCTTGACTAATTTTGTGAATGTCAGTGCTGCTGTCTAGAAAACTGAGGATGCAGGGTGCACCAGGAGAGAAACACGAGAATCTACTTTCCCCTGTTATTGTATTGTAGCTAAACCAGGTGCACTTGAAGGCTTCAATCTTCCTGTCCTCAGGTTCTCAGGGAAATCAGGAGGAAGTTCTGAAGGAATTTGCCCAGAGACACGGTGTAATGGCCTTCTTCTGGCGGAGCCATAGGGTCCGAGGGCTGATTCGCCGTGGCAAGTTGTTCCATCAAGTGCATACTGTCACGTTTTTCGGCCTCTGTTGGGGTCAGACCTTGATCGACCAAAAGCAGAATTAACCTGGCGACAAAGAAACTTTTCATGACCGTGAGAATCGATGCAGTTGTCTTCAGAGAAACCACACCCTTTATGTACGATCTGACTCCAGCAACGTCGTGAACTGCGTGTGGCCGACCCTCAGTGCACAGATTTCTTCACAGTGGATTGTTGAATTTCGTCGCTCTATCGACAAGTTGGGCTTCAGATGAAAGGAGGTGAAGTGTCTTTGTACTTGTACATGCCGGTACGTGGGACCTTCGGGACTTTGCTCTGACGACCTTGATGCACGTTATGGCCATGCGCTCTGATTCCATCACGCAACCAGCACACGAATTATTTTGTTCCCATTCATGCAGGCTTGGTGAAGTTGCCCATTGGCATTGAACTGGAAATGTCCAAGACAGCAGTTCATACTTTTGGACAGGAACCATGAACCACTGGAGTGCCCTACCATCCCCCCGTGTGCCTTTTTGTCTCGCAATTGCTACTTGTGTTCCAAACGCGAAACCTGAAAGCGATGCACAGAACATCATGCATGTGTATTGAACACTGACGCTGGGTGCATGTATGCTGCCATTGTCAAGGCATTGGAGGTGTAAGGTCTCCCTTTGTTCTTTGCTCAGTTCATATCTCCACTGTTCATGTTCCTTGCAGATGTGCAAGCATCTCTGAAGGCATCGAACAAACGGTCCCCCATTGATTTATTGAGTACTATTGCTTGATAGCATTTTAGAAAATGGAGCGCCAATGCCGCTCTTTCCACAGGGAGGGAGGCGAAGCCTTCAAAGCAAAAGGCCCCGTTTCAGTTGCTGCTGGTTTGTCTTTCAAGCGAAATGGATCCAAGGTGAACGGCATATTTAAAGGTGGGTACCTCGCATCCGCAATCAGAACATGAAGGGAGATGCCACGCTGCGCGCTGAGCGCTGATCCCTGGAGAAGAGGGATCACACGACCCGGGCGCGATACAGGTGTGAGGAGCTCGAGCTCGACAGGTAATTCAAGGGTGATTCTGTGCAGAATGCCTGTAATTCCGCTCAAAACACACAAATGGCCTTTTGATGTCGAACGTGGAATGTCGGTCACGCGAACAGAGGAGCAGTTTTGGTGTTTGCCGTTTCGTTGTGGAACAAAACGGCTTGGACGCCATGGATTTCATTCTCACAAACATGGCAAACATGGGGACACCACGAAATCAATTTCACTTCTTTGAAGGAATGTGCTTGAGAATGAACAGATGGAACCTTGCGTTGTTGCAAATAAAGCTGGTTTCACAAGCTGGTTTCACGGCCTTGTTGAGACTTCAAATCGCAGCAATGCACACTCACAAAGATTCTGCAGGCTGTGTTTTGCAAAGAAATGTTCAGATATCCTTGTTTCTTTACATTTCACAGGAAGATGGCTTGTTCGATCCTGTGCTCGAGAACCTGTCGTCCAAACCAACGAAGCGGAAGTTGAAGAAGCGAGGAACCATCGACGACGTGCTCGGACCGGAACTCGCCAAGCTCGGGCTCGTGCCGTCCTCTGGGTCCCCGACGCCCAGGTCGAGGCCTCCGTCCCCGGGGTCGGGTGCGCCGCTGAGCCCTGCACAGCTGCCCCGGGACAGTGGAGGGTCTCCCGCAGCGGAAACTCAGCCAAGGTCTGATTCGCGGAACAGCAAGAGGTCTGCGTCACGCCAGAGCAGGAGATCCGGATCACGCACCAGCATGAGAAGCGTTGAAGATGGTCGTCAGCGAGATAGTCACACTGAAGGTACGCCTTCGCCTGACGTGGGCAGCGGGCGGTTGGGTGGGTCGAGGCCCAGTTCCGCGGGGAGTATGAGCAGTAACCGGAGCGGGTCGCTGGCGCTACAGACCCCTGAGAGCGGCCGGGAGGAGGAGGGCAGTATCCCGTCCAGACCCCCGACTCCCAGGTCGCAGGCCGACATGCATACGATGACAAGTGTAATCAGCGAGGCCAATCTGTCACAGCCAGATGCCAAGAGGGAAGACACCAATGAAGCCAGGGGCGCAGACAGTCAAACTGACGACCAGCAGACTGCGGGATCCGCCAATGCTCAGGTCAATTTAGGGTCTCAGAACGCGCTGCTAAGTCCGGTTGACTCCGTCCCCGATACCCCAATCAGACCAGTTCCTCTGGACAGTGAACTGGGAAGGATCCACTCGCAGTCTGCAACTCTGCTCATTGACGATATGATCAAAGCAACTATCACCAAGGCAGAAGAGAATTTAGTCCGACTAGGAGACGACAACATGTCAAGACCTGCTGACAGTGCGTCTGACAGAGAGTTCAGTGAGACGGGTCTGGATCTGGCTGTGTCAATGAGTGATTATTACTCCGAGGCTGAGAAGAGCCAGGGTCGCCTGATAGAATCTGGTGAACTGCAATCTGCTATGAATTCCACCGCCCGCAATGATGCTACAAACACAATGAACAAGAACCCAGGTTCCTCCGGCGATCAGAACGAAGGCACCACAACTGAGCAGAACCCAGGCTCCCGCCCCGGGTCAGCGTCGCGTCTGGTGAACAACATCACGGCCGACATCATATCCAGGGCCGAAGAGAACGTCAGTAGGATCGAGGGTCAGAAATCCGTCAGTCCCGACGAAAACGCTGCTGCACGAGACGAAAAATCCGAGAATGTTGGAAAGACAGCTGAAGAGGAAGTCGAGGTGGAAAAGGGCGTCGACGAAGGTCAAAAGAAAGATTCTGACACAGCCCCACCAACAAAGAAGGCAAGCGTTGTTTCTTTCCAAGACGTTGATGAGGAAGATCACCCGCACGAGAAAGTCAGGAAGGGAACCCCGTTACCAGACGATGTTGACGAGGAAGGGGCGGGAAAGGTGTTTTTCGAGAATGTAAGCAGCAGCGACGAGGAAGATCGTCCGCACCAAAAAATGAGAAAAGGTACTCCAGTCTCACGAGACAAAAAAGGAAGCACTGTGTCGTTCGAAAATCCCAGTGACGAAGATGAACCGCACGTGAAAGTGAGACCGGGCACACCTATCTCACGGAACAAATCCAAAAAAGGGAGCACTGTGTCATTCGAAAACCCGAGTGACGAAGATGATGAGCACCAGGAGAAAATGAGAAAAGGTACTCCAGTCCCACTGGACAAATCCAAAAAAGGGAGCACTGTGTCATTCGAAAATCCCAGCGACGAAGACGAATCGCACGGGAAACTGCGACAAGGCACGCCTCTTCCCACGGAAGCACCATCTGGTGAATCCGAAGAGGAGAACCCGACGGCTTTGGACGAAGGTCACTCTGCACACGCGCCAGTGAGCAGGCTGGAGTCCAAGGCATCGGTAAAGTTCAGCATTGGTTCAGATGATGAAATCTCGCCGCCTGACACGCCGCTGTCCAGAGTCCGCCGTGGAACTCCAGTCCCCCCGCTGCGGGATAGCGATGGGGAGACGCAGGGTACGCAGTCCCCCAGCTCCATGGCAGCGACCAGGGGCAGCCCCCAGCAAACAGAGCAAAGCGAGGAACTGACAAGGCTCGAGATGAAAAACGCTGTGCGCTTCGACAATGCTGAAGATTCTCCACATGGAACCCCAAGACGGACCTCAGTGAGGCGGGGAACCCCAGTGCCGGAGTCCAGAAAAAGCGGCAGTGAAGACGAAGAGGGAGATGCTTCTGGTACAGATGAGCGGTCCAACTCGGGAAGCCCAGGCACGCAGGAGAACAGCGGCAAAGGAATGAAGAAGATTGGATCCAAGGGCTCAGTAAAGTTTGAAGAAGCAGAACACGTCACTGAAAGCCTCAATCGACGCCCAAAACGGCGTAGCACTCCCATCCCACCCCCTGCAGACAACGACGGGGACAGATCGAACTCAGCCAATTCCACAGCCTCCGATCCTGACCAAATCAACGAGAAGCAAAACGGCTCCATGAAGAAAGTGGATTCCAAAGCCTCAGTGAAATTTGAGAACATCGCTCCTGAAGAGGAGAGGCCGTCGAGGATGCAGCGAAGAGGGACTCCCGTTCCTGCTGCCAGAGGGAGCAGCAGTGAAGAGTCCCAGGGTGCTGACGCGGATGCCACTGAGCCGACTTCAGCAAACAAGAAGACAAGGACCAAGAAAAAGGATTCAAAAAGCTCCGTGCAGTCTGAAAAAGCGGAGTCAAGTGCGGAGTCGGAGGGCAGCACGCAAAAACGACGCAGAAGCCCGAATCCACCAGCGAGGGAACCAAGCGGAGACGGCACCGCCTCACTCGACTCCATGGTGGTGGAGAGAGGCAGCCCCTCCGTGTCGTCGGAGCAGAGCAAAGAAACCAAGAGAACCGAGTCGAAAGGGTCAGTGAAAGTTCCGGCCACCGCGGAAGAGGAACCTTCAGATTTGGGGAGCCTGGCGAACTCACCCGATCTGCAGGCTGCCCCGGTGGATCTGAGCAGAGAGAGCAGTGCGTCTTTCTTGGAGGCTGATTTCGAAGGAGACGATGAGGAGGAAGAAGAATTGAGCAACTCGCGTTCTGTGAATGACGGGAGGGAGCCGAACATTGAGGTCATTCACGGTGACGATGGCCCCAAAGTCCGGTCTGATGACATTGATTTCGTGGAACACACACAAGACCTGGAAGCCGGTAATTCTCTGACGGGAAGTTTAAATGTCGGGTCCAAAATGTCAAATCAGGCAACAAGACCTCGATCTCCACTGCCTCCGAGAAATCCGTCGACCAATCTGAAACATACGGAGGTTCACAGCGACTCCAACAAACAGACGACAACCTCAGCTCAGAAGATCAGAAAGAACAAGAGAACGTCTCCTGGTCTGATTCGACACACTAAAAGCGTGAGTCCCACCAAATCGGCGAGTCCGGCGAGCGTGACGAGTCCGCGGGGCCGGCCGTCCTACCGAGTGGGACCCACCGCAGGCCAGCTGGGGACCCTGCGAGGCCCTCCGAAGAAGCCCATCCCAGCCTTCAGCAACGGAGACCCGCAGAAAGTCTTTGTGCTCAGAGACACGGACAAAAGCAAGATCCTGGGTCCCGCGTGGAAGCCAGTTGGAAAGGCCACGATGAACACCAACCCTCTGGGGACGACGCAGAGGCCGTTTCCCCCGGTGGGTCCGCGGGAGGTCGACGGTCAGAACGGCGCGGGTGACAAGTCGCTCATGATCACGGGGAAACCCCAGATCCCGTCGCAACTCCAGTCCGAGGCGTGGTGGCAGAACGGAAAGTTCAACATCACGATCCGCGGACCCGAGACGGTGCTGCCGCCGCTGCCGTCCTGTCTCGTGTCCGTCCACCCTGGGAGCGAGGTGAGCAGCGAGAGCGACCTCATCACCGAGCCCGTCGACGTCCAAATCACGTTCCGTCCCGAGGAGCCGCCGTCCAACTACAGGCAGCACAACTATTTCCGAGGTCACGCGCCCATTCGCCAGGGGCAGAAGGCGGACAGAAATGTGCTCAACTCTCGAGCCGCCCATCCGAGTTTTAACACTCGCATCGACACACCCAAAGGCCGGCGAGGCAAGCTGAGGCCGAACCGCCGGCCGATGAGAGGTCACGTGAACCCGGCCGCTGCCAGGGGCCGCAATCCGCTGAACCCACAGACTCCGGAAAACTGATGCCTGCAGAGCTCAGCTGGTGCGACTTTTGTCAGATCCTGCAGAAACCTGCAGAAACTCCGAGCGACTCAGTACGAGGCATGTTTTTTATCTTCCCGTTGTTTCGCCGATAGAGACCCAAATTGACCACCAATTTTTGCACAACCTTCAATGAGCCTTACCAACAAGCCAATGATTCCAACTGGAACAAACAAAGGATATCAACAGCAACAGAAACTTCAACAAAAGTTGAGTAAAATTAGCAGAGACATGCAGCCATGGCGAATCACAGTCAAACTGGAAAAGTCCAAAGTTCAACAGGAACATGCAAGCATGCAAAATCACCAGGTCTCAACAGGTGACCCAACACCTTCAACATCAAATGGTTAATTCAACTGGCATAGGAGCACCTTCAAAGTACACTTGTAGATATTTTGCACAGAAAGGGAATTCGCCATCTGTATTTGTGGTGACCTGATTTGTGATCTTGGTCATTGTGGTCTCACTTGTGCAGGATCAATGAGAAATGTGTGTGCACAAGGAAGAAATGGTGAAGACCATTTGTGCCCTGTTTCATCAAATTCCGTGGGAAATTGTCGCTCCTGTTGGCGAAACAACGGGAAGATAAAAAACATGCCTCGTATTCAACAATGTACAAGTTCATGTGGATAGATTTTGTGTTTGTTTTCTTTGGTTTTGCAGCAAAGGTTTTGTGAATCAACCAACTGCAGAGTGAATGCGCTGTTTGTTTTCTTTTGCTGAGCCGGGCTACGCCAACAGCAAACCAGAATTCTTGTCTGGGGCAATCTCTGAATCTGCCGTCTTGTGCAAGAAAATCAGCGATTCTAGAAGGTTGCAGCGGCTTGGCTCGTGACCCCACAAAATTGCGCATTTTGTGTTGACAACACAAACGTTTGCAGTATCAAGTTGATTGTTCTTTTTTGTTGCGCAGAAAATGAATTACGAGGTTTGTATGCTTAAATTTGTGCATCCGGCGGTAAGTCCGGTTTGGGTCGATGGATTTGCACGATTTTTGGACACAACCAAGTTTGACCTTTCATGTTAATATGTATTCAGCCAAATTAACGTTGAACAATTACATCATGTTGAAAAACTTGTCAACATTTTTTGAGTATCCTCCAACTTTGCCACAGTGAGTACTCGAGTACTCTAGCTTGAATTTGCCAGTCAATGAGTCAAATTGAACCACAAGAAGATCATCCATCATGTCCTGGAAGGAAACCAGTTACTCTCACTCAAAATAGGTGCCGCCTGCCTGGATAC
>JAAUXT010071810.1_pt1 | contig 28720 bp, 33 predicted proteins | sample 7278171 | NCBI WGS metagenome assembly JAAUXT01 (sample SAMN14350112, study PRJNA611818) | marine sediment metagenome | isolation source: surface marine sediment (1.8m) | place: French Polynesia: Moorea | collected 2018-08
AGACAGATAGCTGTATGCATGACAAACCAAAAAAGATGCAGTTAGTAATGATTCAATGGGTAAGACGGCTAAATTCTAAGGTTTCCTAATGTTACGTGCTCGTAACGGCGGTGGTCCGGACAATGGGGGAGTTGCTTACACACACACACACGTGTACACACGGATGGTGATCTGAGGCACGTGACACAGATTGAGCCACGCAACGCAGTCCTGTCCAGTGTGTGTGTGCGTGTGCGTGTGTGTGTGTGAGGTGAGGTGCGAGTTTCCTGTGAACCTGGCCTCAGGATCTGAAAACCGTGGTTCAGACGAACCAAGAGCCAGGAGAAAGCAACGAAAAGACCTCAGGATTTTCTGGGAAGATTTTCCGGCGTGTTCCGAGCCCTTCAACATTGAGTGATCACTTGGCGTATCGATGGCCGTGCTGCATTAATATGCCGAGCCTCGTCGCAATTATTGAGGGTGGGAACCGGGGTGGGGCCGGGCCCCCTGGGGGCCGCGTCAGGGAGGGTGCGGGCCAGGGCCCGAGGAGGGTGCGGGTCCGCCGCGGCGGGAGGGGGCCCTGGCCCCGGGGAGGGAAGGGACCGCGGGACCGGCCTTCCGCACGACCGCCCCAGCTGCGCCGGAAAATTGGTGCGACATGACCGTGGCGGATGAGTCCCATTTGCCGTGGTCCCCGTCCCCTCTCTCGGAGCCCCCTCCCTCCTCCCCCTGCCTCTGTGACGGACTGCCCACCCAACCCATATCCAGTTGGGGAAATTGGTTCAGATGGCAACACAGTTGTCAGGCAAGCCTCGTGTCAGGCTCGTCTTGAGAAAATAGCGGAGAAAGGCGGAGCGGGGCGAGTCATCGTGCGCTTGAAATGTGAATGTACGAACAATGCCCCTTTCTTGAAATTATCAGTTGTGTGTGTGTGTGTGTGTGTGTCTGTCTGTCTGTCTCTCTGTCTCTCTGTCTCTTTCTTTCTTCCTTATTTTCATTCATTCATTCATTCATTCATTCATTCATTCTCTCTCTTTCTCTGTCTGTCTCTCTTCGTGTGTGTGTGTGTGTGTGTGTGTGTGTGGTGGGTGTGTGTGACTGACAAGCCGACAAAGTCCGAACTCGGGCCCCCGAAGTCCGTGATTGAAAACTCTAATCTCGCCCCTCCACCTCCATGCGTCATTGCCAGAGTTTTCCTGCCCCTTCCTCTGCCCGACGTTGTCTCGAAGCCAGTTTCACGCTGAATGGGTCAAGCGCTGCACGACTGTGCAGGTTGGTCCACGGGAGGTTGGTCGTCAAGTGACCAGTACAGGGATTGAACTTCCAATGACTTGTGCAGGGATGCAATACCCATTGACTTGTATTGGTATGCAGCACCCATTGACTTTGCAGACATGCAGCAACTTGGACTTTTGCAGGGTTGCAGCCCCCATTGGCCACAGAGGTGCAGTACCTAGGGACACAGGGTCCGCAGCGCTTGACGCCCTCGCTGTGAACCTGGCCGCAGTCCTCCTCGGTCGCTTGTCCGTCAGTAATGAGTTCTAATCCATTAGTTTTATTGAGCAGTTTATCAGAGGCGGAGACGCACTCGCAGCGCATTCGTCATAACTCCGTCGGATGAGGGTTCAGATAGACACGACATCGGGCCCGCCTGATTCAAGCCGTGTGCGTCACGTACAGCCTGCTTGACGTGCGAAGCGTCACGCGGGTTGCGTCGCGCACAACCTGTGTCACGTCACGTGGAGCCTGTTTCAAGCTGAACTGCGACACGTTCAGCCTGTTTCACACAGTATGCGTTGCACCAGATAATCGTATGATGCGTCACACGCAGCCTGTTTCCCTCTTGCTGCGTCTTACGGAACGTGTTTGACGTGGGATACGTCGTGCACAGCCTGTCTCGCGCGGTGTGCGTCACGTATTACGTCTCTGGGCGCTGCGGTAACAGTGGCCACGCAGCGACTTTTGGCTTGCGCAGGGACGCAATGCATGACGCAGTTAGTGTACGCCAGGCTTTTCTGGCCCGCTCACGGAGATGGTCTCGGGACGTGAGGGACTCAGTCTACCGACGCGAAGGACACGCCCTCAAGTGGAAAGGACTTTTTCTGTCATTTTGTTTGATTGGAGCTGAAAAGTTTTTTCTTGGACGGGGGGACATGGTGTCGTGTGCGGAGCATTTCGAGTGACTGGGTTTTGTGACCGGCACTTTCATGTGCGTCTGTGCTGTCGTGCAGCTTGTGATCAGAGCAAATTCAAGCTGTGTTTCTTGTGGGGTGGACTCCACCAGCTCTCTCGTGTCACCCCCCACCCTGTGAGCGCCAGTTCTGTGAGCTCGTGAGTGCCCCCTTCCCTTATCAGCGACCCCCACCCTGTCAGTGCGTTCACATCAGGTCGAATGCGTCCAACGAACATCGCGTGACACTTGTTGTTGGGCGCTGTGGCTGACTTGCTTCTCCTCGTGTCAGCGTCAAGCAGACCGTCAGAGATCCCTGAGGGGTGCAGCGGCTGTTCCTGTACTCAGCCAGCGTCAGAGAGACACTGGATATCTATGTCGCGAGGTGTGTGTCACGTCATGCGGCCCTCACACAGTGACGCCACCAGTGACGCCTCTGTTGTGAACGCGACTCGGGATGGGTTTGAGAAGTGGCATCAGTGGAACTAATGGCGTCTCGTGCCTATCTTATTACCCCAAACACCGCTTCCGTCCCGCGCCATTCAATTACCCGCCCCGGCCTGTCATGCGCAGACCCGAGGCCCACGTGGTGCGTCACGCATGCGCAAACGTTTTCCCACGTGGTGCGTTGTGGGCCTCGGTCTGACATGCGAAGTGCAGCTTCCCACGTGACGCGTCACGCATGCGCAGACCTGTTGCCCACGTGACACGTGACGAGCTGCGTTCTCGCGCCACTCCGCATGCTCTGCGTCCACTCAGTCGCACGCATGCGCACCACACAACGTGAACTGTGCCTTGGCGGCCGTGTTTATGGTGCACCATTAGGATTCCTCTCTCGTCCCGAATTATAATCATAACGAAATAATGGCGTGTAAGTTGACATGGTTATGGGGCGGGAATTTGTGGCCGTTTGAAGGAAATGGGATCGAAGTGCGAGGCTCACTTCAAAAGGACCCGTTGCTATGATGCGCACATCTTTTGACCCGTTGCTATGGAATCTCACTCATTTGCCGGTTATTTTCTGGAGACATGCGTATTCTCTCCTCGGGAGTGCGCGAACTGTTCCAGCTGTTCAGCTCAAGGTCAAATCAGCAGTCAATGGGAATGGTGTGATAGGCCACACTCACCCCACCCTCCCACCAACCCCCACTTTCCGACTGCGTATTCAGAGAAAGCACCTGAAGTCCATTGGACCCAGCAATGGCGTCAGATTTGCGGACGGCGCAGTACAAAACCGTTGCAATGCAACTGGAGACGACTTAACTGACCTTCTTGGGTGGGACAGCATTTCTTGATCTGTTTGGTGCAGGTTGGCACCACGTTTCTCGAGATCTGCATCCAACATGGCTGCAAGACTCAGTGTGGACTCTACGCACCGATTCATGCCGTGTCCCTTTGTCATCACCCTCTACACCCGCCCCCGCTTCATGGGCGGGGGGGGGCGTTCATCTGCGCTGTTGGGCGATGGGGCTCTTGGGCCTCGGAGCCCAGACTCCCTGACCCAGAGAAATTTTTTTTACCAGATTTGTGCCCAAGTTTAGACGCTGGGAATGGTAATGTTTTGTGTCAGCACAAAACATTTTCAAAGTTGCGTCCCCCCCCCCCCCGGTGGGGTCGTGGTTCCCGCATGTAGATCTTGCGCTCCGTTTCTTCACTGCGGAGCTTCCCGTTCCTATTGAAGGCATCTCGCCGCCTGTGATTCCCCTCCCCTCGGACCCGAGGCGTCTGATTCCAAGACAATGAACCCAACCTGCGCAAACTCTCAGAGGTCCCGGAATCATCCGCCCAACAATCCACTGTCATTTACACTGCAAAAAATCACCGTGTTCCAGGCCCTCTCTGCGCTGTCATTTTGATGCCTTGAAATGCCAATTGACGTTGAAATGGACGGGGTGGGAGTGCTGTGATTTGAGAGGGCACCATCATTTAGCATTATTTCCCCCCGATGACAAAGAGTCTGATTAAATGGTGTCGTCACCCTGGAGCGGGGGACTCGGGCCGTGATGAACTAGTCCGGAGCCAAAGGTGGCTGCGGGGCCACCCATCCGCCGGGCCATTTGCCCGGTGCCGCGGAAAAGGGCGAATAGTACATCAGACGCGCAGCGGGCAATTAGTCCGTGAACCTGACCCCGGGAGGGGGAGCTGTGCGGGCTGGCCGCGCGGGCCCCGGGGGCGGGTTGGGAGGGAATCATGCAGTGGGGCACTCGTGGACGGGTGGGCGGCAGAAGGGGATCCGTGTGGTTCGGTCTGGCGGGGTGGGGGCGGCGGGGAGGGGGGCAGGGACGGTCGGGCAGGGAGGGGAGATCTCTTCTTTCTCAATCTGGATCTGCAAGATATTTTTCCGTGTGGTTGCCAGGGAACTGATTCCATCGCCTCAGTGCCAGGATGTGTGGAATGATAGCGACTCGTCATCAGGCCTGGTTTACCTCGGACGCGTTGTGTCCCAGCACGAGCACTTCTGCGCACTCAAATTTGAAGTGTTGACCGTGCAGCACTACACGTAGCATTGATTATGAACCCAAATCTGCGGGTTCATAGCAAGTTCTGCAACCGAAGGAAGTTTCAGCTTTTGCTGAGCTCCCTCGACTCTTGCGCTCTTCACTCACTGAAGCACGAAATTTAATGTCCTGTTCCATTCGCGGGCCGCTCACGTTTAATCCCCGGACAGGACATTAGGTGGCCCGGGTTCAGACCCGACGCGACGCCGCGGACACGCCGGCTGCGTCGCGCTTCCTCTCGCGTCGCGTCGCCGTGGCATCGCGTCGTGACGTCATTGAGTGGCGCGTCGCGTCCTACGCACTACGTCGTCGGGACGTGTGTCGTGTCTCACGTCGCGTTGCATCGCTTCACGTCGCGGTCACGACGGGCGCGTCGTGTAGCGTCGAGCGCGTTCGTTGATGCGTCACGTCGCGTCCTGCCATGCGCGCGGCGTCGTCCTTTGATGCGTCGCGCCCTGGCGCAAGTTCACGCGCAGTTTCGTCGGGAGATGGGTCGTACAGTGCTTGGCGTCCTTGCTGACCAATTGGCGCTGTGTCAGAAATGAGCACCATGACTTGACGTGTGGATGAGGAGGGACGTTGCGCACAACGCCTCCGGCGTGAACTCTGCCTGACGTCGCCCCTGTGGGTGGCTCGGTTCCAGTCGGGACCTCTCGCGACACCCGCTCGACACGGTGCGACGAACAAGCGCGTCGAACCGCTCACTCGAACTGATCTCTTCGTGCTCTCTCGAACCCCGCGGGGACGAAAGGGCAGTTCGGTCACTTTGATACCATTAGTTCAATCAAGAATGTGTGAAAAGATGAACTCTGCTGATCTAAGTGATGAAAGGGATGCAATCTTATCGGGAACGGGTCATCTTGGTGCAGGTCCACAAGAACCAACACCGCAGAACCGAACAAAACGTTGCATTTCACTGGGGTTTCTGATGTATATTTCTTGCGGAGTGCCAGTCACCCAACACCGTCACTGGGGTTTGCTTGGGGTAGCTTCAGCCCCAGCTTTTTTCTTGGAAACGACTTTCTCCAGTGTTGTCCCCCCGTATGTGTGTGTGTTTTGTGAGCTAAAGTACACCAGTGTTAGGACCAGACCTGTATTGTCTTCCTGTGTGTTGCAGGACGGAGTGCACCAGTGTTAGGACCAGACCTGTATTGTCTTCCTGTGTGTTGTAGGACGGAGTGCACCAGTGTGAGGACCAGACCCCGAAGTATACGGACGAGCAGCTCAAACTGATCACGACCCAGGATCTCAAATACGTCAACTTCAAGCGCAGCCTCGAGCAGAACGTACGTACGATACGCGACCACACACACCACACACACACACACACACACACACACACACACACACATCACCCTGCACAGACACACGTGCCCTTCACCCTGCGAGCACACACGCACACACACACACACACAAACACACACACACACACACACAAGAAAACAAACGCAAAGATCGCGTTTCCATTGGGTTTCGTCATCGCGTGCACTGTCGTAGGAAGGGAGCGCTACATGTGTTTTTCCTCTTCGTGTTGATCTGCTGAAAGCTTGACAGACACACACACACACACACACACACACACACACACACACACACACACACACATCACCACAGCAGCGCCTCTTCTCGTTGCAGAAAATCGAGAAGCTGAAGGGTTCTCTGCATCTGCTGGACGCAGAGGACAAACCCAAGAACAAGCACATCGTCTTCGTCGACTCCAAGAAGGAAGGTGAGGGTCTTTCGGCTTGACCTGTTGTGGGTTTGTTTCACAACAGATACGTCACTTGTTGTCTTGAGAGCTGAAAGTGCGCAGCACAGTCTCTTGACAGACGCACCTGGGAGGGGGGGGGGACACACCACAAAATTTTACCCTGTTTTGCAATGAAAATCCTGCCTAGGTGCAAGACGCAACGTTCGTAGGGTGCTCAGTTTCAGCCAAAAAGGCTCCACTCGTCACACGTCACACCCTGACGGACGGTCCGATTTCACAGTGAAGCAGTCGAAGCACGTGTGACGTCATTGCTCCGGATAACGAACGACGCTCCTTCTGTGTTGAGGAACAGACTTGGTTCTGTCTTTCGCGGGAATTTATGCTTCGGAAAAGGCATTGCAAGAAATTAAGTCTGACCGCTTTGATGAGCCAGACGCGAACGAAAGAACAGGGTTCCCTGAGACGCCAATGAAAGAAGCGGGATCCCTGGAAACCACCTGTGGAACTCGGAGGACGCGCTCGGTCTCCATGGCGACGACGCGGCAACGCGCGCCGCGGGGCATCGAGGGTCTGGATTTGCAAATGTCCCTCTAAATAATGGAGTTTCTATTCCTCCTTGTTGTGGCGGTTGTGGGGCCCGCGGGTCCGGGGGAGCAGAGCCCAGGGGGTCGGGCAGGAGGGACGCGGGAGAGAAAGGAAAATTCAGGAGGAAATTCCCACCCACAAAGATCCTGGTTTCACAGTGCGGGACAGACACGTGCGTTCGGTCTCAATTCCTGCAGTCACAGAACAGAAAGAGGGTCTGACAACTCTGAGTGTACGAGGGAAAGGTGTGTGTGTGTGTGTGTGTGTGTGTGTGTGTGTGTGTGTGTGTGTGTGTGTTCGTCAGGGGATCAAACCCAGCCAGCATCGCATCAGTGAGGTCGGCCTTTGATCAAAAACATCGCCGATGACTCCACAAGAGTGACGTCAAGGTGCGTGTGTGTGTGTGTGCATCTGTGTGTGCGTCTGTGTGTGTGTGTGCGCGTGTGTGTGTGTGTGTGTGTGTGTGTGTGCTCGTGTGGGTGAGAGTCCGGGAGAAAAGGTTCAACTGGCTCCGCTCCACTCATCATTGTTTCTCCCTCCCCGACCTCCCTCCCACCCAGATCATCCTCCCACCCCGACCCCCCGGGGCCCCTACCCGTCCGAATCAGTCAGTTCCCGCAAGAACCCCAAGTCTCGCGAGACTTGCCCGTGAACCTCGTTTTCACGTTTGCCCGCGGAACCTCCAGGGCCTCGGTCCGCTTGGGCCTGCGTCTGGGCGGGGTCATGGTGGGTCCGTCATGCGTTGCGTCTGCACAGATCAAGCTGAGAATCACACTTTGTGTTTCCATAGTTGTTGCGTCCTTGTTCTCGTGACGCCCTTTCTGCTCAAACCGGGTTCGCTGGCTCACATGCACCAAGGTCACAGCGCACAAAATAGGTACGTATCATGCCCCACATGGGTGTGTTCACATTTGTGTGCCTGCTTGTGCATCATGCCATGCACAACCATGATTCTAGGTGGGTCCCAACTGTGTGCGGGTGCCTGGTGCCGTTTGTTAAAGCTGTATGTCGTGCGCTGGTGCACCCGGTCTGAATCAAGGGTCAGCGTCACCACAGAAGTTCATGGGCTGCGTCCACTTGACGACGCAACTCCCGTTGGCTTGCACGCGAACGCACAACGCACTCAACGTGTACCCGGTGGCTTCGCCTCTCACCCGGCACCCGGCCCTCTCTGATTCATCCCGGGGTCTGAGGTGGCGTCACCGGGGACTAGGCTGGGAAGCCAGCCGCTCCGCCCTCTGCAGCCAAAGCCCCGGCGGGGACCAGTCAGGGACGCCGGCCTCTGCCGCCAAAGCCCCGGGTCTTTCCCTGCGTGACAGGCCCTGGCTCCCTAAATCCCACTCCTAATTGGAGAAATGGCCGCCGACAGCCCTCGCATGCCGAATGTACTCACAACTCGGCTCCAGCACAAAGACGCGTCAAATTCAATAGTGGAGGGAAACAGGGGCCCCGGCCCTTTCCCTCTCAGCGTGGACGGGAACTCTGATCCCCACGTGTTAGCACGACTTGCATCACGTGACATGGAGCCAGCTCTGCCTGGACCCCGTGAAGCTGCCCTGCTCCCAGTTGCGTCCAGTGATGTCAACATGCCATCATCACTGCAAGACCAGTGTTCAAAAATAACGTCAAAAATGGTATCTGGGGCATCTCGTGTTTTCTGAGGGTGTAATGCCATTGGCATGTAGTGTTATGCCTTCATTCGACGGGCAATTGGTGTCCTTTATCAGTGGCAAATTCGCGCGCTTATGAAGTTATAATGCCTGCGATGCGCCCGTATGATGTGGCGTGATAGGGCTGTGATCCCCGGGATTAGATCTCCATTTGCCTTCAACACCACCACTCACTGCTCGCCCGCTCCTGCTGCCGCCGTCTCCACCGCTGCAGGGAGGGAGGGAGGGAGGCATGTGGTGCAGGGGACGCGTCACGCGCTGTGGTCCCTCGATAGACGCTGCGTCGCAAGCGGCAACGCAGCGCCCATTGACCTGGAGATTTATCTGTATACGCACACATCACACACACGTACCGAAGGGTGCACGCACACACGCACACACACACACACACACACACACACACACACACACACACACACAGAATCTCAGAAGTGACGCAAGACGCAGACGTGAAGGAATGCGTCGTGCGTTGTGTCCACTGAACTGGCTGTACAAGGTCACAGACACACGAAGAAAACTAAAAACCCAGCGCCCAGGTACCTTCCACGTAGACGCAACGCATGACGCAAGAAGTGTGATACAGGCCTAAAAGAAAGCACCGTGCTGCACTTGGTGAATCATGCTGGGACCAAAAACATGACTTCAGATGAAGCGGGTCAGAATGCATTTTCTTGATGGAGGGAGTGTGCCAGGGGAATCGGGTTTGGTCTGGTTCCTTGTCGTCTTTGGCATGGCGCGTGGGACCTCAGACACCACCTGTCTTGACGCAAGGCTCACAGAGTTTCTTGCCTGAATTCTGCAAGAAAGGGAGGGTGGTGCCAACTCAACTCGAGAGTGAAGAAATCTGTTTGAAGAACATGGACACAGTTTGTCCTTTGCCCAAGAGGATGAGCCTTATTTCAAGGGAACGTGTACTTCACGTGTGGTGGGCACTTCGCACTGCTGGACATTGCTGCTTGAGCTCACTGCAAAGAAACTTGCCCTTCTGCAGAGAGGAACAGTTCGAGTTTTCCCCCACTTGCAGGGCGCCGCCGAGTTAACGCGGGTTGCGAATGATAAATGTTGATTGCGCTGTGCGCGGACTTAGTTTCGATTAATTGCACCGGAGTCAGTTCATAACCCGTTTCCTGCGCCTAATGTGCTTAATTAGAAGCGAACTAATTAATTTGGTGTCGTAAAATACGTGCCGAGCCAAAACGAGGGGCTTTGCCTGCTGCTCCGACGCTGTGAGAGAAATTGAAATGAGCTGATCGCGGGAAATGACCCAATGACCGATTTGGTGGGAGGTTCGATATTTCACTCGTGTCTGGAGGTGTCAGTTTGTGAAGTTCGAGCGGAGGTGTGTGTGATGCTTTGCACGCCCCCTGCTGTTGGGAAGCTGCGAAACGGTTGTCATGGTCTCAGGCGTTGCATTTTGCACCTTTCCTTGCGTTCTGGCGCACGTGTGTCCGTTTCCACTCGGAGCTCGTTCGTTTCCGTTGGACGCTCAGAACGTATCGGTTTCCGTTGGAGGGTAAAAAGGCGGCAACAGAAGGAACCGCAAGGCGTCTACGAAAACAGCGAAAAACGTACCGTGAATTTGAAACCAAACCAAAACACGAAAACATGCCAAAGGGAAGCACGAAACAAATAGGTTTGAACAGCAGTTTTCCTGGCGTGCGTTTCCTTCGCTTCATTCACCTTTCCGTCTTTTGGCAAGCGGCTCCATTTTCACGTCAGATATACGAGAGTAAGACCCGCCTTACCGTCAGGCAACTTCTTGGGGACCTTCGGATCGCGCGTAGATTTGCGAGGAACGAGATGGCAGAATTCATTCAAGATGCAGTGGGAATGATGTTCTGCAGTGTCTTCCTTTGAGCAAATGTGAGTGGAGATCAATCACAGCGTGATCGCTACTACAGCGGACGGAGACACCCACCCACCCACTGCCCCCCGGCTGCATGAGAAGAGGTAGTGCACCAAACCAACCACGAAGAAACCACACCCTCACAAGATGTCGACCTGGGGGGGGGGGGGGGGGGGGCGGGGGGGGGGGCGGGGGGGGGGGGGGGGGGGGGGGGGGGGCGGGGGGGGGGGGGGGGGGGCCCCGCGGCGGGGGGCGGGGGGGGGCGCGGCGCGCCGCCCCCCCCCCCCCCCCCCAAGAGTCCCACTGCATTTTGTCGTTGGGTCAAAAAACCGAATTTTTGTGGCAAGGAATGTTTCAAAGACTGGTGAATCGCGCCTGCAATTCAAAGGAATGGCGCCGTTCTTGTTCCTTGTGGATTCGTTCAGTTCAACGGCCTCTGCAGTGCCAACACTTCACGAGTCAAAGAAAACAAACTCCCCCTGCCCCCCCCCCCTCGCCCGAGTGCCAGTTGAGTAAGCAAATTTTTTCTTTTGCTGCGAATCGCCGAGCTGCGTGAAGTGTTTTGTGCCTTCGTCAGAATGTGGGAAGGTGGACACTCGCGTCCAGCAGAGTTCCTCAGCAGCACAACCCGATGTGAAACACTTGACTTGTTATTTGCAGGAAAAGACAAGACGGTGCATTGACCAGAGACGGACAGATCGGACGCTACAGAGAAGGCATACAGTTCATCTCTGGCAACCAAATAGAGAACATCAAAAAGCGAAAATGAGGGGTTGCTGTGCTGTTGAAATACGTGGAAAATAAAACAGAAGATAGAATGTTCTGTTGTGTCGTTTATTGGTTTGTTACTACCGCAACAGCAAAGCTCAGTGCACATCACTTTGAGCGAACGCGGGAACCAGTCGAGTGGTGCGACGTTCGGGCACCATGCAGTGTGCAGTGAGCTCGGGAATGCAACGCAAAAAAATGCGATCGAGAAAGCTGCAAATGCTCAGCAGGTATTCCCCTTTCGATGCTGGAAGTTTGTGCAAATTCACAAGATCTGGTTTGTGAGCAACGATCAAGGGACGAGAGCGAAAGAAGAGGTGCGGGATGGATACCCACTGAACACGAGCAAGCGGAAAAACAAGATTTCAACTTATTTCGCACTTTTGATCAAGCTAGTCACAAGAAGTTTCAGCACTGTGCTCCCAAGAGATCAAGAAACATTTTCAAAACAAATCTCCGGACAGTAGAACCAACTTCAACGAACGAGAAAGTCGAAATTTGACTGGGAGGTACGTAAACCACCATTTTGTACACAGTACAACTATAATCTGGAAGGAAACCTACGCGCCATCTGTCATCTGTCGACTGATAACTACGGACCGCTACGTGAACACGCACAAGCACTTCAAAGTAATTCAAATCACAAGACGTAAGTATTGCCAGTATTTTTGCAGGTGTTGGCACAAATTTTCGGTGAAGCTTGATGTATCTACACTGTACATTGGTCGTATGAATGGCTAGCAGCTGGACTTGTTCTGGAGGCCAGTCGCGCGACCCTCAACCTCAACCACATTCACATCCACCGCTCAACATCTGTGTCTGATCCGAATTCAGTGGCAACAATAACAAACACGGATATCCACCACCTCTTCCTGTTGTGCGAATCGAGCAGAAAATAACAACAGAAATGCTCCCACGCTGGCGACGAAAAAATTAATGAACAAAAGCAAAATCAGTTCAGTGTCAATGTTTATGCCAAATGCACCAAGCGTTGCCTGCAGAGGAACCTGCATGCCACAAAAGGAAAAGATTCACTTCACCAAACATGCGAATCAGCATTCGTGCTCTTCCCACGCACTTCCGACAAAATAGAATCCATGGCACTGACAGTCACTGGCAAAAACTTGACATGGACAAAAGTCCCAACATGCACGGTTTGGGTAACATTCATGATTTCTTGAATCAAACGCACAATGATCGTGGAAGAATTCAAAGCGAATCTCGGGTGACATTTCGTGTTTGAATCACATGCATCCGCCGCGCGAGGTGAGTATGCTTGAAAAAAAACTGTCTCTGATTCACAACGCACATCAACTTCCGCCCACTTTGCACCACAACGTCAGCTCAGTACAAAAAAAAATCTCCTCCACATTTCCAAGTTTCTTCACAACACGCCGGTGTTGTCACAGTAACTTTCTCACTGGATTCGACAACAACTTGCCTGAAGATGGCCCTGGCTCTGCTGTCGCCCAATCCTTTTTCACAACTTTTTTTTTTACACTGACATGAGGTGCAGAGGCGATTATGAACCCCGTCTTCCCAATAGTTTCAACACAACAATGATGAGCCTCAACGAATACTGTCTGTCACTGTATGCTGTTTTCATGGAAACATCACGAGGTGTGACGCAGGCCCACTCCCGACTATGGAACGTTCAGAAGTCAACACAAAGCGAAGCAAGATCAACGTCAAAACGTACTCGATTGAAACAATTAACAGTGGCTTTAACACACGGAATATAACGATCAACTGAGGAGAAAATTTGAACAATAACCAGCCTCAACCCACCCACCCCCAACATCACAAGTGTACGTGCATGCTTTTTCCTCAGACAACGATGGCGTTTGACTCTCACACGCATTCACACAACCAGCAAACAACCCGTTCTGAAGCCTCTCCGACATTTCAGTCACAGTGAGCATGAAAATTCCTGCAGAGTCCCACAACAGAGTCTCTTCGCACCACATTTCAGCTCCATGCGGATGAAATATACACTTCAGAAGGGCAAACCAAGACCAGAAATTGCCTGTTGCGGGGGAACTGGACCTTTCAGCCTCACACAACAGCGCAACTTCTTGAAACATCTATTTTCATCTGTTTCTGCAATCTAACTCCTGCGCGGCGGCGGCGGCGGTGGCACGCCTGCTTCTCACTGGCGTCACGACCTAATACTCTAAATTTTGCATAGATACAGTTCATCAGAACTCTGCATGCAACGTTCACACTTTTCTCGCACACTTCCATAAAATTACGGTAACAATTAAGTACAGTACCATCTGGAGTAGTTCTCGAGTGAAGAACACATTCTGTACATATGCTTTAGCAGGAGATGAGCCGGGTGGTAACCAGGGTTACAGGTAACCAGGGTTACAGAAGTTCTATGTAGGTGACGGGCACCTTGCCCCGCTGGGATCCTCGCTCACCGATCATCCAGTCGGAGTCGAGTCCGGGCACACTGTACACCGTCAGGATCTACAACGCAGACGCAGAGCTCAGTCACACATTCATCGTTCCGCCGCAGCTTTTCTGTTTGCATCTGTGGTTGCTGTGTTAGTTCTTACTGTCTCAGGAAAATGCAGTTTGTGTTGCCATATCATACGTGAAAACTTTCTATGTATTTTCTGTGCAATTTTGTTGGTTCAACACACATTGTTCCGAAAAAAAAAGTTGTAGGCAAAAGTCTCTTTGGCGGATCCAAGATCAGACAGGAGAAGGTGGGGGCAACATGCAGGAGGTAATCGCAAATTTTGACCAATTCCTGAACTGTTGCCACCTTGGGCCGGAGCGGGGGAAGGAGAGTAAAGGCTCCGACCTCCTGGATTCGACAAAGACTACAACAAGCAAAATTCGAAATGAGTGCAGCAGAAAATCTGGTCAGCCACTAGAAAACCAAAATTGAAAGTAGTTTCTGAATTAAAATTTAGTTCCACAAACAAAAGTGCAGAAGAAAACTCCACGCTGCGTTCACGCTGATTCAAGCCACAACGAAGCGCGATCTAACTGTACTCGTACGACCATGCTTGTTACGACACGAAGACATTACCATCTCAAAAGGCCTCCTCATCATTCATCATCCCCATTCTGCGGTTTCCGTGGTGAAAAGAACGTGTTAGTGGTTAGATCTACTGCAGAAGGCACAGCTGGGGTCACAACGCAACTGGTCAAAATATTGCAGGTCCTCATCAGAATTTGCACGAGTAAATTTTCATTTCAAAAGTGCTGATTCGAAGCTGTTTGAAAGCCGTCTCGTGTTCCTGAATTTCGCTCAGTCAAGACTTGGAAACGCGAAGAAGAATACGTTCCACTTCCACTCAACAAGAACACCACATGTTGAAGACGCGCGGCCGGCTCAGTATCGCAAATTCAATTCGCACTGCAAGCGACAATGGCGCCTGATCAACAACAGAGAACTTTTGTCTCCTCGGACTCGACACTCAAATTGTCTTGAGTTTCCTTCACACTTGTGTGCAAATCAGATTTGGAACCCGGTAAATTCGAGAGTGGCTTTGATTTTTTTCCCGGACGTATAAATTCCCTCGCTTGAGGACAACGACAACGGCAGCCATTGTTAAACGAGTCAACCACAAACGGAAACAGGGGTGTTAGCAGAAGAGGTCAGTCTGAAAGAAAAACCGGATTAGTCCGCAACAGCCAACTTGAACCAAGCAGGAGCCAAAGCCAGAAGCAAGAGCACCGTCATCCTCAGTGTTAAGATGGTCCTACCTCGTCAGCTACCAAGGACAATTCATTCATGTCAGCAGCGTCATAGTCATACAGCACTTTGGCCTTTCTCGCTAAGTTTGGCTTGGGGATTCCGTTTTGATTGGCATCGCTCGTCGCAGCGGGAGGGGCGCTGGGGTCCATGGGAGCCATCGGGCTGCTGCCGATGGGATAGAGAGGGGTGTGGATAGTAGGAGACATGCTGCCCCCGTCACTACGGGAGCTATTGGAAGGTGTGCCCATGAAACTGCAAAACACAAAGACAAACAAACCAAATCTAAGTTGTCCCAAGATCAAAACACGTTTTGAAGTCAGAAGACAATCAAAATAGTGAAAAAAAATCTGAACATAAACTCAACAGCAAAACAATTGTTCCTGCAGGTTTGCAAGACAGAAACACGACATTTTCAGAGAAGTTCAGGAAATACGTGTTTGTTCCTTAACCGCTGCGTACAAGTCACAAGAATACCTCAAGCCCATGGGAAACACGGTGAAGTCAAAGTGAGGCTGCTTACTGACAAATCAAAACGCTCCTCACAAAAAAATTTACCTGAACTCGTCTGTATTTAAGCAGACTGAGCATCACTGCCACCTTCCGCAGGTGGTGTCAAGCTATCATCAGGAAAACGGCAACAAAATTCACTTTCACAATTTCTTGCACAAAATATAACAGACAGGATCCAAAGAGTGCAATCGCTACTGAAAATTGTGCAGTTGTCAACTCATTTGACAGGACACAACAGTCAAGACTGTGGTACAGTGCAAAACATCTTTTCAGAGGGAACGTGTACAGAGGTGCGCGAAAGTGAAGCCCCTGGATATTGCGCATTCCTGGCTGCGTTTCATCGGCCATTCTGATTGGATAATGTGGACTGAATAGGATTCAGCACTCACAAACAGGGCAGTGAAGCTTACCTCCCCAGTTGCTTTTGCAGGTCACACATGTACTGGTGTGCTTGGGCATAGTAAGTCATCTGAGCTTCGATCAAATCGTGTAGACACCGAAGATGATGTGACTGGAGAAGAAAAAGTTCATCTGAGCGTGTTACTGCAGACAAATGATTTTCCAGCAAATGCACGCACGACTAATCTGATTTACTCGACAGTGACGAAGACGCAGCACGTGACGTCATCACGTGACGAAGACGCAGCACTCACGTGCGTGCTGGTGACTCCCTCCAGCAGCAGCTTGGTGATTTCAGCCTGGCGATCGAACTCGGCCTGCGCCACCCTCAGGTCCGTCTCCGCCTGCAAAAGGTACCAAAGTCTTCAATTCGTCTGAAAAGTTCCCAAAGGAGATGTATCACTGTGATAAAAGTTGAATCAATTACGTATAAAGCCAGCCTGAAGGTGTCTGAGAACAGCTCATCCAATTTACACAACACCCAAAAACAGGACCATGTTAGGAACAGAACATTTTCTCCGTATTCTTTGACGCAACTGAAGTTTTGTTTTGTCCGGTAAAGACGAGGAACTGCATTTCAATCAAAATCCCACGACACAGGCAATAACATGTCTCCATGCCCACCACGTGCGTTCTCAAGTTGCATTTTAATGATTGGTTTCAAGTGATTTTGCAGCAGAATGCCCGAAAAAAATAGCTTCTGTTTTGAGACCCTTGTGTTGAGAAAATGTTTAACAGACAAGAGTGCAGTGGCATTGTGAGTTGTCAAAAGAAAAGTTGTTTGGGGGGGGGGGGCACCGCAGAACTTACTTTGGACACTGAATCATCATCCTGTCCAGAGTGAGAAGCACAAAGGAAATGATACAGTTACCAACCGTTCTTATTTCAAACAACACTATTCCAGGTTTATCATCTGTGTTGTTTGTTTTTGCAGATGAATTGAGATCATTACAAAGCATTAGTCACCCTGACATGCACTTCTGTAAATGTTGGAAGCTGTGTCATCAAAATGACAGCTGCGGTGAACATGGACAAAAAATTCATTTGCAAAACACAGCAGAGCATGAATTCCAGACTCAAACTCGAGTTGCGCAAGCTGAAAACGAAAGGAACTGATTCGAGAGAAAACTTGCACAACACAGCACAACACGAACACACATGCAGATGAAAAGATGCAAGAACGACAGAGTTCGCACGTCAATTGCTACTCTGGAACAACCCGACGGATCTTCGTTCACGATCAGACAACATCAGATCCTCGCACGAGATGCAAAACGTGACAATTCTAAATTGTCTTCGAGACAAGAAAATCCAACAACAAATGTCGCGGAAAATATCGCAAGATATTTTACTTCAACAAAACTACGAGTTTGCTCTGGCACAACAGAAAAGTGGGCCTGACAGGAGAAAGGAGCAGAGACAAAAACTAAAACCTGCTGATCAAAATCTGAAGACAATGTTTGCCAAAAGGGAGGATTTAAATTTCCCTCAGATTCTGAACATTTTCAAAGTCTGAACAATTCAGGGACGGACTCTTCTGCTGCTGCTCTGAAAGGAGCATTTCTTTTCGAGCAGTCCAGGTTCCAGAAGGTTTTTGAAACCCCTATTTTGGCCACCTTGAGCAACTTCCATTGACAAAACTGGCCTGACTGCATGAATGTTTTGCAGAGACGGATTGGCACCTGAATGATTTTGTTGTTGAAATTGGTGGAAATTTCACAACTCTTTTCAACTCCTTGTTTCATAGTCAGAGGACACCCACGCACCAATTCCACTTTAGGCACGCAAAGCAAAAACATAATTTGTAAATTTTTTCAATCAGAAGGGGGGGATAAAAAGGTTTCTCCAGACTGTGAGAGTTGGGAGGGGGACCCAGGGGGGTCTTGTCTGAAACAAACACTCGTTTGATGACAATGAAAGCAACGATGCTTTAGCAATTCTTTGAAGACGTACTGAACAAATAAGATCTGTGTGAACCAAAGAAAACGGTGAATCGGCTCAGCTACAGCAGAGTCTAGTGCACACAAGACTGACCGACAAATCAACAACTTTTACGGACATCATTAATGATTGAAATGTGATTACCATGTACAGTAACTCGTTGGCCTTCAAAGGAGAAAGATCGATTTTACGACCAATTTATGCGATCCGAGATCTGTCGACCTGACAACTCAATTTATGCTCGAACAGCTGGTCACACAAATGATGGTGCAAATGAGCAAGAAGAAATAAAATTGCAAAAGTTCATTCTGTCGACGTCGAAAAACTGAATTGTACATTTCCTTATTCCGTCGATTGCAGCACTCAGATCTGTATTCTCAGATCAGCTCGCGACCAAAGCGATAGATCTGCAGATCTGGCGCAGTTTTGGTGATGGAACTCTACGCGATTGCCAACCTGCCTCCTTTTGCTGTCGTCACACCGAGACAGGGCCTCAGTCCAAGTGGTGCAATGAACTCGTATTTGGACATTCTCTGACACACATGGCGTCAGCTCAGCTGGTCTCCTTGTCAGAATCAACACCTCCTCAAGATGGGGCAAGATCAAAGAAGAAGAAGCGCAGATCCTGAACTTTTTGGACGTGATGGCGACTGACAGTTGACTTCAGTCGCCCGAGCCAGACTTGGGAGCTCAGTGATGCTTCAGGAGGCTCCAGTGGAACCACATTTCTCTGCGTCTTCTTCCTTTCAATTGTCTGTCTCGATCTCACTCCCGACAAAATCCTCAAGAACACAGATAATCCACCAAAGGCCATGAGCAGAGATAGATACCTGATTGCTTGGAGCAGCCTGCTATAAAACAAGAGAATAATCAGTTTATGCACAGGTCTACAGAGCAGCGCGTGGTCTGCATAACAACACATTTCTGGTCGCGACTCCCCCTCCCACAGTTTTTTTTTTCCGAATTGTTCGTGATCTCTTGTTTTTTACACCGCGGGAAAGAACGTTTTCACAACTTCAAGCAGAAAAATGTTAAGATTTTGGTGATCGCATTGAGCTGGTATTGAGTCCAATAAATCTGTGATGTGAAGAAAACAGCCAGTCTTTCCTGATGCTACCCTTTGAAGCACTGTCACTACTCCAGAAGAACGGTGTGAAATGATCTACAACGCCATCTACGTCACAACACAACAATCTCACGGGAATCAAACAAACACGAACAAATCATCTTCAATTTGAGCAGCCTGTCCTCACCTAAAGGAAAAGTTTTTATCAAAAATCGCTACAAAGTGAACATTTCTTCAGGAGACATGCTCGTCTTTGCATCCTCCTCCCCTTGTCTCCCTTCAAAAATACGTGGGATACTGGACCGTACAATTTGTCCAAAGTGTTGCCTCCAAAAGAAACGAAACTGCAGCATTTCCTTTCCTATCAATCAAAACGAACGGCGGCCAAATAAAGAGGCAGCAGCTGTCGACAGCTGCGCGCGGTGATATAAGGCTACGCTGGTCTACAAGTTTGCACAAAGGGTGACTGGAGCAAGAAAATAGGCAAAGGCAGACCTGACTGGCACCGTCGTCGGGCTGCGTGTTTCCAAGGTAACAGAGAAGATACGAGATCACCTCCAAGTACGTAAACATCAGTTTGCACGAGAAAAGTAAGAATCATGCACTGACTGATCCGCGAGAGACTCAATAACCTGGCGACGAACAGATCAATGAGATCTGAAACGTGGACGTCGCCGACGTCAAACAAACCACACAGGGCATGCACGTAGACGTCTACAGACTGCGTGGAAGCAACATTCAGTCACTGCCAAACATCCCAGAGAAAAACAAATGCGACAAAAGGTGGGTTCGGAGATCAACAAGTTCTCCACCACCTGAGACTCTTTTCGCGCACGAATTCGCTGCATCAGCGTCAAAACTATCGCACGAAGTCACATTGAACTGACATCAACTAATTTTGAAGCCGCAACCTTAGAACTATGCATCGTGAAGGAACGACCTGCCTCCTATCACAACTACGCTTGTGACGAACATGTGCATTTGGCGGAGTTCCCTCAGCTTCTTATGATAAAAGATGCAAATGCAGACAAGACGCAGTTCTAGCTCGATCCGCGGTTAGTTTTGCCGTCCACATGTCATGATTGTTCAGTAACTACACCAGCAGAGGGGACACCGGATGAGGTATGATTTCATATCGGGAGTTATTCAGAGAATTTCCAAGGTCAGTAAGAAAGTGTCTCCCCACTAAGCATGAACATTGGTCTCTACGCAAGGCTGTGAAGGGTGCAGCAATAATTCACATTGCTTTCAAATACCTGCGCTTTAGAATTCTGAGATTTGGCTCGTCGGAGTCGATTCTTTTGAGCATCTAAATCTAATCGTTTCGTTTCCAACAGTCGTCTCTCTTTCTACATGCAACACGAACAACAAAGAAAGAAAACATCAACCAACAAACATTATTTCTTTGCAAAAGGCACTGCTTATGAGGAATGGACTGGTTCTTTTTCGGAGGGAAGGAAAATTTCCAAATGGCTGTGCCAAACAAAGGAAACTCTGAATGTCGAAACCAAACGGCAATGGGCGCATTGCTCTTTTTTTTTTGTCCCTGGACCCAGTCCACACCCAAGCAGTCTGTCCTGAAAAACAACGCAACCATTATCATCACCAGGTCCTCAGGCACCGAACGAGGAACATGCAAAACCTCCTCCGGTGCCTGGGCAGATGAGCATGCAAGTCCACATCAGGTTGGACTTGCGAGACCACCTGATGTCAGTACCTGTGCTTTTCCACCCATCTTAGCACGCTTCAGTCGGGACTTGGCCGCATCTAAATCCAACCGCTTGTTCTCCAACAGTTTGCGTTCTTTCTATATTGGGTGCAATGCAGCATTGAACAAAGAGAACAAACCAAGCTTTTTATCAGATTAGTTTCCGCAATTTGAGAATGAGGAAGCACATTTTCTGCCCAAGAGAAATTCGACCGAATGATGTTCGTGAAACTCAATGACTAGACGACTCAGTTCTGTCATTCAACAGACACGGATCAACAATTCAATTCACCCCATGAACCGCTGCAGATCTTTGAACAAACATTGTTTGTCTGAAGCAGCGTCCGCGTCCCGTACCTGCACAGTCTTCATGTCACCGTCAAGGAAAGCCCTCAACGGCTGGATGAATCCGTTGGCAGAGGACGCGATGAAATCTCTCTCCGCCTGACCCAGCTTCTGCTGCGTCTGACCGACCTTCACCAAAGCGCTGCCTGCAACGACAATCATCAAACACCTAATACCGCTGCGAATATTGCAGTCAAGAAACATGAGAGAATGCGAATCTGGGGAAGATGAATGAATGTGACAAATCGAATCCTCAGGGAGAATGGCAGCACGAAGAATGTCAACCGCACACATGTCTGAATATCTGAATCCCAAGTAGCAGAAACTCAGCAGCACCTTCTGCCGTCCTTTTTTATGGTTCGCCTTATCTGCCATTTGCCTGTATGACAATCATACAATCGTGGTGGAATCGTACATCCCCCCCAACCACACCACCACAACGACGCAACGTTGCATTGAGTCGGCTCGACGTGTACTCGTGTACGCGTATGTCGCAGCTCGCAACTCCACGAAACGCAAGCGCATTGTTGAATTCAACAGCGTGTGGTGTGCACCGGGACTCGAAGCACCTGCGGGACCTGCACCGCAATATTCGCCGGCAAATGGGATTTCTCAAACGTGGGGATTTGCACGGAACGCGGAAATTTCTCCCGGCAAGTGGATCAGGATCTCCCGATGCCAAGTGCCAAACACGCCACTGCGACTCTCACGATTCGTAAGCGGAAAATCTCTGCGCTTTCCTTGCCACCAAAAAATCAGCAAACAAACGTTATTTTTTTGGACACGTTTCACTTTACACACAAGGCAAGAGAGGGGTGTCCAAGACAGAAGTTCCTTTTTTCGGTTGTTCCCCTTTCTCGGACACCGACCAGGTTCCAAAATGCGCAGCAATCGCGGCTGCTTTTCTACCCGTGGCACAGCACGAGGAGTTGTCTTCTGCACAGTTTGCAGCGTGGGATGTCAATTCCCTGCAGGATCGTCGGATCACAGTCGTCGGAATGAATTCTCGTTCGTGGCCAAATCAGCAACAAGGTTGCCTTCTCTGTGTTGAACAAAAGCCTTCACCAACAAGGCTGAACCCGAGAGCGCGAGGCGAATCGCTCTGCCGTGGAGTCTCGAAACACAATAGCTCCACAGAAGTGCTTTCAATTCCGTGCCTTTCCCTCGTCAGAAGAAAAGTCCAGCTTCTTTCTGTTCCAATCAGCCGCAAAGCGGGAGTGATAATGTTCGGTCATGCATGCGGGTCTGTTGTGCCAAGAAACACATCAAGACTTCTCGCACGCGGCATGATGGCGTGCATGGTGGCCGCAAGATGAACGAGACTCGGGCGAAATGAAGCTGCATGAGACGTGCAACTTGCCTTCAGGGGTTCCGACAAGACACATTTCTCAATCTGTTCACAGCTCGTGGCTCTTCCTTCACTTCGCCGTGTTCACAGATCGTTTTGCAGCTTTTGACAGAACAAGCCCCAGTGTGTCAGATTGTGTCGGGAAAACGGTGTGAACCTTCCACGAAAAATACGAGCAAATTTCCTTCCGGAATGGTGGAGAGAAAAGACCTCGGGTCTTGACGAATTTGGAAACTTTTGTCCACCCGTTGCATTGTTCTGTCTTCAGCTGTGCAAGGCAAGTCAACGTCACCATCGGAAGGACAGTTCAGGGCAGCAGGACAGGCGGAGTGGACGCAAAGCACAGGACGACACGAGTTCAATTCAAACGCGAAGCACAGGGGACAGTGGGCTGAGTTCAATTCAAACACACTCAACACGCATGCAAAACAACTGCTTCGTCTTCACTTGCAAGTTGCCGTTCCGCCCGCTTCGTCTTGAGTGGGATTCAAATGGGATTATGTGGAGCCGAGAGGACAATCTCCGTCCCGGCAAACTGCGTCTGGAGGACCAGCAAAAGACGGCGCCGAGTACGTCTCCTCACAACACGACCTTCGCTGGGTTGATCTCCACGAGACGCTGAGTGAGTCGGAGCGACAAACCATCAGAGACACACCATAACAGATCGTATCGCGCTCCACATTATTTCCAGTGATCAATGTTCAAGAGGCGACAAGAGGCGAAATTATTGACCTCGCCCTAATCAAACTGATCAGCATGTTGATGCTGTGCTGTCAAGAGCAGATACGACAACAAATATGGACACGCAAGGGGGGGGGGTGAAAGAAAGTGTGGTGGTCTCTGTCGTGCTGACGGGTTCGGACGCAGAAGACGCATCAAGAAAAGCACGGCAGCATTCGGTGTACCAATAAAGAAGCTGTCAAATAAATCTCGTTCAAGAAAACAACGAACCGAGACATTCCGCAACTCAAGTTCATCATGAAGCACCTGCAATCATCAATGAATGAAGCCACGATGCAAGCCCGGGGCTTCCTCAAAAAAATCAATAATCGTAGAAATATCCTCATCAATTTCCGACTGTGCGCTGCGAGTCCGAGGCCTCCATTCCGGTGATGAGCGCCGGCAAAACGCGACACGGCTTTGCTCTTCAGCAGACAAAGGGAAACAAGGGAAGAGCGCGGCGGCCGCGGCCGCTGTCTGAGCGGCGATCTCGTCCACGAAACCAAACAGGTTTCGGCAGCTTATCTCCAGCTTTAATAAACTTCAAAAGCAGCTTCAGCCAGTACACTTCGACCGCAATATCCTCGGAGCTCAAAGGCCACTCTAACCTTGAGAGGCCCTCTTTGCACCAGTCCGCTGTTAAAATGGAAAACACTCCATTTGGAGCGCATCAAGGAAATCGAACGCGTTGTCGCAGTGCAGTGCTTCCTTGCAGAGAACTATCTTCTGTCAAGTTCTGTGTATCCAAGTCAGCACCGCCACACGCACGAACAGGGAATGCGTTGGAACACTGACAAACGAGCAGGACATTTTTATGCTTCACCAAAGGAACGCAACGAGCGCTGAAAAACACACAACTAAAAGACTTTGAAGCTCGCGGTGAAGTCGCTGACAAAGTGTCCGCTTTCAGTGATGCATCAGGTTGTCAGATTTTCCCATGACAATCACGGCAGCAACCCAGAAATCAAAGGCACTGAATCCAGCGAACGACTGTCTGTCCCGTGACCTGACATTTTTGTTGTGCTCGTGTTTCAAAATGACTCACACTCACACCAACGTGCACTTCGTGGCTATTTTTGTTGGTGCTACACCACTGTCTCGAATGTTTTCAGCTTTCATCACAGAAGCCTCCCGACCCAACGAGCAGGTTTTTCTGAACTTCCATTGGATGAAAAGGAACCTTGGCCCTTTTTGGAGTCTCAGACCGGCAGCGTTCCCTTTTTGCGGGCGGACATGCTTGATCAGGAATCTCGCCACACCTGTCACCACGTTGAAGCCCTGTGCACCTTCATATCCTCCAAGTAATTTCAGAAAACTTTCAACTGCACTGCAGAAACGACTTTCTTCCCCAACAAGAAAATGTGAGCAAGAACCAGTCATTGGCAACACTGTGGCAGCAAGTTTGTTCAAACGATAAATAACAAAAGAAGAAACACTGAGTGCACTGTTGGGATTACCGTTATCAGTGCGAAAAACAATTCTTGAGGCGAAGCAGGCCCGATCAAAGAAAAGGGAAAACATACACTCGTGTTGTTTCCCGTGTGGTTTGGCACACGACTCAAGAAAGGGATTGTACGCTCGTATGATGAGACGAAAAAGGACAATGAGACGTTCATTGGGACTCTCATTTCTGACGATTCTGTCGCGTGCACACGTGCCTCCCTTGTATCCGTTGCGTTTCAGTCGATGCACGATTCGATCAGCAAGTCAATTTTGCTTTCAGAATGCCAGGTAGTCCAAAAGAGCCACAGCCACCACTTGTGACAAAACGAAGCACTGCACCGCGCTAGCTGCCCGAACCTTCCCCGCGAACATCCGAAAACTTCCGTCATTGAAAGGCAACACATTCGCTTTTGCACACGCTTCTCCGATCTGGGATCCTCCGCAACACCCCGACCATTATCAATGACAAACACAGACTCAAAACAGATAAGAGTGAAAAGCGGAACATTACAAACTGCTCAAAGCCTGACAAGACAACATTGTGGGTTTTCCATGACTCCACTACTTCAGAAAAGACAACCAGACATTTTGTAGCAACACGTCAAGCCTCACGCTTTAAATCCGAGAAAACGTGTGTCAAGAGACCAGAACAGCTGAATGCGCAAACTTCGAAACACTCACCAGACCCGAAGCAATTCAAGAATCCAGGCTTGTGATTTTGTAGCAACACGTCGTCACACACACACACACACACACACACACACACACACACAGAAAGAGAGAGAGAAAAAACGTCAAGAGACCAAACCAGCTGAATGCGCAAATTTCGAAACACTCACCATAGCCGGTTCCAGGGCCAAATTCGTTTCCAGCGTCGATCATCGTTTGTCCCAAATACTCTGTGTTCGTCATTCGTTCTCTCTTCTTCTTGTCCAGCTTGTCCACCACCAATTCTTCCAATCTCACAGCTGCAACATTCAAACATTTCAATCACGTCTGCCACGCACAAAAGAAACACAAATGCAGGCAAAACAGACGAGAAGACCAGCGTTGGCCAAAACGGCAAAAAGTCAAAACAAAAGGCGTCCCAACTCACTTGGATTCGGCTGCAAGACGGATTTTGTGTTCTCGACCAGACGCTCGGTGTACATTCGCGTCTTGTCTGCTCGCTGCAGCAGATTCTCGAAGTGGGCATCGAGCTCGGTTCTCTCCGCCTGGCCCAGCTTCTCTTCGGTGAACTGTGGTGGACACGACAGATGTCAGAGGCAGGACCTGTACTTTTCAGACTTCAGACTTTCGGTGTTGTGTCTGACGTGCAAGTGGATTTGGCCTTGCTGTCAGAATTGTTTTGATTGCTTCAGTCCGGTGACGTTGACTCTGCCAACCATTACGTTTGACAACCTGGATCTTTTCGTTTCCTGAGTGTTGTGGTGTGAAGATTTGTGCGAGACCAGATCGACCCAAGGATAGTGCAGACAATCTCCAAGTCCCTCGTTTGAGATCGAAAAGTTCTGGCCAGATTCGATGAGTGAGATCACCACCCTTCACACGGAGCAACCCTCTCAGATTGTGAGCAGACTCCCAGAAAGTAAAGCACAAACCTGCTTGGCTCGGTTGAAGAAAGTGCCTGCTTTACTGGCAATCGAATTCATTGCATCTCTGGCACCGTCCGCCGCCATGTTCGTTTGTTGACAAGAAATTCGAGGTGGCAGCTCAAACACCAGCGACTTCCTTTCCGGACAAGGAAAACCAGGCAAATTTCGGCTAATTCCGCGACCCTGAATTAGAAATTGCACTTAGCTGTTTCCTGCTATTTCTCTATATGGTGCGATCCGTTGCAAAATTCACATTATCAAAAAGTACTATTTAATTGTTTACATGTTTTCTTTCTTATTCTCCTTCTGTTTCGGATTTGGAACATTATTGGAAAATTGTAGTAAAATGTATACACACGTCCTCAATCTGAGCAGCAAGACTCGCAGAGCTGTTGCTAAGCATGATGCTTCAGGACCTTTGCAAGAAGAGGAACACATAGAATTTCCACTGTTTTGCAAGGTTTATGGTTTGTAAATGTATCTTGCTTCATTTCAAAAGAATAATTAAGGTAGTGTGAAAGGAATAGATGTTACAATTTGTATTTCTTCAGCGTCTAAACAACGACAACCACTTCGATGCTGACTGCTATGGCGATATTCGGGGGTGTGCAATGAAATTGCGTTGACAAGCGAATTGTTTGTTCTGGAAATTTCAGGAACTAATCAATCACAACACTGCAAAAGTATGACGGAACTAGACGAGACACAGTGCAGTCCTCTGTGTCAGCATCCAGGCTGCTGGCATTCTCGAAGACGGTTGGTGAGGGGAACGCGCCGCTGGAGGCACAAAGGGAAGAGGTTGAATCGCGACCTGCCTGTTGGTAAGTGCACTCCTTCAGTATATTCTTGGGCATGTCAGGACACATGTGCTGCGGCTGCAAAAGCAATGCCGAGTCGGGGTGACGGAGCATTTCGAATTTCTGAAGAAAGATTGGCGTTTTTTCAAGTCTTTCGGACCAGGTTCCACTTCTCAAAAACGTTGTCTGTTTGTTTCTGCAGGTCTGCCTTTACAAACGGTTGTGAATTTGTTGGACGAAAATGGAGATGATTTGGATGATCAGTTATTCTTCAGAGATGAGGAGAAACGGCGAGGAAAAGCTTCAACTCCTGTCAAGTCAGCAAGGTAAAAATGTGTTGATGTCAGCAGATGACACTTGAAGTGCCGAAACAACATGTCGCAAGAGCTTTGTTCAGTTCAGTACACGACAACTCACGATCGATACGCTGTGGTTTTCAGTGAGGTACCCAATTGCTCTGCAGGTAACTATATCGATGGTTTCTCACTTTGGCCTTGCTGTTTCGTTTCAGTTCTCCTTTTGTTGGCAAACAGGGCTGGCATTGATTTCAGTTGTGTGCTCGTCTTCGTTTCGTCCGTAGCTGGCATGAGGCTGATCGAAGCTTATGTTGACTGCAAGCGTTCAGATCTGAATGTTGAAAGAATGCTCGTTTGGTCTTGTGACCAGTTTATCTTTCGCACTTGTTTTTCACTGTCGCAACAAAATTCCTTTCGTTATCTTTCAAAGCTGTTGTTGCAAAAGCGAACGTCTTCTGAGCACGGCGGCATTTCAATTCGTTATATCGGGTTCATTCCACCTTTGTGTACCTTGTCACATTTCCAGAAGGTATTTTGACCGTTTTCTTGTGTTGCAGATGGCAGCCATCACGAAAAGGTCATCATCTCTCAAACTCTCTTCCACCCGTGTTTCATTTGGAGCTGAAAGGTATGCAGTTTGTTTGTCAACCTGAAATTTGGATTCGTTGCAGAAATAGTGGCTGAACACGACTTGATGGGTGTCTCTTATGTTCAGGTCGAACACCGCGTGTGCTGTCATCAACATCAGATGATGTTCACATGGCGACAAGTTGCAACTCATCCAAACAATACATTTGGATTCCCAGAACGAAAAGGAAAAATAGCAAGGCGGAGCGCAGGTTTGTCCATTTGAGGAACACAACAACAATTGTGAACAGCTTGAGAAAATGGTTTGTGTGCGTGTGTGTGAGAGAGGGGAGAGTTTGTTTGTCGCAGTTGCGAACTGATGGTCACACACGAGTCAACGTGAAAACACCAAACAGAAAGACACACAAACACACACACACACACACACACACACACACACACACACACACACACATGTTGTACGTATTTTCTAACCAGAGATCAGAGCCTCTTTGTGTGCCACGTAGATTTGTTTTCTTCATCTTGCAGAGAAGAGACACCGACAGGAGGATTGTTGTCGCAGAAGCCGTTGGAGCTGGAAACAGAGTTCAGTCAGGAGGCAACATTCAGTCTCCACAAGGTGAGTTTTGGAGTGAACTGACTTGCAGTCCAGTATTTTGTGTGCGCTGCAGGTGTTGTGTTTTGCTCAGGTCAATTTTGGACGAAGCGATGCTGCAGAAACACTTGTCCTGATATCGATGTCACGAATCTTGTCGTCAGTTTCTCTTTGGTGTTCTCAGAACTTTTTTGGTACAAGTTTCAATGCTTCTGCACTTTCTTGTGGAAACGATGAGCTTCTAGCTCGAGTCATGTTCACCCCTGTTTCAGTCCCCAAGATGGCCAGTCTTGAAGGTAAACCAGACACATTGTCAACTTCGCTTGGAAATCTGAGCGAAAATTTTCATCTGCGTTTGATTCTGCAATCAAAATCATGATTGTAAGCAGCACACAATCTTGCACGGCTAATAGATTGAAGGACACCG
>JAAUXT010099713.1_pt1 | contig 28708 bp, 39 predicted proteins | sample 7278171 | NCBI WGS metagenome assembly JAAUXT01 (sample SAMN14350112, study PRJNA611818) | marine sediment metagenome | isolation source: surface marine sediment (1.8m) | place: French Polynesia: Moorea | collected 2018-08
CCCTTTTGGGGGTGTGGTTTAGCCCCACCCCCACCCAAAAAAATTTCCCCCCCCCCCCCCCCGGGGAAATTTTGAGCCTCACGAGCCAGCCGAAACCGAAATCGCTCCACCCTCCTGGACCAAGTTGCGGTTCACAACAGAACAAAACGACATCATTCTCAAAAAAGTATCCTTCCACCAAAAATCAGATCGAAGTACGAAACATAACTTCCGGTGGACTTGGGTCTTCCGGTGGATGTTGTCCTGGCAACTGACAGCGGTTGTCAGGCGTCAGTAGTGAGGTTTAGCAGCAGCCCGTGGAGACCCGTGCACGGCTTACGTCGCAACCACATTTTTTGCGGAAACAGAAGCAGTGCCCCTGGTGACCCACCATGTGTTTCCTGCTGTCAAAGATCGCAATGTTGTGTCTGCCCTTTCACATCTCAGATCATGTGACAGCTGAGGGAAACTGCAAAATTTAGCACTGTTTCTCCATGGGTGCGAAAGGTAATACCGCAGCCACAGATTCCCTCGCAAGTTGCTTCTGAACCTCACCAAAAGTCCATTCAACAAGTTCACACTGGAGACAGTTTTACATCCTGTGTCGAGCGCCCGTGCTTCATGGGGCGAACAGATGAAGCACTGACTTGGCAGAGATGACGAGCCGACGGAGACGCCGTTATTCGCGGTGAATCAAGACGAATACACCCAACAGCGCCAATATAAAGTACTGAAAGGGAACAAACAGCAATCTTGGTGCAACATTCGAGACTGATTTTATCAAATGTAATTTGCCGATCGTTTCCAACTGGGTCATTCGCAGGCCAGCTGTCTTTTCCCGTCACAACTGCGCATGACAGAACTCAGCCAGAACGTTTGTGTGCGCATGCGTGTACGAATGGCAGCGGGAAAAGTGTCACTGCACGAACAGACCCTCACGCACTGACAAACTGACTGCGCATCACGTTGGAGACTCAGTGTCAGACAAACGACAGGGTCCCAATTCTCAGTTCTTACCTTGAATTTGGGATAATCGTTCATCAAGATGGTGACGATCCCCACGTAAGGCACGTACCTGCAACACATAAAGATTCAATGAGCCTGTTTTGTTTCACTCCATCTTGGATGTCAGGAACGGTGATCTCTCGGGATCAGAGCAGCTGTCATCTCTCCGGGACCTGAGAAACGGTCCTAGAATGACCGGGGGCTCTCAGATTCTCAGGTCGAGAATCTCGGATCCCGAGAATTCACGACCAGAATGTTGTGTGCGGTTGGGGTCCCGGTTGGACCTCGCCTCACACTCGCCACTGCCTGCAGCACTGTGGTTGGTAGCAGTCTTGGGTCAGCTGGACTGCCTCGGTGAAGTAAGACTCAAGCACAAACTAGGCTATGTATATTCTCACTCTAAGGCAAGGCTGCCTCAGCAAAGCTGGGGTCATCGTGTGCTCGCAGCTTTTATCTGGTGGCCTAAGGTGCTGGCCTGGTGCATAGCTTCAGCTTCATGCAGCTCCGCTGAAGCGGCTTCATCAGGTACTCAGCGCCTTGCCTGAAAGCTGGATTGCACGCGAGGGAAGAGCCAACTCTTCCACACGACAAGAACGTTCAGAAGCGTGACTCCAGAGTCCAACAGCAATCGCTCTGCAGGGGACCGACCCACTGGGCTGCACCCGGTGGAGTCAGATTCTCACCATGGAAACCCAACACGCACTTTCACCTTTTGTATTTTTGAAACTCAAACGCTACTTTCTGAGCAAATTTTTGATCGGCCCCGAACCCAAACTTTGTCCGTCTTCCTCATCCATGTCCCATCAGAAGAGCGCCCTGCTCACCCTCTCGCTCGACCCACGACGTCTTTCTTTTCAAGCCACAGCTGCCCCGGCGCGTACAGGCCTCGGTCGTCCACCTGGTTGTTGTCTCCCTTCGTCAAAAACTTCACCTGGCCGTCGGTTCTGCAAAGGAAACAGCATTCCCGACTCTTTGAGCTGAGCTGGACACGTTTCACTGGCGAGAAATCATTTCTGTGAAATGCTGCACTGGACTTTCTTCTGAACAAATGGTTCCAACCTTTCGCACACCTGTCTACGTTGACACGCGCCTCACCTCGGCAGTTGTTGAATCACAACAACTTGCAAGACAATGTTGGCAAAACAATACCAAACCCCCCCAACTTCGGTTTCCTTGGAGGACCCCACACACACACACACACACCCCGAGTCGGCGCGTGCAAAAGAGAGCACCAGCAGTACTCACTTTTCATGCACTTTGAGCACTCTGTGGACAATCGGAATTTCACGCCCCTCGATCTTGAAGACGACGATTTCGCCGACGCGGATGGACTCCTCCTGGTAGTTGGTGAGAAAGAGCAGGTCTCCCCTGAAAAACGCGGGCTCCATGCTTCCGCTGGAAAACAAGAGTACGTGTCAGCGTCGACACACGCCGCTGTTTCTCGACACACACACGCTCTCTCACACACAACCTGAGGCTGAGCACCACCACGATCGGACTCCCACTGTCAGCACACACACACACACACACACACACACACACACACATGTACACCCGTGTACGCACTGAATCCTACACACACACACACACACAACACACATACACACACCTGAGCACCACGACGATCGGGCTCTCGCTGCCCGTCAACACCATCAGTCCTTTCCAGATCATCAGGGCTGACGACACGATCATGCCGAAGTTCAGGACCTGGTAGTAGAGCTGAAACACACGAGATCACGGATTCGGAGTGAGAATTCGGTGTTGTGGCCATGTGCATCCGCCACGGGACAGGTGAAAACATTCTATTATCGCCCACGAGACCTGAACATTCCTCAGCAATCGCGTGCATTATTTTCGACTTTTGTGCACTCTCAATGCCAAAACAAAACTTTGTGCAGGTAAAGGTTCAAATCTGGGGTGCAGGGAACGGAACATGCGCACCCACAGCTGTCGCTGCAGCAGCTTGCGCGAGACACGTCAGCTTTATATTCTACAATATGGAGACCTGTTCCACACCTCTTATCCGGCCTCAACCACATTTCCTCTCTTAGAAAAACACCCAATGAAATCAGGAAAGTTTGCACTGCGAAAAGCTTCGTGAACTCACCTGCCGGAGGCTCATCCGACGCACATCGTCCAGAAAATCCATGCTGTCCAACATGCCCATTTTTAATTTTGACCGGCTTCGCTTGTTTTCAAATGATGACGAAAGATGGCGAACGTGCATGATGCGATTAAACTGAAGATGTCGCCGCTACGGATACTCTGCCGCCAAAGGACTTGCACACCGATACGTACTGGACGCAACTTAACTCAGATCCACCACACCAACTGGTGACACCACTATCTGGGCCAGATCCGGTGAAGTCAGATCCACCACACCAAATAGTGAGGTCAAAGTGAACTGATGAGCAGCTGGACACCAGAAAAAGGGTCCTGAGAAAGGGGCGACTCCACTTCTCAAGCGGCTCAGGAGTCTCCGGACTCCTGGTTCCCCCTCCCAGGTCCATCTGAGCCCACTGTCAACACCACCAAACTCCCGCAATGTTTGCAGTCAAATTCAAAGGGTTGAGTTTGAAGTGCTTGATTGCATCTTCAACACAAGTGTTCTGGTTGTGTTGTTTGTTGTTGTATTTTTGAAGCAGCTGTCAAGAGAATCTAGTTCAAGAACAGGGCAAGACAGGTCGAAAAACAACCCAGCATAAACTTTATTGCAAGAGCATGAATCTAATGGCAACATTTTGCAGAAGTGAATGTGATTCCCAGAGATTCTGTCACGTGCAATTGTTCGTGCAGTTGCGGGAAGGACGTCTTCTGGAAACTTTCAGATGAATTCCTTTCTCAAACTGAAGTGTTCCTGAAGACTTCAGTTTCAATGGTACCTGCAAAACAGAAGCTTGCATGGGTGGCAGCACAACTTGATACAGCACATATTTGCTTTGTTCCATGAGTTACATCCAGACGTTCTGCATTCAAAAAGTTCCCAAAAATGGACATCAAGGAACCTGCTTTACAAGGGTGTGTGCGAGTTTACCGTTGTTTCAATGGAACCTTGATTCCGAAAATCATTTGCAAGTTTTCGGGGGGGGGGGTGCATTTTCAATGCTTGGGCTTACATGAAGGCGGTTTTCGAAAATTTGTTCGCACGGCCATTTCGCTTGAAACCGGTGCAGACAACGGCAGAAATTGTTCAGAAATGACCTCACCTGAGTTGTTGTGGACGGTTCCAGGACGAAATGATGCAGCAACTGCACAAGGGCCACCTTGATCTCGAGTAGGGAGAGTCGGCTGCCGATGCAGTGTCGTGGACCCGCTCCGAACGGAATGTGAACCAGAGGGTCCCGTTCAGACTTGGCTGTTGCGGTGAATCTGAAATATTTCAAAAACCTCATGCCTGACTGGTTGGGAGTTGCAGACAGTGGTATTTGGAGGCAGTTGAAGGGATCCTGATTTTTGTCAGGTATGCAGCATTTTTTGAAGACAAAAGAATCTTGTTTGGTCACGAACCTGTTGGGGTCAAATTTCTCTGGATTTGGCCAGAAGTCCGGATGATGGTGGATCGCGTAGATGGGAATGATGACGAGGCTGCCCTTGGGAATCCGAACCGACCCGAGGTCCACGTCGGAGGAGCACACCCTGTTCACCCTGCAACAGTGAATGCATTGATGTCTTGGGGACCTGGTGAAAGTCCAAAGCGAGAGGCAAGAACACACGCAATGAGGACAGATTGCTCACTGACCTCACAACAGGCGGGTACATCCTGAGAGTTTCTTGGACACACATGTCCAAATATGGCAGTTCAGACAGCTGTTCTGATGAAATCGATCGCTGAAAAATGGAAGAACTCAGGTTTTTGTTTCTTCGCACTTTTCCTCAAACATTCACACGTTCAAAGCAAAATCAGTCACAAAGTATGTCTGACAGAACTTTGCTTGTGATTTCAAACTCACATTTTCCTTGTCCAGGGCTGAGATCTCCTGGACGAGTTTTTCTTGACACTCTGGGTGGGTCGCGAGACAGTACGCCAGAAAAGCGAGAGTCGAAGCTGTTGTTTCAAAACCAGCGATGAAGAAGAGCAAGCACTGTGCCTCAATTTCCTCTGGAGTCAGTCTTTTGTCGTCTGCATTGTGGTTGCTTTCCAAAACTTCCAGCATGAACTGCAGAAAGCTTGGTGGTCCCTGAAAGAATAGCCAAATAACCGAAATCACGAGAAGCGTCACTTTATCCGACTGATCAACAGACAGACAGACAGAGAGACAGACAGACAGACAGACAGACAGACACACACACACACACACACACACACCTGACTGTTTGCGACGTGCTGTGCCACCGCATCGCCAATGACATCCAAGAAAAACGAACTGGATTCTTTCGGAAACAGATGAACTCGAAGAAGCTTCAATATTTGATGAGAGAACGGCAAGAGCACTGAAAGAAGGCGACGAAGAAAAGAAAACACTTCAGAAAACAATCCAATCCAATCCAGTCAAATACAAACTTCCGTGTGTGAGAGATATCAACCCTGCAGGTCACTGAATCTTTCCGCGGTTCTGTAACTACGAACTTACAGACGAGGGAGATGAGCGACCTTTGCCAGCTGAAGCTGAAGACTTTCTCGGCGTGGCGAAGGAATTCGTCTGTTCCTCCCGGATATTCCTGAGGATCCAGTCGGAAAGCTGTTCTCATGATCACCTCCATGGCAAACTCGCCGCTGATTCTGGTTTCACGCAACACACAAAGCACCGTGTGAATGACTGAACTCTGCCAAATCCCTGGTGAAAGATTCGAACCGTCTCGTACACTAACCTCTTGAAGTCAACGACACCACTGCGCTGTCCAGCCAGCGTGTCCAGTCGTTTCACCAGTCCTTCTGAACTTTGGTTTATTCCTTTCAGCACCTGCAGAGAATTTTTGACACACAATTTGGAAAAAATTTTGAACTGCGCCGGAGTTTCGTGCTCTGAGAAGGCCCACGATGAATTTGCCAAAAACGGTCCCTGAAATAGGTCCAAGCAGCCTGAATCGGCTCGTGCACAAAGTGATTGACCCAAGCTTTTGAAAGATATAGCTTTGGAAAATGTGAAAAGATTGTCAGCACCTGTCGCAGTTTAGCGGATGTGAAGCTCGTGTTCAGGGAACTCCTCACTTGCTTCCATCTGGCTCCCTGAAGTCGAGTCAAGGCTCTGCGAACAGGATACTCGTCCAGGCCACCTGACTGAAGTTCCGAAGTGACAACAGACCCATGCAGGGTCAGGGTCCATTGAACAGACAACTTCAGAGAATCGACACAAATTTGAGATCAGTTCATCTCACCCTTCTGTTTGTGAAATGTTGGAACCGTTTGATACAAACTTCCCTCAACACGTCCGGATCCGCTACGATCACGGCTGGTGTGGATCCTTCCCACGTGCTGCGAAAAGCGATGGACAGACCACTGAACACAATACACGAAGCTGGTTGGGTGGTCTCAAAACGATTTCTCGTACTCACCTGACAAGTTTGCCGTTCTTTTTGATCAGGTCCACGTCCGCACGACGGACACCCTGAAACGGTTTTGGAGATATATATTATTTCATTTTGGAGTGAGCTTATCGTCTTGAGTACGTTTTTGCATGTCAACAAATTCTTGTGAAATGTGTCAATGGGGTATTCAGTTTCAGAGCGGAACCAGACCCACCTTGACGAGGACCGGGAGCAGAGTTCCAAGGACGGGAACGGGAGTGGGCCCTGGAGCTCCCGAGTTGGCCAGTGTTCTGAAAGCCCAGCGCTTGTAGCTGAAAATCAAGCCAGGTGTGCAGAAGGGATAAAACATCCAAAGGCACGAAACCAGTTGGGTACAGCAGCGCGGTTCTCAGTCCGAGGTTCCAACCAAATTTCCTCTTGCCGACGTCCGTAGAAAAGACCTGTGTTCTTCTTGCACAAAATATTGTCTGATATGATCATGTCATCTGTTTGACCCAAGTTTGCTCAGTTCAACCAGAGAGAGTTCGTGCTTTTGGTCTCAGTTGACATGCATGCGAATTTTGCACACATACTCGCACATCTTGTTAAGCGTTTTCAGCTTCCTTTGCTGATTCGAGACTGTAATGAATGAGCTCCGACTCACCTGAGTCCGATCACCAGAACAATGCAAAAACTCAAAAGCCAGACTGGAAGATAGGAAGCAATCACGATGATCACTCCAAGGGAAAGCAGCTTGTCCAACACCGGTGTTCCCATATCGTCCCTGCAGAGTCTGAATGCAGGAAGGCGGTTCGCAAAGCAATCTTTATTCTTAGACGCGGGTTGTTACTTCACGTATTCTTGGCACAGCTTCAATGTGCCGGTTTGTTGCAAACTTGCGCTCACGAAGAACCATGATTCACGAAGCAGGGCAAATCACGCGCGGCGATTGCAGCCGAAACGAATCTGCCTGCAGGCATACATCTGGCCACGAGAAAGAACAACGCGATTTTCTCCTCCAGACAATTGCACGGTGGAGTCGACGATCTCTTTCTTTCCTTGCACGGTGGAGTCAACGATCTCTTTCTCCTGGAAAGAACTTGACTCGAACGTCCTCGGCACAGAAAGTCCTTTGTTTTGATTGATATTTTTTTCACTGATACAGCCAAAGAAATTGAAAAATAATCAACCAGAAAGCTCATGGAGAGTTCAGTGGGAAAACAAGTTCCAGACAGAAGGTCCAAGAAATACACGAAGAAGTTGCAAGGTAATCTGAATTCTGATTTTGACAGGAACATGCTGCAGATTGTGAAAATTTCCATTCTGGGAGTGGGTCTGGCCTCTGAGTATTTCTTACCCCAAGGGGGTCCAGACTTTTGAAACGCTCGCAAAAGGTCTCGCTTCCCGCCAGCTTAACCACGAAAGCACAAAACAAGTGTGCTACTTCATTGTGAAAACATGACAATTGATGACGTCATCTTTTTGTGCATGCAAGCGTCACGTCGTTACGTTGTTACGTGGCAAAGTTTGCACGAACAGGTTGAAGCTTCAAAACTTTGCAGGGGCCTATTCGATTGCACCACAAACAACCGCAAATTTGCAGTTAGTGTGCAAGCAATCGAACAGAACAAAGGAAACAGACCACAAATTTCCACCGCAAACAGTGGAGGCTCACTTTTGATGGTTCAGTCAGTTTCGGGTGGGCCCAAACTAGACTCGAAATTTGCGGTGCAATCGAATACGCCCCAGGTGAGGTTGGATGGTTTTCACTTCTCAACACTTTCCGAGATAACCACGTGCGGGTGTGGGAATCATTTTGGGGAGGATCAGATCTTGGGGACCGAGTTTGGGTCCCGTGGATCTTCTGGGGCATAAAACCACGGTGTCACTCGAACTTTCTTCTGGATTTGTCTCGATGTCTGATTTTCATCCCAAGAAAGTTCTTTTTCGGCCCAGAAAATCGCGCGTCAGTCACGTGACTCCATTTTCAGAGGGAGGTGACGGAGCCGCCATCACTATTTAAAGGGCAGCAACTGCGCAGTTCGGCATCAGTCGTTGGATCGAGTCTTGGGCCGCCAGTGAGCGAACGGACATCAATCCAGGACACCTCAGGCTTCCTTTTTCAGCTCTTACATTCAGTAAATCGAAGCGTTTGACTCAAAACCAAGAAGCATCATGTCTCGCCAGACCCAACCCCGTCAGAATTATCACGAGGAGAGTGAAGCCGCCGTCAACAGGCAGATCAACCTGGAACTCTACGCCAGCTATGTCTACTCGTCGATGGTGAGTCTAAAGCGTGGAAAAGTGCGCTGTTCGATTTTGCAGTCTTCTGTGGATCTGAAGCGTTTGTGAAACAAGTGACTGGACACGTGTTGGAAGGTCGGAAGGGTAGATTCAGGTTTGCAAATGGCGGATTTTGTTTTCGTCGAGTCATGTGACCAACCAAGACCGAGAAAAACATTTTTTGCGATATTGCTCTCTGGGACTGAAAGAAGTCAGGAATGAATATCTAATGAATGGACGAAATTTGGTGTGCGCTTTCGAATGAAACGAAGATCACACTGTGCTTTGTATTTCAGGCGTTTTACTTCGACCGGGACGACGTGGCTCTGCCAGGCTTCCACAAGTTCTTCAAGCACTCGTCGGACGAGGAGCGAGAGCACGCCGAGAAGCTCATGAAGCTCCAGAACACGCGCGGCGGCCGCATCGTTTTGCAAGATGTCAAGGTGAGTCGTGTGCAAAAAGGCTGAATACAGCGAGGGGACATGGTCTGGGAGCCACAGAAGACGGTGTTTACTCGTGCGCCCAAGCATGACCAGGCGCCGGTTTTTGTCACGCTGACATTTTGCTGTATCTCCGTGTTTCGCGCAGTGAATTGAACAAATCTGTGAGGACTAGAGCGCTCTGCATTGAGGCTAGAGAAACGTCACGCAAAGCGACGACCTCTGGTTCACAACTGAAGCACGTCTGTTTGCAGAAGCCCGAGCGCGATGAGTGGGGCTCCGGGCTGGAGGCGATGCAGGCAGCGCTCGCGCTCGAGAAGAGCGTCAACCAGTCGCTGCTCGATCTGCACGCCATCGCCGACAAGCACAGCGACTACCAGGTGCGTGCAGTTGTCAAAAGGCCACGCAACTTCTAAAGACAGGTTTTCACACTGAACAAAAAACGGTTCAGGGCCCTTTGTTCAAGGTTTTGCAGCAACATTGAAACTATCTGTGGGACGAGAACCCACACACGACAGGTTTTGTGCCCGCAGAGTTGCAGCTGTAGAAGTCCGAGACTTTCGCTGTGAAACCGATGCAGAAATTGTGCTGTGCTACAACGGTCTGGTTCCTTCCTTTCAGCTGGCGGATTTCATCGAGGGACACTACCTGCAGGAGCAAGTGCAGTCGATCAAGGAGCTGTCCGACTACGTCACTCAGCTCAAGCGCTGCGGTGCTGGTCTCGGAGAGTACCAGTTCGACAAGATGACCCTCGGCAGCAGCTCGTAGAAACTGCTGCAGCCTGAGGACACTGCAGACGCAACGGAACCAACTTCGGCTCTTCATGAATTCGGCAAAATCTTCGGTCACGAGGCATCGAAAGTTTTGATTCTGGCTAATGATTCATTCGCTTTTGTTTACTGCGTGTGAAACTGATTTTTTTTTTCTTCAAAAGTTTTTTATTTTGTTATTTCTGTTTTGATTTGAACACTGTCAGCATCAGTGACCCCAATGGACCAACATCGGGCAAGTCAAGGCGAAACGAGGGACTCCGGAAAGCTGAAACTGATAGTGTTTTGTTGCTGACAATGTCAAATATTGTTTTGCTTCTTCAAAATCCAATAAAATTTCACAAAAGAAGTTCGTCTTGTTTTGATTCGGATGTCAGATTGTTATTAGAGTTGAAGAATGTGCAGTTGCAACGAATCCGGAGCGTTTCAAATCAGAAATGCGGCGTGAAGACTGCAATGACGACAGGCTGACGCGTGATTTCGCAGTGTCGCTTCGTGCGTCATCTCTGACGAGCACAGGGCCGTGACATTCAATGTTTGATTCGGAACACTTTTTGCGCGGCGGTACACTTGACAAATACTCCAAACGTCCTTGGCACAGATACAGGCAGTGAATAAAGTGAAGTTCAAACTCGATGAGTTTGGCCACTTCATTTAGATCCGTTTTTCTCCTCCAGCGTGAGTATAAAGTCCCACTCCTCTGCAAAACAAAAAGCCTGTGTGACTGAACTGGTTCGAAAACCGTGTTGCACTCTGGCAAAACGAAATCGTGTTGCACCCTGAATCTGTGTTGCTCTAAAGACCAAAGACCAGTCAGGAGAGGGACAGCTGCCAATTCGAACCAAATCTCTTGACCAAACTGAACTGTCGAGAGAATGAAATGTCAAAGAACAAGATAGTGAAAAGAGTTCAATACAATGCACGTTTTGAAGAATGCTGTCAGACCAGAGTTTGTTGAAAGTTCTCGTTTGGGATACTTTGACCTTTGGAAAAGTGAAATGTCAATGAACTGCTTGCGTAAATAACAGGAGTTTGATAAAACGTTTGATAATTTGGTCTCGGATGTTGAATCAACTTCTGCCACTCCCCCGTGCAAGGCTCGTGCTGAAGACGAAGCTCACCCTTTGTGCACTTTGTACCCAGTCGGACAAAAAAACAGAACAAGTTTGTTCCGAAGCGAGTTGCAAGATCATTGAAGCGTCACCTTTTGAAACTGGTTGCACTGAGAGTCGGGCTCTGGTGAAGAGGGCGATGTTTCCAAGAGGTCCTCCAGACGTCTTGTGCTCCAGGTGGATCGCTTTCAGTTCCGCCAGCGGAATATAGCGCTTCAGCATTCGAACGAACTGGACATCCACCATCACCCACCGAGGGTCCGTTTTGCTGGATTTGCTGAAATGGAATCAATCCCTCGTCAGCGAAAAACCCTGTTCCATCCACTCTTTGGTGTGACGTGGAAACTTCACGGGAAGTGGCCATCAAAAACTAATCCTCACTATGTGGCCAGTCGTGTCTGCCTATCAAAGGTGCGTCAGCCCGTCCACACAACCCCCCCCCCCCACACACACACACACTCCTGACCCCCTGTTCGGAAATGAGAAGCTGTCTGGTCAAATCGTGAAAAACCGGATCGCGAGGTTCCAACCAGCTGACCCTGAAACTGCGGGCCACCCAACTTCGAAACCAAAGGCGGATGTCACTCTGAGGTCAACTGACAACGGACAACACCAGCACGTGGACGCCTGAGATCCACAGAAACCTGGTAACTCCCTCAAAGGAAGGCCTTCGAGAAATTCAACACCCGAAAACACCTCGTACCTGTCATAATGAGGATCTTTCTTGTCGAACTGTGTGTGGTCTGGATAAGCTTCTTTCACAATCTGCAACAAAGCGAGGGCAGCGAAACTGAAAACGACGCCCTGCTCCAAGGCTGGGTATCACCCCCACCCTGCCATCCAGGGTCCGAGGCCCGAGGAGCCTGGGACCAGCAGGCCAGGACCCCTGATCCCCATTGACAAATCTTCTTAGTTTTGCACTGCAGATGGCTGATGTTTCACTTTCAACATGTTATTTTATCAAGTAGGAGAGGAGGTTCTTCTCCAGGGTCCGACCCAGGCAGGAACAGGTTGCCAAATTTATAAGCTTCAGAAATGCACTTTTCTCAAAGAATCGGATCACGAAATGCCACAGCAATTTCGAGTTTTCCCGCACCTTCACGATTGCAGCAATGCCAGGCTCCTTGCAGTTGCTGTGGTAGAAAAACGCTTCTTGTCCCATCTTCATTTGGTCTCGCATGAAATTTCTCGCCTACAGAATCAAAGCGAACAAAATGCGTTTGTTTCTCTTTTGAAAAAAGAACAAGCCTGAAATACTGAATGAATTTGTACGGAATGTGTGGAAGAAAAACTCACCTGGTAGTTTCTGACACCATCCCAACAGGCAGTTTGATTTTCCTCCTTCTTCAAATCCTCGATTCCAAACTGCAAGCAAAGGGAAACGAGAAAACACAAAATCAATTCCAATGGAAGATCCTTGTCTCTTCTCACTGTTGCTGTGTCCACCCAATGACAGGAAAAAGCTGATGGCATCTCCAGGCGTTCAAACTGCAGCGACATTCAAACGACAGCGACTCACTTTCATGTCAACACCATTTTCAAACCGGCTTTCCGGCTCTGATTTCATCAACCAGTGAGAAAACAGCGGCGGAGAATCCTTCTGAGAGCCCGTGCCATTCTCCGACGTCTCTGCAAAAACAAATGTGATTCCCGTTGGATACGAGCGTTTCCCTGCAAAATGGGCAATTCTTACGTTCACAGAGAGCTGTGGTGCACAAATCTGGTGACCCTGTTCTTCTTTGTCACTGTGATGTTCACTTTGCACAGACGGTCATTGTGAGCACCCGTAGTGTTTTGCTATTGTTTGGCCACCTCAAACGAAAAAGTTGCACGAAGAAGTTGTTCGTCTCGTGTCAAGTCTCGACAAACGTGCAGTCGGCGACACGCCTTCCTCACACCAGAACCAAAATGAAGAGGGGAAATAACTTTCTCGTGGTGCCTATTTCAGGTTGGCTCTCAACCTGGAGGCAGGGGCCTGGTCATTTTGGCTTTGCCAAATGATGTCGGGTAAACACCGTGTCTCCGCATCTCAATCCACCCACCAGACAGCCGAGTGGTTTCGCAATGGTGTGCAGATGCCGGGAGTCATCTGGCGCGACAGGACTGTCTTCTGACAACAAACTACAAACCAACCAACCAGGACTGTCATGTACCTCGTTTCTGCTTTTTCTTAGGGGGCATGCTTCTTGTCTGCAGCGGGTTTTACGACATCTGGAACGGACCAGCAGACGGCATTTTACGACATCTGGAACCGACCAACAGACGGCGTGAACTAAACAGCGCGTTATCAGAATACTTAGGACAAAATTACAAACATTCTCCTTTGTGTTATCTGACCCGAAGAACAAAACGTAAAACAACGTCTTGACTAGACTTAAATTTTGTTATTGAAATTTGAATATTTTTTACACCAGTACTGTTTCATTAAATTGCATGTTGAAAGATGAAACACTCAAAGGTGAGACGTGGTGCCGCACTGCCGTGCAGTTCAGTTCCTGCGCACAAATTACCCGCTGAAAACGTATTTCTGAACTGAAAAACAATAAACAAGAAAATATCGAAAAGTTGCACTTAGAAGAAGTTCACGATGACCAGACACGCAAAGAATTGTACAGCAGGAGCAGTGTATTCCTACAATGAGAGAAGGAAAGACACAAAGCAGTCCGGATACGGTAGCAAGGATGTCCGACTCGGAAAAGACTCCATCAGGGTTAGTTTGTTGTTTCAACCAATTCTCACTTCGGGGGTTGGTTTTGTTTTGTTCCTGCGGTTGGCTGAACTTTGAAACTCGGTTCACCAGGAGACAAAAGTGCCGGTCCGTTTGTGTGTGTGTGTGTGTGTGTGTGTGTCTCCTGAGCGAAACAAGCTTGTGTCGCACAGTCCATCGCAATGAACTCTGATGATTCTTGAATGGCAAGTCGTTGACGTGAAATGTGCGTGTCTTGCAGGAATTCGATTGTTGCTGTCTGACTTTACAACCGTGCAGAAATGCCGTTGTGACGTAAGTAGATTTCTCGCTGGTACCACGCTTGTGTTTCAAGTGCGCACGAGCAAAAAGTGCTTCGATTGTTTGGGAAGATGAAGCAAACATTTCTGGAATTTGTTGCAGCCCAGAAGGGTATTTGTACGACAAGGAGGCCATCCTGGAATATTACATCCATCAAAAGAATGATTTCAAGAGAAAGCTGAAAGAGTTTGAAAAGCAAAAGAAGAAACTTGAGGTGAGTATATGCACCCCAAGTTGAGGCACAAGTTGGTGACCCAGTTCAGCAAATGAAGCAGACCTACGCACCTCAGGCTTGTGAGTTCGATACGTGAGGAAATGTGGCCTCCAAAAGCAAACTGGGGATGGATGTGACGATTTGTTTATCACGAGGCCATTCAGGGCCCCTCGGACCAGGTTTCCGTGAATGTGACCAACACCTGGTGCATGTCTGGCCAATTCAGACGTGACGATTCCTGGGTTTGGTTGTTTATAGATTTCGGTGCAACAGGAATTGCGTGCTCCCCCTGTCTGCATTTCAAACAAACTGTACTTCTCTTACGCAGGCAGAGCAAGCTGACCTTGCGCGCGCGGAGCAGGAGTCGCGCCTCAAGAAGTTCATGGAGAAGGAGGGAACGATTGTCAGCAAACCTCTCGATCCGTTCCTGAAGAAATCTGACGACACAGGTCAGTTGGTTTTGTTTGGTCAAAAAAAACTTTGTTCAAATGGGCAAGCCACCAGTTGAACTTGTTCTTCGCACAAAGTCATCACGACTTGTGTTCTTTTAGAAAAACCTGGAACAAGCACAGGGAGCGTCAGCAACATGAAGGACAAGAAGGCGAAGGAGCTGCCCAGCTTCTGGATCCCCGCTCTCACGCCCGATTCCAAACCGACTCTCGTCAAAAAGCCAGTGCGTGTCAGAGCACGAGTGCTCAAGCTGAGTTCATCACAGTAGAGATGGCTCAGGTTTTCAGGTTCAAGACTTCGTGGCTAAATCGTCACGCTGAGTGTTTCAGGACCAGACAACGACCGTACTATTTTTCCGACGTCGTTGTCCAGTCCTGAACTTTCAGGACCAGAGAACGACCAAATAGTGTGGTCGTTGTCTGGTCCTGGTCGTTGTCTGGTCCTGTTACAAGTGAGATCGGACGGAAACGACAACTGGACCACTCCTCGTGTCGCACAGTTGCATTTCTTTGTCACGCAAGTGTCGTCCTGTGTCTGTTGATTCACCCCAGTTTGTCTTTGCTTCTTAGGAAGATATTGTGCTGGATCCAATGAGCAAGAATCCATTGAAAATAAAGAAGTTGGTGGACGTCCATTTCACCCCGATCAAAGACGACGACAACGGAAAAAGTCTGATCACAAAAGACGTAAGTGTTGTGTCCAAGTCGAATGTCCAAACTTTGTCTCAAAGGCAGGAAGGTGGACCCGAAATCACCTTGCTCCAGGAAACCTCCACATTCAGCTTCACTGCGAAACCGTTGAATATTGAGACAATTTGGTTTCAGGCGCGTTACGTGTGCGCGGTGACGAACGACGTACTGAGCAACTCGGTTCCGTGCGCAGTCATCAAACCTTCGTGAGTTAGATCCGTGCTCCCTTGCGACAAGCTCAGGAAGCAACCTCGTTGAACAAGACGTAAACCAGCGTAACCATCATTCCCTCAAGTATTTGTTTGCTGACAAGAGCTGCACCAAAAGCACATTCTCTGCGAGATCCACTTTCGATGGACGGTGAATTTCAACCGGTGGCTTCGTTTCAGAGGATTGTTTGTACATTCATATTGTTGCTCAATGACAACAAATTCTTGAAACTTCCCTTCAGAGGTTGTGTCGTGACCATGGAGTGTGTCGAGAAGCTCATCAAGAAGGACATGTTGGACCCGATCAAGAACACTCCACTGAAAGACAGTGATATCATTCCGCTTCAAAGGGTGCGAATCATTTTGCAATTTGTTCGGTGACATGAACGCTGGACCCCGACAATGCATTGTTGTGTTCTATTGTTTCTTGCGTTCTTTTTCAGGGAGCGTCAGGGTTTTCTGGCTCTGGACTGGAACTGAAGGCGAAAACGGAAGGTCCAGCAATGATGTCGTAAACGTTGCACGGGAACACATGAACAACATTGAACTTGCAGTGGTTTATTTCTGTGTCCACCATTGTTGGTTTTGGAGTAACGCCAGCTGTAGACTTGCAGCTGGCAAAGACACGACGGCATTTGTGTTGATTGACTTCACTGGTCACACGGCGCTGGACGATCGTGTCACCGACAACACGCCTAGAATTGTACACACGCACGACGTTTCGGTGTGAAGCAAAACTGAAGTGTCGCGAACATTGCACACAATAAATTAAAACATGCTCTTTCGCCGTCAAAAAGTGCGTGTGCAAAAGCATCTTGTCAATACTGTTCTCAAGTAAAATATTGTACAGCTGTTCCTTGTGTTGCAATTCATTGTCTCGTAAGTACATGTACACCCCGGCACAAGGTCATCGTGCGGATATTCGCTGAAGGTACAAATGGCTACAACGAAGCTGTTGAAAGACCTGACTTATCAGGCAAAAGAAGGCAATCTAATTTCCAATTTCTCCAAAAAAAACCGAACACTGGTCACTTGAGTTTTGCATAAAACCTTGAAAAGCGCCGATTGGTTGTACAAAGGAAGCGACGCACAAATCTTGCACTCGGATCACGCACTTTCCACTCTTCAATCACAGACGGTTCTCGCACGCATAATTCACACAACATCGCAAGAACAGCTGCAGTTTGCAGCAACAGTTCATCGTGCACACGAACACTGAAAGAACAGCAGTCGGCAAAAAAAAGAACACCAGCAGATACGAATGCCTTCAAATGTAGAGAAACGAACTTCTCCCAACAGCGTGACGTACAAGAGGAAAACGAACCGCGCACACGCGTCTCGGAGGCGCTCACTGTGAAACCCTGACACTTTCGAAGTCCGTGCGGGGAAAACCAAATCTGCTGTCTGCAGTCTTGCAATGTATTCGGCGTTCACTGCCCCTCGTTCTCAGGGTGGAACTGAACACCTCAGGGTTTTAGGGTTCCTGGAAACCCGATTACTTGTATCTGTTCTTTATGTTTTCAAGTCTCTTCTTCAGATCTTGAAGATTTTTCGACTTCTCCTCGTCCTCTTCTGCACTTGTCGCAGGAGCCTGCAACACCAAAGCAAAACTGAGCTCAACAACACTCAAACCACCCTTTCAGGGCAAAGCACCTGGGGAGGCAGGGTAAGCAAAATGTCAGCCGCTCGCCCTGCACCCAAACTCTCACCCACACAAACATCCATCAGCCTGAGTTTGAAGGTCCGCGGAGAGATAAATCTCACGCATCTTTGCGGAATTTAGGGACATCGGCTGTGGTCTTATGCACTGCTTGCTTGAAACGGTTCGAAACAGCACGTGTACAATCCACTCCTCAGACAACTCCGAATTACTCGTTTGCGAACCATCCAAACTTGATTACCGGCCCTCCTGAAGGGTTGTTGGAAAGACTAGAGTTGACGGTCAGTTCCGGGAGCGGCTCTGCAGCGTCGGACGCGGCGTCCGCCTCAGCGGCGGCGTTGTTCTCGAGGCCAAGACGTTCCCGCAGCACCTTGAGCCGGTCCTTCATCTGCTGGATGTCGCCACTGTCCAGCTTTGCGCGGTCCGTCGCCGTCCGGGCGCCCAGGGACCCGGCGCTGCTGCTCGCCGTCACTGCAGAGGAAGAATCCGTCAAGTTCACAGGTCAAGGTCACATGTCCTCAGGGTGTCATTGGTCCAGAGCAAGTGGGGACTCAACTGTTGCAAATGAATGAGAACGCTTCCATTCTTTTTCACAGACCGACAAACGAGTCGAAACCAACATTTTGAACAGAGGAAACAACCAGAAGAACGAATTTGAAACTGTTCATGACAGAAACAACCTGACGTACGATCAGTGACGTTGTCTATCGGCTGCAGAATCCCTCCTTCACAAAAGAGAGCGAAAGGAAAACACCCCACTTGAGACACACAACAGACGCAAATGAACAGTAGTGACACAAACTTACTTTGCGACCTGGTTGCCCCTGGAGCACGAGTACGTTCAGCTTCGATCCTTTTCAGTCCTCTTTCAATGTAATCTTGAAAGAACTTGGAGGATTTTTTCAGGAATGGCTCGAGATCAGCGTCAGGGTATTTTGCTTTGAAGTCATACAGATCGTTCAAACCCTGCAAAAGAAAACAAGTTGTGTGTTTTCTCCGCCTGTTCTGTTTCTATGAATTATTCGAAAATGTGAAGAGCCAAAAGCAACAAAAAGCGCAGCGTACTTCATTCGTGTTTTCTTTGGATCCTATCTTCTTAAAAATGTCCGCAAGCATGTCGTTGGTCGTCTTGGAAAGACGCTTCGACTTCGTCGATGAAGACTGAAACGCGAAAAACAAGAACACTTACAAGTGTGGATACAGGCCGAGCCGACATCAATGAGGCAGAACATATGTGAGGCACGAAACTTGACGATCTGCTTGAGCGTAATTTCATAACCCACACCGATACACTTCGCATTCGGCCTGTGCAAAAACCGCCATGAACGCACAGTGGTTTTTCTCGCGACACGCTGGTTTGGACGTGACGTTTCCACTCACACTGCCCCTCGGTGTCCGAAGCTCCACCCCCGACTCGGGGTTTCCGTTCATGTGCTGCTGGTTCTGATTGTCGTTGACTGCATTTCCATTGGCACCATTCCGCAAGAATTTTTGCAGATACTTCTCGATTTCAGAGTCTTCTGTGTCCACTTGGGACAAATGGCTCATAATCTGTGGGTGAAAAACGTCTGAGCTCAGCAGCGGAGAGACATTAGGCACCTGGTCAGTGGAGGAATCTGGCAAAACAACAACAGTCGTTTTGATTGAAGGCTCAGGCATTACCTTGTTGCCTTTCAGTTTGGCCAGAGTGTGAAGGATTGTTTTCGCTGTTCTGAGGGGCACCTCTCCGCAGGCTCGCTTTTTCCACGTGTTGGGCGGAAACGCTTTGAAAAACTGGTGCAAGTCTCCGATGATCCGGTCCATGTCGAGACTGATGATGACGGTTGGCAACATCCGCGTCATTTTCCACAGGCACTGCAGCGAAAGCGCGCGCAAAAGTGTCAATCACTGTGCGCAGGCGCAGATCACGTGACGCCCCCGAGCGTGCGCGCTTCGAGAAGACGCCAGGGGCAACCGCAATAAAGACAAATATCGCTTCATATCGACAAGGGAGCTGGTATTTGCCGTGACAGATTCTTTACCTTCATCACGAATTCCCGAAACTGCGGAGTGGACATCTGCGTGGCGACACACTCGTGCATCAATTTTATCAGCGCGCTGAAAAAATACGGTTCATAAAAGATCAATTTCGTCATCGTGCAGAACATTCGACACAAGAAATCCTTCGCACAGTGGACAAGAAAAGGCAGAGTCGCAGCTTGAAGTAGAATCTACCTCATGACAGATGAACTGTCGGACAGCTCGATTGTCTTGACGAGGAAAATGTTGGCTGTTCGCGTAATCATGTCTCCCTCCGCCAGTTCGTTCACTCGGGGATCGAGCAGAATGGTCAGGACGTTCTGGATCAGATCCTTCAGAACGTCCCGAGACGCCAGCTTCCCCAGCGAACCTGACTCGAACATCTGTGTGGATAAATACACCATGTGCAGAAAGTTCTGCCTCTCACTTTGTCTTGGGCTTCCAAGGCTCAGCAGTATTTTACGCACACGCGAAACACACACACTCCTCTCCCCACACCAGCACAAGCACACACACACTTGCACAGACACACACGCACGCCAAAATGGCAGTGAATCAGAAGATCTGTAATTGCACAAGCAGACCGTGCAGGTCTGAAAAGGAGGACAACGAACCTGCAGCATGGTGCTGAAAAGACTCTTCAGCAGATCGGTGACGGAGTTTTGATCAGTTTCTGGATCGTCCAGATGTTTGGTGGAAACCATTTTGAGCTGCATGGAGCAGAACATGAGGAACTGGTCGACGTGATCGGTGAACAACTCCGCCTTGTTCCTGTCCTTCAGTACTTCTTCAACCTGAAATCAAACCGCCTCTGAATTCGACACGTGACACATGTCAAAATCCAAATGGGTTTCAAACACCATAGAAAGTCAAAAACAGCGCGTTAGTCTGACGTGTGACGTTCACCTGTGCAAGTGCTTTTCGACTTGACATGACGTCATTGACGGCAATTTGTGAAATGACTAGATTTATGGTCGACTTGACGTCGTTGGAACTGCTCAGCAGCTTCATGGAGGGGGAAGGCGGCCGCTTTCTGAAAGGGAAAGTTTCACAAATTGACACAAAAGCAGGGCATCCTTTTCCTCTTCTTCTTTATCTTTGGCTCATGGGGAAGGATGGGGACTGACTCCAGCAGTTGATTTCAGTGAGTTCGATTTTTTCACCCGACATCGGAGGAATAATTGATTCCCATTTTGTAGCCACTCGTCTGACCCCGCCCAGTGTAATTCGTCAGTTTCTTCGAAATCCCCCCCCGCCCCCCTCAACACCAACTTTAGTCAGCCCCCTCACTCTCCCACCCCAAATTTCACCATCTCTCTCTGTCCACACACACACACACACACACACACACACACACACACACACACACACACAATTTCATTGGCCTTTCTGCACAATTCTCATACAAACTTGAGGCATTTGGGGAGCTCGACGTCTGTGTTGAGAAGCTCCTCGAGCCCGTCGTGCTGGATCAGCTCCGGCATCTCGATCTCCTGCTCCTCGTCCTCGTCCAGCTCCAGGTAAAACTCGCCCTGCTTCTTGCGCGACGGCGCGAGCTGCGGCGCCGACCGCACCGTGTTCATCGGTCTGCAAACCACGCCAACAGACATTTTCTTTGCAGTGTGCAACTGAGCAGCTTCCTCAGATCAAACGGAGTAACTAGTGGCTGGTTCTTTGCGATGCGTCTTCGTCACACCAACCAGTGATGGGTCCTTTCCATTCAGCCTTGAAACAGACGAGGTCACTGGAAGCACCTTTGACCCTTGGACTGCGACGTTGAACCACTGAATGGAATTGGCAATTCTGACAATCGTCATCTGCTTCTGTAACCTGCGCTCGAACTCACTTGGACTGCAGGGCGCGTTTCGACTTCTCTTCGGGCGACGCCTTCGACACCTGGATCTGAGGCTCCACGGCGGACGTCGGGCGACTCTTGCCGGACCGCTTTATCCGCTCGTCCAACATGTCCTGCTCCTTCTCCCTCAACTGTGGCGTCACAAACATTACATTGCAGCCAAAGCACACAAAAAAGTTCCAATTGTTTTTGTGATTTCTTTCAGGAAAATGGAGGTGCACTTACGTTGCCGACGTATTTGTAGACGTTTTCTCCCAGGATGTGGTAAGCGGCCACGATGGTGTTGAGAGCGGCGGACCGGACGCTCTTGTCTCGGTCGCTGATTTGCTGCGCGATCTGCTTCAGCGCTTGTTGCGGCGACGGCTGACACACGTTGATCCCGTAGATTTCTATCAGATACCCCAGCTCCTCCAAACACTCTGCAGAAATTTTCAGAGATGCGTGACTGGATTTTGCAAGGGATGTTGGTGTCCCAAACAGTGAACAACGTTCCCACAACTGCAGCGTGTACTGGTACCTGTTCTCTGCTTTGCGTTCTTTGAAGTGACACCATCCATGATGGAACTGAACATTTTACTGGCAGGGTAAACTTTGCAGATGAGTTTGAAGATGTTGCGAATGTCTTTTCGGATGTTATCCTTCGGGTCTCCAACCTGCAAAAGTGTACGATCCTCCTCAACTACTGACACAACAGCGACACCACACCGCCTGTGCATCTGACCTGCATGAAAGTCAACTGCTCATCACCTTGTTGACGAGATAGGGAATGAAGGAAGCCTCGATGTCCTGCAGCTGGTAGCCCTCCGCGGCCAGCGCGTTGAACAGCCCGGTGAGGTACTCGAGCGCCTTGAGCAGCACGCTCGTGTTCGTCTCGAAGAATCGCAGTGTCAGCCACCGCAGAATCATGTCCAGATTGGCGATCGTCTCGGGAAGCATCTCATCCACACACTGTACGAAATGGGAAAACAAAATTTCCGTGTCATGAAAGAAAGTGATGGCTGCGGTTCGGTGCACAGCTCAAAAGCAGTTTGCAGCGCAGCGAGGTTATTTTCCCCCCTGATGATCACTTCAGTGTGTGTGTGTGTGTGTGTGTGTGTGTTGTATGTGTGTTTGATGTTGCTCAGAACAGGCCAACTGAGGGAAGGGGGAAGGGGTTCTTACCCTGATCAGCACTTCCATGCCCTTGATCTGCTGTTTGAAATCCTTGTGATAGAGTTTCTCCATGAGCCCTGCGCTGACGGTCGGTTCCATCTGCGTCTTGAGCTGATCGACGAACTCCTGTCGCGGCGTCGTGAAGTTCCACTTGAGCGCCTTGAGATTCTTCTCGTCCCTGACACGCTGGTCTTTCCCGTTGGAATGTTTGAGCGGAGCAGAGGTGTCTTCCTCAACTTTCTTACTCTTTGAGGTGGGTGGGGGCTGAAAGAATGTGGAACTCATTTGCACAAAACTGCAAACACAAGTGTCGCTGCAAATGTAAAACTCTGCTGTGATCTTGAACGACCCAAAGGACACGCCCAGTTCCGTCGACAAAATACCGTTGCAGCCCCGTTGCTACGCACCTTCTTGGCGGCCGCTTTCCCGCGCCCGCGCACAGCGACCGGTTTGTTGCCACCAGAGGGCGCGGACGACGCCGTCGACTCCGCCTCGGACGGGTCGTCGGGCGACACGTCCGAGTCGAGCGGCGCGGACGGCGCGTCCGTGGGCGCCGTGGACGGGCGCGACGCCGCCGCCTTGGCCTTGACCGGCTTGGCGGGGAGGTTGGGGCGCGCAGTCTCCAGCGCCTTCATCACTTTGTCCTTCGAGGCGCCCTGCAACCAGTACATCATGTCACTACGAATCAACAGAGACTCGAGGCCAATGCCACAGGCCCTGGCACTGAATGAGTCGGAGAAGGTGAAAATCGACTTTTTGGACCAGCAAGTTTTCCCCATGAAGCCATGCCACGAACATGTTTGAAGACAAACCACATCCAACTCACAAACCACGCATCAAACGCGGATAACATCAACGCCAAGATGAACACCTTCAACCCCTGTCAAGTTGAAAAACACGTGAACTGTGTGAGTTACCTTCAGTTTTCCCGCTTGCCGCGCCATCGGTTCGAATCCAATGTGGATCATAAATGGCAGCACGGCCTCGTCCGCCTTCTTGCGCACGTCCGCGTTCCGGTCCTCCAGGCATGCGTACAGGTGAGGGATACACAAGTTCAACTCATTTCCAAGTTTCTTGTGATTCGGCAGTTTCTCTGCGAGCCACCCCAGGAGCTCTGCCCGCAAATTGGGATTCTCGAGCTTCAAGGCGTCACTGAACATCTCGCCCTGGACGAAGAGCACCAGTCCGCACTGTTCCACCCACGTGCTGAGACATGCGTTGGCGGCCGCTCGCACTTGGGGCTTCGAGTCTCCAAAGTTAGAAATAATCCCAGCTCCGAGAATAGGCACATGTTGTTTCACACCAGGTCCTGTAGCCGTAGCGATCGTCTGACAAATGTTGAGAGTCGTCGTCACCAACAACTTGTTGGAATCTCCCAGTCGCGCCTTGAGGGCCTCCGGGAGACCCCCGATGTTGGGTTTGATGAACTTGGCCTCGTTCAATATCGCAGTGACTTTCTGTAAACCCTCGTTCCTGATCTTCCAGTTCTTGTCGCCCAGCTCTGTGACCAACTCGTCTGTTATTTTGTCACTGAAGTTGGAAAAAGTGTCCTGCTCTTCGAATCAAGAACATTTGTGACAAAACTTCGGAAAGAAACTTCTTGATTGACTTTCCCACGAGGCCAGAACAGCCGAACATTTCACCACCCGGAGCGAAATGTTTTGGAACCTTGACAAAATAGATAAATTCTACCAGTAACTTTTTTTTGCCCAAAACCTGAGAAGAAACAACATTGGAAATTATCCTGAAATTTGATTTTGAAACCTGGACAAATCCTGGAATTTTGTCCCGACTCTCGAGTGGGAACCCTGCGCTTGGCTGTTTTCGAACGCGTTCCAGTGCGTGGAGCGTTGTTGGTTTGGTTAGAGAGGGCGACACCCTCCAGTTTTTCCCAGAGAAAAGCTCATTGTCCAGATTTACCAGGACGAGTGAGAGCACTGTGAGCGAAACTTGATCCCGACCTGATGTCGGTCCTGGGCACGAGGTCCGCGACGTTGACGCCCCCGTCGTCTCCGTCGGCCACGTCGTCGTCATCGTCGTCGTCGGCCGTCTCGGCGGGCGCCACGCCGCGGGTCGGCGGCGGCGGCTTCTCCCCGCGAACCTGCAACGCCGTCAGTGATTCGTTTGATGCGGAGGGGAAGAGGTTTTGTCCCGACTTGAACCACAACTGATGTGTACTCGCGAAGTTGTTTGTGTACAAGAGACAGAATTTTGTTGACGCCACCTCTGCATCACCGCAACCAGCACTGATTTTACCTTTTCGATCTCAGCATCGATCTGCTGCAGCAGAGCCCCCTTCTCGTCCTCGAACAGAACTCGCAGCGGTTGCCCCATGTACATGTACAACACACCGATCAGTCCGATGGCAGAGGTTCGCACAGCCTGAAAAGGACAAAGCACAACCCTCGTGGTCGCACAACCTTGGTTTGTCCACGAGATACAACTGCTGCGGTGGGTCGCAGTGTTTGTCAAAGTTCAATGGAGGATCCATAAAAGCACTCTGAGAAGGCGGGGGGGGGGGGTGTGGAAAGAAACTATCCGAATTTCTATTGCTTCCTGTTTGTGAACATCTCTTGTGAAGCTTTGAGCGCACTCACCGGGTTTGTCGCGGCGAAGGCTTTCTTGATGTACTGGATCAACGGCTTCACGTTCACTCTGCAAAAGTTGCAAACAATTTCTGCACTTGTGTCAGGAGAATTTGCACTCTTGCCAAACTTTCGCTCGGCTTTCAGCTGAAAGGATGCGATAGCTGATGGAATCAGAGGAAAACAAGGAAACGCACTTGAATCCGAATTCCTTGACGGCGGTCGTCAGCCAATTCAGAGCTTCGGACTGGTTCTTCGGGTTCTTCTGCTCGAAGGCGAGCACGATGACTTTGTGACTGATGAACTCGAGGCCGCATCCCTCCGCCATGCACGAGAAGCCCTCCTGGATCGCAGCGCCGTTCTTCACGTCCCCGGCCTTGTCCACCATGTCAGCAAGCACGAGCTCCGCGACCTGCTTACTCAACTTTCCGCTCTTGGCCACGTAAGCGATCAAGTCAGCTTTCAATTTCAGCACCTGTGGAATTGATCAAAATGAAAATTCAGAGCCCAAGTGCGCAGACCCATCACCATGGAGACGGTGAAATGCTGCAGGCACAACACGGAACAGATACGAACCTGGAAATTGTTGTCTTTGACACCGGGCTTTTTGGCGATGGTCCTGATGCACACTTGGCACGGGATTTCTTTTGGTTCCATCAACTTCACCACCTGCAATTCAAAATTGGGTTGACATGAAAAGAAAAGCTCGAAGCGATTTCCACTTTGTACACAAAGCGTCTGCAACACAAACCTCAGTGAACTTTTCCATCGCGGCCAACCTCTCCTTCCAGTTAGCGCTCGCCAGGTTCTTCACGGTCTCTTCACCCAACAGTTCGTTCGCTTTCTCGTCCAAGGCTTCGTCCTGGAAATTGTTGTGTGAACTCATGACCACTTTTCTCACAAGACCACGTCATTCGACAATTAAAGGGACGTCTGGGAGAGTTACTCACCGACAGAACGGTTTCGCTGAACTCCGCTTTCCCTGCAGCAGCTGCCTTGGCGCCTCCAGCCGGTTTCTTCCCCTGATCAAATACAATCGTCAGTTGATCGCAACAGTCTTGCAAACATATACGAGACGAAAAGCGACCCTCAATTCCGAGGGCAAGGTTTCAGGGCTTCCATGCAAAACTACTACGAGACTTTTCCTTCCGTTTTCTCACCAATGCAAAATACCATTTCTCACATGTTGGGTGTCACAAAGTGTGCACAGCAAGATGTTGAAACAATCACCACCAAAGGAGGACCAGACCCATGGAAATGGCCAGGGTTTGCGCAGTCAGATGACCACCGTCATAATCAAAGCTGACAAAGACCAAAGTCCACAGGGCAGCTGAACGTGGTTGGTTGTGTCACGGCAAAATGAACAGAGCTTCACTGGAAGAAACAACACTTACTGGTGCTTTGCCCGCCGGCTTTGCCTTTTGAGACTAGAAAGAAAATCAAGCGAAACCATAAAACATAACACACAAAAGGCAAAACTATCAGTCAGCAGAAAAGCAAGGACAACAGAAATGGAAATACCAGACATCAAATCAAGCCTTGCCACCACAGGAGACTGAAGCCTCCTCGATAACATTCAAACTGAAGACGAATCTATCTGCAGCTTGGAGGCAAAAAGCAGTGAAGCTGATGTAAACGTCGTTACCGCGCTGGGCTTGGCCGCGGCACCGGCGGGTTTGGCAGGACCCCTGGCGGCGGGCGCTGCAGACGCTGGTTTAGCCGCCGCGGGCTTTGGCGCTGGTTTGGTGGCTGCGGCTGCTGCAGCTTTGGCGCCTTTACCCTGCAATTCTGCCTTCTCCGAATACTCCTTGATCTGTCGAAAAGAAGCGACCCACTTGTGTTGGGACAACAATTCAACAATGGCAAAAGACATGCCACGCTCCACTGGTTCTTTTGTGATCTAAATGGAATCATACAACAAATACTCGTTCCAACTCATTTTACCTTCTGTAATTTGATGTCTTCGACATCAGTGAGGAAAGGCATCACTGGCTTTTCTCCCACCACCTTCATGGCTGTTCCCAGCGCCTGGTACGACGCTTCCCTCACATCGGGCGTCGTGTCGTTCACAGTCTGCAAACAAAAACACTTACCAGTGCAGACACACGCCGAATCGGAAACAAATTTTACATATCAGCACTTGGCCTTGAAGAAACCTTGCGACCAACAAAATTTCAATTTCAATTTTCCAAATGTGGCTTTCGTCGGCGAACTGGACTCACCTTGAGAAGAGGAGCGATGAAGGCCTTGAGCATTTTCTTGGGCAGCGTCGTCATGGTGCAGAAGGAGAAGCTCCTGGCGAGGAACGCCGCCACCTCGCTGCGCACCGACGGCGTCTTGTGACTCAGCGCCTCAATCAGCGTCTCCGAGATCGGCTCCAGGGAAGTCTGAGGAAGAGAGCAGGGTGCTCACAACAGCGTCAGAAATTCACAGGAAAAGGGACCCGAAGTTTTTTCCTCGATCGTTTACCGTTTGGAACACAGCATCAATGGCTTCCCGCAGCGCGGCGACAACGTTGGGTTTCTTCTCTTTGAATTTCTCCACGATGGCATCAACGCACTGAAAAGTGAAGATTCAAAATCAACTTCGTTGACAGGGTGTCAACTCTTCCTGGTAAATTCATTGCCTCAAACGACGATTATTCTGCCACTAGGTGGAGTGACCTTGACCCACTGACCCCTGGAGCGTGAGAAGAGAATTTCTTCCGCAGCCCGACGGCCAAACCCTTCACGCATTTGGCAGCGATCACGACGAGCATCACATTCGTATCTTTGGTGATAACCTGCAACAAGAACACTGGTCAGCGTGGACGACACGTGCCACCGACACCTGAATCAGCCCCGAGATTCAGCGTCGGGTAAGGTGTCTGACTGAACTTTAGTTGCAGCCTGGGGTCTTTCTTTCTTTCTTTCTTTCGCGCGGGCGCGCGCGCGCGTGTGTGTGTGCGCGTGCGTGCGTGCGTGTGTGAGTGCTTGTTGGCTCTTGGTGTCTTCCTGGACTTTCAGTGAAATTTCTGATATGTTTTCAAATCAAAATCTGTTCACAGGAGGCAGGGGTCAATGCATCAGATCCACCAATGGACATGATGAACAACAGAGGGGCAGAGTGAATGGTGGAACAACTTCACACGCCGATGGTTCAGCGATCCGCATGTATCTGGTCCATCTGATCACCGACACAAGTCTGTATGTAATTCAACCAACATTCCCTTGCACTCACTCCACTGACGACCCAATGCCAAGCGCACAATGCTCATGGTACTTCCCTCAGTTGTACCTTTTTCAAAGTTTTCACCAGGTCATGGAAGTCTCCTTGTTCAAGTTTCGGATTTTCAGTCAGTTTCTGAACAGCCTCCAACGCTTCCTTTCGTTCTTGCCATTTCTTGGCTTCCTGTAAACAAGAAAAAGACCCTTGCAGCTCCTTTCCACAAACGCCTCCGAATTTACGCACAAACGCAACACACGGGACGGAAAATCGACGCAAAAATACAGGATTTTTGCCGAATGTTGGTCCTGGAAAACTTACCACTTGATCGTAGTAGTCCTTTGGCAACTTGGAGAGAATATCGACAGGCTCCATCAAGTCGTACGGGTCCATTTCTTCCTCAGCACAGTCCTCTGCGAAGACAAACAAACAGAACTTGAAAATTTGGCAAACTGACAGACAGCTGTGGTGCTTCACCTACGAGGATCTATCATTTAATTCTGAGATTGGTCATGATCGGGACATTTGCACATGTTGAAGCTCTTTGACACAGTTTCCACTGTTTTACAGTCTGCTTGGGTACAAATTGGGTCACATTGTGCAACAATCGCAGAAGGTTCTGATCATGAC
>JAAUXT010023730.1_pt1 | contig 28707 bp, 35 predicted proteins | sample 7278171 | NCBI WGS metagenome assembly JAAUXT01 (sample SAMN14350112, study PRJNA611818) | marine sediment metagenome | isolation source: surface marine sediment (1.8m) | place: French Polynesia: Moorea | collected 2018-08
CCAGCCCCAGCCCCAGCCCCAGCCCCAGCCCTAGCCCCAGCCCCAGCCCCGGCCCCGGCCCCGGCCATGGTTCCAGGCTCCAGGCTCCAGGCTCCAGCCCTGTCCCTGGCCCCGGCCCTAGCCCTAGCCCTAGCTCCAGCCACACCCCAAAACACGGCCCCGGCCCCTGCCGACTGAACAAAATTGCCTTGTCCAGATGGGTTTCCGGGCCTTGCTTGACCGAAACCTTCCGCCCTCCCCCCCCCCATGCCACCACCTTCAGGGTGGCAAGCAAGCCTCAAGCTAAGCCTCAAGCTAAGCTTGAAAAGCCCGCCAAATGAGTGTCAATGTCACACACTTCTGAGAGCTCACAAAGAAACCAGTTACTCGGTCATCCCAATCAGTTCCTGCAGAGAAAGCTTGAGCCAGCCCTGGTTGAAGTTTGCACGGACACGTGTGTGCCGAAGCTCTGCCGACATGAGATTGATCGCTGGGCCAGCGCGATCCTGGCGATCCGGGCCCGGGGGAGGCTGAGGTCGGGTCCCCGATCCCGGACAGACTGGAGAGGTTTCGCGTTGCGTCGCGTCGCGCACACGTCTGACAAACCCAATACACGGTATCAGCACCACCACTTAACAGGCACAATCTCCTCTGAGAGGTTTCCCGTATCGAGTCTCCAGCGGCCGAGCAGAAGTGCAGACAGAAGTGCAGGCAGAAGTGCAGGCAGGGTCTGCTCCACCCGACATGTGAACACCTTGTCTTTTGCACGTGCTGTGTGAAGTAAAAGGAGAGGAAACGCACGGCTCCCAGTCATTGATTTGATATGCATAGATGGTGGGGCAGACCGATGACTGACAGCGTTAATTTGAGCTCTGAAGCAAGTGGACCGCGCCTGTGGATGGTGCGTTCGTGCTGCTGGTGTCAGCGTTTCATAACTCGCACGTGTCGCACGAGTCTTTATGCGCTGAAGCCGTGCGTCTTTTGATGAGCGTTTCGTATAATTTCTGCGTTCTGTATTGTCAGTCAACGTGAAAAGTCCGACGTCAAGTCACATCAAGTTTGCGCGTCCTGCGAGAATCTCTGCATTCTGGGTTCAACGTTCTGCGTCCCACTGTCGCACAACCCCAGTGTTCCTTCGATTTCCTTCTTGAGAGCTGCCCAACAGCTTTTTGTTCAAATGTGTCGGGCGTTGACCACTTTGCAACACCTGCACAGGTGCCGAACAAGGTCGGAGCATTCAGCCAAGGTTGTGCTCCCGCCAACAGGATTTTGCTCCTCGAGTTCGTGTGACATTTTGCTGTTTTGTGGTTCTTGCACTGTCTCCACAAAACCCTGGCTCCTCTTGCCCAACCAGCCTCGCGGGTCGTCGTTTGCGGGTCACGTGGGTCACGTGGTGTTGTCGTGTGTTCACAGAGGGCGCTGATGACCTGGACGTGGAGAACGTGACGGCGCACAACGCGAGCGACGGACGCATCCGCCTGCGCTGGCAGGACCCCGCTGCGCCCAACGGACTCATCGTCACCTACGAAATCAAGTACTCCAAAGTGGGCGTGACCAACGTGAGTACTGCTCGGTGTCCGCGTATCTCGGGCTTGGAAAGGTTGGGTGTGGGGGGGGGGGGCAAGGGTTCACACGTTACCGTTTTGGTTTGGGTCAGATTCATCAACCTCAATTGTGAATCTGCCTGAGCTGTCTGCATTTGTAGTTGTAGTTTTTGTGTGAAGGTGAAAATGTTACAGCGGCCCGGAGACAGCTTGTCAGCATAAATGTTTGTCTCGAGTGGAAACGCAGGTGTTTCATTGGACCGTTTGCATTGTGGGGCGCCCACGAACTCAAATTAGTAGGTTTGAGATGTGTCACGAAGACAAGGACACGTCGTGTCGTCCAGACTGAGGGAGCTGTGCGTTTGGTTTGGCTAATGAGGACAAAACTTCAGAAAATTGTGTCCTCGCCGCAGGTTGCGGCAGTTTGACATTTAGATTTCTACGTTTCTGACAAATCAAGTCACCCTCATTGGTCTGTCGTTTGTCGTCCGCTGTGGTGTGCGTGCGTCTGCGTGCGTAAAGGGCGGATTTGTGTCGCAGATCCTTGACACTTCGCTGCAAACTGCACAGGCTGAACAACGGTCCTTTCTTCTTCTCTGCAGGTCGTTCCGATGACCATCTGTATCCCGCACAAGCTGTACCGGAAGTTGGGAGACGGCTACACGCTACCGTCGCCCGACGACGCGGAGAGCACGCTCAACACCGGAAACTACACGTTCCAGATCCGCGCCACGTCGCTCGCTGGGAACGGGTCGTGGACGCCGCACATGTACTTCTACGTGGCCGACCGATGTGAGTACGCAGGCGCAGGCGCACGCGCGGTCAACTTGGCCTTGTTTCTCCGCTCTTCATGACACCATTCTGTTTCATTGCACAAAATCCCAAATTTTTGTTTCCGTCCCAAAAAAGATGTGTTGTCTGAGTGAGGTTAGAACTACCAATCCACGTGAGGAACAAGAATTTTGTTTGTGTTTCAACAACTACTTGATACTTTTTGACAGCCTGGTCGGGCGGGCCGTTCGGTGAGACATCTGTATTTAGTTGGATTCGAGTCTGTTCACCACTGGTTGGGTTCTACATACACGACTAAGACACTGAAGACCCGTTGATTGCCACTCAGTACCAACTCACCCCTGTTGCCAATCACTGTCAAGAAGTTGCGAGTTCGTGTTTGTCGCATCGACGTCAGTTGTGCTGTCGCGCGTTCGCTTATCGCTTGATAGCGTTACTGCTCACACAAGATCTCACCCGCAAGGAAACGGTTACAAGTTCAACGTTCTCACAGGACGCTCCTTTCCCCGTCAGTTGTACATTCGCAGCCGACTGTTGTTTGACAAGTGGAAGAGGATTTGAAACCGAATCATGTCTTATCATTGTCATTCACGAGCAGACATGGTGGCGGCAAGACCACCAAAACTAAGAACGGGGAAATGGGTGCTTATTGACCATCTTCACCAAACTTTGGGATGCGTGCACGCGTTTTGAAACATTGTGTACATTTGGCAGTTGTTTGCTGACGACTGTTTTGTTGTTTTACAGATGTGCAGAGTGGTCTGTCCTCAGGACTCATCGCCGCAGTGATCTCTGTCATACTGTTGGTGGTGCTGGTGGTGACCCTCATCCTGGTATACGCCTACTACCGACGCAAGATGAGGCTGAACCCGCCCTTCCTCTGGTCCTCCGTCAACCCGGACTACATGGCTTCGGCGCCCAGTGAGTAGAGGGCGCTGTGCGATGAGTGGGTGTGGCCCGTTTGTTTGGGTATTCAGGAGACATGCTCAAAAAGTCACCACCGCTGCGGCTGCTGTCAAAATGATTTGTGCTTGAACGCCTCGAGGTCTACGATGTCGTGTTTTATTTTGCGCACGCGAAAATAACTCTGCTCGTGTCCACAGCGCGTGCTGTGCGCGCACCTCAGCCTTTGCAGCGTTCTTTCCAGGGCGGCGCCTGTGCTTGACAGCAGCTCAGTGTGACTGATTGTGTGTTCTTATGTGTGCTCACAGCGTATGAGCCGGACGAGTGGGAAGTGGACCGAGACAAGGTGCAGCTGATCCGCGAGCTCGGGCAGGGCTCGTTCGGCATGGTGTTCGAAGGCGTCTTCACCACCAAAGACAACGAGGAGCTGCGCGTTGCTGTCAAGGTGCGAAATCCTCCATCCAACTCTGGATGCATTCGTTGGTGTCGCTGCGAAGTTGACGAATTCACCCAACTCACCCCACCCCTGACTGAAGTTTTTGACGGCCAGTCTTCAGCAGGGTACTTCGGAATGGGAGTTGTGTTCGTGTGTGGACATTTTTGTTTTGCTGAAAAATAGAAGTGAAAAATGTCACTGCTTGATTTGCAGACGGTGAATGAGCAGGCGACAGCGAGAGACCGCTTCGATTTTCTCAAGGAAGCATCTGTCATGAAGTGAGTCCCACAAGTTTCGTCTTCAGCGAAACGCATTCTTGTCAACACGAAATACAAAATACAACACGCCGAGTTGTATATTGCCACTGGGGCTCCAATTCTGAGCATCAGAAAGCTGTCTCTCATTTCACGTAGAAAATGTACCGTAATCACTTGGGTAATGTGCACCTTTGAAATCCAAAGTTGACCTGGGAAGTAGGGGCGGGGCGCAGGCTGCACGTGGGAAGATTTCACGTGTGCGCGCCATCTTGTTTCCAGGGGGATGCAGTCGTACCACGTGGTGACACTGCTGGGCGTCGTGTCGATCGGGCAACCGACACTCGTCGTCATGGAGCTGCTGCTCGGTGGCGATCTCAAGACGATGCTCCGCGAGCACAGGCCCGACGAAGAGGTACGCGACACAAAGGCACTTTCAGGGACTGCACCAAATGAGTCGCGTGTGAATGTCATTTTCCCAGGGTCCGTGTCCGTACAGCATTTCAGCAATCAATGGATTTCAATTATGCATACAGATTTTGTCATCAGCAATCAGAGAGAAAAAGAGATTGACAACAAGGCAAAAAGTGAACCAGTTCTGGGACAGCATCGAGTGCCAAAACGTCAACTGGTTGTTGAACAGTCTCGCAGCATTTCTCAGGGGACAGAAGTCGACTCTCTCTGTACTCTCTTGTCTGCGTTCAAGCGAGAGTGAACCAGTTGTGGGACACGATCGCTTTGCTATCCACCACAACTCCCAACGCTCACACACTTTTGTGCACTTTCCATTTTGCCAGGATTTGTTGTTTATTGCTGTCGTGCCATGCTCAGAGAAAGGGACAAACACATCAAATTTTTATGCCACACAAAGAACTGAGGTTCTCGTGTATTTGTGTTTGGATGTTTGTGTGAAGTTTCATTTTGTGTGTGATGAGTGACGTATGCATTTTGGTTTTGCAGGACGAAGACTGTCAGCGGACCACCCTGACCATGAAGGCCGTCTTCCAAATGGCGGGAGAAATCGCCGACGGCATGGCCTATCTCACCGCCAACAAGTTTGTGCACCGCGACCTCGCGGCCCGTAACTGCATGATCCACGAGAGTGGCGTCGTCAAGATCGGAGGTGCGTGGGCAAAACACACACACACACACACACACACGCGCGCGCAACGCACACACACACACACACACACACACACACACACACACACACACACACACACATGTTGACATGTTTGTTCTGGTCCACATCAATGGTTTTGTTGAAACCTGGACACAGTTTGTTCGTGTTTCGGAGCTTCACATCACTTTATGTCGCAGATTTCGGGATGACGCGCGACATCTATGAGACGGACTACTATCGCAAGGGCGGCAAGGGTTTGCTGCCCGTCCGCTGGATGGCGCCTGAGGCGATCAAGGACGGGATTTTCACGTCGCTGTCGGACGTGTGGTCGTTCGGCATCGTGCTCTGGGAGATGGTGACGCTCGCGGAGCAGCCGTACCAGGGCCTGTCGAACGAGGAGGTGTGCAACCACGTGCGCTCCGGAGAGACGCTCAAGCGCCCGCTTCACTGCAACGAAAAAATGTGAGTATCTGGCGGTCGCTTTACGTGAGTGGCATCTTTCAGTGGAAAGCAAGGCAGGTGGAGCAATGAGTGCGTGTGAATAATAAAGCGTTCATCCGGTGCCTTCTGCATTCTTGCGTTGACGTGGTCAGTTTGGCTGATTTTCTGGATGTGTTCGTGTTGACGATGAGTGTGTAGGCTCCCACACATTGTGCGAGGAAACACATCTGTGAAAATGATTTCTGAACAAAGGTGGACTTGCTGCATCTCGCGTCCAGCCATGCCTTTTCCATTCGACGTCCAAAAACAAAATTGCGTCTGTTCGTTTGTTACGTCAAAAAGCTGTCCGATTTTTCACGTTCAGGATTCTGGTCTGGAGACTTTCTTGGACAGTTGAATATCGCTCTTGTGTCCGTTGCAGGTGGTACATGATGCAGCAGTGTTGGCGCTTCAAGCCCAAACAGCGCCCAACGTTCGTGCAGATCGTCGAGATGCTCGTGCCCGACCTTGACCCCCGTTTCCGGGACGTCGCCTTCTTCTTCAGCGACGCCAACATGGACGACGGCACCGGCGATCCCAACCTCGACCTGGCTGACGGGTCTTTCGAGGCGGGCGACCCGCCCCGCTATTCGAGCTACCCCCCAGAGGGCAGCATGTACCTTCACGATGGTGAACATCCAGACAAGGGTGACTTCTACAGAGTGAATGAATTGCACAGTTCGCACGCGGACGATCTGCGCACCCCACTGACGGGGACCCCGTCTCGCCACAGTTTATCGCTCAGTGACATTGACGCTGGGACGCCGTACAGGTCCCGAGCGTCGTTGAGTGACAATGTGCCACGGAGCGTGAGCAAAGGGGACACTTTGAGTATTGAAATGGAGCCGACAGATCAAACGATGGCGAGAACTAGTCCACACTTGAAGGGAGGGGAGGGGGACGCGAGTGAGCGGACTCCACTCAGGGGCTCGACGGTGCAGGAGTCCAGCTTCAACGAGCCTCCGCCCTTGTACGCATCGCCCGCGACGGGGCAGAAAAATACCAACGAAGGCAGCAAGGAGAGCAGCAAGAGTAGCGGCAGCAGCTCCTTGCTCCATATGAATGGGCTCACCAACGGACATATACCTCGTGCCAACGCCGTGCCACAGCAGGGACAAACGCACTGCTAGCGCACGTGCCTGTGCGCACGCGCGCGGACTGATCATTCCGTCATCCACGTCACCAATACCTCACGACACTGGAGTTCGAGTCAAGCGCTCTGCTTTCAGTCTGTTTTGTGAAAAATAGTGCCAAAGGTTTTGTTGTTCAGCTGCGGTTGTGGCCCAAAGCCTGTGTTGGTTCGTACGAGGGGAATCTCATTGCTGTCGCTCCGGGAAAACATGTATCACCTTCAGAAATTTGGACACCTGTTGTGCGCTAATTTGTCGACACGCATGATCATCCTGACATTTGCATGTCAAGCAGCGACAGCATTGAGATCCCTCTCGTATGCAGCACAAGGCACGCGACTAACTTGCATGCCCACCGATTCCGAACATCTGAGCAGAATGCAGGAGTTCTGCCAGGTTGGCCCACCACACTTTGTTCGTGTCCTCATCACTCAGTACACTGGTTGTCAACTTTTCTGTTTGTTCCATTTTCCTCAAAGCGCTAAGAGTTCACACTGAGCAGTTTGGATCACATCAAGCTGCTGGAGGTGAGAAATAAAAATCGATGCCCACTGGCACATTTCACGCAGCTCTCCTTTGATGACATTCAAGCCACATTTGGTGAAAAGCCGCGGTCGGCGGCCTCTTGGATCGAACATTGCGGCTTCGTTCATCAGCGCTCAAACTGCTGCAGGGGGCCAAAGGGCGAGTCCAACGATTCACTGTCGTCAGGCAAAGATCTTGTGTTGCGTGGGTGCGTTTTGTTTGTACAATTGAAGGTGTTTTTGAAACTTTGTCAAAATACTCAAGTGTAAAATTTGTGTGTGTGTGTGTGTGTTTTGGGTTTCTTTTTTGGTCGTTTCCGAGTGCAAGATAATCAATGTGATGCTGCCTAGTCAAAAGTCCAATTCATTGAGCGTTTACTTTCTGCTCAGTTCTCTGCGCACAGTTCGTTCAGGAATAACTAACTGGCACTGTCCAGCTTGAGCGGCGAAGTTCGTGTGTAAATTTCACATCTCCACTCATCATCTGTCACTGGGACCAGTCGTTTACTTCTTATTGTCTAGACTATCTGGATCGTGTAAATACGACACAGCTCAAAACTGTGCAGGTACTTTTTTATGCGTGCGTGCGTGCGTTTTTAAATGTTCTCTGTGATTCCAAATTTGCTTCTGCAGGTGTGCTTCTGCCGCGTCTTCGAATACTCTCGCGGCACAACTCTGTTCGTCTCCCCATTGTTGTACAGACCAGTGTACACATCTTCTGCATGTTAGAACGAAAAATATGAGGAGTCTACAGGTATTTTCCAGTACCTCAGTGAACCATTTATGGTGTTTCTTCTGTTGTCAAACATTTGTACAGAAATGAGACAATAAACCTGCATGTCATTTAGAAATGTTTATTTGTGGAAAAATCATTTGCAACACCCGGTGCGCGAACGCAACTCAGCATCTTCCTCTTTCAGGATCAAGTTTTCGGAGTAGAATACAGCGGTACGCACCGTGAGGTGTTCCTGGGATAAAGTTAAGGGAATTTCAGACTGTAGAATAACATGAGCAGTTACTGACAGTGTCACCAGTACCCCCAGACTTGTGTTCTGCCGTCTCCGCACGAAGTCGCAAACGACCACAAACAGATGTGATGCGATGCGTGGTGTTTTGAACACAGAAATGGAAACAATCCAGGATCATTCCGCATCACCGCACTCGCTTCTGGGTGCTGATGTACAGAACTGAAAAGAAACGGCCAGCACAGAATTATACACTGAAGATTTATCACACGAATATCAAACAAATCCAACAAACTTATAAATTTCTACAACTCTGATCACAAAACATGTCGCATGTGGTCGATGGGTTCTCGCCTGACACAAGGCTCCTAAAGTTCCTGTTCAATCACACAACTCTCTTTCCTCGACCAAAGGTTTCTGAACATTGTGAGAATCCTGTCATCACACTGCACAACCAACAAGCAAATCATTCACATCCTGGTTGGTCTGTCAAGGAGACCCCAATCCGTAGCTTGACCGGGGAGGGGACGGGGCTGTCACTTGCAAATGTTCTTCAAGAAAAGAAGATTTTGTAGTTGTTCGAGCGCACGTGCGCGTGTATGATGCATGCGTGCACACGCAAAGCAAACTAAACTGGTCTCCCCACTTTCCTCCTCACCCCCCCCCCGTCCCTGTGGGAACCGCCCATGGCCAGTGATTTCAGAGGCGATACTCACCGTTGTTACCACGAATGAAGGCGTCTCCATACTTGTTCTTGAGCTGCCCGTTCACGTACTCCTCCGTCTGCTCCAGCGCGATGTTCATGTAGCCGTCCAGATTCGCCAAGACACCTGGCGGGGAAAAGGCACCGCCAAACGCGTTCACGCACAACGTGACTTTCAGACTTTGCATCAAACTGCTTCCAAAGGCGGGTGGCATTGTCAAGAATGAATTCTGTTTGAATTTTACAGAAGCGCACACCAGTCAGGGGAACGAGCTCAATTTGGTTCAACATCAATGACATAAAACTTGGAAGAGACGAAGAAAACTCACCTCTGTAGTCCACCCCTGAGTTCAGCTTGACGACGACAGGACGTCCGATGATCTGCTTGAGAAAGTCGCTCGGCGTTTGTTTTCTGCTCATTTTGTGCCTGAAAGGAGGACCGAACCATTGCGGAGTTCAAATCACGCGACACTTTCCGAAAATGTTGGGGTTGAACGAAATGCGTGGAGCGCGAGACGGTCGATCCAAACTCTTTGGTGAGACTCGTTTCACAGCACACTGAATCGAATGGTAGCTTTCACAGTGCTCATTGAACATCACAACCAAACATCGCACAACGATCAGCCCAAAAATCGTTGAGGCTGTCGCCCGAGTCTGGGTGGGTCTGGTCTGAGTATGAAATTTTGTTTGGTTCTGTCTGTCAAAAACAAAAACACTCGCAGCAAAGGACCTTCATGAGCGGAGGAGGGAGGTGCGTTTGTCATGCGTACAGTTTATTCAGTGAAATTTCCATCCGCATGAACTTTCTTTTTCTCGTAGATCTAGACAGAAGTTCTCAATCGCAAAATTTTTGGGTCCGTCTTTTGTAGTTTCTCGACACACACAAAACCGGTGACAGTGGATCCAAAAACCTTCATTATCGCTCACCAGACGTTTGCATTTACTCAAAAATCTACGCATTTAAAGCCTGTTTAGCGAAGTGTACCCAACCTACAGGCATCGAAATACTTGATTCATCCTTTGCTGACCCAAATTTTACCCGAATATTTGAGAAAACAGTCATTTACCGCTCACACGTTCGCTCAACGTTCCGTCAAATTTGGAGCCCTGATCATGTGACTTCAGCGAAAAATCCAAAATGGCAGCTTCCATGAGACGGGCGCAGCTTTTGACATCCAAAACAAATTTGCTGAAGTTCGGCCGTGTCAACTCAGCGTCTGTGACGAATACAACAGCACAGACAATTTTGAAACCTTCTGAGCACAGTTCACCAAGAAAAGTTCGGGTTGGGTGTCCATCTCCATCTGCTGAACGGTGTCAATTTTTCTCGATTGCGACTGTCAGACGCCAAAGACATTCAGAACCTGCCAAACTTTTCACTTGCTGGAAATGTGGGCACGAGCATTCAGGATACACGATGTTCTGCGAGAAATGCAGAGCTTTGCAGGAACCCAAACCAGGGGCCACCCACTTCGATGTGCTGGGGGTCGATCAACGTTTTGACATCAACGCTTCTGACCTCACTCAGAAGTTCAGGCGACTGCAGAGCACGCTGCATCCCGACAAGTTCACCCAGAAATCCCAGGTGAGAGAAATTCCACGAGTGGGGTGTGACAGGCAGTGTTCTCTCGTACAAGCTCGTAATCTTTGGTCTGACTTCATGTTTTTGTTTTCAGCGGAACACCAAGCGAATTTGGTTGAACTTTGTGTGTATATTTTTCAGAAGGAAACATCGCTGTCGGAGCAGCACTCGGCCGCGGTCAACAGGGCGTATCAAACGCTGCTCAAACCCATCCCGCGCGGCCTGTACCTGCTGCAGCTTCACGGGTCCGATCTGGAGGAGGGAGAAATTCAAATGGATCCAGACTTCCTGATGGAAATCATGGAGGTCAACGAAACGCTGGCCGACTGCACAGACTGGGCCGAAATCAGAGACATTGACGACAAGAACAAGGTGATCCTTGACGAGTTGATTCGAGAAGTGGCGAAACATTTTGATGCTGCTGATATTCGGAATGCAAAGAAGACTTTGAGCAAGTTGAAGTATTACGCGAACATTGACGACAAAGTGAAGGAAAAGGAAAGAAAACAAATGGACGCGCGATAATTCTCCACCAGGGAAAATGTTTTTCGTTTGTTTGAAATCCGAAGCCATCACAAGCCAAAGAAGACGCGTGAACAGCACAATTCTTATTTTTTATTTCTCTTACAAAGACAAACATGTCAGTTTCTGGAAAAAAGAAAACACACCACCATCTCGCATACGTCGTCAAAAAGGCAACAGAATCATCTCAAAATATCACAGATTACAAAAATAACTTGTTCAGCTGTGAAAATTCAAAAGCTCCCGTCTAGAAATCGAAAAAATAGAGGTCACTTGTGAGAATACTGACGCTCAACTTGCTGGCAACAATAAATATTCAAATTGTTTCCTCAAACATTCTTCACAAAGGACGAGCTGCGAAGGTTTATTTTGAAAACAACCTCCTGTTTTTCAAGGCAAAAACCCAGGGTGATCCTGAACTGGCGGTTATAACTTGGTTATCCCAAGCTTACCTGGACTGGCCTCAAATGAATATGGACTGGCCTCAAATAACAGTGACGGATTTAAAAAGACAGGACTGGCGTCAACCACACGCACAAAACTCAAAACAGTGTTGACTGGATGGCCACTAGAACTCTTCGTCTGAGCCTTGGCCGAGGTCTGCATTTCTCGCCAGCATGTAGTTGTCCATGTCGATGGACCTGCAGTTGTTGATAGCGTAACGCAGGCGATCGGCCAGCACCTCCTGGCTCGAGTAGGTCGGGAGCCGCAGCTGGAAGAAACATGTCTGTGACGTCGGCAATCCGTCTGCAGCCTGCAACACAAGATACAGCGCTGTGAAACAGCTGCAATCACACGCATTCACAGTCCACAGGCCAAGTCGTCCAAAGGCCTCAACCGCAGATCACTCAGAACAGAATTCTGCTGAATGGCTGATGACCGAAGCCTGTGCCGTTGGACTGAACTGAGCTCATTTTTCGAGTTTTGGCGGACGCTTGGTGGAAACGCAATGAAGATGCAAGGCTTTCCTGTGTTCAAAGATTCAAGTTCTTTCAAAGTGACCCGACCTGGGCTCATGGGGGTTCATTTTGGTCTTCAAATTTCCACGGACTGACACAGAAGTGCTGTGCCCACGAAGTCGCACTCGAGCAAAGGTCTGAACCAACGACAAAGCATTCCGGTTCGAAAGATGCACTCCGTCTTTGGACGCATTTTTTCCTCACTCACCCTGTCGACCTTCATGATCTGGAAGCGCTGAGAGATGTCGGCGGGGTTGGCGGGGAGGCGCGAACGCCCCGACACGAAGCGCATGAAGAGGATGCGCTCCTCGTTGCTGAAAGACTCGAGCGTGTCCCAGAACCAGCTGATGAGCTCGTGCTTCTCGTCCACTTCCCGGTACCTGTGACACGCACACCGATCACTGTGCGTGTGTGTGTGTGTGTGTGTGTGTGTGTGTTTGTGTGTGTGTGTTTGTGTGTGCGTGTGTGTGTTTGTGTGTGTGTGTGTGTGCGTGAGTGCCCACATGGGGATCGGGGAGGGAGCTCATCACAAGACAGTCACGGCGCGCAAATTGTTGAAAACTCTTGGCGCGCGCGCGCGCGTGTGTTTTTTGCGCGCTCGTGTGTGTGTGTGTGTGTGTGTGTGTGTGTGTGTGTGTGTGTGTGTCTGTGTGTGTCTGTGTCTGTGTGTGTGTGTGTGATGCGGTGACTTGAAGTAGTAGTCACACCCGCAAACAAATTGGTGTTCACAAAGTGACACTGTTGAATTCCCCAAAAAGTGGCCCGAGCATTGAACAGCAGTCGAGTCCAATCATCGCAGATAGAGTGTGTCTATTACACGTTTTCCCTGTCGTCAATGCCTCTGGTTTGTCGACTATCTGCGCAGCGCTCACCTGACAACCTTCTTGAGCGCAGCGATGGAGACGGTCGGGAGGCCGCAGACCATCTGCTCGAGCTGCTGCGCCGTGAGCAGCGACAGCAGCGGCACCGGCACGATCCACGACATCCCCTCCCGCACCGCCGCGATCTGAAGACAAGTTCGAGTGGGTCAAACATGTGTGCGCTACAGTGGGTCGGCTTCTTGTGATGCAATTCAATTGTTTGGAAATGGTGCAACCAAAAGACAGACCATTTCAGGCAGGACCTGAAACTCAGAGACACCAGTGTCTTTCAGGTCCCAACCCTGAATGGCCAGACTCCTGTGCTTGGAAAAGCCGTGTCTTGTTATTTCATCCCAAGACTACACTAAGACTGTGCAGAGAGCCCAGCGGCTGAGTGTCAACTGTCACCTCGGTATTTGGTCTGTTGTTCGTTCCAGCTTCAAATGGCAGACACTACAAAATGCCGCATTTTATGCAGGGTCGCATCCCCGTCAAAACTCCGGAAAGCAGGCACGTGTCTGCATTCAGCGCTGTCCGAGGACACCAGCGGCCAGGCCGTGGCGGCCACGTGTGTGAAAGCGAGACGCGTTGCGCGTGGTCACAGAGCCGCGAGCGCGAGGCCGACTGACCTGCAGGTCCATCTCGTGGAGGCGGAAGGCGACGGCGCGCTCCACGTACTGCTTCCGGTTGGAGAAGGTGAGCGGGACGCTGCGTCCGCCCGGCACGATGGGCACCAGCCGCCCGTCCGAACTCTGACCCTCGAAGCAGTCGATCGGGATCATCTGAAACAAGGGCGTGCCCAATGAACACACAAGGATTTCACCTCACTTACCAGTTGCCACAAGTGGGCTTACTCAACCAACACGGATGTGTTTGTTTCCTTCGCCAAACTGAAAAGCTGTTCCCGACTGAATTCTCAAGATGGCCACACCAACAGGACAGGAATTTTTTGTTCGGGTTGGTGCGGGCTTTCAGCCTCAGGCGGAAAACACCTTCAAGGCACGTTCCACACGAACAAGAATACTGCGCAATTACCAGTCTCCAACCACGCATTTGCCTTGACCGTACGAACTGTGTGGTCATCACCCCAGATGCACCGGGAGAGGAGCGATGTTGCTCATCAGGGGTAATAAACAGAATTTGTACAGCCCTCACTCTTGAAGGCAAGACCTCAGTACATGACGCAGGCTCAATCACGCGCCTGCGCAAAAATAACAAAGCACCCTTTGGCCAGGAAGAGGGAGCGGCGACACCTCCGAGCCGTACGAGGGGAGGACAGTACCTCGCTGAAGTTGTCGATATTGATGTCTCCCCCGGACAGGTCCGCGATCCCGCGCAGGTTCTGTATGTAGAGCGCGTCCACCTCCTCGATGTCCTCCTCAGTCAACTCCATGCCTGCAACATCAGTTTTGCTCAGCTCACCGCTGCCAAGCTGTCACGCGCGTGCCGTTTGTATCAGGCAAAAAATCGGATTGCCGTCAACAAATTCTCCACCCGAGATTGCGGTCAACACCAGTTCAGAGAATGACGGGAAAGTTTCGTGTGATTAGTTCAGGGTTCTCGAAATCAGAGGCGTATCCAAGGGACCCGATCCCAGTGGCTCAGACCGACCGACCCCATCCAAAGAACATTGACAGGTGCTTCAGCCAGAGTTCACCTGACCAAATTTCTTTTTGCTCAGACGTTCCAACAACACACTGCAAAGCAGCTTCCCCACCCCACCCCAAGACACACCATGCAGAGGCACAGCCCCTGGTTGCGCTACCTGCGAGCTGCTTCCAGACCATGGGCGCGAGGTGGAGGTCGAGCGGCTTCTTGGTTCTGACGGCGACGCCGAGCAGGATCCCGAGGAAGCGGTACTGCAGCAGGTGCTCGTCGGACGTCAGCGACGGGTTCAGCAGGTACCTGCGCCCGTGATACGCGGAAGTCAGGGTTGGTTTGCGAGGGAGTGTTGCCTGCGGGTCACTTTCACGGGCGGTCAAGCCACACAGTCTCGTCGGTGGGTTTGTGCTCCCACCTCGTACTGGCGTTTTGCAATCAGAACAGCTCAGAACTCAAGGCTGGCCAGATCAATCCCTTGAATCTATCACTCATACTCAGTATGGCTGTGATGGTTCTTTTTGTTGCTCAGCTGTTTGGCTCGCAATACTGCCTGAGTCAGACTCTCCTCTGCACGCCTGTCTCGGCTGTTTTTGTTTCGAAAGTGTTGGGGATTTGCGTCTTTTTGGGCTGGAAGGAGAACAAACTTCAACGTCCAAGTTCAGCGACAACCTTTTCTACATCGACGCAGGCTGTGGAGAGAAAGTAGAGATTTTCTGTGGTCTGCACTCGCCTGTCTCTGTTGTATCCGGTCTCGTTGCGCGCGTTGGGCGTGGTGAGGATGAGGCTGACGACGCCCGTCTTGAGCTCCTGACACATCTCGGTGATGGTGTCGTCGAAGACGCCGCCCGCGTCGTCCGCGCCCTCCCCGATCAGCTTCACCTGAGACACGAGGCGTTCCAATTCGCTGCCCGACCACGATGCTTTCACGGTGTCCATTTTGAGGTTGGTCCGAATCACATTTTAACAACATTTCTTTTGTTCTGGTGAATCTGAAGTTTTGTTGGATGACTGATCCAGGGTTGGACCCAGTCTTGCCTGTGGTGGATGGAATGTTGGCACAATTTCAGAAGTGCAAAATCTACACGTTTCAGCACTTTACATGAACCTTTGCGAGTTTAGATGTCCACTTTCGTGTGCTCAGTTGCAGTCATCTTTCACCTTCTCTTCAGGAAAGCTACCTCGTGTACTGAAACTTCACAAAGTGCGGTAATGGAGCGACTCATGCGCTGCACAACGGAGTGTGTTGGACGACACTCTACCTTCCAGGCCCGTGCGGGGAGGCGCAGATCGTGCGGCTTCAGCTTCACAACCTGCCGCGCGATCTGCACGAAGATCGGTTTGCACTTCTTCCCCCTGTAAACAAACAGCTGAGTGAGTCCAATGCCACCATGCTGAAAGCAGAATTCAACACATCCAACAGAACAGTTCTTGTCTTTACTTGAACCAGAACTCGTGCACTTTTTGGTTGCAAAAAATTCAGAAACCAGAAAAAGTGAAACAGAAAAGGGATGAGATTGTTCTCATCAAAGTCCAAACAATAACTTCTCTACCTCCATTCAAACAAACTCTCGGTGCTGTCTCTGAAAGATAGTTTGATTTGGGAATTTTTGACAATCAACATCACACAGGTACACATATGAATGCACGCACATCTATGTGCACAAAAATAAATACCCACACACACCCATGTATACGTGTCCTCACACACACGCACACACAAATTCACCTGGTAGCGAGGCGCTTCACAGTGATTTGCGGACCGTAGTTCTTGCCCTGAACCATGGTTTTCCCGATGGAGCGCACCATGGGCAGGGTGTAGACCCTGGGCGCGAGCAGGTTGCGGAGCACGCCCTGCACCAACCCGCTGCTGCCGCTGTTGAACTTCCCACACGGCTCCTCACTCTGAAGCAAGAACATGTTCCGCAGTGTCAATAACACTGTCCAACAAATTTCACCGCGCTTAATTAACAACGAAAATTCTTTTCTGGGCTCTGACCATGGCGTCCCCTGTGTATCACTCACCTGTTGCGGGGTGAGCCTGAGAAGCCTCCACACGGAGTAGATGAGATCGGAGAAGTGGTGGAGGAGGCGAAGGCGCGCGCGTAGCGCCGGGATCGGCACGTCGCGCAGCGCGGCGTACTGCGGCGGCACGGCGGCCGGCACGCCCAGCTGGATCGGCGACGGGGACCCCGGGGCGCGCTGAGGCGGCGGCGCACTCGTCCACGCCGCAGAGTGCGTCCGACCCGCCGAGATCTGCAGACAGATGGTCACGTGTGTCAATGTCGAGAAGACGCAACCACCAACCGCACTCAATCTCCCAAATGTTTGAAATGCAATTCAAATGTTTCTGCAAATACATCTGCGAGTTCCATTTTCACAACGCTGATGTGTGTTTGTGTTTGTGCGCGGATTCTGCGCCCAACTGTTCAGAGCCAACTTCCTCGCACCTGTTTCACGTTCTTGCCAGTCAGCGCGTTGACGCACTGCGGCTCGAGCACAGCCGTCGTGTGTCCGAGGCCGAGCTGACCCTCGCCGTTGCTGCCCCACGCCCACACGCAGCCGTCGCTCGTCAGCACGAGCGTGTGCTCCGACCCGACGGCGATGTCGTCAGCGAAGCGCCCCTCGAGCGCGAGCACCTGCTGCGGCCGCGCGTGGCTGCGCATGCGCGCCTCCGTCTGTCCGATCAGCCGGTCTGAGGAACACGTGCAACACGAGAGATGCTCACTCTGCGAGCGTGTCACAACCATGATGTACTTTTGAGCTCCAGCTTCCAAGGGCCGCTTGCCTCAGCTGTTGTCCCTTCCCGCGAAACCAAATCTAACACCTGTGCCAGAATAGATGACGGCCCAAAGAGTTCGTGACTGTCCTCAGAATTGCATTTCGCTGCCCATATGACCCACGACAAAGTTGTTTTTGTCCTCTTTTTACTTCGGCACCACTGATGTGAAAACGATGACATGCAAAATAGATCTGTTTCAAAGTTGAAAATGTCCCTTCCTTTGGAGCTCGACCTCACCCGCCCCTCAAACAGGTCTTGGACCCGCCCCTCTCACTCACCTTGTCCCCAGGTGAAGACCCGCCCGTCCTTGGTGAGCGCCACCGTAAACTGTGTTCCACACTCCACCTTCTTGAGCCCGACGCCGCACATGGCCTCCACTTTGGTCGGCGCCTGTTTGGCGTGGAAGCTGCCCAGCCCCAGTTTTCCGAAGTCGCCGTCACCAAACGCCCACAGCGTGTTGCCGTCCGCAGAGATGCACATGGTGTGGTTCAGCCCGCATGACACCTGAGACGTACAAACAGCGAACGTTGTCTTCGTGACCACTTTTCCAGTTCATAACAAGCCTCACTCAGATCCACTTTTCACAAAAGTCCCACGCTTGTCGGATTTCACCGAAGGACTCACACTGAGCTCAGTTGCTGGTTGGCGGTAAATTGATTTCGCCATTCACAAAACGGCACTTCTGAAGGGTTCGTGCCACCACTCACGTAGCAGATTTGGTGTCCGTCGAGAGCGGTGACCCTCTCGGGCAGCTTCTTGTTGGAGGTGCTGCCGAGCCCGAGGCGCCCGTAGTCCCCGTTCCCGAACGTGTACAGCTTCCCGTCGCCCGTTACGACGGCGCTGTGCTTGAAGCCGCACGCCATCTAGCGACACAATACACGCACGTGGTAATCTATGACTGCAACAACCCCAAGACAGCTCGTGTTTCCACCGTGTTTTCGTGACCCTCTCCCAAATAATGAAAAGCAATGTCAGCTCCCAATCCAAACCTAACCTGCGATCTCGAAAGTTGTTTATGATTTTTGTGCAGTTTGAGAACTCTACGTCATCTCTGTTGACAAAGCAGCCAAGAGCTGATAAAGCAATGATTGATCTCTCCCCCCTCCCCCCCCCCAACCACATTCGGCTCGGTTCGGCTCGGCTCGGCTCAGCTCGGCTCGGCCGGCTCGGCTCGGCCGGCTCGGCTCGGCTCGTCTCGGCTCACCATGATGACCTCCTCGCCCTGCAGCGCCTCGATCTGCCGCGGGCGGCGCTGCCGGTCGCTGTTGCCGTGGCCGAGCTTCCCGTAGTCGCCGTCGCCCCAGCTGAACACCTCGCCGCTCTCCGTCAGCGCGATGCTGTGTCCGTCCGACCCGACCGACGTCGCCATCTGCGTCACCACGAAGCCTGGAACGCAACAAGAACACCGAGCAGTGCAGACACGCGCCGAGCCAGCAACATGAACTCGTGAACTGAGCGAGCAAAAGATGAAAACCTCGCTGGTATCATTTGCAGCAATTGAGAGCCAATGTTGTTTCAACCCTTTTTTTGGGGGCAAATTACCGGTGTTATTTTGAAAAATATTGAAAATTTTGATTTGTCAAAAGGGCCTCTTGCCAACTTTCTTGGTGGAGAGGGATCACTGGAATCAAGCTTCGCAGCTTCGCCGGCGGCTACTTTTCTGTTTTCTGCATTCCGTTTGTTTGACCGTACAGTGACTTCGTCAGCAAACACAGAAACCTGACCATTTCTTTGCGAGTGAATACAAGTGCCAAAACCCAGTCCTGCAGCTTATTGTACTTTTCCAGAGACATATGGCACCGTTGCGTTGAATCGAACGCCTCACCCTGCAACGTGGAGATGACGACGAGGGTGTGCAGGTCGTCCGAGTTGCCCTGCCCGAGGCGCCCGTAGCTGCCCTCCCCGCACGCTGACACCGTTCCGCTGGGCTCAACCACGAACGTGCAGTTCTGTCCACAGATGATCTGAAACAAACACGTGCTGCTCGTGTGAAGTCTTGTTCGGGAGGAGGGGGAGGGAGAGAGATCTGCAACAAGCATCAGAACAAGCATTTTGTACCTGTCGCTGGACTTGATATGTCTCTTGAGGAGGCAAGAAATGATCGGAACTTGGAAGTCAAGTCATTTGTTGAACTTGTTTGGGAACGTGTTCACAAAGGGAAGTGCGCGCCTCTGTGTGTGTGTGTGTGTGTGTGTGTGTGTGTGTGTGTGTGTGTGCGTGCGTGCGTGTACCCGTGCCCGCATGCGCTGACGGCGGGTTACCTGCTGCGCGGACTTGAATGACGGCGTGAGGAGCGGCGTGAGGCTGGCGCGCCCCGCCTCGCACAGCTGGCCGTGCCGCCCGTTGCCCCAGAGGTACGCGTCGCACTTGCCGCCCAGCTGCCAGTCCTCCGGCCTCCCGATCGCCCACGCCATGATCTGCTCGTCCTGCTTCAGCGTCCACGCTACGTTGTCCTGCAATATTGCGGCACACTTCAAGAGTCACCTCACCTCCTGTGGATTCAGTGTTCAGAACTCGTTTGGCACACACGATACAAACACACGCGCCTTGGAAGATAAACCCTCCCACCAAAGCCAGACCCTGGCAATACCCTCGACGTTGATACTCCACACTTCCACAGAACAAGCTTGCAGTTTGCAGGAAGGAATAGCATCCCTGAATCTAAAACTACGCGACGAGGTCTTGAATGTTCTCGATGTTGCACAGGTGTGATGCGAACCCGAGGTTGGAGGGGTCCTTCCACAGTGAAGTCTCGGTCGGGCAAACTAAAGTCGGACGGGCACGGAGTCCGGTAGGCGAGCGCCTCCGAAGTCTTGATGGCCGTGCAGAACGTGTGCAGCCAACTCCAGTCGGGCACGATCGCCTTCTTGTCATCTGAAATTCCCACACAGATGACGTTTGACATCAAGATCCCAGATGTTTCAACACGAAAATCAGAAAGCTGAAGCCATCACTGACCTGTTCTGTTGTGTGGAGGCGCGGTGTAGTGACAAAGCACTTTGTCGATACCGAGTCCAATGGCGAGAAGCGAGAGGTGCTGCAGGGACAGACTGTACACGAGGTGGTCTCCACTCACAACATGCGGCTGAAAGGTGCACGAGACACAGCACGTGACGCTCAACATCGGTTCTGTGGATCAGATTAATTCATTCACGCGCACACATACACTCACGCACACACGCACACATACACACAAACACACCGATTTTTTCCGAAACAAATTCAGTGTTCTTCTTGTGCCATTATGTACACACTTTGGAAAATATGAGTCCGCAATAAACCCAGCAAAGCAGTGTCACTGACAAGCATTCCACACAACAAACACTGGCCTACAGTACCTTTTCGTACATGAACTGCTCCTGCAGCATGAGCGGCAGTTTGTGGAGCAGGGCGCGGAGGCAGGGCGCCTGGTGCAGCCCCGCGATGCCGAGCTGACGCAGCGTCCTGCGCCCGCACGCCAACACCTTGCCGCGTCCGAACTGGTCCGCCGTGTAGTGCACCAGCTGCACGTCCTGTGTACGTGCAAGTGAGGAAGGTTGACAAACATGCAGCATTTGATAAACGTGCGTCCATCAGACGTGCGACACACACATTTTCTGAAGCAACTGTTGAGTATGCAATGAGTTATTTTCTTGTGTTTCAACACGAGTACGGAAATGTCATGCGAGTAGTTGAGCCCTGTGTGAAGTTCGACATGGAGTTGCGTGGAATGCTCAACCTGAAATTGGTGTGACTTACGCACGTGTTTGTCGGTGTTCTGAAAGCTGCGTGATGATGAAGTGTGCTGAGAGGACGTACCTTGGACCTGCTGAAGCAGACGGCGAGCGAGTGTTCGACGAACCACGACAGACCCTGGACGGATCCGCTCCCTGTCACCGTCTGCAGCACCGATCCGTCCTGAACACGAATTTGAATCTTGCACCACAAACCAAAGATCACAGATAAAAGATCCACCAAATGTAGACATTTTCCAGCTCTAAGTCGAGTTATTTTCAAACACCCAAAGTTCTGACAGCTTTGTGTTTGAGGAACGCGCACTGACCTGCAAGGACCAGACGTTGAGCCAGCCCTTGGAGCAGCCGGACGCGAGGAAGAGGCCCGCCGGGTGGAAGGAGAGCGCGCCCACGCTCGTCACGTGACCCTTCAGCGTGTGAACCAACTCGCACTCGGCTCTCTCATCATCCTGTCGGTGAAACAGAACGTACAAAACGCTGCTCAAATGTAAGTAGACAGAACGCCCCCCCACACACACACACACAGAAGCACGCACACACACGCAAGCACACATACACACACACATAAACGCCAACGATCAACGATCGCGGTCAATGATACTCGGCACACACGCGCCATGCGCATACACACGCACACACACACACGCACACGCACACACACACACACACACACACACACACACACACACATGACGAAGACCGGGGTCCTCGCTGGATGATCTGCACCAGTCACGGCTGCAACACATTCCCCAGAGCGCTGCAACGCACCTGATCCGAGGCCGTCCTCGGGAACGCTGCGCGGATCTGCGACGATCCCGGCTGAGGCACGAGCCACACGTTCACCGTCCCGTCCACACACCCGCTGAAGAAAACCACAGTTCAGAGTGTTCATTCAGAAACGTGATTGGCAACAGTCGCGCTTGTTTCTCGTAAAACCAGCTTTGCCGTTTTGCAGAGAAGGTCGGACAGCTGACCACAGCATGGATGCAAAACATTGACGAACAACAGAGAAAAGCATTTCTCGGAAAAAATTGATCTGGAAATCATCTGAGTCTCCTCATTGACTTGAAAATGACAATGCACAACTGCCAAATTTCCTCACTGCACGCAGTGTAATCTCGGCGGTACCTTTGACAACTACAATTTTTGGTGCAGCTTGGCTTACGTGGCGCAGAGCAGCTGCGGCGGGTGCGTCTTGCCCGGCGTCGGGCACCACTCGGCCAGCACGGCGGGCTCGCGGTGCTCCATGCTGAGCGCGCACGTCCAGCCGCCCGCGTCCCCGTCGCCCCCGCCGCGCCACACCTTGACGCAGCGATCTCCCGCCGCCGACAAGAGCTGCTCCCCGGTCGGGTCCCAGCGCAGGCTGCCCACCTGACCCTGAAATGTGCAGTCGCCAGTGTCACAGCCAAAGACTGTTCAAAACTATGCCTTGCACTCAACGTGGCGCCACTGGTATGAAAGGTCCCTGCCCAGCTGAAATGTGCAGTCACCGGCGTCATTACTTGAGGTTCGTGTTTGTGTTTAGATTTGCTTGTGGATCTTGTCTCATTGTCTGTGCGCACAGAAAATCAACTGCAGTTTTCCTGCTTTTCGTTTGGAATTTAAATTTCGCTTCAAAAAGGCTTGATGTCTTGCGAAATGGTGCATGCTGAGGACAAACTAGAGTGCGCCTTGGACAATCAAAACAGAGCATGCAGCCCAACAGATGACCCTGAACAAGATCCTACTCGTGGTACACTTCAGTCTGACAACTGAGACAAGGACTGTTTTCATTTCACATATCACTGAGGGTGGAAGTTGCAAAGAAATCAAACTGGTCATATAAACAATACAACCGCATTCCAAACGTCACCATCACCACCAACGAGAAACTGCAGCACGTGTCACACGAACAGCTCAGTGCGTCGCAACGTCACTGCGAGGTGGAGCGAGTCTTACACCGGCGGCGGCGGCGGCGGAGGCCGAGAGGGAGGGATTTACTTGGTGCGCCTCGAGCCGCGTCGGCTGCTGGAACTCGTCGCGCGTCGCGAGGTAGATGAGCCCGTCGCTGAAGCCGACGGCGAACCGCTTCTCATCGTCGTACCAAGCCAGCTGCGTCACGCACACTGAAACACACGAGTATGAGCAGAGCTGAGGGTCGCACCGCATCAGCTGTGACACACAGTGATGAAACACTTGTGGTGTGAATGGGGCTGAGGGCGAGGCTGGCTCAGACTAAAGGACCAAATTGCTCTGTTGTGCCCTTGTGCAAGTCATTGCACACCTGATACATCTGGCAACGCAGCACTCGTTAAAAACAAAACATGCATTTTCTACGAGATGTTGCAGACGCAAGGCACTTGGTGGTGCCTTGTCTGCGGCACAGCTTTTTGAATGAATCTGCTCACAAACACGCAACAACAAGAAGCAGGTGGTTCCGTACCCAAGAAACCACGAAAAACTGAACAAATCACTTGGGGAGACTCACCGTCCTTCCTGCTGCAGTGCTGCAACTCGCTCCTCCTGAACGAAGACGTGTCGACGATTTCGATCACGGCGACGGATCCGTCGAGCCGCCCGACGAGCAGGGTGTCGGTGCTGACGCCCATGCAGCCGTCCATCAGCCCCTTGTTGAGCGGGAAGCAGAGCGCAGTCACCCAGTGCGGCTGCACGTCCAGGTGCCCGCGACCCCCTGCAAGTGCACACACCACAGGAAATGCAAAGCCTTTCAAGAACTTTTGAAATCAGACCAACACATAGGAGCTGCGTTGGCGCTTTGCATTTGCCTGGAGACCCACAAAGAATACATTTCAGCAGATACTGCGAACATTCATCCTGTCAGAGTAATTTTCTTCACCAGGAGTCTGGCGTTGATTCCTTCAAGTCACCGTGTACAAGTTCGCCCACCTAAAAGGGCACCCATAGCAGTGTAAATATATTTACACAAGCGCGTTGACTGCCAGAACCTCACCTGCCGTGGCCCAGATGTTGACCATGTTGTCGACGGCTCCGGCGAGCAGCTTCCCGGTCGAGTTCCACACGACGATGTTGAGTCGTTCTCCGTCCAGGTCCGCGCGGTCCTCGTTGTCTTCTCCCCTGCAAATCACACGGAATGAAGATGGGCGATCCCAGCAACTGGTCATGTGATTTGGTTGGTAATGACAAGCCAACATTATTTAGACACAGACCGCTGATAGAAATGACGATTCTGCAAAAACCTGACAATGGAGTGAGATGTCAGGGCGGCTTCAAACAAATTCACGCGAATGCAAGCCTGGCCGTTTCCCAGTGGCAATGGAAAACCGTTGAAGCACAATTGAAACCAAATTTGCCAGAACACGAATAGGAACGGTGAGCTCGTGAAATGAAACAGAATGGCTTTCAGAAGGCCTGGGATTGTCATCAGACACAGTCAAAACCAACAGCTGCACACACCTGTTGAAGACGCACGTCTGCTGGAGGAACTGGTGCGTGCGGTTCGGCACGCTCCAGACGCGCACCGTGCTGTCCTGCGCGCCGGTCGCCAGCAGACTCTTCTTCGGGTTGAAGGTGCAGCACGTGACGCGAGACTGATGCGCCTCCAGCTTCGACACGGGCACCTGAGGCAGGTCGCCCGCCAGGTCAGCCACGTTCTCTGAATCTGCAGACAAGACGATACGGTGTCTGGCACACAGTGCACCACGCAAGTCAAGACACGTTTGCTGCAACACAGCTGCAAGGCACGGCATTGGACCAACGTAAGGCTTTGCAAATTTTGGTATCGTGTACACGAACGACGGCCGGGTTGCCCGTGTTGCTGTTGTGAAGAAACACGGCCCAGGAAAAATACTGACTGAACTGCTGAGCCGACAGCTTGGAATCAATGGACCCCAGATTGCTGGTCTCAGATCCACAAGCGTGGCCCCAAGAACTTGGGTGAAGGGTGGGTGATTTCTTTGCACTGTACCTGTGGCGCTGTCCCTGGCCATGGCGGAGAGGTTGCGAACGAGCTGTTCTATGGCCCACTGTCTGTGCGTGTGGGTGAGCCGGGAGGACAACACACAGGCCGCCAGCGCGTTGGCCAAGTGCAGCGGACTGAGCCGATTGCTCTCCACACCTTCTGGTGCTGAGAAATCTGAAAACAAAAACCCAGAAATCAGAGATTGAAAGCGCGTGATTCCACGTCACTCTGCCCATCCCCCTTCTCAGCTGGAGAACGGGGAACCAGAAAATTTTGTGCAAAGTCAGAAAGTGTTGAGAAATAACGCAGAACATTCCAGCGACACTTTAGAAGATTGTTGACGCCCCCATCCTCGTAAACCAGGAAAATCTTTTCTTCTGCACACACACAAACAACACTATACTTGGCGCGCGATTGATACTTATGGTGTCCGCAATGACAGCAGAGACCACCAGCCCCAAACTCACCTTTCTCGGGACTGAGCGGCGATGTGGCGGCCTCGAGTCCGATGGCGCCGCTGCGGGCGAGCAGCGCGACGAGCGCCTGCGTCACGGCGAAGCTGCGCGCGGAGCAGCCGTGGCCGCCGCGCGGGTCAGGCGCCACGTGCCGCAGCGGCAGGATCTTCCGCTTCGCGCGCGGGTCCTCGATCGTCGCCAGGTTCAGCCCCATCGCAGCGCTGATCAGCTCCTGTGGGTAGAAGACAAGTGATGGTGTTTGGGATGAGTCATATCACAATAAAGGGCAGCTCACTCATTCCGATTGATGCCCCAGAGTGGGGTCTTTTGAAAGCGTGTCAATGTTGTTTGGTCACACAAAATGTAGATCTATTGGTGGGCAAGTGTTCCAGTTTTGGTGAAGCCTCTGTGGCACGCACGTGCCTGCCCGCCTCCCATCTCGTGTCTGTGTGTGTGCGTTTGTGTGTGTGTGTGTGTGTGTGTGTGTGTGCGCGCATGTGTGAAGAACATGGACACACACCTGTGTGCACAGCATGACGAGCATGCGTGACGCCGTCGGGTTGTCCTTGGCGAGAGCTCCGATCGCTGTGCTCAGGTACGACAGCGACGCGCTGCCGCCGCTGGAGCCCGACGCTGACGGCGCAGTGACGTCACTCAGTCCCGCGGTGTCCTGCGCCGCCGATGGCGTCTCTATACTCCCACTCGCGCACAGACTCATCAGCTGCACAACCTGCCGGATGTCTGCCAGTCCTACAAGTCACACTCTTCCTTGTAAAGCTGAGTTCACACAGGATGCGTCTCGTATTGAGCTCCATGTTTTTGGTCTTGTCCTGCCTCTATTCGGTCCAATGCAAGAGATCCTTTCCAAGTGCGCTCACTCACCAATCGATTCGAGGCCGGAAGAGAGTTTGCAGGCGGCGCCACTGACGCAGAGCAGGGAGAGCGCGCGCATGACGACGCTGCGCGCCACCGCCACCTGCGCCGCGTCCACGACGCGACACAGCGCCACGTGGCGGTCGCGGCTGCAGTGCAGCAGCATCGCCTGCTCCCCCAGGCTGCGCGTCTTGCTCCGGTCGTTCGGCTTCGGCTTCGTGCCTGCGGTAACTATTGTTGTAAAACACTCGAGGCAAAGAATCGATCTGCATCAAGATCTACTCGCATTCGCATCTGTTCATTGGTCGAACGAGATCTTGGTGAAAGCAAATCGCCGATATTCTTCTTGTATCAACAGTTCAAAGTGAGGATGTGAAATACTCCGCTGACTGCACGCACGAGGTTGCGTTGACAAATTTGGACTTCTCTTGTTTGGGCGACATTGACAAAACGTTCCTCACTCAAGTCAACACTTACAGCATTGCACACAGACACAGACACAGACACAGACACACACACACACACACATCGTCGTGAAAAGCCATTTATGCGACGCACCGAAAGCGGACGCGACGTCGTTCTGCGACGCTTGTTGTTGCGGCGGCTGCGCCTGCGCGACGAGCGACGCTCCGAGCGGGTCCGGCTCCGGGAAGCTGATGGGGTCGGGCACCGGCTTCCGCTCGGACAGCCCCAGCGACAGCATCAGCGACTCGAACTTCTCGAGGCCCTGTAGACGCGGGTCCGCCTCCTCGAGCAGCAGGTCCGCGTTGTCTGCAGAAATGAAGCACAAGATCAGCCAACGCGACAGACGGAGCTTGTGGGTTGACACACAAGAAGGCTGCGCCAAAAAAGTGCGAGGTTCCATGAAATTGGGGTTGTGCACACTTGGCGATGAACTGCGCGCTTAAAAATGCGAGTAACAATGCATCTGGGTCTGAACTGGACGGAAGGTCGTACCTTGCTCCGCGGAGTCCACCGACCCGAGCAGGTCGGGCGCCATGAGCAGCAGCTTGGCGTAGGGCAGGTTGCGCTCGGCGGCGTCGGCGCTGTCCGCCTGCGCGCGGTGCTCCGTCAGGTAGCGGTCGCGACACGAGCTGCACAGCAGGTAGTACGGGTTCCCCGTGCCGCACACGCCGTGCCAACCCTCCACGTAGCTCCCGTTGCTCCGGTAACCCTGCTGCCCGCAGCTGCCTGGAATTGTATTGTTGCGTTGACCATGAAATTCTGGCATAACAGTTTCTGATGAAACTGAATGGATGGAACACATGTGTGCACTCAAACTACCAGCAGATGTCTGTCACTGAGGTGCAAGAAACTTTCTGACGTTGCTCTACGTGAGTGAAGCAAGCGACACTCACCTCCACAGCCTGGGTGATGCGACCGCATGTGGCGGTTGAAGTTGGGCGCCTTGCAGTTGCACAGTTCACACGTCACAATCACTTCGCTGTCATCCAACTCGACGCCAGGACTCTGAGCAAAGAAATTAAATCCAATCAGAGAACTCACCACAGGAAAAGTGCTGGTCGCTGCATCATTCCAAAACAAACTTTTCGCGCGGAGGGCAAAAATATTGATGATGCGCCAATCCCATGGAGGGTTTCTTCCCGTGTTCAGTGAAGTCGCCCCCCACCCACCTGGGATCATTCTGCGATCATTCGGCAAAGAGTGAAGCAACGCCGCGGTATTGGAATAAAATTTTGAGGATGCCACTGACAAGCGCATCGAAGGCGGCGCTCATGTTGTCGCCCAGGTCGACGGAGAACATGTCGTCCATGGCCTCGTCGTCGAGCAGATCTTCGTCCATTTCGAGCTCGTCGTACTGCTGTCCGTCGAGCAGGCAGCACGCCGACGACACGCCCACCTCCGACGCCTCCCCGTCTGAAACAGACACTTTGGCTTCAGGTTCTGCGCAAATGAGAACACATCATAAGAGAGTCAATCAATGCTTCTGAAGAGGCAAAACACTTCCATTGGACGCTGTTTGCAGTGGCAAAGTGGGCGCACTTGCAACAAACAGTGGTGCACTTTGCTTTGGTTCGTTCAATAGACGATTTGCAAGAAACTTCACGAAAAATTATTTTGGGCTTTGTTTTGATTGGACTGATAAACACAAGAAGAACGAGCGCACTCAAGACGAGTGGCGTGTAAGTGAAACGCGCTTCCCGTTCACCTTCCACTCAGGCGCAAACAGCTCTCAGGTTGAGCCCCCTGAAATTTACGTAGTCACACTCACGATGCCTGATGGTGAGGAAGCTGCGGATGTCGGACGCCGGGTGTCGCCTCGTGCCGTAGCGCAGCACGGGGCGCACCGCGGGGAACCCGACCGGACGGACGGCGGCGGGGACGCCGCCGTCGGAGCCGCGCGCTCCCGCCGCCGCCACCTCGGCGCCGCTGCCGCTGCCGCCGCCCACGGACTCGGTGATCAGGTCGTCGAGCAGGTCCCGCGTCTGCGCCGCCCCGCTTCCCGGCTCGTCACTCCTGCAACGAGAAGCAGTGCTCAAGGCAACTGCAGTGCGAAGTCCCTTGCAGCGTTGCAGTGGCGTTAATGTCATCAATTCTTCCTTGTTTATCAATTCTTCCTGGTCCTCC
>JAAUXT010091786.1_pt1 | contig 28701 bp, 21 predicted proteins | sample 7278171 | NCBI WGS metagenome assembly JAAUXT01 (sample SAMN14350112, study PRJNA611818) | marine sediment metagenome | isolation source: surface marine sediment (1.8m) | place: French Polynesia: Moorea | collected 2018-08
CACTTTACAATGCCCTACCAAATTCTTTTTTCATGCAATAAAGCTTTTGAACTGCGATACATCAACTGCTCTGTGGTTGTGTTTGGGTCGCACCCCAGAACGAAAATGTCGTTTTTCTGCCCCCCCCCCCCCCCCGATCCCCCCCCCATCCCGCCTCAACACCCCCCTTGCCCCTTTTCAACATTTTCCGTTGTTGCGCAGAGGACGCGCAACAGTTGATTCCGCAGCAAAGATTATACAGAGGGTAAAGGGTAAATCCAACTGTTTTTCTGTAAAAAAAAAAATTAACTGTTTACCATCGTATGATCACTGTCGACCGCTGTTTTAATGTGTGTGAAATGAGCACGCATTCATTCATTCATCAAACTTTGTCAAATGTCATTCTCAGTGAACAGACACACAGCAAGTGATTTTCATTGGATGGTTGGTGTGTGGCGTTTGTCCCTACGCAACAAACCGTTGTGCATTTTGTACTTTGATGGAAATCCAAGAATTCGCTGCGAACGTCTTCGTGGTTTTGCTTCGTACCAACGAAACGTTTTACTGCACGTCAACCGTGTCTCGGCACACAGAGGCTTACGTTTCATTTGTGAAGAAGCCCTGGGCTTCGAAGCACCTTGTTCTGCATTTCCTTCCCTTTGCAGGCTCTGTCTGTACCTGCTGCGTGACAAGAGACTCAACTTGTGTCAAACGTCTCCGCGAACTGTGAAGCGCACGATCAAATGTACCGCCACAAACGGCGCTGTTCCTTTTTGAGTACAGGAAGACGCACATAGCGAGGCCAAAACAGTGTCCAACCTCGTACATTTCCCCACAAAGTGGTTTTATTTCATGGATAGAAACATTTTTCTGTCGCCAAGACAGAAACTCACGTTTTGCTCTCAGCAGAAAATGCCAAATACTCTTGCCACACTTTGAGAAGCTCATCTGGTTTGGTTTGCTGCTTCTTGCTTTTTCCATCTCACCCCTTTTGGCCACAAGAAAAAGTCGCAAACACAAAAGTTTGAAATGAAGGTTTGATTTGTTCACTCAATGTGGGGACATCAGCGTGTTCTCGTTCCTCTACTCCTACTCACTCAACACGCGAAAACTGCACAACCTTTTTTGTAGCTCGTCAATAGCTTAGTAAACTAAAGCTGTACATAATCAGAACATTGTGACTTTGTATCCGAGTAGACCTTTGAATGTGGTCTCGTCAAAAAAAAAATCAAATAAACTATGTTTCATCCAGAACATTCAATAAAATCATCTCGAATGTCACTTGCTCGTTTTGTTTCTCAAACTCTGTAACGACCCAAAATGGGCTCAAAATGCATTGTCACGTTCATGGCTTTTTGAAGCAGCATTCTCCGAAAAACACAAACAGAGCTGCACATTGCACGATCAACGTACGCATCAATCTGCAACTGAACCTGCACAACCAGCCCGACCGTCCACAAATCTCACACCCAAACGAGCCCCCCCCCCCCTTTCTCTCTCAACTGCCAGCAGATGCGCTGCAGTGTAGAGAGCTGCAAGGTGTTCCAGGGGCCATAAAAATTAAAGCCTCATCAGGACCCGGGTGTGCATCTGCAGGGGACGGCTTCTCAACGACGTGCACCCAGCTGTACACCCTCCCTCCCTCCCGGCTCTCAATCTGCACGGCGGATCCAGGGGTGGCTCTCACTGAACAACATCCGCGTTTTGTACGGTCACCTTCGAAGGGGCGCACACAATTTCGTTCTGTGGTTGGAGATGCCACCAAGGCTGAATCCACTCTTGCACGCCCCTGAACGCGAGTCGTGAATGATGACACAACCAGGTGCAGGGGACATAGATCTGAACGAATCCAGGTCAGCGCGCATTCCTGAATCCAGGTCAAGATCAGACCTCGCTCATTTGTCCTCCAAGAACCAATTTCCCTGTCCTTTAAAACCTTGCAAACAACAATCAACCCTGTCGTTTGGAACAACAACGACTGATTTTGCCCTCATTCTTGTGGACCAATTTTTGACACCTCAGATTGGATGAATCATTCATATCCTCACAAAATTAAATTGACCCAAAATTCGTGAAACTTCCAAGTTCGTTTCCAACAAAATGAAAACTCCCTTCTCATTTGATGTTGAAGCATGACGTTCATTCTTTTGTGGAAGACTAACCAGAAAAGCCAGGTTTCTTGCCAAAACAAAGAATCGACAAAATGTGCGAAGCCCGAAAGTGCAAATCAAATTCCCACCTGAAAGTTTTCAACCAGTCACGAACCTGGAAATATTTTCCTTTGTTGCAACAACTTGTTGTCATTTTTTTCGTTGAAAAATGACCCGTTTGTTTTGGCACAAAAAAAGAAAATTCTTACCTGTGTCCTCGTGCACTGCATTTTCCCTCTTGAATTTCTCGTATTGGTCGAAGAAACGCGTTCTTCTGGTCCAATGGCTTCTGGCCTAATGACCATCCGGCCGTCGCCGCGCCTGCCCGGTTCCGACTGAAAACACAAAAACGTGCAATTGTAGCTTTCCCCACAAAAATATGGGGTCCCATTTAGGGGTCACAGATTTAATTCATCATTGGTTGGACGGAGATAGAACGAGGCTTCGTGCACCACAGATCCGTTCGCTGATTCTCTGGGTCAGGGTTGATCTATGGCTGGTCACTGAGTACACTGCGTGTTGTTACCTTCCACCGATGTGTGTTTTGTGTTGGCACCCGTCAACCATCTGGGACCAATGCTATTCCATCAGCAGATTGCAAGCTTTGTTCGTGCAATTTGAACTTTTTTTTTCCAACACGCACACAATGGGTGACAATTGCCAAATCTCAAAACCGCGTTTGGTCAAAGCTTTTCTTTCGACTTCCTCTGTGCGTTATTTCGTCGAGCTTGTCAACCATTGGTTCAGAATTCTTGTCGCATGTTATTGTGAAATTCAACTTTCGTTTTCTCAATTGGATAGGAACCCAATTCTTGCAAAAAAGGAACGTCGCAGTTACTTGAAGAAAGAAGATTGATTTTTTTTTTCAGATTTTTTTTTCAAGAAAAATTAAACACAAAGAGAAATGACAGTATTGCGCACCAGATTTATCAACAATATTTTAGAGAACAAAAGAAACCTGACTGACGTCCCACCATTTCCAAAATTCCTGCAATTCGCACGATTTTTTTTTACGAGAGAGAAAGAAAGGGATGTTTGGCCGCCACTCAGGTTGTTGTGTCGAAGTGACCAAGCCTAAAATGTCTCTTTTGACCAATTTTGAAGGCAATTCATCTTGGGCTGCCAGACTTGACACTTGGAAGGAGACGCTATCACTCCAGTGGACAGCTTGCCCCGACAGCCACCTCGTTAGTAGACAGACAGATGGCTTCTTCGTGCTATCAATTTTTCAAAAGTCTGAAATTGACGGAGAAAGGGGGGCGAACATGGAACAAAACAGGAGGAATCTCATTTTTTTGGGGATGAGTGCTTGTGGGTTTTGATGGATGGGAGTGTAATCGGTACCTGGGTGTGACTGGACAATGGGGAGGAAAACTCTGCGGTTTCAGCTCATGCGAAAAGTTAAGAGGGTGAGAAGGGGATGGAACGGATCCAGGAGAGCGTCCACAGGGCCACAATGGGATGTACGGAGCTCCCACGTCAACAAGGATAATGTCAGCAATTGACAGCGCAAAGTTTGGGACTGTCTTTTGGGGAGGGGGATCGGGGGGGGGGGTCTGGAGCCCCCCCCCCCGGGACTTGAGGTGCAGGCTCTCATTTCCGTCATTTTTAATTCTTCCATTTCATTCCAGTCTCCCAGAAGATATCAGTGAATTATGGACGAACGGACCGATTCCTCCCGTCTCTCTTTTTGTGCTGGATTTAACTTCAGTGCGCAAACATTCGTGACACGGCACATACAGCTTGTTATCACCGAGCATCATTGGTCGCCTGACACAATGCAGGCTGATTGGCATAGATCCGTTGCTTGAGATGGCAGATTAATTCGCTAAGTCGAGTGATGGATTCAATGGGGCCGATGCCGCTGGACTTCGATTAGTTTGGCGAGTCCAGTGTAAAATGTAGGACTCGAGTGAAATGGATGAAGAGACGCAGCCGAGTTAAGCCCAGAATCTGTAAATCATTGCGCCGTGTGAGTTGCACACATGAGTGAGTATGGAGATGAGTTAGCCCTCACTTAACCCCCACCACCTCCGCTACTGCAATATCAATGAAGGTCAGGCTCAGTATTTGCACTTTCTTTGTTTGACAGCAATGTTTCAAACAGCAGCGGATCCCTAAAGGAGAGCACGACCCTTAACTCTGAATTTTTTCCCCAAGGAAAACAAACGAATTTTCCTGCTGCTGCAAAGAAACGAATAATATGTGTGCAGGGGAGGGGATTCACGGAGCGCCGTGCAGTGAAGTCTAGACTGGACTTCCAGGCCTGCATTTTGTGTTGGTTGGTGCACAAACAGTTGTTTACAATCTGAGTGGGGTCAGGGGATCCATGGAGCATCCCCAATAACGGTAGGACTCCAGACTGAAAAGGACCGCACGAACCTGCTTTTACGCAGAAACGCACACAATGCAAGTTTTCCAACCAGCGACGTGCAAATCTGATTACAATCTGCTTTTCAAATGACAGAACAAACAAACGTCCACTTGGCTTTGGAATCTCGTTTGACAGAACAATGTCCAGCGTCCAGACCTCACATTGAGTGGTTGGGCTGATCCGTATCTGATCAACACACACGAAACGCCCCTGGAAATACTGTATCTGTTTCACGTTTGACGCCATTCGACACCCGGTGTACGTGGACACGGTGACATCACCCTGCGTGATCTCACCGGTGTCACGGGAAATGGGTCACGTCCCCGGGGGGGGGCGTCCACTCCCAGGGGGGCGTCCATCCACGACCAATTTTTCTCTGGTCCCATTCATCGAATTTTTATCAACGAAAGCCATCAAATTTCATTATTAAAAATCAACATTGCAAACTTATTCAACCAAAGCCATCATTCCAGCGATAAGCATCTTGTTACAATCATGAAAATGTAATTGTTAAATATTCAACTCGACGTCTCCAGTCAGTTTGCAATCTCCCCAATAAATCATTTTGAAACATTGCGCTTGATGCGATGTTGACACTTCACTGATACAACTCGACACAAGTTGTCGTACTGAAAGTGAGAAGGCCACTTCACATCCAGCAGTATATTTCTACACATTCTGAATTCGATACTTTGACAACACGTCTCAATCGGTGGGACAAGGAAGATCGAAAAACCATATTTCATTTTTTACAGTCCACATCTTCCACACAAAAGCACACTTCATGTCTTTGTTCGATACGTGCACACAAAAAAAAATCTACCCATCACAACCCACTGACAAAGGGGCAAAAAATCGAATTTTTAATGTTCCCCAGCGCTGTCAATTCACCGAAAGCCGAGATCGGACGAAGTGCAAAGTTCAAGGGAAAACGCCGTAAATCTTCGGCTCCGTCAAAGCGCTGACAGATCTGGCCGATCGCCGTCTATTTGCACGGAGCAGCTACTCCAACACAGCTCCAGATTCAATTGAACCGAGCCAGGAAGGCAATCAGGAACTGAGCATTTCCAGCACATCGTTTTCCGAAACGAAAATTCTGATGCAATTGCACAAAATAAACCCACCTCGTGTGTGTGTGTGTGTGTGTGTGTGTGTGTGTGCGTGTGTGTGTGTATGTGTGTGTGTTTTGCACCACAAGCCTCTCACACACACACGCACCAGTTGGATGTTTTTTGTCTTTGATGAAAGGACCCATTCCTTTCAGGAAGATTTTCGTTCAAATAGCATCCTTCAAGGCAATTTTACTCAGCCAAACTGTGAGCAACTTCATGGTAATTGAGTACATTCCACTGGGTTTAGGCCTGTCATTCCACTGCCTACCAATTGCAAACGTTCTTATCTTGAGCGACATGGGCACCGGAGCCGTGTATTTTTGATGCAGAGAAAATTGAACTGGGATCCCCAGATGTTACTCGCGCGTCAAGGAAAGGCCGAGAGGTCCCCGGAAAAGAGAGCCATGCTGGGGAAAGATCAACGTCCTTGTTGACAGGAAAAGTGTGCGGACCAGAAGCGTGAGTTCGCTTCTTTATCACGAGTGAATTTTATCGAGCGAAGAAGGAGAGTCGCGCCAACAAGGGACCCAGGAAAATGTTTGTGCGGGAGGAACAGCGACTCTTTCCCGGACGAAAGTCCCAGAGGCGCGTGTCGTTTCCTAGAACTGATAAGCGGCACTTGGAGACGGATTTTTTTTTCGTTTGTTGCTATTTCCAGCGAGTTACTCAGCACCTCCTTTTGCGCTGCATTTTTACCTTCCTTCCTCCCAGAGGAAACGGCGAATTCCTTATTCTCCGCACAAGCGACGGAAATACGAGAAAATACTCCATCTTAGCCGCTTGACAGATCGAAATATTGAGCGATGCGATTCGTGACGCGTACGGAAGTCAAGTGATATATTTGTAACGTCCCTCGGGATTGGGTAATAAACTTGTGCGAATCTAAATGGATCTTCTCTATGACATCTGACCAATTACAGTCGCAGAGTCAAAGGAAGAAAATAAGGGAGCAACCTCATTATTTTCTTCATTTCCTAGGTGATAAATTATTCCTGTGTAATTATGCCTTCTTTTGTTCCTTCTGGTTTGTCTCTTCAGAGAAGGTTAATTGGTCTAGTGAAGGCAAAGCAACAAGACCGCAGTTTTTTTGCAGGAACCCCTGCCACGATGAAGTACAAAATTATTTTGTGCCTAGAATACCATGTTTTGTGCTCTGCAAGTAAAACACAAATAAAGCAAACCAAATCTTTGAAATTCTAAATTTGGATTTTTGTGCAAACATCAGGCGCTGAAATTCTGAACGTTTGCCAATGGAAAAAACGCACTCGTCAAGGGCGGAAATAAAGAAAAGCAAAGCGATCGACAGAAGCAATTTACTTGCGACGCAAGCCAAGGACAATCACCCTGGATTAGGTGGCGAAATTGCATGTCCAATACCAAGTGTATACCCAGATTAGTGGGGATTAAGCAATCTTTACTCCTTATTCATGCCTCCAGCCTCGAGTACTTTGAAGGGAGAGAAGTGAATTTGATGGCGTGGAGCCGAGTCTTTGTGGCGATGGCCTCGGTGGTGAGTGGCGGGCTAAGTCCCCTTCTTTCCCGCCTAGATCCCCGAGCCTTCGGCGGGGCCCTAGGGAGCCGGGCTACATCGAATTTCCATTTGAAGACAACCTCGATCCAGCCGTATTTTTATTCACAGCCCGGGTCTACTGGGGCACGGTGCGGATTAAGTATTCAACACTCTGCCTAATCGATCTTAAAGTCTAAAAGCGAGAACTTAGCGGTTGCATTCGAATTGCTTGATCCAAGGGGATTGGAGGGGAATTTTCTCAACTTTTCCTGCGCTGTGTTGTGCTGGGGCGGGGAGGGGAGGGGAAGCCGCTCTGGAGCCCAACACATTCGCTCAAGAAATCCCTCCTGAGATTCGCACACAATATTGCTGAATATTCCCAGAGTTGAAATATTTATGCTCCTCCAGCGAAAGGTATTTGCTCATTTTTACATAGAGATAGCCTTCTGTCAACTTACAAAGAGTGATGGATGGGATCTTCTGCAGAGATAAATGCGCTCCTCCGGTTCAATAAATATTTTACAAGAAGCAGTTCCCTGCCGGTCTTGACCTAAAATTGCAAGGCTGAGTTGCAGGAATTTCACTGTAAATTCACTGCAAATTTTTCTGAGATTTTTGTTTGCAGTTTGCTGAAATTTTTTGAAAACTGACATCTTTCGCAAATTGTTCTGAAAGATCGACGCCACCCTTTTGAGATTTCATTCAGGTTTCCTTCTTTTCTCATGGGGGAAAAAATTGTGCAAATTTACATTGACCATACAAAGTGAAATCTGAGCAAAAATTTGTCAAGACTAACTCGGTGTTTTCCTTTGAGAACATTCAATTTTCAGAAAAAAAACATTTCGCTGGTGAATGCAGAAGATGTCACGAGTTTGACAACAGGGAGGAGAGGGCGACGGGCCGGCCGGCCTGCGCCGCGGCGGTCACGAGGCCTCCGGCCGGGGGGACCTCTCCGCCCTTCCCCCTCCTCCCTCCCTCCCTGCCCGGTGAGGCCAGCGCTCGGGCCCGACAACCACCAGCCTGCCTCTTTGCAAGTCACTGATAAGACTTGTTCAATCCATGTCAAGTTTACACCACAAGAAATTTTAGCAATCAGTGAAAAAAAAATCGTGCGCAAAAAAAATCCTCTTGGAAACTGAAAACTGAGAACTGGAACTCAAACGCAGCTCGTTCTTGAATCCTGCACAACTCTGCATTTTGTTTCCAAATGAAACAGGCACACGGCTGAATGTACGTAATTTCCTTACCCTGACAGAAGCGGCAGCAGGAAAATAAATTGCATTTGTATTGCCGGATTGCTCCACACTATTTACTACAACTCAGCGACGTTATCGATCCCTGAGCCGACGCTCTCTGCCTCTTCTCCCCCTTTTCCTGTCTTGACCCAGATTTTTTTGCACTGATACTTCCCGTGACCTATTTCACCCGGACCTCGTGTGAAGGAAGGAAGCGCTGAGATAAAACTCACCACCATCCCACACACGTGTGCGTCGTTCCCTTTGAGAAAAACCACCTCAAGAACTGGGCCAAGAGGAAAAGAAACCCAGAAACCAAACGTCAATCTCCGTTTGAATTTGGCCTGTTGCACTTCTTGTCCAACATCAAAACTCGGCACGCGTGCGGGTCATTTTTGTACTGATGCCGTTTGAGTTATTCCGCAAGAAAATTTGCTACGTTTTTCACGTGGAAGACAAACGTTCTCTGCGAGTATTGGGAATCAGTCTTTTTTCTGCTTGTGAAATTTTTGGCAGCCTTATTTCGAGGCAAAGTGAGGGAGGCTTGAGTTCAAAATTTCCCTGAATATCCTGACAGGATTGCGGGGACCTTCTGCTTGACAGGACGAAGAGGAGACCCAAATGCACAGAGCTAATTCAGTAATTTCGTGGTGTTGTCCCCTCTGGACAAGTTTCAAAGAGCAGCAGGCAATCTCTCCTGAAAGCTCCCACTCCCAGTGCAAAACCTTTCTTCAGTCACTTGACCTGTTGTCACTTTCATATCCGTGGGATTTTGCCAACGAACGTGCAGACTCTGCAATATATATTCCAACCACGGCCGTCTGACAGAAAAGTCCGTTGATTCCAATACTGAATGAGCATCTCTTTTCACGGTCGCTTTTTCTGCAAAAGAATCTGAAATTTTCCTGCACAGAAACAGCACAGCACGCGAGGATCCCATTTCAAACGCTGTTTGAATCATTAGCCTGTTACAGTGAGTCTTGATCGTCAGAGATCTGTGATGTTGGTGAAACAATGCTGCTGCCCAGTGCAGTTTATTCAGCAGCCTGTCTCCTTGCGATTGCCGCTGCATTTTTTTTCTGCTCAACCAAATAATGTTCTTCACAAAATCAAATTCCTTGTCAGTTTGAGGTGCCCCATTGCAACGGTGAGCATTGCTGTCTTGGAAATGTCTTCTTGCCACAAGACATTTTCAAATGCAGTTGTTCCAAACATCCAGAGTCCTGAAAGCTTCAACAGGAATTGTTGCCTGATTTTGTTCAATTGCTGCCAGCAAAAAAAATTAAATTTTTTTTCAGACCCCAAACCGTTCTCACATCTGGATCCATCCCCATCTGTACGCATAACTTTCTTCTCGGTCCGGTTTGACGTTTCTACAGCAGAGTCGCTGGTTGCCACGCTACGTGAGACGTCGCTATGGAGATACGTCTTCATTAGAGACGAGCACGTATCGCCGCGGATCCGTCTCTGTTCGTTTCAATTCGTAATGAGACGACGTGGCAGGAAGTGTCTCTCCACCAGAATCCAAACACACACCCAGGGCGCTCACTGACTCATTTTAAATTTTCTTGCAAAAAAAGTGCAAAAATGTTGAGTGAAGATGAGGGTTCACCAAGGTTTCCGGCGCAACAACAACCAGCTCAGTTTGCTTGCAAGGTTTGGCTTTCACAGAAATTCCACATTTTAGTTGGAAGTGGGGGGGGGGGCAAATTCACGAAGATTCGTCCCTCTCCACAACCGTCGTGACAAAAATTTTTCAACAAAGTGCAAATAATATTTTTTTTCCGCAGAGATTGGCAATTCAGCAGAATGGCTTCTTGTCGTGTCTGCTGCTGCAGTTGAGTCAATATGTTGACTGACCAACGTGGGTCTTTGGATGGAACTCTGCTGTCAACATGTGTATCAACACAAGAACCAAGCTGTTCCCAGCGGGTGCAAAGAGCTGCAAACCGACCTGTTTACAGCAAAAATCTTCCTTTTGGGAGTGCGGGTATTTCCACCGAGTACTGATGTTGAATTGTGGAAGAAATTTTAGAATTGTTATGGTTTGCCAGACAACGTGTTTTCATTTTTTTTTACGCATTATTTTTTGACAAATTTTTTGGGGGGTTTCAGATTGCAGTCTCCCTCTGTCAACATTTTCACTTGTGAACCCAAGTAGAAGTCAGGCCAATCCGAAGGCCAGGGCAGACCTACGAGTTTTCTCACTCAAATTTGATTTTCCCGCCTCCGCAAAACACCGTGTTTACTTTTTTCTGCGAAAGATCCAGTGATCAACATAATTTCCGCAAATGAATGCAGTGAGTCTGCGCACTCGCCATTGTTTTGATCTTGCGTGTTGAAAATAACCAGACCACGTGGATCGGTCCCGGATTGACAACAATAGGTCCCCGGGGAGGGGGAGACGAACGACCCAGCTTCATGGGGTCACAACACACAGCTAACCCCGCCTGATCACCGAGGGCAGCGCTTTCTGCCGTCCGCACGCCATGCAACCAGCCGCAAGCTTTCATAACAGCATTTCATGGCTTCCAAGAACACGTTGACTGCATGAGGCAGGTGGAGTAGGGAGGCAACGGCCGGCTTGAATCATTTGCCTCGGACTTTATGTGCTCGTACACTACCCTAAATATCTCTCTGAATTGCCAACATGGCTTCCCCTCCTGCAGCCAAAATATCCGCTTCTGTCCGACATGTTGAAAATTTTCGAAATGCAAAAATATTCCCCACACACGCATGCAAAGGCACGACTTACCTGTCTGAAGTTTTACTGCCGACTCACCTGATGTATTTACAGGGGCCATATAAGATAAAAAGAGACGCTGCGCCGCACACAAAGAGGCAACAGTCTCTAAGCGACGGTTGTAAACTCATCTAACTTTGGCGCTGTTTGACCGACTTCTTGGACAGAACATGTCCGCCACATCTTGGACCAGAGAGATCAAAAGTTCACGCGGAACTTTACAGCCCCAATTCACCTCTTTCCTCGAACAAAACCCATTTTTATCTGCCACTGAAACAGGCAGTGTAAATAAATACAAGTACTCAAGTTCTCAAAGGATTCAATTGTTATGCTAAGAGCACGGAAATTGAAAAGTTTACTCACCTCTTCAACTTCAAAAAGTTGTCAGTCTTCATGTTGGCATCTTCATGAACACGCGTGTATCAAGAGCAGACTCTCGTCGACGGTTAGGCGATTTTTGAAGCACCAAAAAGTACATTTTCAGTATCTTTGGTCAATTTGGAGCCACGGGGCTGAACCTGGGTTCAGTTTGCCCGATGGCCTGCCGAAAATTAGCTGGAAAACAGAAAAAAATATCGGAACATTATTTCACATTGATTGAGTTTTATGGTTTTGAATGGCGCGCGCTCATTGGCTGAGTGGGGTCACGTGACGCAAAAAGTGCAAAAAATTACGACTTGTGTTGGACATTATGGGTCTGTAAATCATAAAATAATTGCTCTGGGTGAACAGTAAAAGGATAAGGCTTGCTGAGAGGCTGCGGAACGCGTAGACAACGGACCTCATTACGAAATGTTTCGCCAAAGAGCAACATTGCATCCGCCATTGTGGATTTACATTTGATTTTCGCATCTAGGAACCAAGGGGGAGTTTGGGACGCTTTTGCACCGGAACAACAACAAAGAAGCCACGTGGGTTGATGGAGTACAAACTGAATGGATCACATTACATCGTTGCCATGGTATTTGATGGATTGGCGTCCATTCTGGAAGCGTTTGAAATGCGCGTTACCATGGAAAAGATGACCAGTGTGATGAATTCAAATTCGGCTCCAAACAAATGCAGTGGAATTGAATATTTAACGCTGATGACCAAAGCTACTCGAGCGCCTTTGTGAGTGAGGAACCACCAGATTTGAACAAGCCTCATTGCTGATTTCAAAAACTCTTTTGGGGGACAAAAGACGGTGACCGGAAATGGCCTTGGATGGCCACGCTGCAACAGCAGGTAAGCCCTTCACTTCTCCAGCATAACTCGACGATTGGGGGGGGGGGTGATTGTAGCAACAAAAGTTGCTTAGTTACGTCTCGCCGGACAATAGCAACGAACGTGTGGACAAATTGCGAGGTTTGAATCGTGGCAGCGGGGGCATCTCAGGTCATGTCCTCAGGGCAGTGAATCTATTGCGTCATTTTGTGAGGAAAGGCGTTTTCATAGAGACCAGCACATCATGGCACCGCGTGTCGATCGGATCAGGTCTCCCGCCTTTTGTTGTACTACTTGAAACACGTTGTATACCCACGTTGCAAGTCAAGCGATTGCCGCCCAAATTCACTTGTAAAAGCACCTGACGTTTCGAAAGTGCTTGTCAGACTGACCATGTGTGTGTGTGTGTGTGTGTGTGTGTGTGTGTGTGTGTGTGTGTGTATGTGTGTGTCATATCTGTGTATGCCTCATCATGTTGAACGTTGATTTTCGGAAATTTAGCAGCGATTGCATTGAAGAGTTCAAATCGCGTGCACCTATTTCCTGCAGGTGCGAACACAAGCTGCATGGCTTTCAGCTGGTGCAGAACAATGCAGTCTTTGTGTGAGCGTCTCGCTGCACGAGGTTTACCTGTGTGCGCAGATCAGCAGGACGCCTCCCTCGGCCGCGCCGCGTGCGTTTTACGACACCCGAACATGCCATCCCGACACACAAGCACCTTCGCCTTTACGACTTTCATCATGTTCACCGAGCCCTGCGCTATCAGACTCGATACTCTTGGTTGTGTTTGACATGTTTGGGGAGTGTTTATGACAATGCCTGTTGACCTACTTGAGGTCCCTGATAAGATAAGAGCAGACGTACTCGAGGACCCACTCGTAACTGTTACATAAAAGGCCAGGCACTTGTTTGTCATGGTAGCAATGCAATGTTATGAGCACAGGATACCATGATAACTGGATCAGACAGAGAGAAGCCTTGCTCAAGACCTGCCTGTCGTTCTTCCCTGGCACGACTTCAGACAAACAGGCAAAACTTGCTGAGAGTCGTTATATGAGAGGGATAGAAAAGGGATCTGAGGCACAAATTCCGAGTCAGAGGGGCACAAGTGAACAGTAATCCACACTAAAGTTTCGACCTTTTCCGGCAAAATAAGAATTGTCAGGGATTGCAGAGGTCGGCGCCCCCCCCCCCCCCCCGCCGCCCCTCCCCTGGATCCGCACGCGCAGGGTTCCGTTGCTCGAGCACGACAACAGCTCGGAGAACGACGCACGCAGACCTCGGGGGCGGATCGGGCAGAGGTCGCTGCCCCCCCCCCCCCAGGGTTTCCACGTTGGTCGTACGAGCAGGAGAATTCTTCACAACATTCTTCCCATGTCTGAGAGTGAAATTTCACGACAGAACCACTGTGCGTCCACAACTTACCTCTGGTGTTCTTGTGGCCAGGTGGAATTGGATAACGCACTGGGAGGAATGAAGGTGATTGGTAAGTTGCGATCAGGGTCATGAAGCTGAGGTCATGAAGTGCACCGCTTCCTCTCCTGTCGGATTACGTAGAACGGTGTGCTGTGTCCTTTTAGTCCCACTGTCGCAGTTGACCACGGACGACAGCACGTGAAAGCAACAAAACCTTCACGCAGGTTTTGATCGGACCTTGTTGTCACGAGCCCCCGATCCCACCAGACCAAGGAGGTCGTGGTCCTGAAGTTCGGCGATGGGAACCACGTGAGGGGCGTTGCCGGCTTGATCTGCATTGACACATGGTATTTACTCTGGAACCATTTCCGTCTGTGAAACGAACTTGGAGGCGAATAGACCAATGTTGAGTGCCAGGGGGATGGGGTTTTCTGACGCTGCCACAATACTGGAAAAGAGTTTGCTCCCCCTTTTAGGCCGCACGCACAAACGTTTTTGCTGTCACAAAAAAGTGGGAAAATTGTAGCTTGCTCTGCTCCCCAAAGTTGGATCCCCTGACCTCTGCACTCCAGCCACAATCAAGTCACAAACGTTGATTATCAAGCTACCATCAAATGTGAAGCTGGGAAGTCAGAAGAAGTCACAAACACAGGTCCCAACACAGGTTTGCAGGTAGCCTGTGATGCTGCTCCACCCAATGTGACTCTCAGCTTGCGATGCGGTTTTGAAGTTTTGGGAAGAGCACAGACAGGTGATACCAGTGAACGTGGGAACGGATCTGTCCCACGTGGGCCTGAGTGAGTGCGAGGGAGCAATCTGGCTGCATGACAGGAGCGGTGGATCTAGGGGGTCTGGGCAGGTTCTCCAAGAGGGAGAGCAGACGAAGACCTCAGGTTGTTGTGGTCACTCCTCTGTTCAGGACCAAAGGATCTCAAAGCTGAATCCGCCAAAGTCCAGGGAGCTGCATGCAGACAGGCAGACAGAGAGGTGTCAGTACTGGATGTTCAGAGACAGACAAGACACTCGCAGTCAGGGACTCAGTCACAGCCAGGGCTCTCAGTGGCAGCAGCTCAAGCTATGATGATAACGAAGGCCGTGTTCCAAAGAGCTGTGAGTCGTGTTCCCTGCCAACTCTACCAGGAGGAGGAGCCAGAGAAAAAGAACACTGCGCCTTTGTTACTCACGGTTTGAAGCCGCAACGGTCGTTTATGTTCCTTCCTGCAAAGACAGAAAAAAAAGAGAGAACTGCAATAACTTTTGTCAAGTTGTGTGGAGCGCAACAGCCTCGGACCGAGAGCGTGAGTCGCAGAGAATCCTGGATCTGGTGGAGCAGTCTCTGAGGTGTGCAAACTGCAGTTCATGAGCCAAGAATACTTGCAACAGGGCAGTTTGTTCTTTGGGTGTCAGCAGACCATGTCACTGAAATAAGAGCCTTCTATTTGTCTCCAGTTTGAGTTGCTTTGACTTGAGCAATCAGTTCAGCAGACTGCCACTCTGAGCATAGTTGGTGAATTCTGTTTGGCTTGGCACTTTTTGTCCTGGGTTATCTTGGTCTCACTTAGAAACCAAATTGATACAAACCAAGCAAAAGCAGAGTTTTCTCCACTCCCTTGCCTGAAAAAGAAGCACCATTTGAACCAAAAACATTCAAATGGCCAAATCAAATGTGCTGGGAACATTCTTTAACCCTTTCATGGGCTGAAAGATTGAAAGGGCCTTCATCATTTCTCTGGTTGTTTTGTCATAGAAACACAAGCACAACTCCTGTTCTTGACACTTCCAATTCCTGTAGAGCAGGAAGATTCCCTTTTGTTCTTTCTTGACCTTTTGGGAAAACCATTGTAGTTTGGCTGGAGAGAAATTGCAACCCCCAGTCACAAGGGGACAAAGATGAGAGATTGAACTCAACACGATGTCCAGGACTGGAGCTGGTGTGAGCAGCAACACACAATTATCACAAGGTGTGAAACCTTGTGTTCACACACTGAGAGCTGGAGCCAAATGCGTATCATTTTGTTCCCTCAAAGTCTCCTGATGGTGAGGGGCTTAATGGGGAAAATTCGAGCCTTGGAGAAAGAGGGTATTTTTTAGCAGTTGTGGCTTCAACTCCCTGCAGCGTTCTCTGAACATGTGCGGGTGACTGCTCAGAAAGAGACATGTTGACTGCTTCAACCAAACCTTTCACTGCACCACCCACCGCCCTGAATTCAACTCCCAATAGAACTCCACAGAGACGGATGCATTTTTGTCGGGAGCCTGTTGCTGAATTTCCGACTATTTGGCTGTCTCTAAAAACAAATTGGTCAATAAAGGATCTGACAGAGACGGATGTTGGGCCGGGGCTGTGTGCGTGGAAGTGGCTTGTGTGATGGAACAATCTGTCAGGGCTCCGGTGGCTTCCTTATCACCTACGCTCAACCGGAGCCCACAGGACATCCGTCTCGCTGAGACTGAGACTGGACTCTCCCGAGCTGCACAACTCAATTAAAATTTGAGATTGAGATCAATTTGTCAATGTTGTGCGCTGACTGGGTGGTGGAGGCACCAGTGCTGGACGAAGAGTTCTGGTGTTGGTGTGTGTGTGTGTGTGTGTGTGTGTGTGTGTTAGTACGGGTGTGTGCGCTCGTGTGTGTGTGTGCGTGTGTGTGCCCGTGTGTGTGTTGGTGTGGTGGTGAAACTTGTAAACCTTCTAGTCAATGTGAATTTCTCTTTAGGAGCTGTCACAACATGTACGAAGTGCCCTTTCAATAATCCAACGTTGCAAGACACAATAGTTCTGCTTTGCACTGTTTCAAAGGAAAAAAAGATCCACGATCGCTCCTATGGCGTCCAATGAATTGCTGTGTGACTGTGATCTCAGTCTCAGTCTCAGAGAATCTTCACACGCGACGCAACTGAAACTGCTTGACCTGTATGAGGGATGAACGAGCCTAATGTGGATAAAAACGGGTTAAAATCGCATGATAAACGATGATGGAAACTGAACCTGTGGAGATTTGGTTTCGCCCTCAGTTTGACCATTGTTCCTCACACGTGCGTTGTGTTTCTGCTGTGTTTGGAGCCTTTCACAAAATGCACAGTGGGAGCTTTTTTAAAATGTTCACAATGGTTGTCAGCAATCGACTGGAGCTTTCCCAGATCCAGATTGAAGGCAGCTCAAGTCTTCTTGGGTGCGAACATACAAAGAACTGTCTTGTTCACACCTTGGTCTTCCATATTGTCCAACTGCATCTGAGCACAGGGGTCACCAAGATTGTGTCCAGGACCAGTGGCCTGGGTGTTCGTTCCCTTCCTCCCAGGCACCACATGCAAGGTCCCTGGGTTGCCTGTCCGGCCTGGGTCCCACTGAACCCCGAACGTTGCTTTCGCTGCAGGTTGAGATCCCCTGACCAGATCGTGGATCTGCCGCTACGCCCCACCAACAAAGATCTTCAAGGAAATATGTGCTGACCTGTGAATCCCTCTCAAAAATCAAGGCCCGGTGGCAGCAGGGTCAAGTCTGTTGTGGTCAAGATCACCGTCCAGCAATGTTGAGACAAGCCTGTGAGGCTGGAGCCCACCAGCTGCTGGAGTCAGGGATCTCTGGACGGACGCTGCAGACGGCGGTCGGTTGTCCTGGGGCATCTCCTGGAGCGGACGCATCTGCTCCTCCAGGCGTGCTGCATACTTCATCACTCAGCCGAGCTAAAGTTCCCCCGAACTTTGCAGGGAAGCCACTTTTTTACCCGGTGCTGCTCATCCATCTCGAAGTTGAGGTTGAGTTTTGCATTATGAATGAGATCCGGCTTTGTTTCCTCCGTGGATTCATCACATACTGAGCGGAAACTGTTCGTCATGAAAACGAACAGCCCCGAGGCCAGGGAAGGGAGTGAGGGGGGAGGAGGGGAGAACTCAGAGACTGCAGGCACGTCTGTGTTGTGTGTGTGTGTGTGTGTGTGTGTGTTTGTGTGTTTGTGTGTTTGTGGGTGAGTATGTGTTTGTGGGTGAGTGTTCGTGTGAGAGGAAGTGTGAGCGAGAGAGTGTGTTCAAATGTGTGTGAGTGCGTGTGTGTGTGTGCGACAGAGTTGTGTGTGAGAGAGATGCAGAGAGAAACACACAGAGCGTGTGCGTACGTGTTTCCTTCGAAAATTTCATTTGCTCAGTCCCACCTTGGTTGTTGTGAATGCTCGTGTGTGTGTGTGTGTGTGTGTGTGTGTGTGTGTGTGTGTCCGTCTATATGGGGACTGCGAGCGACAATACTAAATTTTTTGCGGCAATATGAATTCAATATGATTGACAACAGTTGGGGGAGAAAAATAATGTGCATTCAGCGCAGAGTTTTGCTCATCAAGCTGAGCAGATATTAGACGCATCTCCATAATTGAGCCATTCCTATTCCATATTCGTGTCAAATCTTATCGTGTCATGCTGGACGACAAGGCAAAGCTGAATTCTCATTTGCCTATTTTCGTTGAACAGGGTTGTCCCTCATGGAGACAGACCTTGGGGGGTTGTTTGTCAAAAGGTATTGTGAATGTTCCGCGATTTGGCCACAGTTTCAATGCTGAAGTTATTTTGGAACCAAAAACGTGAGGAGAGAGAGCACCGATCCAAAACCATTGGAAGCCCTACAGTCTGTTGTGATGCTTCAGGGGGCCCCAACCACCACGATAAACAGCAGAGGGTGCCTGGGGTGTGAAAAATATTGGCTGCACTTTGACAAGCAAGATTACGTAATACTTGCTGGATTTACAACTTGGTGTCGCCTTTGAGTTTAGCTGTTGTTGTTTTGCTGTTGGGGAAACGTAGATATTGGGAGCGCAGTGCGCCTCACTCGGGGGGCCTGAGCCGCAGCAGCAGCAGCCGGGGAGGGAGCGGGCGGTGGCGGGTGGGGAGCCCCCGGAGCCCAGCGAGCCGAGGCCGCGGGCAGCCGCCGCCGCCGCAGCCGTCGTCGCTCAATAATTCACCACGGGGGCTAAAGGGATACACAGACCCGTTTTTACTGCACTTCCCAGCCCGGTTATCTATTGATACTTGTCGGCTGGGGAGAGGCCAACGAGCACATAACCATACATATTGCCTCAACCCAGGCCAGTTTAGTGAGAAATATGACAAAAATCATGGCATCCCAGACTCATACATTCTGCTAAATGGGGGACGCCCCACGCATTAAAAACCAACACTGCCCAATTTTTCTCTGTCCAAATCGCTACTTTTTTTGCTACCAGGCCTCTACGTGGCTTTATTTCTAGTATACTTTGGACAGGCTTCGGCAGCTTGCTGCTGACGCCAGCGAAAGAATAGAAAACTTGAAAATCACTCGAATGATCAATAAATATTTGGGATTATTTCTACAAATTCAGGAATATTCTTGCGGTCCCGAGGAACTTGCAGGTATGGCGGGAAGTACGCGCGTGGATCGAGTGTTTTTGTGTTCACCAAAATTTTTCAGAGCAACATTTGGCGACATTTTGTTGTCAGTATTCGCTCAAAAAATTTGCGTGTGGCGAAACTGAAAACCAGAATGCTTGTTGCACGCAAAAATGTGCCGATCACAGACAAAAAAAAATTTGGTCGAATTTGAGGGGAACAGGCCTAACAAAAATCAAATTGTAGAATTTGGCAGCGGAATCGAGTGCGAACTGTGTCACTGGCGATCGCAGTGTCCAGTCATCAGGCGGCATCCACCAAATTGGGTCAGGGAGTAACTTGTCTGGGTGAGGACTGGAATTCAAGATGGCGGCCGCCAGTATTTTGGCACAGTCGTCCATTTTGGTTGCAATCTGTGCCAGACTGTGCAAACACTGCGTTGTAATTATTTTGTAATTTGCCCCAGAAATGCAAGCAGCAGATTTCCCACATTTTGGCAAGAAACACAACCCGAATAAGTTCGCAAAATCAATGTCCAATTTCTGGATCGTCCTTCCGTTGAAGTGAAGCACTCTGAATTTTTTTTTCCCCGTTCGTAAACTTTTGATTTATTCTTGACACTTCAGCAGCGGTCCGTGCGCCCAGCAAAATCCTTCTGACAAACTCAAGTTGATAAGGTTTGACGGATAGAAAACGAATAGGACATTTTCCCGGTTTCCCGGGCCTTTCTGCGCCTTGTTAAGACCCGGCTGTCTCCACGCAGACAGATCGCTGTCACAACGCTTCGCAGTGCGCGATTAAACAGTCGATATCGTTATGGAAACCCAGGGCAGGAATTTCAATGCCAATCTACTCTGCGAAGTCTCCAGAAATTCCTTCAACCCAGAGGAGTTTGGGGAAGTTTCTCAACAGGCGTGGAGGGATACCAGTTGTGAATCAGAGGCACCTCCAATTTTTGTTCGCTGATAATTTTGTGGCAGTGGTTCCGTTTCTTCTCACGGAAATTCGGTCGCACTTTTGGGTTCTTTCATCAACACACACACACACACACACACACACACACACACACACACACACACACACACACACACACACACACGAAACAGTAGGAGTTGAATTTTCGTCACTGCAAAGCATTGTTTATTTTTCCCCAACGTCCTTGAAACATCTCTCCACCTATGTACTCGTACACAGCTGGTGCTCAAAGCCTCCCACCCCCTGCAGAGTTTGACCCAGAAAAAAGTGGAATAATATCCCGGGCTAATGAAAGACATTCTCTCGTATTTTTGCTCACTCCTTGCAGTTAGTGAGGGTGTGGTTGGAATAATGTTCGTTCCAATGCGTGGAGAGCACGCCATCTTGACAAGGAGGCATCGGACTGAATTGTCAGGAGAAAAGATGGATGTGATTTGAGAATTTCTTGTGAAGTGAGATTCCGTTTGTTTTTGCGTCTGCCACACCCTTATGGATGGGGTTGGTGTTTTGGAAAATATGCTTTGCTCGCTCTTCTGTGTGTTAATTTCGTCGGAGTCAAAGGCCTCGGTTCGTTACTGCAGAAAAAAATAGGGAGATCGATGGTGGTGTGTGTACACGTGTGCTGAAACCTTGACCCAAACAACGGCTGTAGGCTGAGCAAAGAACAAAAATTTCAAAACCTTCAAATGATTTCAATTTTGAATTGAAAAAACGCTTGTTTTTCTCGACAAAGGACCGTTGGGTATGTAAATTTTGAACCTGAGTTCACATAAAAATTCAAGAGGCCTTTGCAATAATAATCGTATGCACTTACGGTGGTGAGAAAAGGCATCTGAGGAGCGGGAGCCTGGTCCACACCTGGCGCCGAGCGGCGTCGCGCCTCTGTGTGCGCGCCGCGCGCCGAATACATTAGACGCGCGGTCACGACCGACCCGTTGTCACGACACCGGACTTTCAGGCGCAAATGCATTACCATTTCGAGGCCGACGTTTTTGGCAGTTGGAGCAAAAATTTGCAATTGGTCACAAACGCGCGCCAAGTTGGTGATGGGTCAATTTCAGACGTGCTGCATTTTGACTCCTGTGTTTGTCCGTCGAATCACTCTTTCGTGTGTTCGGAGAAGTTGGCAATGCCTGTCCAAAATGCTCCACCACACATTTTAAGTGTTCCGACAACATCGTCAAATGTTTTCGCACAAGTTTGACTAAGACGCGTCGAGACGATTATCAAAAGTACGACGAAACTTCAGCTGTACAAGAATTTGCGTTGCAGCAACAACACCTTTGCACCTTGGATTTCAGCCCTCTCCCCGCCAAAAAAAAATCTTCGAATGAAGTCAAAAAATTTTGGGGCCAGAATAAAAATTGTTCAAATTTGCTGATGAACCAGAAATGCGTTTCAAAATTTCTTGGAAGCGCCGTGTGCTCGGTCGGGCCGGCCCGGTCCTCCCCGCCCCGCGCGGCGGCGGCTGCGGCTGCGGCGGCGGTTCTCGGACGCAGCGCACGTATTGGCGGAGCGTCCCCGCCGCGGCCTCGGCCTCATCGCGGCGCGCACGCCCCGAGGCCCGCCGTTCAGCCGTGCTGGGGAGAAAATCACGCGAGGAAAAAATTCGCGTCTTCAACAAAAAATTGAAACTGATGCTATGCAAAAATTGAGCTGCGCACAATTTTGAGTGTTATTCGTTCTAATCGTGTTGTCAAAGAAATGGCTGGGACGAAATTGGGCACAAAAAAAAAAAAAAATGAAAAAAAAAAATCGGCGCAAAGAAAAAATGAAACCCAAAGCGTTAAATTTTTCAGAACACGAACTGGACATATTTTCCCTCTCAGTGAGATTACTACCTGCCCACACTGCACATATGTTTTAAAATTCACCCAGGTTTTGAAGGTGCAACGGGTTCCCAGGAAGAAGCCATAATCATGGGCAATAAACCACGGGGCAGATCTGAGAGAACAACGTCCGCCTTTCTCTCCCTTCACCCCAGACAGATTTCAATCTGGTCCTGCTCAATTTCGTCTCCTTCAAATCTGTGGAATTTTATGGCGGTGTTGTAAAAAAAAATGTGAATGGTGTTTTGGCAGAGCTATTTGCAGCGGCAATAAAACGCAATGACGTGTTTTACGGGGGCTGGGGCCATGACCCACTTCTGTGCAAATGTTACAAGCTCTCATATAAATCACCAGTCCACGTTTTTATCATGTTCTTGGGCTGTTGTGTGCAGCAAAATAGTTGATTGTCAACATGTTGATGAGCTTCTTCTCTTGAGCACAGGAAATAGTTGAATGGCGACAATTTTTGACAATATCACGAGAAGAAATTTGTTTTTTCACCTTAGATGCGTTCAGAAAAAAATGGTCTTCCTTTTTTGATGTGAAAAAGATAGAAAACAACGCTTTGCAGTGGGGCAGATGCAGCACTGAAAAAAAGTGGAAAACGGAACGTTCTGCCTTGGAATTCTCGTTCTTCTTCCTGGCCCGTTCACGTGCAGATGACAGCAGCAGATTCTGCGTGTTCTCTCAATGAGTCAAACACAGAGCACAGATTTCAATGTAAAAACTCAGAGAGCTATCAGCATTTTAAACTGTGATACAGTGAGAAAGCACACCTGACCCAATTGGGTTATCTCGTTGAAAAAATGTGTTGTGATTTGATCACAGTCAGCCAAATGAACAAACTTTTGTCTTGCCCGTTTGTATTTCTGTGGAATACCACACGCAAGCCTTTTGTCATACTTTGTGCTTGCTTGTAACAAGGCAGGTGAAAACCCTGGCATCAGACGGCGATTAGTTTCTCTTTCTCCTGAACTTGAGGAAGAATTTTTGGTTTTGCTCACGACCATCAAGGAAAACACAACGGGGTGAGAATAAACGGCCACGAGGTTGGCATGGCGACGAGGGTCATTTTCTGTTCCAGAGTTTGTGTGTGTGTGTGTGGTGTGACCAAAAATATCTCAAACCTGCGTTTGTTGATTTGGGGCCAGGCAGCACACAGTGAACAGATTCGATGAAGCAAAAGCATTCGCCATAAATTGTTCTTGGCAGAAAAGGGGAGAAATCTAATGTTTTGTTGAAGTGTCGTACTTCAGACTGATGACCGACATCTAGAGCACATGTGTTTCAGAGCAAAGACCAAAGACTCTGAGGTGATGAGGACCATTCCTGTGAATCCTTCAGGTCTTTGTTTTGCTGTTCAAGACCAATGAAGGTCAAAAGAACATGCCACTTTCAGCTGCTAAAGGAAATCAGTGGCTGCTAGAAAGGATTGGTGAAGTTGGGTAGGTTCACACCAAAAAACAGTTTGTACATTGCAACAGACAGAACAACCATGGTTCTCCAACAGTTCTGAGCACTTGACAGTTTTGCTGGATCTCACAGATCATTCACCTTTTTGTGATGCAAAAAGGCTTGCAATGCAGTCTGCAATGCAGTCTCTGCACAAGTGACATTGCAGTTGGCTTTTGAAATGTGGCTGGTTTCTGTGACTCTGTCTGGGAAAATGTTGTGGTTGATGTGAAGTGAACTGAGGAATGTTTGGTTGGCCCATCACCTCAAATATCCTGATGGTCAGCACTGACACAGGGTCAGATCTTGGAGACAGGTACCCAACACCCTCCCCCTGTCAAGAGAGCATTGCTTCTGACTCCTGAAATTTGTAAAACAGAAGGATTTTTCACACATGTCAAATTTCGCCAGCGAACACACCGAATCTGCCCCTGGCCAAAAGCCCATTCCACGGCTGCTACAAGCTGGAAAGAAGAGGCAGCGGTGTCGTATGTCCATGTTGAGAACCTCAAACAAAGATTTCTGGGAATTGAAGGTTCAGGATATCATGTACCAAGATCCGGAACCAAACAGGAAAATCCTGCACCGAATCGATCTCGGGCTCCATGCAGCTGGGCGATCAAGAGGGCAAGAACTCCACCCCTGACTCCTGAAAAATTATATGACCCCCACTGATGTTTGTCACATGCTCTTTCTTGCAGGGTTAGGCACCACTGGGGCTGGGGGGACACCGGCCAGGTCCTGGATTCTGATTGGGTCCTGGGTGTTGGGTTGATTGGTTCTGCAGAGATTCTGGTGTTGTCGCTTTGCGACTGGACTTTATGTGTGTGTGTGTGTGCGTGTGTGTTTCGAGTGCTTTATTCCAGTCGTCAGGTTAATTGTTTCTGCTTCTTGAGACTATCTCTGGAAAAGGGATTTTGCGTCCGGTCGGAGTACTCTCTGCCTGGAATCCGGCACTCCGGATCTGGGGACGGGGATGGGAGCCTCCAACCTCACCCCCAAGTGTACGTGCCTTTAAATTTACGCTACGTTCTCATTGGTTGGTTCAAGGTTCCCCTAGGGGTCCTGCCTCGCCCAAATCTTGGAACCATTCCCCCTGACACGACGTCCGTCTGCTCGGTACGTACGGAACAAGTTCTCGTACAAGGCCGAACTCCAGGCCAAATCTGAACCGTTGTTTTGCGTTGTTCTTGGCCCTTTTTCAATGCAATGGAGAGAGATACTGCAGTAAAACTGATTGTGGGAAAAATGGTTTGGAGATCCTGGTTTGAATCCAGGGGTGGGTTCCGTTGTTCTGGAGTGTCACTGGTGTCAGATCCTTTGGGTCGCCAACAAGCGACTCTCTTCTTGTTCTGAACAACATTTTGTGGTTAACATTTCAACTGAGAGTGAAAGCCTCCACAATTGAAAGGGAAACATCTTGTGTGTGGACAGGAGGCCACCCCCTTGTCTTTCAAGAATGGAAATGTCACCTCACTCCGGCTTTAGGGGTGTCTGGTGGAAGTGAAATTTGTGCCTCTTCAGGTGGGGATGCAGGACAACCCAATCCTGTGTCATATCAATGGAGAACATCCTCAGGTGGAGCCTGTGCTGAACAAAACCCCTCAGAGCGAGGGTGAGTCTGACTGTGAGACATGCAGCGCCTGCAGTGCATAAACGGGGGACAGATGACTTTTTGGAGGAGTGGGTCCGCGCACCACTGTTGACAAGCCCCCTTGTTTGGGGTGTCAACACCATTGGCACTTACCATTCGTTGCTCCTTCGGGATCGACCATAGTATTCCATACACCACAAAACTGAAACCTGCTCTGATGCCATTTGAATTTGTTGGGGACCACACACGGTGGGAAATTTCACCTCAGATGATGGGGGAGAGAAAGGTGAAGCAGAATCCAAAAATTCTCAAGGACACGAAGGGAAGTGTTTGGTTGTGCTTGTCTTTGATCAGGCTCGTTTTGAGTCAAATTGTGAAAAGATGTTCAGAAACTCTATGCTGCGCTTGTGGTGAGATCAGTCGATACAAATTGAATTGATTTCAAGACATTCTCTCTCAACGCGGTGGGACTTGGTCTTTGATTTGCATCTTCCAGAAAAATTGTGCAGACGCCAGATCATCATCACCAAGCTAGGATGGGCAATTTCAAGTTTTGACCATCAGACATTGCACCACATCAGACCAGGTTTTCTTACATTCCACAGGGGTTCAGCTCCTGTGCGCGCGAGATCCAGGGCAGCCAGCGGGGATAATCCAAACCTCAATGGTCAAGCGTTAAAATTCACTGTTGTCTTTTTGTCAAATTGAATTGAATATCCAATGGGGTGACTGACTACTGTCACGGTAGGTATTGAGTGCGACTTGAGTTGTTTATGGGCTGTTTTTATACGAGTACTGGGGGTATCCGGGATATTTCCAGGGTGCATTCCCGGTGGCTAAAAGCGCGCAGGATGGGAATTTCCTTTTCTGGTCTGGCGTCTCTTTTTCCAAAAGGCTGGATTGATGCGTTGCGTTGCGTAAGCTGCAGGCTGGTGCTGCACAAAATAGGGAACAGGGGATTTTGAATTTGGACCCAATTAATAGGGAATGAGACCTTGAATGAGACGGCACGCGAAAGACTCGTCGACGCCGGTGTGTTGGTCTTGTGAGGCTGATCCAAATTCAGCTTCACGCTGTGCTTCAGTTGATCCAGGGTGAGCGTTGGGTACAGGTGCATCAGGCCATGGTCCAATCAGGACAGGGCGAAAGACAAACCTCCACAAAACTTGGATCTGTTGATCCAGGCCGGGCAGGGTCCAACCGGGCCAGGGCGGAGGACAAACTTCCCCCAAACCTGGATCTACCAACGCGTTCATTGCAGGTCTCATCAAACCTCTATCCGTGATCACAGTACATGCATTGCCAACCGTGCGAAGCAATTAGTGCAGGAGCGGACTGACCTTGGGAACCTGTGACCTTGGGCCGCCCCCGACTGATTGAGTTGTGGACGTCGGCTGTTCGCAGCTCGTCTGTTCTCATTGTGCCGCGGCAGCTCGGTCGTGGGGGGCTAATGGAGAGGTAATGATGGAGATGGTGCTGCGTGTCGAGCCGCTGCGGAGGTGTCACTTCTGGAATAGGGACCCGAGACCAGGGGTCCGACCAGGGGGGGGGGGCGTGGTCAAGCTGGATCCCAAACTGACTTCGACAGTGACCACACCACCGGTGAGGTCCGTTCCGGATGCGGACCCCCAGAGAAGGGGAGAGAGCTCCCCGGTCACCCCAGTTCAAAAGGGTAGACTCTCCTCCCAATAAGTGGAGGTCGTTCCCTGTCTGTCTGTCTGTCTGTCTGTCTGTCTGTCTGTCTGTCTGTCTGGCTGTCTGGCTGCCTGTCTGGCTGCCTGTCTGTCTCTGTGTGTCTGTCTGTCTGTCTCTCTCTCTCTCTCTCTCTCTCTCTCTCTCTCTCTCTCTCTCTCTCTTTCCCTCTCTCCTCTCTCTCTCTCTTTCCCTCTCCTCTCTCTCTCTCTCTCTGTCTGTCTGTCTCTCTCTCTCTCTGTCTCTCTCTCTGTCTCTCTCTCTCTCTCTCTCTCTCTCTCTCTTGTGTGTGTGTGTGTGTTTGTGTGTGTGTCTGTTTGTTTGTTTGTCGGTCGGTCGGTCGGTCGGTCGGTTTGTCGGTTTTGTGCCCAGACCTTCAACTGAATCTTGGTTCCGCCCTGGGTTCGTGCAAGTGACACAATTGTTCAGGCGTGGATCAACGTCCCGCACATTGCGTTCCACGTTTCTTGATCGAACGCAGGCAGACCTCGATGTTCCCTGCAGAATGTTTCCTTCACCCAAACACAGGAAGAGTTTGACAGTCTGTCAACCACAGCTGCTCAAACGCTTCCAGCTGTGTGACCGACTTGTGGTTCAGAAACAGGATTTCAATGGCACAACAAACGTGCAAATCGGTCAAGTACCAAACCACAGTGGGTCCTGTGGTGGGGGCATTGTTGTCATACGGGCGGATACGGGCGGATCTTGTGCACTGATCTCATGAAGGTTCTGTTCGAAACTGTGGGTGGTGTGAACCAGGAACCAATCAGTTCACTGGAATTGACGCGTCAGAGAGAGTTTGTCTGTGACAGTCAGCAGTGTGTGTGTGTGTGTGTTACGTGCGTGCGTCTGCTGTACCTCCTTTGTGGCATGGGTGTGTTGTATGTGTTGGCGTGTGCACTGTATGTCCGTGTGTGTTTTGTGTGCGTGTGTGCCTTGTGTGCACGTGTGTGTGCGTGTGTGCGTGCGTCCTGTGTGCTGTGTGTGCATGTACGTCTGCAGTGTGCGTGTGTGTACTGTGTGCATGTACGTCTGCTATGTGCGTGTGTGTACTGTGTGTGTATCAGTGTGTGTTCTGTACGACCCAGTTCTTTTCCACCGACTTCCATTGACCCAAGCGACATCGCAACGAAATTCTTAAGAAACAATTTCTGATTGGCCTAGAGACTCGCACAGATCCGAAGCAAGCGTGACAAAACTTCATTTGTGAACTTTCTGTTGTGCTTGAAACACCCAATTCTGACACAATTTCTGTTTGTCGTCATTGCCATGGAACTCCAGAAACCCGGGCTTGGACCCTATCAGTGTAAAACTCTGCCAGGACCAGACTCAACGCACTCCTCCCCAGATCTTCAGTTTCATATCAATCTTCTTTCGGGGTTGAATTTCCTAATCAAATTGGCTGGTCTCGGGGTCGGACCTCAGTGATGCATCGCCCTCGGTACGGCTGCGAAAAGGAGTCAAATGCATCATGATCAGTCTTCCTCAGCCTCGATAAGCGAATTAGAGAGTTGAGCGGGGAGAGGGGCCGGGGCCGATCCGCTCCGGCTGCAGCCGAGAACTCCCGATCACTTGAGCGTGGAGTTTTAAAAGCCAGGAGCCAATCGAGATCTCACCCCTTTTAACCTACACACAGAGAAACCAAGTTGCCCCCAAAATGTTACAGTCCTGAACCTCGAAAAACCTCTTGCTCAGAAAGAAATCCAGGGATGCTTGTTCTCCATTTTCGTAGTTCGAGGACCAAACTTTGAACCTCTGCGCATCAGGTGGAAAAATGAAGAATGAAAACGCTGGTTCGAAAAGGTGAAATGCTCTTTGCAGCTGTGTACAAGGTTCAGGCAGGTGGGATTTGACAGAACCTTGACACAGATCTACGTCAGCAAACGGTGCAAGGCAGCTGCACTGCAGTTTCCTGTCTGAATTCTTGGACAGAAGATCTTTGCATCGCGTTTGTGGTTTCTGTCTTCAGAACTCAACCACAACCGACACACACGCGCACACAGGCGTACTCACTCACTCACTCACTCACTCACTCACTTACTCACTCACTCACTCACTCACTCACTCACTCACTCACTCACTCAC
>JAAUXT010093387.1_pt1 | contig 28700 bp, 33 predicted proteins | sample 7278171 | NCBI WGS metagenome assembly JAAUXT01 (sample SAMN14350112, study PRJNA611818) | marine sediment metagenome | isolation source: surface marine sediment (1.8m) | place: French Polynesia: Moorea | collected 2018-08
AATAGCGATCAATGGTCGCGCCTCAAAAGCGCGTTTGATATATTTGGAGGCGCCTGACATCTGAACCGCAACGGCCAGCGGGATGGTGACCAGTAAATACGGCCAGATATGCAGAAAGGCGTCGAAAATGAATTGGCCAATGTCTAAGACGTGTGTGATCATCTTTAATGCCCCTATGGTTTATCGTAAAATTACGATATACAAACGTAAAAAAAAACGCTGCTTTCAAGCAGCTCATGTCCCGGCAGCGGGAGCAATCAATTTTAAAAAATATCTGTTACAACTGAACGAAACCATCCAATATTCTTTGCATCCAGCTGATAACAGGTGGCGGTGCCCTCAATAACTCCAGAGATCCAACCGGCCTCTTTTAACACCTTGAGATGCTGGGAAACGGTGGCCTGGGCAATGGGCAGATATTCGACAATATCACCGGTTATGCACCCCGGATGGGTCACCAGGAACTTGATGATCTCAAAACGGATAGGATTGCCGATTGCCTTCAGCATGGAAACCAGCTGCTCCTGTTCTTTGCCGGCGATTTTTAATGTGCAACATGCGGGTGGTATCGCTGTTTTTGTTTGTGTCATGGTAGACTATCCGTTTATCGTATTTTTACGATTAACAATATCAGACTCAAAATAGGGTTGTCAACCCCTGTCAGCTATTTTTTTAATCCCGTTTAAATTAAATTGAAGAAAATCTTTTTGTGAGGTAGAAAATCTGATTATTTCCAAAACGTAACCTTTAAATTTTTAGCGCATAGCATTGTGAAAACCAAAGCCAACGGCCAAAATGATCATCCTTTTGTAAAGTCGCCGCATAAGACACTGTTGTCCATGTCGGTGCCGGTGCTGTTGTCGCTGGTGGCAGAGCCCTTAACAGGCTTGGTGGATACGGCCTTTGTGGCGCGTTTGGGCGCGGAATCACTCGCCGCCCTGGGGGTTGGCACGGTAACGCTTTCAGGCATCTTTTGGATTTTTAATTTCTTAGGCATCGGAACCCAGACTGAAGTGGCCCAGGCTCAAGGTCGCCAGGAATTCAATATCACAAAAGACATCGGGGGCACGGCATTAGTGCTAGCTGTTTTGATTGGACTTATACTGGTGATGCTTGGCTTGCCTTTTGTGCCCTATGTTTCAAAGGTCATGGGTGCCAGCGGCGCTGTCTATGATTTATCATCGCAATACATTCAAATTCGACTTTTCGGAGCGCCGGCAGTTTTACTGACCATAGCCGCCTTTGGCATTTTCAGGGGAATGCAGGATATGCATACGCCCTTCTGGGTAGCTACGGGTGTCAATACGCTCAACATCATACTGGATCCTCTGCTGATTTTCGGATACGGTCCGTTTCCTCGCCTGGGCGTTTTCGGCGCGGGGCTGGCCAGCACGGTCAGTCAATGGATAGGTGCGATCTGCCTGATGTGGGTTATCCATAAACGATTAGGTCTTGCTTACCGCATACAATTTCGTGATGTCGTCAAACTGGTTAAGATCGGCAGAGATCTGTTTATTCGTACCGGCCTTCTGACGGCATTTTACATTATCACCACCCGCGCGGCCACGCGCATCGGACCGGATGCAGGAGCGGCACATCAGGCCGTTCGGCAGGTCTGGGTATTTTCGTTTCTTTTTTTGGACGCTTATGCGACCACCGGACAAAGCCTGATTGGGTATTTTATCGGTCCGCGGTTAATGGAGCATACCAGAAGAGTTGCGCGAATTGTTTGTTTATGGAGTTTCTTAACCGGCCTGCTGATGGGCGTCCTGCTGTGGTTTGGAAAGCCGCTTGTGATCGCATTTTTTGTTCCGCCTTCGGCGATAAACCTTTTCGTCCCTGCCTGGGCCATAGCCGCTCTCATCCAGCCGGTCAATGCCTTGGCATTTGCCACCGACGGCATTCACTGGGGAACCAGTGACTTTCGGTATTTGCGAAATGCCATTATTATTGCAACGAGTTGCGGCGCCATTGCTATCTATCTGCTCGATGAAACGATCGCAGGCGCGCTTACCTGGATTTGGCTCATTACAGCTTTTTGGATTGTTCTGCGGGCGTTATTTGGAGTGATTCGAATTTGGCCCGGACTGGGAAATAGCCCGCTAAAAAGGAAGCGCACCGATCCAAATTTTAAATAAAAAGTGTTGATTTTGAATGGGGTTTAATCTATAGAAATTTACTATCCTGTAAAACGGCTAACCATCAGCCTACCCTATCAAAATAGCATGCAATTGTTGTCAGTTATACTTTTAACACGCAATTTTTTCCTGACTAGCAAAGTACCGTCTCTGTAAAATTTGTTTTTAGCAATGGTTATCTTTTTGATATTCAAAAAGGTACACCATTATTTCCTATCAACCGGGCTCGATCATTTCAAAACCTTGAGTAAGTTCAATGGCCGCGATAACCAGCCAACCGCAAGTAATCATCTCACAATAAGGAGGCTTAAAATGAATGAACGGAAAATAGGAAGACGTGAGTTTATGAAAATAACAGGGGGGACGATCGGGGCTACCATGATCGCAGGCCCCGGCGCCGTCTTCGCTGCGTCCAAAGCGGGAGCGCCGGTGGATCCCATGAAAATTACAACCGCCACCGCCACCATGGACCCGGTCAGACCGGAGGTGGCCCGTGTGTGCGCCGACGCCTTCAAGCGAATCGGTTGGGACGTCAAGGCGGACCCCATCGATTATAACCTGAATGTCCAAAAGGTGATCATGGAGCATGATTATGACATGTGGTTTGTCATGCTGTCCGGCGCCTCCATTCGCATCGACCCCAATGTTTTCATTTACCAGGTTCACCATTCTTCGCAATATAAGAAAGGTGGCTATAACTGGTATGGGCTGAACGATCCCGAAATCGACAAAATGGCGCTGGCCCAGCAACAGGAAATGGACATTGAGAAAAGAAAAGAAATCGTCTTCAAGGCCCAAGAAATGTGCCATGAAGCTCAGGCCTTGACTGTGGTTGCCTATATGCAGATGACCACCGTCTATCGCTCCGATCGCATCAAGAATGTCGTTCCCATGCTCGGAGAAGGCACCGGAAGTTTCTGGACGGATATTAATATGGAAGTTGTACAGGGTGACGGTTATGTTAGGACAGCCCGCCCGACGCCTTTGAAGATGATGAACCCGGTGGCGGCCAAGGACACCACCGAGTTCATGGAGTTGCGGATGATATATGATCCGCTGTTCAGGGTTGGTCCTGACGGGAACATGGTGCCCTGGGCGGCCGAGTCTTACAAGGTAATCGATCAGTTGACGCTTGACCTAAACATCCGCAAGGGAATGCTCTGGCACGACGGCAAACCGCTGACTGCTGAAGACGTCAAATTTACCTTCGATTACTGCAAGCAGTGGAAACACCCCTTTTTCTACCAGATCCTGAAACGGGTGGCGAGCGTCGATATCACAGGCGCGAATTCCGTGCGTATTAAACTGGCGGAATCTTACGCCCCCTTTATTCCCAACCTTTTGGGCGGCATGTTCCTGATCCCCAAACATGTTTGGCAGGATATCCCCGAGAAGGTTGACGTGAGCGATCCGCTCAACTACCCGAATGAGAAACCCATCGGCAGCGGCCCATTCAAGCTGGATTACTGGGACCGGGGCCGGGAATTCAAGGTGTCAGCCTTTAAAAAGCATTTCAATCCGCCCAAGTGCGCCGGAATTATCGGGATCGTTTACGGTTCCCATGATGCGGTTGCCGCGGCTATCGAAAAAGGTGAATGTGACCGCAACCGATATATCCTTAAACCCAGTCTGCTGCTGGATCTGCAAAAGGTCAAAAACGTTGTGGCTAAAGGGTATCCCAACCATGGCTTCTACAACCTGGGCTATCATACCCGCCGGCCGCCACTGAACGATCCGGCCTTCAGAAAGGCCATCGCCCATGTCATCCCCAAGGAATTGATTATCGAGGCCATATTGTCCGGCCTGGCCGATCCGGGCGGTTCGGTCATCGCACCGGCCAATAAATTCTGGCATAACCCGGCGGTCAAGCCATTCCCCGAGGATGTCAACAAGGCCAAAAAGATCCTGGCCGACGCAGGCTACACCTGGAAAAAGGGCAAACTCCACTATCCGGCATAAATCGAATATTGCCCTCTAACATTGGAGGCGACCTGAACGCGTCGGTCGCCTCCACATCAGTAGAGGAGAAAAAAGGTGCAAGAATATATCATCCGCAGAATCTTATACACGATTATGACGATATTTGCGGTGGCAACAATCCTTTTTTTTATTTTTCGTGTCATGCCCGGCGATCCCACCGCCCAGGTGATCAGCCCAGCCCTGGATGAGGCGGCCCAGGCCCGGTTAAAAGAGGCATTTGGACTGGACAAGCCTTTGATCATGCAATACGTCCTGTACCTTAAAAACCTGGTCACGCTCAACTGGGGCCGATCCTACACCACTCAGCATGAGGTATTCGGCATCCTTGCGTATCGTTTCTGGAACACGATCTTTCTGATGGGCGCCGCCATGAGCTTTACCTTGGTGATTGGCGCGGGCCTGGGTATGCTGATGGCTTGGAAACGTGGCAGCGCCCTTGACGTGGGTTCCACCGTGAGCGCCTTGGTCCTTCAATCCGCTCCTCCTTTTGTGACCGGTATCCTCTTTTTAATAATCTTAAGCTACCGGCTTGATCTTTTTCCAACCGGCGGCATGGCCACCCCGGGCATGCGATTGGAGACAGGGATTCAAATGCTTTTCAGCAAGGATTTCCTGCACCACCTGGTGTTGCCGACGATCACCACTGCCTTTTACTATCTGGCGACTCCGATGCTGATCATGCGGGATTCCATGCTCGAGGTGACCGGTAGCGATTACATTGAGCTGGCCCAGGCCAAGGGATTGTCCCCCAACAGGGTCATGATGAAACACGCTGCCCGTAACGCGCTATTGCCGGTGTTTACTGTTTCATCAGTTCTGATCGGGTTTGCACTGGGAGGGCAGGTCATTGTCGAGCAGGTTTTCTCCTGGCCCGGCATGGGCCAGTTGATGGTTGAAGCAGCTTCTTCGCACGATTACCCGGTGGCGCAGGCCACTTTTTTGATGCTGGCGGCTCTGGTTATTGTCCTGAATCTGGTGTCGGATATTGCCTATTGTTACCTGGATCCGAGGATATCCGTGGGTGGTGGAAAACACTAAAGGTTTCATGGACCCATCCACCTACCGGCTCATCAGGAAGGAAGCCGTTAGCGGGAAGTCCGGCATGGCCAACCAGGGGTTTTGCCGGGACCGACATATTCAAAACCGACTACCAAGGGAGCCAATGGAATGAAACTGGAAAGCATAAAAGACTTTTTTGTTACCCAGTACGGCATTATCACAAGCAACCGTTTCGGTATCTTCGGCGCTGTGATTCTCATTTTTTTCGCTGTGGTCGCCATTCTGGCCCCCTGGATTGCCCCTCACGATTTATGGGAGCCACTGCGGGATTCCAATGGCAAGCTGGCCATGCTAAGGCCGCCATCGTTGGAGTTTCCGCTGGGCACCACCGCCATGGGCCGCGACATTTTGAGTCAGATGATCCTCGCCACCCGGACCACATTCCTGATCGGATTGGTGTCCGGGCTGATCTCCATCATCATCGGCGCCAACATTGGGCTGTTCTCAGCTTACTATGGCGGAAAAATTGATGAAATTCTAATGCGTTTTACCGATATCGTGTACGGCATGCCCTTCCTGCCGTTTCTAATCGTCTTGATCTCACTTTTCGGCCGCAATATTTGGTTTGTGATTATCGCCATCTGTTGCATCGTCTGGCGCACCTCGGCCCGGGTGGTTCGCTCCCAGGCCCTTTCCATCCGGCAACGCCAGTTCATCATGGCGGCCAGGGCCAGAGGTTGCAGCAATTTGCGCATCATTTACGGGCATATCATGCCCAACATCCTGCCGCTATTACTCCTCTATACCTCTTTTAACATTGCCTGGTCCGTTCTTGCTGAGGCTGGCGCCAGCTTTTTAGGATTTAGCGATCCGGACAACCTTACCTGGGGCGGCATGTTATATAACCTCTGGATTTCGGGAAAAATCCGGACGGCATGGTGGTGGTTTGCCTGGCCCTCGATCTGTATTATCCTGATGGTCAGCGCCCTGGTTTTCATTTCCCGGGCGTACGAGGAAGTGGCCAATCCACGCCTAAAACAGCGATAGCGGAGATAACACCAAATGATTTTAGAAATAGAAAATCTGAAAACCCATTATCAAACAGAGCAGGGTGTCGTAAAGGCCAATGACGGGATCACTTTATCTATCGATGAAAACGAGGTCGTCGGCCTTGCCGGTGAATCCGGTTGCGGCAAATCGACCCTCATTCGCACCCTAATTCGTCTGGTTCCCAAAAGCGCTCATGTATCGGCTGACAAAATGGAATTTAAAGGACAGGACATTCTTTCCATGCCAGAGAAAGATTTCCGGGAAAAAATTCTCTGGCAAGGAATCGGCCTGGTCCCCCAGAGCGCAATGAACGCCCTTAACCCGGTCTACCGGGTCGGGGACCAGTGCATCGAAGCGATCCAGGCCCACACCGATAATAGTAAAGCTGAATGCGAACAGATTGTTAAAAAGCTTTTTGACGCGGTGGGCCTGCAGGCCGGCATGATGAAGGCTTATCCCCATGAATTCAGCGGCGGTATGCGCCAGCGCTCCATGATCGCCATGTCCCTGGTTTTAAACCCTGATCTGGTCATTATGGATGAACCAACCACCGGCCTGGACGTTCTGGTCCAGGAACGGATCCTGAGAAACATCAAGGAAATCCGCAAGAAGTCCGAGTCATCGGTATCCATACTGCTCATTACCCATGACATTTCTGTCATTGCGGAAATGAGCGATCGCATCGGAATTATGTACGCGGGCCGCTTGATGGAATTTGCCGAATCGATGGAGCTTTTCAATGAGCCCTATCACCCGTATACACTGGGTCTTAAAAATGCTTTTCCCAGCATTCAAGCCCTTGATCGGGAGCTCATTTCAATTCCCGGCTCGCCGCCATCTTTGCTGGGGGATCTTCCCGGGTGCCTTTTTGCCTTCCGGTGCCCGTTTGTTGTTCCGGAATGTGAGAAGGAAAGGCCGCCGGATCTGGAGATAAAACCGGGTCATTTCGTGCATTGCATTCGTACCGATCATGTGGAAGAATTTCGCAAACTAGCGGGAGACAAAAAGACATGGCAATCCTCGACGTCAGCGACTTAAAACAGTATTTCTATCTCGAACCCACCTTTCTGGCTAAACTGGTAGGCGGCAAGAAACCCAGAGTCATCAAGGCTGTCGATGGCATGAGCTTCTCCCTGGATGCCGGCGAAATCATGGGCCTGGCCGGAGAGTCGGGTTGCGGCAAGTCCACTTGCTGCCTGGCGATCGCCAAACTTCGGGAACCGACCGGCGGTACCATCCGCTACAAAGAAAACGATATCGCCGTGATGTCCAAAACAGAGCTCCGGAAATATCGCCGTGAAGTTCAGCTCATTTTTCAGGATCCCTATGAATCTCTAAACCCGCGGTACACGGTCTTTGATCTGGTGGCAGAACCTTTGCGGGCGCTTACCGAAAAGAATAAAACCGAGATCCGCGAGAGAACCCTGGAAACGATTTCAATGGCCGGCTTAGAGCCCGACGAGTACAAAAACCGCTATCCTCATCAGATGAGCGGCGGGGAAAGACAGCGGGTGGGTATAGCCCAGGCGCTGGTTTTAGAGCCGAATCTAGTCATTGCCGATGAGCCTTTGTCGATGCTGGATGTTTCCATTCGGGCCGGCATACTGGACCTAATCCGGGACCTGTCCGAACGCATGAACTTTTCATGTATTTATGTTTCCCACGACCTTTCCATTCTGTCCAACATTTCGGAGCGGTTGATGATCATGTATCTGGGCAGGATTATGGAACTGGGTATCACAAAGGATGTGATCACCGAGCCATTCCACCCATATGCGCAGGCTCTCATCGCTGCGGTTCCGATCCCCGACCCCGCCTATACAAGGCCCATACCTGAAATTAGAGGCGAAGTTGCCCAGCCCATTGATCCGCCGCCCGGCTGTCGTTTTCAGACGCGATGCCTGCAGGTGATGGATATATGCAGGGGTACTGAACCACCCCTCAAAGAGGTAAAACCAGGGCACGCGGTCGCATGCCATCTCTACTAAAACATTAGATTATAATACTTCTTTAAGTAATATTTCAAACCATCAGACACCAGGACACAAAAAAGTATTTGAAGTTCAAACTGTGGCCGAAAGATTACCCAGAATTATGAAACGGAAAAATTGGAAATGAAAAAAAACTTAAAATATGCCGTGTTAGGGAGTGGACATGGCGGAAGAGCCGTTTGCGGGCAGATCGCTGAAAAAGGCTATCCTGTCATCATGTATGAGCCCCTTGAAGAAACAGAGGACTATCTGAAAATCAGGCAAGAAAAAGAGATGTTTTTAGATGGGGACATTCAAGCCGGTGGTAAACTCAGCGGCGCTACCATGGCTATTGAGGAGGCTGTAAAAGACAGCAATGTTATTTTAATTGTTGTCCCTTCTTTTGCGCATAAACCCATATTTGCAAAATTGGTCCCGCACCTTGTCGACGGCCAGCATGTCATCATTGTTCCCGGAAATTATGGCGGCTTGCGATTAAAAAAAATGATGTCCGATCGCGGGATCAAGCGCAACATCACCATATCTGAAACGGTCTCACTTCCATACGCATGTCGGATTAGCACATACAATACCGTCACGATTTATAAGAAAAAATTCCGCCTGAAAATAGCCACCTCTCCTGGCGGCGACAACCCGGAAGTGGTTGACATTATGAACGATATTTTTTCGGGTGATGTCCATTTTATCCCCGGGAAAAATTTGCTGGAAGTCGATTTGGATAACCCCAATCAGACCCTCCATCCGCTTCCGGTGCTCTTAAATTACGGCGGCATCGAAAATAATCCGGAAACCTTTCGTCATTACATGGACGGCATAACCCCCCTGATCTCTGCAAAGATGATGCAAATGGACGAAGAACGCCTTGCCATAGGCAAAGCGCTCTCGTTGGAGCTCATGTCAACGCTAGAGCAGCTAAAGATGTATTACGGAGAAAACGACGCTAAAACCTATTATGAGTATGTGAATAGTCCGCAAAGCCCTTACACAGATGTCATCGGTCACAATGTGCAAAGTCGTTATCTGACCGAAGATGTTCCGGGTCTGAATGTTCCCGCCTTGCAAATGGCAAAAAAAGCAGCCGTGGAATCCCCGATTATCGAATTGACCGTTCGGTTGACCTCGTGGCTTCACGACGTGGATTATGTTTCAACGGGAACGAATCTTGAAAAGCTTGGAATCGCCCATAAGACGCCGGAAGAGATCGTTTCTCTGACTGCATAGCTTGATTAAGACCACTGGACAATGGTTATACCCTGCACAAAATGGGTGCAGCAATTTTACTTTTCTGTTTGAAAATACAGAACATAATACGTCTTAGATTGAAGATCTTTTGAATCTTATTGAACAGTGAGGAGGCTATAATGAAGATTATGGTGGGATATGATCAATCCAATGCTGCCAAAGAAGCGTTAACGCTGGCCGAGAAACACGCCAAAGCCTTTGACGCCAAAGTATATGTCGTCAGGTCATTGGCCCAAAGTCGTGAAATGAAACGGGAAGATATACAAAAGGCCGAACAGGAGCTTGAAAAAATCAGGCGGTCTTTCAGAGACAAAGGGATTGAATGCAAAGCCGAAGCCATTGTCAGCCCGATTACTCCCGGAGAAGATCTGGTTCAATTTGTCAATGAAAGAGAGATTGATGAAATTATCGTTGGGGTCAAAAGAAGATCGAAAGTGGGAAAGCTCATATTCGGGTCCAACGCGCAGTATATCATACTGATGGCGCCATGCCCGGTCGTTGCGGTCAAATGATGTTTCTGCTATTATGTCAAAGTGGGTCAAATTACTAACAATTTAGGAGCCTTGGAATGAAGATTACCGGACTCGAGCTGTTTCATATTTCGATACCCTTTGCCAAACCATATCACCTGTCCAAAAAATACGGTACTCGCTATGATGCCGAATCTGTTATTTTAAAGGTTCACACCGATGAGGGCATTGTCGGTCTAGGTGAGGCAGATCCGTTGAATCCATTTTCTGACGAGACTCCCGCGACGGTCATGGCCGTCACTCGTGATTTGATTGCGCCACATTTGATAGGACAAAACCCGATCCGTATCTCGGCCCTGGAATCCCATTTGGACATGTTGGTGCATGGCAATCTGCTGGCCAGGGGAGCAGTCAATATGGCGCTTTTCGACATTTCAGGTAAATCCTATAATCTGCCCGCGCACATGCTGCTGGGCGGTTTATACCAAGATAAATTGCCGCTGCTGAGCCCTATCGGCAGTGGAACCCCCGATGAGGACGCAAACTCCATCCAAAAATCGATCGAGGATGGATATAAAACGGTCATGCTCAAAATGGGTGCCCTTCCGATCGAAGATGAAATCCAACGCATGATCACTGCTGAGAAAAAATTCGGTGACCGTATTAAAATCATTGTCGATGCCAACCAGGGCTGGACGTTGGCTGAAACCTTGGAATTTATCGACGGCATTAGTGGAAGTCGCCCTGTATTACTTGAACAGCCCATAGAACGTGATGACGTAGAAGGACTTAAGCGGATTCGTAGTCGCGCACCCTGCCCGCTGAGTGCCGATGAGGGTGTCGCCTCGATCCGGGACGCAGCAACATTGATCCGGGAGCAGGCGGTAGATGCCTTCAGTATCAAAGTTTCCAAAAATGGTGGTTTGAGCAAGTCAAAAAGAATTGCGGAAATGACCCATGCTTTTGGCCTAAAGGTCTTAATGAACAGCATGTTTGACTTTGGAATAACCCAGGCTGCTTCATTGCAGTTGGGCTGTGTGCTGCCGAACCTGCTGGACATGGGACATGCTTACATGTCCGTGCTTAGAATGTCGGATGACATTACTGACTTTGCCAAAAACATATCCCGATCGGTTGTGACGGTTCCATCCCAACCCGGTCTCGGGGTTGCACTGAATGAGGATAAGCTTAAAAAGTATACCAAAGATTACTCTAAAATTAGCTGACTTACGGATACCTTGAATGACTACATTTTCAAAAAAGCCAAAATTTGCAGTTCTCGGCACCGGTAACTCGGGCCAAACTTTTGCAGCGGATATTGCCTTAAAAGGCTATTCGGTTAACCTGGCAGAGGTGCCTGAGTTTGAAGCCGCCCTTCGCGCAATTGAAAAAAAAGGCGGTATCGAGATATCCGGCGATGCCGGCAGCGGTTTTGCCAAATTGAATATGGTTACCACCGATCTCAAAGCAGCCATTAAGGGTGTAGATATCATCATTATCGGCGGATCGGCCCATGCGCATGAACCTTTCAGCAAGGCATTGGCCCACCAATTCGAGGATGGCCAGTTTATCCTGTTTACATCCAATTTTGGGGCGCTGCGTTTTCATAAATGGATGAAAGAGGCCGGGGTCACCGCCCGGGTAACGCCGGTTGAGACCATTTCGCTCTTATATGCCACCCGGGCCTCAGAGCCAGGAGTGGTGGCCTGCATTGGCTTAAAAAGTAAGCTTCCAACAGCAGCCCTGCCGGCCAGTCGGACAGCTGAGTTTTTGGAAAAAATCAGACCCGTATTCCCCCAATTTGTTGCCGCCGAAAATGTGTGGTCCACAAGCCTTAACAATTTAAATCCCATCGTTCACCCGCCCATGGTTTTGTTCAACGCCGGGCGAATTGAAGCAACCGGCGGTGAAGGCTGGAACCTGTATGCAGATGGTGCCACCGAATCAGTTGCCAGAGTCATGTTGTCAATGGACAAAGAGCGCATGGCCCTGCTCAAACTTATCAGCACGGATGGTATTCCGATAAAAGATTCATTTGAAACATTTTATGCCAATTATTCGTTGGGCAAAAAAACCTTGTCTGAAACCCTTCGGCAAAGCCCCATTCACAGCGATCCGGTCTTTCCGGCGCCGTCATCCGTAGATACGCGTTACATAAACGAGGATTTACCCTTTGGCCTGGTCCCCTGGTCTTTGATCGGCCGCGCCTGGGGTGTGCCCACACCCACCATAAATGCAGTCATCCGGATTGCTTCAACCATGTTGGGTGTCGACTATTTCCAGAAAGGATTGACTGCTGAGGATTTGGGAATCAAGGATAAGGAACCTCAGAATGTAAAAGCAATTCTGGCGTAAAACGGTTAAGTAAAGAATTTTCCATCCTACCTGTCGTAAGGCATCGTAAAAAAAAGCTAACCAGAATTGAGCCGTTGACGGTATTGGCAATTTCGGGATAGAAGGCCAGCTGCAATTTATTCTGCCTATTAAACGAGTGTTCCGAAATAATGATTGCGGCATAAGTGCTGCAGCAATATCAATACGCAAAGGAGTTGTTCGTGCAAACCTACACCGCATGCTACTGGTCTGAAATCGGGCCTTTTGAAATTGTCGGCAGCGACAAGGGGATTTTGACGATCAAGTTCAATACTGACCCATTGGTGACGGATAACGACTTGCCGGCCTGTATGATGGAGTGCCTGCGGCAGCTGGAAGAATATTTCAAGGGCCGGCGCCAGAACTTCGACGTTGTGATGCGGCTGGAAGGAACTGATTTTCAAATTGCCGTCTGGCGCCAGCTGCAAAAGATTCCCTTTGGCGAGACGGCCTCATACGGTGATGTGGCCCGCGCCATCGATCGTCCCAAGGCATATCGAGCGGTGGGCAACGCCAACAATAAAAACCCAATCCCTTTGATCATTCCCTGTCACCGCGTGATCGGCAGTGACGGTAAACTGGCCGGGTTCGGAGGCGGGATCTGGCGCAAACGCTGGCTGCTGGATCACGAAAAAAGCCTGATCTAAAACGGGTATTAGTATACTAAGCGAGATTTCTTACCGAAATGAATACTCTCTACATGTTCACTAGGTTGTGGATTTGGATGCCGCGCTTTTCTGCAAACAGAGCTACCGCGGAATGTAAAAACAGGGTTAACACAAGGACCATGAACTTATTCGGTATCATTCTAAAGTCCTTTTATTCTACAAGAAATAATTGACTTACCCTTCGTTGTCCTCCTTAAATGGGTCCTGATTTTTTGTCAATTCCTGTTGAGGGCAAAGCCGCGACGACTTTTCATTAAAAAACCCCCTTAGATGGCATTTATTGCCATTCAACATGACAATATTTGCAACTTTTCAATCTCTTATTAATTTCCACTTAGATTTATCCTTTTGAAATCATTTTATAAAATACAATTTTTTCTGGGTGGTATAATTTTTGCTCTTTATTTTGAATTAGTTTGAACGAGGTGAATTATGAACAAGAACAGACTTCTGGGTATTGGTCTGACATTTCTAATTATTGCCTTTATTTTTATCCAGCCGGCTTATGCCGGTCCGGGCAGCAAGCTGGCAAAGGCAATTTTATCTTCATTCTGGGGCCTGCTGTTTTTTATCGGCTTTACAATTATCTGCTTGCCGATGTCCATTTACCAGTATGTGTGTGGTCAACTGGAAGAGCAGCGGCAGTTAAAAAATATGCGTCAATAAAAAATACATCATTCTATTGACAATAATTTTTTTTGTGTTATTATTCGATATATGTCGAATAATGATACAAAATTTGAACGTTATGCTGAAATCTTTAAAGCATTGTCCAACCCCAACAGATTAAAGATTTTCTTTAGTCTGGCCACCTGCTGCAAACCGGGCACCATTGGCATCTTTGAGCCCAGAAGTACCGCCTGTGTAGGGGATATCGGCAAGGATTTAAAAATCGTACCATCAACAGTTTCACATCATATTAAGGAGTTACGCCAGGCAGGATTGATCAAATCCCGTCGCAATGGGCAGAATATCGAATGCTGGGTGGATCCGGAGATTGTCGATGAACTAAAATATTTTTTCTCATTTTAGTAGGCAGGAATTTTTTTTGGAAAATAAGTTCGATATATGTCGAATTATACAAATATGAAAGGATTGAATTAAATGGAACCCAAAAATTCAGATGAAATTCGTCAGGAAGTCAGAAACCGGTATGGAGAGATCGCCAAGCAAGAAACATCCGGTTGCGGCTGCGGCACTCAATCATCCTGCTGTGGTTCTGCGCCGGTGTCGATTGAAACCATGTCGCAGGCTTTTGGGTATACCAAAGAGCAGCTGGAAAGTGCACCCGAAGGCGCCAATATGGGGCTGGGCTGTGGCAATCCTCAGGCAATCGCTGTTCTAAAAGAAGGCGAAACGGTGCTGGATCTGGGCAGTGGCGGCGGCTTTGATTGCTTCCTGGCTGCAAAATCGGTCGGTGACGCCGGCCGGATTATTGGCGTTGACATGACGGCCGACATGGTCAGCAAGGCCCGCCGCAATGCCGAGAAGCTAGGCGCGCGCAACGTTGAGTTCCGGTTGGGTGAGATCGAACACCTGCCGGTGGCCGATGCCAGCGTAGATGTCATTTTGTCAAACTGCGTGATCAATCTTTCCCCTGAAAAAAATAAGGTCTTTAAGGAAGCCTGGCGGGTGCTCAAACCCGGCGGCCGTCTAGCCATTTTAGACGTGGTGGCCTTGCAGCCACTGCCGGCTGAAATCAAAAACGATATAGCCCTGATTTCCGGCTGCGTTGGGGGCACTGAGCAAGTCGAAGATATTGAAACGATGCTCGTGGAAACCGGCTTTGCAGATATCAAGATACAGCCTAAAGACGAAAGCCGCGCAAGCATCCGCGAGTGGTTCCCGGAGCGAAATTTGGAAGACTATGTGGCTTCGGCTACGATTGAAGCCAGAAAACCGATTTAGGCCCCACGCAAAGTCGCAAAGATTATTTTTTTATTGGAGTAATGGAGTGATGTGTAAAATGGCTTGCTAATCATTATATATCAATAAGTTCCTATTGATATGAATAAGTTAAACTTGTTTCAGAAGCTTAGGTTTTGTTCCAGGGCAAGGCGCATTTCGGTTCAAAAGTGGAGCGTACACGCTAGTACGTGAGCATTTTGAAGCGAAATGTAACACAGCCATGGGGCAAAAGATAAGATTTCTGAAACAAGTTTGAAAGGAGGTATGAGAAAATGAAACCTTTTACCAAAGGCTTAGACACTGAAACCCAACTACTCATTGCTTTAGGCTCAGCGGTGGCCTCCGGCTGCATACCGTGTCTGGAGAGCATTAGCGGGATGGCGCGTGCTGAAAGTATCGATGAAAAAAAGATGCGGGCGGCTGCCATTATCGGCCAGTTTGTCAAGGATCAGCCGGCAGGGCATATGAAGGCCAAAGCAGATGCGCTTTTAGGAACCCATCTTCAGATGGCCTCAAATCAAGTCGAGTGTCCGATGGAATCAAATGCCCACAATAGCGCTGGGGAAACTTCCGCGCATACGCCGGCCAGTGGCTGCGGTTGTTCATAAGTTTAAGGGGTAATTAAGCAAGCCCTTGGAGCGATTAGATGCCTTGCATGCGTAATGGTGTAAACATGACCACAACCAACCATATGCAGAATCCGGGTGTAATCGAACACTCAAAGGGGGCCTGTGTAAGGGATGAATCCACTAATATGCCGCCATCGAAGGAAAATAGAGCGGGTTCAACCATCAGATGCGATGATAAAACCGATTGCGAGATTCGGCTGCTCGACAGTGGCGAGGCAGGTAAATTTATCAACCTGGGTCAGCATTTAAAAGAGCACCGTCGGATGCGCCAATCATTAAGTCTGGCCCAGGAGGTTCAGCAAAACCTATTGCCCCGTAAGACACCGCAAATGACAGGCTTAGACATCGCGGGCAAAAGCATTTACTGCGATGAGACCGGCGGAGATTATTTCGACTATCACCATCTGGGTGAAACCGGTCCTGAACAATTGGGTGTGGCCATCGGGGATGTATCCGGTCATGGTATTTCAGCTGCCCTGCTGATGGCTGCTGTTCGTGCCGCCTTGCGCCAGCGCGTATCTTTGGGAGGGCGTCTTAAGGACATCATATCCGATGTAAACCGCCAGCTGGTCGGCGATATTGAAGAGTCCGGCCAGTTTATCGGATTATTTTACCTGGCGGTGGACCTAAGGGAGCGAAGTCTCAAATGGGTTCGGGCCGGCCATGCGCCTGCGATTGTGTATGATCCCGCTACGGACACCATTGAAGAACTGAATGGTCCGGGTTTGGCGCTGGGTGTGGATGCCAACCATCAGTATACGGAAAATGTTAAACGACTGCTGAAAAAGGGCCAGGTTATTGTGCTGGCAACAGATGGTATTTTGGAGGCGCGCAATCCGGCAGGCAGGATGTATGGCATGTCCTCGATCGTCAATCTTTTGCGGCGATATAAATCTGCCGTAGCCGAGCAGATTTTAGACGTTATTTTTCGTGACCTGCAGCACTTTCAACAAGAAGCTGAATTGGAAGATGACGTTACCCTGGTTGTCATTAAAATCGACAATGAAGATTAAATCGACATCTATTTATCCCAGGTAGCAGATCATCATAATGGCTGAAACCATCTTTTTACCTGCGCTGTAGTAGGTGTGCGGGCGATTGGCGACAAAGCGCATAAACTGGTTGGCTTTAGCCCTGTAGTGGTTATCATCAACCGTAACTTCAAGTTTACCACTCAGAACAAAAACATATTCTTCTACATTGCCCTCATGGGGCTCTCCCTCAAAGGTGGTCTTGGGTTCAATCTCGACGTGGTAAATCTCAAATGCATGCTCCGGGTCAAACGGAACCATCGGAAACAGACGATAGCGTTTTGATTTTGCGGTCAATGGCCTTGATGCATTAAAGTCCATAATAGCCACTTCCGCAGGTCGTTTGCTGACAAGGGTTGTAAACGACAACCGCAATCCATTGGCAATTTTCCATATGGTGGCAATCGTAGGGCTCGAGCGACCCGTTTCAATTTGCCGCAGCATGCTTTTGCTGACCCCTGTTAAGTCCGCAAGCTGATCCAGGCTCAGGTTCCTTTTTTCTCGGATCTCCTTCAAATTGGCTGCAATGTTACTTTCTGTTTGTTTCATATAGCGCACACCTTGACAATATATTAAACATAATGTATGTTATAACGTACAATTGACTGTTAGATAGTATGACAATTTTCAGATATGGTCAAGGAGGTTTTCCGATGGCTATCGAGTTTATTCCGCTGGTTTCATTTGCAATGGTAACCACCTTTACACCGGGGCCTAACAATATTTCCAGCGCGTCCATGGGAGTTCTTTACGGGTACCGAGAAACGGTAAGGTATTTGACAGGGATTATGGTGGGTTTCTTTTTTATCATGCTTGTGTGTGCTTATGTGTCAAGTGCGCTGCTAAACACCATACCATCAGTAGAGCCGATCCTGCGGGTCATCGGCGCGGCCTATATATTATGGCTGGCCATTGGCACCGCCCGGGCAAGTTATGCCTTTGACCATTCTAATGTGAGGCCAATGGGATTTAAAAAGGGTTTTTTTCTCCAGACGCTGAATCCGAAAGTGGCGGTTTACGGCCTCACCCTTTATTCAACCTTTTTGTCATCTGTCGCTGGAAATTATTTTTTTCTGGCGGTGTTTGCCCTGCTGTTTGCCATTATTGCCTTCTGTGCCACTTCAACCTGGGCTTTTGGTGGGGCCGCAATCAGAAAGCATTTGCATCAGCCCAGATTAAGAATGCTGATCAATACGGTGCTTGTATTGCTTTTGCTCTACACCGCAATCGAGCTGTCTGGTATTACCGCACTCGGCGGATGAGCAAATACGCCTATTGACCATGTTCAGATTAAAAGTGTCTAAAATCCCGTTGATAGAACCAGCGATCAGTAAAGTTGATTAGCCCACAATGCGCAAAGCCAGATAAGGCACCAGGTTTAGCATGACAACCGCAGTTTTAAAAATGGCCATGCCGCTGTAGTGAATGGCATCAAATTTTTCGACAGAAATATTAAACCATCTACTGTGCAGGTTATACATCCAATCGTGGGCCCCGATGAAAAAAATAAGCCAAAAAAGCAACAAGCCCCAATTGATGACAGTGCTCCAGGCCAGCATGCCACGCACGATTTCAAGTGTCATTCTTTGTCCTCCTTTAGTCCATGGGTTTTAGCTTTAAAGGTATTTACGTTGTTTGACAGCTAAAACGCAAATGATTATTTTTTTTTAAGTAACGGAATGGCCCCGAATCCTGACGAAAGGAAACCCAAAGTCAGGAAGCGAGTCAAATCTCCAGGGGCGCATTCCGCAGCCGGGATGTCTGGGTTGGCAATGATATTATCTGCCAGCCCTTTTTTGTACTCGCCACTGATCTTATGGCCTCCTTTGCAAACCGCTTTATACCCGCTTGCCAATGCTTCAGACGATTGACCTGCTCAATAAGATGACCCGCGTACCTGCTAAATGCCCCAGATATTGGTTATTTCCCGCATTAATGACAAACTTGTTATCCCCGCATTTTATCTCAAATAGTATTAATATCAATAGCTTGTAAACTTTATCCTTGCAGCTCGGCACTCTGGCAGGAAATTTGCGTCGATTATTACCAAAACATGAACTGGAAAGATAAAATGTCGCGATATATTGAAAGAAGAGCTGGCGCACGCGTTGCGTTTAAGTCTCCGCTTAAAATAAAAAATTTAAAAAGCGGCACATTTAGCAATGCCCGTATGGTGAACTATTGCGACAACGGTCTCTATTTTGAATCCAACTGCACCTTGGCTGAAGGCGCCGAGATCATACTGGGTATTGAAAATTCGCCCTTTTCACATCATTCAGATGTCATTGACGTATATCGGACTAAAATTTTGTGGCGTAAACGGTCACAATCCAATTATTACAATTACGGCTACGGCGCCCTATTACTTTCGGAATCCACTGAAGCCATCAATGTCAACGCCAAGGTGGATATGAGAAAATACCCCAGATGGAGCTGTTGCCAATCGGTCTGCTTTTCTTCTCAAAGCCGACAGTATGATGGCGTAGTGAAAAATGTCTGCCCCGGTGGACTATTTATTGAAACCCCTGATGATTTGGCCGTAGGTCAAACCATAGAGTTGAAGATACGCGACCGCAAGACGGATAAGATAAAGGTGCTGATCGGTGAAATCGTGCGCACAGGATCAAGTGGTGTTGGCATCCAGCTAACAAAAGTTTGCGATGCGAATGCAAGGCAAGGCATGTGAGAACGAAACTGCCGGGGCATTTGGATCTTTCACGTGTTTTTTTTGAAGAGGTATTTAACCCTGATCTCCGGCTGCCATGTGAATGTCTCGCTGAGGAAAGGGGATTGTAATTCCAGCCTGGTCAAGCGCCTTATAAACAGCCAGATTGGCCTGATACAGCGTTTGAAAATATTGTTTGGTCGGCACCCAGTATCGTATGCCGATATTGACGCTGGAGTCGGCAAATTCCTCAATACCGATTTGGGGCGTCGGCTCGCTGACGATGTCGGGTATTGTCTGCAGCGCTTTTTGGATGGTATCGATGGCTTTTTGGGCATCATCGTCATAAGAGATCCCAATGCTGGCCTCAACGACCTTGTTTTCAAATGAGTTGATCAGAATCTCACCGACGATGTGCTTGTTGGGAATGGTGATTTGCTCTCCGTCTTCGGTGGACAGCCGGGTGGCAGCCAGGCCAACTTCTTCCACCACACCGCTGACACCCTGGATTTGGATGGTATCATTGACCACAAACGGTCGGGTAATGATAATGCTCAGACCGGCGCCGTAATTTGACAGCAGCCCTGCCAACGCCAAACTGGAGCCAAAAGCCACCGCACCGATCGCTGCAATAAATGGCGTCATGGTGATGCCGAATTTCCCCAGAACGATGATCAGTACAAATGCAATCAAGGTCAACCGCACAACATTTCCCAGAAAACGACTGAGGGTGATGTCCAGATGGCGGGATTCACAGACACGAACCACCATATTGGACAGCCAGCGTGCAATGATCAGACCGATGATCAGGATAATAATGGCATAGACGACCTGAAAACCATACTTAACGGCGAATTCTACGATGAGATCCATATATTTTTCGACCGCTTCCAATTCTTCCTTCATGGGGAACCTCCGGCCTCAAGTTGTTTTAACTTATACTGACCGCTCTCAGCGAGCTGTTTTATTTGAGCTATTCTGCCCATCCGTTGACGAAGGCGGAATGAATTATCAGCAGCACAGTCATGTATTGTCTGAATGCATTAGGGTGCGTTGCGAAAGACCAGTGAATAAACTCAAAGCAGCACATGGGCACAATGTTGCCCTTAGATTTTTCTGCTTATTTATATTTGATATCTGTTCTTTCGTTACGCCCCCTTATGCATGAGTTTGCATGATGCAGTCGCTGATGATTCATGTAGCTTTCTAATTGAGAAAATCCTGTTGCCACTAATTTTATTTAAGGCTTTTTAATCTTAATAATCACTAGTGTGATATCATCTTCAGTTTTTTGACCTTCGGTAAACTGATTGATTTCATTGTAAACCGCATTGAGAATATCATCGGCCCCTGCTGCGGCGTTTTGGCGAATGATCTCTTTAAAGCGCTGTTTGCCAAACATTGCACCATCTTTATTGAACGCTTCCCAGATGCCATCAGTGCCAATGGCGATAATTTGACCGTTTATCAACCCCTCATGTCGATTTTCAGCATATTTAAAAGTATCGTTGACGCCCAGCGCCATTCCGGTGCCTTTGAGCTCCTGGAAAGCGTCATTTTGCGGGTCATATAAAAGGGCCGGGTCATGGCCAGCGCGCACCCAATCGATGCGGTCTTCTTGCGGGTCAACGGTCAGATAAAACAGGGTCATAAAGCGTCCGGTCTCCAGGACATCCTGGGTCAGATGGCTGTTCATGGCGCCAACGATATCTGAAATGCTGCCGGGTTGAGAGGCGCGCATGCGCAGAAACGCGCGGGCTGATGTCATCAGCAGGGCTGAATCCACCCCGTGGCCGGTGATATCGCCTACCACGACACTGAAGGGGCCATCGGGATTTTCACGCCGCCACAGAAAGTCAAAATAGTCTCCGCCGATTTCATCGCAGGATACATTGCGGCCGGCCACATCCAGACCGTGCACATCCGGCTTGCTCTGGGGCAGCAGACTTTTTTGAACTTCTCCGGCCAGTGCGAGGGCTTTTTTATGCTCGGTCATATCGGTAACAAATGCCATATTTCCGATAACCTCTCCTTGATCATCCCTTAAGGTGCTGCCGTGAATCAAAATCGGTACATGCCGGCCGTCTTTGGCCACCACTGTTCCTTCAAATTCCCGATATTCCTTGGCCAGGATTTCTTCGCGATTGGCTAGCATGAATTGTCTGAAATCTTCAGAGGCCAAATCAAGCGGGGTTTTACCCAGGATTTCTTCCCGGGTATAACCGAGCATGCGACAGTAGGCCTCGTTGACGTCGATGATGGTCAAATCCTCGTCCATGAGGATAAAGCCCTCCCCGGCGGTCTCCACAATCCGACGAAACTTTTCTTCGCTTTTGCGCACTTCGTCTTCTGCCAGCTTGCGGCTGGTGATGTCTACCAGCAGCCCTTGATTAAAAATTTTATTGCCTTCGGCATCCCTTACCACCGAGGTCTGATCTTCTACCCAGCGGATTTGGCCGTCTTTAGTCCTGATACGGTAAAACTGGGTGTATTCTTCCGCATCTTCTTCTGCGTATTGCTGAATTTCCTCGGCAACGCGGTCCATGTCGTCGGGATAAACGATTTCACGGAATAAAATTTTTTCTTCGATAAAATCTTCGGGGGTATATCCCATTTGGCGTATGTTATCGGAAACATATACCAGACGCGGCTGTTCACCGGCCAACCGTCGAAAGAGAACCACAGGGCTGTTGTCGATGATCACTTTGGCCAGGCGCAATTCTTCTTCTGCACGGTCGTGCAATTTGCACTCTTGCTCAAAAGAATTCGCATTCTCTGTAATTTGCTTCTTAAGCGCTGCTAATTCATTAATGAGTTCATCTTTGGTTTTGTTTTTATCAGATGTCATTTTTTTACCGTTTATTTTAAATGAGCGTTGGCTTTAATTGGTTGGAAGTAATTTGTTTAAACTTATGACCGCTCGACTGGCAGGTCAACCTGCTGGGTAAAAATAAATATCAAGGTTGTCCCGTTGCCCCGTTTGCCCGTCAAATAAGGAAAAACCGACTGCATTTTTTAGATAGGTTTTAATATCCTCTTTTGAGTAATACTTCCGCCATATTTGCAAAACTCTTCGCGCTGGGTATGGCAAAACCCAGGGAATCGGCGATACGATCGATAATGTTAAACAAGACCGTGACATGAATGGCATCTTCAATGGCCGCATCACTGAGGCCTTCTGCCCGGAGTGGTTCCATATCGCCGGCCTCAATTTCATGCGGCGCCAGCGTCAGCTTTTCAATAAATGCCAATGCCGCCCGAAGTCGTCTGCTGATAGGGGCGTTGCGCCAGTCTTTTAAAACCGCTTGGCTGATATTTGCACCCAGTGCTTTTGACGCGACCGCGCCATGGGCGCCGGTTCAAAAAGCACACTGGTTTAATTTTGATACAAAAGCGGCAAATAGCTCGCGTTCACCCACCGACCATTGCGAGGGGCCGCGCATAACGGCATTCAGGTAACTGCCGTAGGGGTTCCCGAAATACTCCGGTCGATACCATACGGTGCGAAGCACATCTGGCGCGCGTTCACCGAGTTTAAAGCCCATCAGCCCCAGGACCAATTTTTTGGAGAGTTTCTGGCCGCTTTCAATTTTCTTAAGCCGCATCTTTGTCTCCCTTTAAGGCCGCCATGCCGGTTTCAAGCCTTGCGATGCCTGCCCCCAAAGCCGCGCTTACCGTCAACTCGAAAATGACATCTTCTGAATAGCCGGCATCTCGCAAGTCATTAACATCTGCATCGGTGACCTTGTATGCATGCCGGGCAATCTTGTCCACATAGGGTTCAAGCATTTCAGGCAATCGCAGGCTATTTGCCGGTACCCGATGGCAATGCGCAGCGACCTTTCGCGGCACCGCTCGTCGAAGCTGGGTATCGCTGTGTCCCGGACCGCTGTAAACGCTGTCTATTAGGTTTTTTATCTTTTCTGCATATTGTGTTGGTTTGTTCGCTTTCATGATCATCCGTTTATTTGGATTAAAATTGAAATCTCTTTAACGTCTGTTTGAAGCCGTCTAATCCATATCCACATACGTGATTATAGAAATGGCCGCTCCCTGGGGATCCTGAAATACACACATGCGGCCGACGTTGGGGATATCCGTCAGGGGCATCACGATTTTGGCGCCGAGTTCCTCTGCTTTTTTAGCCGTAGCGTCCACATCATCAACCGTAACATAAACACCCCATTGCGGCGGCATTCCCGCAACAGCCGCAGGGATCGGCATGATACCCCCGAGGGCTTCTTCACCACTTTTTACAACCGTGTAGGTCATGTCTATATGCGTCATTTGCATCTTATCAACCGTCCAGCCGAACAACTCGACGTAAAATCGGGTCGCTGCCTCAGGGTCGTTTGTCATTAACTCACACCAGCTAAACGCACCATGTGTTTTAAATTTGTCTACCATGTCAGGCTCCTAAGGTTTGAACGGTTTTGGATTTATTAAAGTGAAGACAGTCTATTTCGTTATGATATAAATCAGTCGTTGGACCTTGAAAATTAGAGTGCTTTTAGCAACCGTTCATAAATTTCATTCTTAATATTGATATTAAGAGGGGGTTTTACAATCCCTGTAAAGCAAATAATAAGACGACCGGTCTAATTTTAACACCCTAAAGACGGTCAAGTTGTGTTGATTGTGGTTTCAAATCACAGGCTCATCTTTTTAAAATATGGTCAAATATAAAATTGCGGTGGTTTCTGAGCGGTTGCAGGCTTTGGTTCAGCTTCATTTGAATGATGGCGCCGTGCCAACTGGCGACAATAAAACTGGCTGTGTCTTTAATATCCAAATATTTTGATATCTTACCGTCTTTCTGGGCGGCGGATAAAAGCCGGCAATACGCATCGATCATCAACTCGACGGATTCATTTAGCTTTTTACGAAACGCTGGATCTAAATCCCCCATTTCCTGCGCCAGATTGCCAATCGGACAACCGCCGGCATAATTTTGGGATTCAAAATGCTTCATAAAGGCGCTTAAAAACTCATAGATCCGGTTCAGCGGTGAAATGGAAGTATCCTCCAAGATTTCGCTGGCAATCTGCATAAAGTGGGCTGAAAAATAGTCGATAATGTGAAGCCCAAAGTCATTTTTACTCTTGAAATAATTATAAAATGATCCTTTAGGCACACCGGCGACGGTCAATATTTCCTGGATACCCGTGTGGTTGAATCCTTTGCGATGGATAATTTCGGCACCGGTTTCAATGATCCGGTCTCTGGTGTTTAACGCCATTTTATGAATCCCTTCAGATGGGTGATTAAATGAAGGTTTACGATTAAAAAATAGACCGGTCGTCTTTAATTGTCAAGTTTTTTGTAACCTTTTTCCATCATACTATCTGTTAGTATAAAAACTGATGTTGATTTTTGGGATTTAATAACTGCAAGCGTGTTGATGACATCAACACTTTGAGGTACTGGCGTTACAACCGATCAGCTAACATCCAGCTCAGATACGAATCCACTGTTTAGCCGATTGTAAATCTGAGAAAACTTTTATTTTGCGGGGTAGATCTTTAGCCAAATCAGCATACAAGGTGACCAAACTGTGCTGGACACCGGTTTGCGCAACGATGGCCGTTTTTTTACCTTTGGAATCTGGAGGATACAGCCTTACGACCATATCTTTGATACTGTACAAGTCGCTGTACATGATTTTCAATTGACCATCTCTAAACAGCCAAATATCATTCTTATTCTTGAATTCAGGCATTGAAAATAAATTGGAAATGCCCTCCATGATTTCCCAATAATCCATTCCGCTGGAGGATTCCATCAGGATGTAATTGTCAGTGTTGGTGATCTTCAATGGCATGGCAACTAATGTGCTTCCCGGATGGCCCTTTAAAGCTGGATTAATCCCACTTGCTTACATACTTTGTTTTGCATTCAGGGCATTCAACAATACATGACCGCTTTACCTGTGCTTTTGATCTCCCTGCCAACGGTTCAACTGAAACCGTTTCCAGCAGGGTGTTGCCACAGCACATTCCCAGGGGTTTGATAGGGCGTAAGGTATAGGCAAGACTGCGATAGGCAGTAAGTGTAAGCTTTTTCTTCATAAGGTGTAGCGGGTACAGAAGGGGGGCTGGATCATAAGCATGAAGCCACAACACGATAAAGCGTGACTTGGACACAAATTGAACCCGGTGCTTAAAATAATGGGTGCACAAGAATGAATTCAATCCGGCGTGAATGTCCCCCCTGAACCCACTCAATGCCTGATGATCTGATTCTTCTTTGTGCACCCAAGAAAACGCTTGGCAAAAAGATCACGGGACGCGTTTGAATCAAGGATGACACTTGTATATGTTTGGTATCTGAAGAATCTAGTATTTCTAAAAGGGACTTTCAATTCCCTATGGTTGTCAGATTGCCCCTGAAGCGGAAAAGGCCAAACCGAACTTCAGGGGCGGCGGGTGGTAGGCTGCACAAAGATGCAACCTGAAATTATTATATAATAAATATCAGGGGAATCGCACAACCGAAAATAACCCCAGTAAAACTCTAGTATTAATTAGGGTTTAGCCGTGGGACATCAGATAGGTTCTCAGATTTGCTTTTCTGGTTTTTAATCCCAGTTTTTTGCGAATGTTGGTGCGATGAAACTCAATGGTCTTCAGGGAAAGGCTCATGATCGCAGCAATTTCTTTGTTGGTTTTTCCCTGTCTGACAAGGCCGGCAATTTGAATTTCCTGGGGGGTTAAATGGTAATAAATTGACGATAAATTACGTGCAAATGGTGAGATGATGTCGTTTAAATTTTTTCGAATAATGTCGATATAGTTTTTTTGCCTCTCATTCAGGCTGCCTCTTTGCAGCTTTTCCAGATAGGGCTCGATATTATTTTTTATATTGGAAAGCACGCTTTCTTCAAGTTCAGACTTGTCTTCCTCCCTTTTTTTGAGCAGCACGCGTAAGGCGGCATTGACTTCTTTAAGTTCTATTGATTTGGATTCCAATTCCTGCTGTTTTTTTTTGGAGAGCTTCAGGGCGGTTTTGCGTTTGGTGATGTCAACAAAAGCGCCAAACATTGCCAGGGGTTCACCGTTTTCATCTCGAATCAAATTGGCGCTGTATTCAACGTTGAATACCGTATTATCTTTTCGTTTTGCCAGGTCCTGTCCGGATGAATACCCCTTGCAATGCAGTTCTTCAATGGTCTGGCCGATGCGCTCCCCTTCCCAGAATTCGGGCAAAAACCGGCCCAGCATTTCCTCTCTGTTATTATACCGCCATAGCTTTACGGCAGATTCGTTGACATAAATTAACCTGCCTTCGAGATCCGTCATGCCAATCGCATTAATGGAGCACTCAACGGCCTTGCTCAGTAAAGTTAAATATTTATCTTTTTCAATGGGTCCCATCATCCACCGGTATATGGCGTGCGTGTTTGTGGAAATCAAGAAAAAGAGCAACTGCCGTCCAACGGTATTATCAATTAGTTCAACATACAGCTGATACGTAATAAAAATGATTACTATTGTCAATGATATTGGATTATTATGCTACATTGTGGTGGGGGATTCACCGGTGATGTTTTCAGACAGGACAAGAATGCAGGACTCAATATTTTTGGATGCCGTTTAACCTGAATCATTCAAGCGGTAAAAGTGCATGTCTATCTCCCCGTCCAGCGCAACCAGATGGCCGCGGTCCACCCCCAGATGGCATTAAAGACCACTACGAAAAGGGGTGTGAGCGCACCCAGCTCAAGACCCATGGCCCCTTTTTGGGCTTTCATGGGAAAAACGACGAACAGCTGAACCAGTGTTGGACCGAGACTGTAAATCAAACCACGGTACCAGATACTTGACTGCATCATGGGTAGCAGAAACAGTATTCCCCAAATTCCCCCCCATACCAATCGAGGATATAGCCATGCAGCCGATAGTTTGGGCGCAATTTTTACACCGGCCGTTGCCGTAATACCGAACTCTCCGGCAGCCCAAACTGCCAGGCTGTTGAGCAGAGCGCCCAGCACACCCGCGGCAAAGACCAAGCTTATTTTTCGGGCCAAATTCGTCATCTGGATCTCCCTTCTGTTTTTGCTGAGTTAACATAATCATCATTGCCGGTAAGTCCAAAAAAGGAGACTGCAATTGGAGTAAGATGGGAGGCGAGCGCGCTAAGAGGAACACCTGTGTGGGGATGATGGAACGCTTTCAGGGTCTGGAGGTCAGCAAATGCTCTAACTCACTGACATCGAGATAATGTGGATGGATGTCCGCTGTCTGCCCGACTTCATAGAGATCAGCTAAGCTTTCAAGCAGCTGGCGGTTGAAAAAATCCAATTCGCCGAAAGTCGACGGCCCCAAGGGGATGGCGGATTGCCCCGCCAGCTTATCGGCGTAATCCATTAATTTTTTACCAAACAGGGTGTAGAAATTATAATTATATTCCAGCGGTAGGACAGGATCAGACCCATCCAGCTGATGCTCGTAAAGCCGCTGAATCGGTTCGGTAAACTCATCGCTGATCCGATCCAGTACCTCAATCGCCTCCTGTTCATAGATACCAGTGCTCAGCGCACTCATGGCCTGCTGCAACGCATCAACCAGGGCAGATTCCCGGGTAAAAGGGGCGAGTGAAAATTTTACATCATACAGCGCATACGGTTGTTGCGCTTGAAATTGCTTTTTTTGGTATTTGATTTCATCGTGAAAGACACGCACATCCCGGATCAGCCTTCGGTGCAGTTTCAAGGCGCCGTCCAATTCCAGAAAATGGTCCAAATTGTCTTCATTATCTAATACTAGATTCTGAGCTTCAACGACCGCCGGCTCAAGCGTATCTTCCAAAATACCTCTGTATTTATTCTGCTGATACTGATCCCAGCGTTTTTTTTCGGCCAGCTTTTGACGATAGAGTTGGCGTATTTCAAAGCGCTCAGTTGCCAAGCCCGCAGGCAGGTCGATTTGAAGCATTGTCTGAAACGGGTCACAATTTTTGGCGGCATCTTTTAAGGCGATAATATTTTCTTCATATGCATCCAGATAGGTTTTTAAGTTTCTGTTCTGTTTCTTCAGGTGGGCGATGCTATGTTTTAAACGTTGATTCTCAATTTTCAGTTCAACATTTTCCGCGGTAAATTCCGGTTTGATGAGAAGCCATGCCTTTTCCCTTGTTCCGCCAACATTGAAAATGAACACGAGCGCAGCAATGAGAACTGCGCTCAAAGTGCATAAACCCCAAAATTTGGATTTTAGTGACATATTGATCCCTCTTTAAATTGATTCAACATATCAGAAAGCGTCGTCAGGTGAATTTTAGGAGAACGAACAGCGCGTGGGAGATGGAGATCCGGTCAGCACAACTGCTATTATCTATAGCATAAGATGTGGCTTGTTGTAAAATCCCTTTTCCCGTTTTGGAAAAGGCGGATCCTGCGATGCACCTGTGTTGCTCCACCATTTGCCGGACGGGTGCATGCGCATCCAAAGCCTTTTTCGTTTGACAGAAGCCTTCATTTTATTTATTTTCCATTGGTTGTTAAGTGAATGGCGTTCGTTGATTGATACTGGTATACTGACGGCTAACCGTCGCATTG
>JAAUXT010005466.1_pt1 | contig 28691 bp, 38 predicted proteins | sample 7278171 | NCBI WGS metagenome assembly JAAUXT01 (sample SAMN14350112, study PRJNA611818) | marine sediment metagenome | isolation source: surface marine sediment (1.8m) | place: French Polynesia: Moorea | collected 2018-08
CAGAGCGAGAGGGACGCCGAGCTGCAGACACTACTCGACAAGTACACCAAGAGTGGTGAGGGACACATACATACATACATACATACATACATACATACATACATACATACATACACACATACATATATACATACATACATACATACATACATACATACGAGGCATGCTTTTTATGTTCCCGATGCCAATCAATATCTCCCATATGGTTCAACACACAACCTTCAGTGTTCATATCAAGCTTCCTTGACATCTTTTCTCAATATAACTACAGTTTGACCAATCAAGGACTAGCAGAAATGTATCTACAACCCTCCTTTTCAGGACTATATTTCTTTGGATCACTAAAGATAAAAAAAATGTACATGTAATTGATTAACTTTTATCAAATGATTCTACTTTTATCCATTTGACAAACTCATTCTCAGATCTTTCTTTGAAGCAATAATTGTGAGAGAAAAGAAAAGCTTCTGTTAGAATCTGACCCTATAGAGATCAGAAAACATCACATAGTTGCATCACACAATCTTTGAAGCTCTTATTTTATCACTTTACTTTATAATTCTGAGTAATTTTTTGCATATTTTGGTAGATTATGTGTTACATATTGAGAATGCAAGGAGATCAGTGATGACATATTTCAATATGGTGAAAAAATCAAGTGGATCAGTCATATATAAAAAGCATGCCTCGTACATACATTCATACATACATACATACATACATACATACATACATACACGCACACACACACATACACACACACACGCCCTGCAGACAAAACGTGGCATTTGGCACGCTCGTTTGTCTCTTTCAGAACAAAACCAGATGATTCTCCCGTGTTACGAGGACTGCAACGACGCGTTGAACGAATGTCTCAAGATCGCTGCGTTTACGCCCCTCGTCGAGGAGTTCGTCGTCAACTGCGAATACCTGCCGCGCATGAACGGAAGCGTGCCCTGCTACACCAAGCTGGACGTGTGCGGCCCGCCACCGGAAGTGGAGCACGCCAACATCACGTGAGTACCGGAAGTGAAGGACGGGCACATCCTTTGGGAACCGGAAGTGAGTGCCACACCAACATCACGTGATTGCCAGAAGTGAAAGTCAGGAGCTTCCTTTGAGTGCCGGAAGTAAACTGAAAATTATCACGCCTGTATCAGGAGAAGACCAAAAGTGCAGGACAAGCATATTCTGTGATTCCTGGAAATGGAGCAAGAAGTACGGTGACGAGAAGGGGAATGGGGAGGGCGGGGATAGGAAGGGCGGTGCAAGTCTCTCAATTCTTCGTGGTTGGGTGTTTTTGTATTGTACACGTGTGGAGTTTCACACTGTTTTCAGAGGCCATCCGAAGCGACCGCCCTACGCTGCGGAGGGTGAAGTGTTGGAGTATGTGTGCCCGCCGACGCACGCTCTCAAGGGTCCAAACAACGTCACGTGCCTCAAGAACGGCCAATGGACGAAGCCGCCTCACTGTGAGTTGTGTTGCGAAAAAGTGGCTTTCGGCATCTGTTTGAAGTTCCATAAAGGTGTGACCAGGTCCAGCTGAGAGATCGGACAAATTTTCTTCTCTCCTGCAGGTCGGAAGCGGTACAACCTGACGCTTATCATCTGCTGCTGCGCCGGCGGACTCGCCGGCCTCATCCTCGGCATCACGCTCCTCGTCGTGCTCGGGCGGCGCCTCGTCGCGTGGCACCGGCGGCGTCGGGGCGATAATAGGGGACTCAGCCACGTGCAGGACGACGACGAGACGTTCCGGCCGCGGCGCCCGGCGGCGGGGCGGATCTGGAACGAGTCACCGCGCGGCAGCCAGGAACCGCTCAACCCGGACGGCACCGTCAACAACTGACCGTGACGAGCAAATCAACCCTCGCAACGTGCGCCGTTGTCAGCGAAGCGCAAGTTATTTTCGTGGAACTTCAGTTGCGCAGTGTTCAGTGTTCATCTATCTCGTGAGCGCCTTGTCCCGCATGTTTTGTGCCAATCTTGATCCGTGAATTTCAACCTGACCTGCAAATGTTTCGTGTTTGCGCAATCTCACGAGTTTTGTGTTCACCCTGTCCAGTGCGTTTCACGCTCACGCTTTCCCGTGATTCGCGTCGCCTGTCGAAACAGCCCCTGGCGTTGCCGCGCTGTCCACGCTCCAGTGTAACGCCGATCACACCAACGACAAACAGCATTTTATGCCTTTGACATTTTATTTTTCATTTTTACGCAAAAAATTACATGTATTCAGACATTTGCATCAACGAAAAATAATACAGCAATTTGTACACGCATTCACATGTTTCGCTTGTGTGAAAGACGTTAAGCTTGCACGTGCACACGAAAACGATTCTCGTCACCATGGCAACAGTACTCACGATACGAAACTCACGCTCAAAGCGCCCACAGCACACTCACTACGCAACACTACAGTATGTACAGAAAACGCTGCGAAAAGCCGGGTTCACACTGGACGCGCTTCAATTGTGCATGAACGTCAACGGACGCAGCAGCTTGAACGCACGACGCGTCCACTGTAAAACCTCGCGCGTTGGAACAAACTGTGAAGAGACGGGTCCAAATGTTTTGGACCGGCTTGCAATGGATGCGCCAAGCGTTGCGTCCAAAACGGACGCTGCTTTCAGTGCAACGCCTCGTCTGTCCCGAGGCGCAACGCTTGACGAATCCCTGAAGCCAGACCTTGTTTCGGAGAAAATCGAAGCGTGTCAGTACGTAACTGCTTTTCATTTGTTCATCAAAACTTACGACGCATGTGTGAGACAGAACTGTGAGACTAATGAGCCTCGTTTTGGTTTACGATTTCTATGACGTCATAAATACATCACATGACTAGAATATGGCGGTTTTCTGCTTTCTGTTTCGACAACGCGTTTGGTGTGTGTGTGTGTGTGTGTGTGTGTGTGTGTGTGTGTGTGTGTGTTTCTGTCCATGTGTGTGTTTGTGTCAGAGACGCAATACGCTGCATATTTTCTTGGCGAAGAATCTGTGTGCGGCGCCTTTTCGGCTGGGTCAGTCAGTTTCACACTGACCGCGTCGCACGTTGCGTCTCGACAAGTCTGCGGCCACTGTGCCTGAAGTGACGACAAGGACACAGCGCACGACGCATTCAGTGTGAACCCAGCCGAAATTTTCACATGTGCATCGACAATGGAGAACTGCTGTCCGCACGGGGTGAACGCCGAGACACACGCGGTTGGCGTACAAAAGAAGAATCTTGAACAAGTGTCCAGTTATCACTCACATACACGTGGGAGAAACACAGAACAAGAATCTTGAACACGTTCCCGATTATCACTCACACGCACTGAAGTTATTTTTCAGAAGAAAAACACCTACACGCGAATCTCTGGAAAAAATATCGGGCTCAATGGAAGACGAACTGAATAACGACCGTTTCACACTCGATGCGTCCTGCGTTGCGTCCCTGGGCGAGTCCAAACACAAGTCGGAGTATTCTCCCGGACTTCTCCACCACTTGCCACGTGCAAACACGCACGCGCACAAGAAATACAAACACGCACACAAAGACGCAAAACACAGCCATTTCCATCTTGCATCAGTTCAAGCTGTCTGCACACTGTCCCCTTGAACACCTTGACTTGAACATCAGAGACGATAAACAAACGTTTCGCAGAACCATGGCAGCTCGTTGCTGGATTGCCAACTCACACAGAGCACGTCGCAACGGTCGTGTGCACAGATCCAGGGTGGGAGCCCTGGATTATATCTGTCCCGACTGTTGTGTCGTGGAAAGAAAAAGTCTTTTCTTATTTTCAATTGGGATCGTTCTCCCCCCTTGAGCATCAGCAAAACTGATTCCGCCCGCCCCAGCCAAAAGGTGTGGAAAATCCGTAAGTATAACGGAACAACTGAGAAAAGAACACAGGATGTGACCCCTACTCCACACAATGTCCGTGTCCGGAGCTCCCTGCGAGGTGGTGCCGCCAGACTCCTTCCACCTCATGTCAAACCAATTGCTCTCCAAATTCCAGGTACACTTTTGGGTCTGAAGTGTTCTGCATGCAAAGGATTTGGATTCGTTCTGCCGACCTTCAAAGGAAAGGGGACCCACCACATGTCGTGGTTCAGGAAGCTACGGACACGGAGGGTAACGGCCTCACAACGTGGTGCCTCTGCGGCAGTTCCGCACCAGGCAAATTGTCCTATGAACGCTTTGGCTACAACAGAAGCACGTGCTGCACCGGAAACACGTGTCACACCGGAAGCACGTGGTGTTATTTGTTGTTGTTGGCGGCGCTGAGTCGTTCTGGGTTGTTGCTGGCCATGTTGGTGAAATCTCGGAAAACGTCCGTGAAGGTTTCGTCTGAAAAAGGACAAAGCGTGTCAGGTGTGCGTGCGTGACGTATGCGTGATTGAGAGACTGCATGTGGGAGGTACACGTGTGAAAGGCGCGAGGGTGAGATGAACCTCAACTTGCGTCTCTTTGCGTCTCAACAAGCTTTTCAATTCATAGGTTTGAACCGGAAGCACGTGGGTCTCGGACCGGAAACACGTGACTGTCTGTGACGCACCTGGCCCCCCGAGGAAACCGTCCGTCTCCTGCATCTCTTCGTTCAGCTTCGCCAACCGGAGTCTGCAACAGAAACAACGTCGGCCTCAGGTACAGGTTCTGCGTCCTTGTGCCGTTTTGAAATTGCGACTGCTGACCCGGCGGGTCCAACCCCAACCACCACCGAAACCACACACACCCGTTGTGCTTCGTACGAGCACTGGGCTGCTGCTCGATTGCTGAAACATTTTTGAAATCTTTTGCTTTGGGGCGGTGACCAAAAAGAGGCGCATTGCGTCCTCACTGCGCGGTTCATTGACACTTACAGCGTCACGATGTCGGCGTTGGCGTTCTTGACTGCGATGGAGAGCGGGTCGTTGCCGTCCGCGTCCACGGCGTGCTGGTTGGCGTTGCGCTTCAGGAACTGACACACCTGCCTGCAAACCAAACCATCTTCCATAACCATTGGGATCCGCCTCCTCCAAACACGTACACGCACTTGCACACACACACATACACACACACACTGCTTTTGCTTTCACAATCTGCACTGAACACGCAAACTCTAACACGCACGCACGCACTACTTTTGTTCTCACGATCTGCACACTGATGAACACGCACACTCCAACATGCACACACACACACACACACACGCACACACACGCACACACACACACACACACTCACTGCACCAGCGCACTTGCTTGTGTCCACACACCACACACACACTCACACGTAACGCACGCTCACCCTGTGTGTCCCAGCACGGTCGCGTGATGCAGCGCGCTTCGTCCCTTCTCGTCCTTTCGATCCACTTTGGCCCCGTTCAGCAGCAGAAACTCACATGGCGCCATCGAGCCCTGAAATTGTTCACAACAAACCGTCACGTGACATCGCTCTTCAGGTCATCACTCTGAAGGTCGACACTGCTCAATTCAAGGTCAACGCTGAAGGTCAACTTTCTCCGAGTGTGTTTGCACCGGAAGTGAGGGACCGGATGTGACGTCACTCACGCTCTCTGTCGCCTTGATGAGCGGCGTTTTCCCCTCGTCGTCGTCGTTGGTCCAGTTCGGGTTGGCGCCCTGCGCCAGCGCCTCCAGCATCACCGCCAGGTTCCGCGCCTGCGCAACAACGCACACGAATGACAACCGGAAATGACAACCGAAAAATCGCATTGGTGAGACACAGTTCCGAGTCCCGTCATTTAACACAAACCGGGATTGTTGAGTCAAAGCCACAACAAAAAACTTCCTTCTTGCACACACACACTCGTCAACACAAACGTATCACCCACATCTCACACCACACATCTCGCACACCTAAAGCCCGTGTAGACACTGCACACATACATACACATCGCACACCCAAAATGCACACACGCACGCACACACCTGCGCAGCCTTGAAGAGCAGCAGGTCCGGGTGCAGTTTGCTCATCTCTTCGAACGACGTGGTGCTTCTCGAGTCTGGATCCACCTCCGCGTCACTCGACGAGCCCTCCGAGTCCAGGTCCAGACCTGCGCACAGAGACGTCACGTCATAATGGACGCCGTGGGGTGACGTCATGACAGACACTGACAGACCCAGAGGGATGACGTCATCATGGTCAGAGGGACCATGTCCGTGGAGAATGTCGTGAACGGAACTCACTGCGCGCGCTTCCGTTCTGCGCGTTGACGCTCGCGCCGAACACGATGACGTCATTGGTGGAGCCGCCCAATCCCGAGTCTTGGCTTTCACCTGAAACACAAGCGGTGGGAAGGTCAGTTGAAATAAAGATAAGCTGTGCACGTGGAGGCCCGAAAAGCACCAGGTGGTCGCGGGTCGCATACTTCGCGTGAGACGCCCCACACTGGAATCTGACAAAGTCGGACACAAAACACATTGATCACGTGGCCGGTACATAACATGCAGCTGCTCACCCTGGGCCAGCTTTGTTTCGCCACTTCCGGGAGACGGCGTCGCACTTCCGGCGGCGCTGCTGCTGCTTCCGGTTGAAGGAGTTGCTTCGCCCAACGTCGGCAATGCTGTTGGAGGCGTTGTTTTGCTCGGGGAGCGCCGTCGTCGCTTTTGGACGCTCCATCGCTTCTGCTTGTTGACGCCACCGCCGCCGCCGCCAGCGTTGGCGGCGTCGCCCGGGGTGACCGGCGGCGCGCCGTCCTCGCTCAGCGGTAACCGCCTTACGAACGCCTTCTGGATGTACTTGGCGCGAATCCACGCTTCGCGTTGTTGTCTGGAGGAACCAGCAAAACACGTGCGTTTGTTTCCTTTCGGTTGGACGTACTGGTTTGCATGCTCTCGCCAACTGCACGTCAGCATGGTGTGTGTGCGTGCGTGCGTGCGTGCGTGTGTGTGTTCATGTTGTGCGGGGGCGATTTTGGTTTTCGCTCAGAAACTGTTTGCGTCGAGTGTGCGTGTGTGTTACATGTTCTATGTCAGCGTGGGTGTACGTACACCCCTGCTCTAAACCAGCGTGTGTGTGCTGCACGCATACCTGCTGCACGTGGGCGTGGCCCTCTTGGCCACCGCTTCGTCGACGTTCGCCTCGTAGACCCTGTTGACGGCGGCGTTGCCGAGCTCGAGCATCACCTTGACGAGCTCGGGCTCCCACGTGTCCAGCGTCACGGACCGCACCTTCGACATGTGCACCCCGAAGCCTCTGCAACACACAGGGACGCTGTGCAGCGAGCGATAAACCACCCCTCCACCCCACCCCACCACAGACCTGTGCACCGCTCCAATTTGAAACGCGTACAAGTTTTGAGATGCGAGACTTGTCTATCAGCCTCAATGATTGACTTGCGAGTCTGCAAAACAATCTCGGGTCTTGCGGAGCTGGCCACCCAGGGCACGAAACGTCGATCTGCACTGGACAAATCTCACAAAGGGTGATTTCTCAGCGAGAGCTGTAACTCCACCTCCAGAGCTGTGATCCAACCTCATCTCACTTGTGAGCTGGACACACACACGCGCACACACACACGCACACACACACCTGTGTATGCCGGAGCACTCTATGCAGAGGGTGATGCCCAGGTTGATGCTCGCCCAGCGGGGGTCGGGCGCACCGCAGTCGCAGCACGCGTCGTTCCCAGGCACCGCCAGGATCTGCTCCATCCGACTGCAACAAGCACAGGTGACCATGACCGGCAAAGTAACAACATGTCAGGGACCAGGGTCTGCTCCATTCGACGGAATCCGTGTGAAACAGGCACAGAGGGTGGTACGTGGGGGACTGAAGGATGTGAGAGAGGGAGGTGGGAGTGGAGAGGGGCGAGGCAGGTGGGAAGGCGAAGGTAAGAGTTGCGTGGGGAGGGGGGGGGGTGCCAAGTGTGTTCTTTGTGCGGTAAACAAGTCTGCAACTCAAGATAGAACGGAAGAAGACAACTTTTCAAGCGCAACGGGAGAACCTGAGGCGCAGCAATCCGAGCGAATCCGCGTCGTCCGCGCAAGAATACAACTTGAACTCCCTGCGAAAAAGACGCGCAAGGACACCTGAGCTATGACGTCACAGTGCGGTTCAAAGCAAGCGCGTGGAAAGTTCTCTGCTGCCTCTTCAGAATGGAGCGCTGTGTCGTCGAAATGAGCGTGTTCTTTGTTCTTCCAAATGGACCAGAGACCGAATCTTGCTGATCGTGCACAGATTCTCGAGTGGATCACCAGTCTTCGTCGGCCCAGTGCGCCAAATCGAACGCGCAGTTGCCTTGTCACGTTCTCACGTGCACGTACTTGATTTTGGCCTGCACGCCCGTCTCGACCCTGTTCTGCCGTGGCACCGCCGCCGGATCCGCACCGACGCCGCCGCCTGTGACGCCACTTCCGGTGATGCCGACGCCGCCGTCGGTGCGAGACTCGGGCGACGCGACGAACGAGTTGCGCGGGTCCAGCTGCAATCACAGATTTCGCGGGTCTTGAGCCGCGTGCGTTGTCCACACACACACACACACACACACACATACACCATACACACACACACACACACACACACACACACACACACACACACACACACACACACACACACAGCACACCCTTCGGAGTGAACTTGAGTGGGTTTGGTCCACGATGACCACGAAAACCCTGACCTGTGTGCCTTTGCCGAAACGCACACACACGCTCACACTTCATTCGCACACAGACCTACACTCGTACCCCACCCTTGCGTGAAGATTGTTCACATCCGCACGCCAGCGTATCTCTCTTTGTAGGATTGTTCCTGCGGCCGGGCGCTGAGCACCCCAACTGGTGTCACACTTTCACACCTCAATCCTTGTGTAAACTGTCCTTTGGAGACCCCGGCCTGCACATTCATCACATCCAATGGGCACAACACACACACACACACACACACACACACCGAAATGCACGCACCTCATCCTTGTGCGGACTGTCCCTGTAGGCGTTGGAGACTCCGGCCTGTATGGCTGTGATCCAGAGCTGACACTCCTGCTCAGAATCCGCCTGTAGCATATGGCTCCTACAACAATCAGAGTTACCATGATGTGCCAGGTATCCACACACACACACACGCACACACACACACACATCGCACATTGAGCAAAAGGTACCCACCAGTCCTACCCGCTCTCCCTCACACACAAACACACACGCGCGCACTGAATTCCCATCGCATTTTGGTGCCCACTAAACACTACCTCCAACACACACATGCACACACATACACACACACATAGATTTTGGTATCCACCAATCACTACGACCAACACACACACACACACACACCACACACACCTGGAGGGCGAGACGACCTCGAAGCAGAAGCGGCGGTCTATCTCTGCGGCGGGCTTCACGGTGCAGAGCCTCAAGTCCTCCTCCATCACCGTCAGCGAGTCCTTGGAGCGCTTCCGGTACACCAGCTGGTTCCGCTCGATCATGAACCAGCGCCTGCGGAAAAACAAGCGCGCGTTGTGGAAAAACAAACAAGAATGCAAGAATATCAGAACAACGAACAGCCTATGTCCGTCACGACAGCGATGGCCGGACCTGCCAATTGTCCGTGTATTAGATCTAGATCGGACCCACCAGCTGGTGTGGTGAATCTGACCACGTCAGTTGGTGTGGTCACTTGAATTCAGTTTCAAGCCCCACAGAGATGCAAGGTGATCAGTATGCAGCACTTCTGCCACTTCCTGGACACGGGCTGTAAGTGCGAGGCATCCTCGGATCCCCGACCTTCTGGGAGTCTTGGCCCTTTGTGGCTGAGCGTGGGCAAGCGTCCGATCCTGAGCACCATCGGTGTGTGTGTGTGTGTGTGTGTGTGTGTGTGTGTGTGTGTGTGTGTGTGTGCCTTCTTCACCAAGGAGTGCACGCCATTCAGCGACTCACGTTGCACCACAGGTCAAACGTGTGGACGCACAGCAAATCAGGCGCGAGCAGCAACAAATGCAAGGGCGGACCCAGGATACGATGGCCCAACCCAATCCACAAATTTTATATAAACATTGGAAAACAAAAATTTTCCGCCTGAAGGTGCAATGTCAAGGACAAGGGAAGGAGGCCAAAGACCCACATCGTAACACAAGCCCCTGAACCCCGGAAACGATCTGGACGGCCCGGTTTAGGCAGCAGTGCGTGTGAGAGTGCAGTGCGGTTGCGGGGGCGGATCCAGAGTTTTGTTGAGCGGCGGGGGAGGGGGCGTCAATTCCTGGCGAGGCCCGACCTGGTGAAAGCCCCACCCAGGCCCAACCTCATGTTGGTGTGAGAGCCCTGGACACCCAAAGATGAAAAATTTCCCACGCGATGTACCTGACTGTGCATAATTGAAGAGATCGGTCAACTTCACTTTCTTGAGACCCCTGGATCCGCCCCTGACTTGGAACACACAAGACAAACGCGAGTGACACGATCACCGTGCGTGGGTGGCATGATACGCCCTGCGCGCTCACGCGTCGAGTCCCTGTTCAAGTCAATGCGCGCTGCGTCGCAACTGCAATCAATTCTGGTGCGAGAACAATTTGTTTGACGTCTGCGTCTGAAGCGTGGCCGTGAGGTCTTGACTTTGTTTCAGAACGCATCCGCATCCAGTGTCAAAAATGTAGAGTCTACATCGCATGGTTGTATTCAAAAATGTCAAAAATGTCAAAAATGTACATCGCATGGTTGTCTTTGCAATTCGCTGCATCAATGTGACAGTACAACAACACACACCTGTGCAGGAACGCAGCGCCCACTGACTTGTACCAAGCGTCACGCACTTGATCAGCGACGCAACGCCCATTGACGTCAACATGGACTGATTCAGGGACGCAACGCAACACGCATCCAATAACCCCGGCCTTATGACGTCTTACTCTGGATTCACCTGAACTCAATACCTTCCCCTTTATTTCTGAAGGACGGAAGTCTAAAACGGTCAACAAAAACACTTGTCAGTGTCGAGATGCGCCGGCGCGACACCTCAAGCATCTGGACGCCTCAGGCCTCTGTCTGAGTCTCGGATTTTTGAAATGACCGAAAACAGTCAAAACGAAATGGAAGAACTTTGAAGAACTCAGTGAGGAATTCCGAACTTCTGGCTGAGCCGAACTCGTGGCCCAGCCGAGTGCGACGGATCCCCGCACAACCCAGGATTAGATGCGAGATGTGGCTAGGGAAAATTTTCGTTTTCACCTGATCTGGGACCCCTGAATCCGCCTCAGCATGCTGCAGTTTCACGCACAGCACCTCCCCCTTTTATCTGTACAAGGGCAGTTTCTATTTCCACATTGCTTTTGCAACTTGCACCCAACTCGATCCAAATCCAAAAGAAGTCAGAGCGAAGATGCTGCGCCCATTGACTTGTCCAGCACAATCAATACAACAACACGGATCCAAGTCAATGGGCGCTGCAAAGCTTGTGTCACAGGATCGGTTGTTATGTACGCGTTGGAATCTCTCTCACCTGACCCAGGACTTGAATGCGTTGCTGGTTCTTTTGAAGAGGTACCCTTCCACCTTGATGTGGGTGTCGACGGCGCCGGTTGTGTCAGCTTCACCGTTCCCGCCAGATGACACGTCCTGCAGTGGAGAATTGGAGAAAATTATGCTGTGTTTCTTGGGGCTGCAGAATTCAACCTCACGCGAGAACCGGGAGCGTTCAGCCTGGGTAGAATGTACATTGCGTACAAAAACGAGCAAAAATCGCTTCAACGTGGGACGCAGTGCACACTGCAACCAGGCAGGACAACGGTCGCCTGTTGTGGACATCGCTTCGTGTACGCTGAAGGAAATGATGTCGCGTGACATCGGGTCATGACGTCACAGAGGACGCTGTTTATTTCTCCAACAACTGTACAACATTCACAGCGAGCGCATCGACCCCGCATCGGAGTAAAGTTGTCAAATCGATGTTTCAATTCTGCACAAACACATTTTGAAAACAAATGTACAACCTCAAACGTTTGCAAGGAAGAATTCTTGTCGACAACGTCCATGGACAACTCTTGTAGAAAATCAGGAAACAACTTCAACTTTTTCTCACAAACCAGGGCAAGGTGGGCACACACACAATCTGACATCGTCGGAAGCCAACATGATACAGTTTCCCTCTATTTGTCTGTTCTCTGTTTGTTTATTCCTTGTTGTAATCATAAAGATAAACGTGGTAGGTATAAAAAATCTGCTGTCGCTTGTGTGCAACGCAAATTCTCCTGTCAGGGACAGTTCACACTGTACGCGTCAGACGATAAGTTGTGTCTCGAACGGGTCCAAGTTATGGGTCGAAGGGCTGGCGCCCCCTACGATGTGCTCGCGTGTGTTTCAGAACAAAACAATGACAAGAGTCTTCAAAGGGGGCACGGTGTCCTCGCCTTGCAGGTACACAACGCAGACATGCCCCCTGAATGCAACGCGTCCTGTGTGAACACGGCTCAACGAAGACATAATCTACCACAAAGCGGGGAACAACCACAAGACAATGACGTTGTCATGGAGATCGTTATTAGCGCAAGACAACGAAGATATTGTTGTTGGCGTCTTATCCGACACAAATACAATAACATTTAGCGGGACCGTTTCCTTTATCCTCCCGCCCCCCGTCTATGCAAAGCTCCTGTGTCAACTTCATGCGCCGCATGGGTCCGTCGTTCTCGTGTTGGAAGCCCAAGTTTGCGTTGCATTGCACAGAGCTTCCAGTACCGCAGTGCCCCTGTGGTGGGAAACCGTGGGTGTGGTCACAAACACTGCCTGCGAAACTGACATACAATGTAGCCTGACCGTGGCTTTCTGCACAACTCAACCAGGTGCGAACACGCACGCACACATACACGCGCGCGACCACACACACACACACACACACACACACCAATCCAATTCCCTTCGGTCCAAACAGCGCCGCACCCTTGGTAACCAACCAGCCCCGGATCCACCCCACAGCTGCAACAGATGGTAACGATAGCAACCACTGCAGGTAACCGAGCCTGGGGTTCGGGTGATGATTACTGAGCTCCGGGCACAATGAAGAAACTGGAGACTAAGGAGTCGCAGGTGGGAGACCGAACAGAGGTGGGGAGAACGCCCCCGCCCCCTCCCCGCGCAGATCTACCCGTGGTTGCGCAACAGATTGTTTTTCCAACAACGACAATGATTGCTCTGTCAGAAGCAGCAATGTTCCCAAACCTAAAATGCAGAAAATATCACACGACTACATTCACGGAGACAAACATGGTTCAGTGGACTCGGTGCGAAATCAGAATTGCTCAGTCCTTCCTCTCTTTGCCTTCCTCCGGTGTTGGAGCTGCACGGGCAGAGGTACTTCCCACTTCCCGGGACGCCTCTAGATTTTGCTCCCAGCCAGAAAGGTGGTGTGACAGACACGGACGACGACCAGGCAATCTTGACGATCGTCATTGTGCGGTCGTCAGGCAGACCTGACGACTTGTAGAATCGAGTTGAGGTGGATCTGCTCCTGAATCCCAGTTGTCTTTTGTGTTCAGGAGAACAGTTTCTTTTCACGCCGTCCATGCCCCGTTTGCCCACGCAAAACCAACAATCCACATCGCAAAAAACTTCAACCAACAAGCCCTCAAAATCTGCAAACAACGCAAAATCCGCACAAGTGTCACGTCCGATGGATTCTGACCCCTCCCGTGGGCACAAACACGCAAATATTGGTTTCCTGCCCCTCCACCACAGGGGCCATAGAAACTAATGTTTGCGTACTTCCTTTGCAGTGAATGGGAAGTCAGACCGGCACCCGTTTGGTAAACCTTGACTCTAACTTTCAGGCAGTCTTCACAAAGCGTGTGCCCTGCGTCTTTTCACAATCGAAATGCTGCGTCGGAGATTTGAGGCCTGGCCACTGGGTTTTTGAGGCGAAAATTCCTCCGTTTTATTCGTCAGGGGTGGCGATACCAGTTGGTATGGTTACCAGTTGGTTTTCTGTGATCTGGCCCCACCAGTGGTGGATGGCAAAAAGTCTCCGCCTTACCAACTGGTGTGGCCAGTACCTGAAAACTGAAGTGTTTTGAAGCGAAAATGATTTTCACGCCAAAACAAAGTTTCGCTAGCTGCATCCGCGCGCAAGCCTGGACACTGCATCAGACGAAGACGTGACCATCGATTTGAACACACATCTGATCCAAACCGGCCCAACTTTCTTCCTCGTGAAAAGACTGACTTGGACTCAACGACGCAGTGATCAAAGGAAGACAAACAGGGAAGCATCGCGTGACGTATCCGGCGTGAAACAAGCCGAATGTTTTGCTTTCAAATAGACTTGAAGATTGATGTATCTCCATTCTGACCTCGGGATCCGAGTCAGGAATGTTGCAACCAGCAACAACCGAGTGCATACATGCACACGTCTTGTCGGATCCTGCCCTGCCCCCGAAGAATTGTTCAAGCGTTCGTCAGGTCAGGCAAAGCTTGTGCAAAATTCTCCATTTTTGCACGCTGTGACAAATTTTGCAAAGTTGGGGAGTCCGGGCGTGTCAGAGCCTGGGTTCCCTCGGGTTCCTCACATCTCCTCGTACTTGGCCCCGACCCTGGATCCGCTGGACGCGCGAGCACTCCACTCACAACACGGGTCAAGAGGAATGCACTTTGTGCACCAAACCCAAACACGCGAAGCAATCACCTCTCACCACAACTGGGAACTAGAGACCTACACTTCCCGCTGCTGTGAACTTCGCTCCAAGGGTGCCTCCGGGATTTGGCTCAGCGCGAAGACCCCACCCATTCCCGGTTTTTCTGTGGGATTTTTGGGTTTGGGGGGTTTGCTGCGTCTGACGTTGCAAAATCAAACTGCGATTTCTTTTTGGCAGGCGGGGCCCTGACCTCCCTGAACCGCTTGGACCCAACATTGTTTCGAATCATGTTTCCCAATACAAGAAATCGAACACTTACAACCTTTACGTGGCACCAATTTGAATAACGACCTGCTATCTTCTGCCAGAACAAAAAGAAGGAAGAAACGACCCAGACGACATTGACAGTGATCACAAAAGACGCCATCGTGAAACGAACACGACAAAGAACACGCTCGCTCGGGCAAATCACTACCCCAAAATATTCTGTCGTTTGTTGCGGGTCTTCTACAGCTGCACGTCTCCAAAATCATCAAGATCGAGTCAAAAGCAAACGCGTTCGCCAGCCACAGCTACGACTCCGAGTTGTCCGTCTCTCCCGAATTCTCGACGCTGCTCTTCTTCAGATACGCGTCGTAGAAGAGCCCTGGCCGCGCGCGCGTGCGCAGTGGCTCCTCTTCCTCACTACTTCCGGATCCGTCCACGTAATCCCGCGTCACGTGGCTCGTCTCCCTTGACAACAGCTGCGCGAACAGTGTCGCTTTTGAGGTCCTCTGGTCCCCGGCCTGGTTCCCGCTTGACCCGTCGCTCTCGACGATTCTGTGTCTCCCACGTGATCTGGTTTTCCCGTCAAACGGGTCCTTCGGAGTCTTCCCTCGCCGAGTCTGTTGCTCCTTGATTTGCTCCTTATTTTGCTGATCACTGAAGTATCCGATTTTGCGATGAGTCTGTTTCGCGTTGCCACGGCGATCCGTATTTTTCAGAATCTGGTTGTTGGCGTCTGGCATGGCGTTTTTCCCACGCGTTTTGTCTGGAACCGTTTTGTCCGGTACAACTTGTGACGTCATTTCCGGTGCCGCTTCCTGCGTCGGCTGCGTCACATTCATAAACCCTTCCTTCTCCACTTCTTCCTCCTCCTCCGTTTCCGTGGCAACCACGTCAGTCGTGAAGTTGAGAACGAACGTCGTGAGGTTTCCATCTCCATGGTGAATCGGTAGGTCAATGGGCTGTAACCATGGCTTCACCTTGGGCGGTTTCTTCACTTTGGGGAGGAGGGACGGGTGAAGCTCCGAGATTCTGCGCCCACGCAGTTTGGGCGGCGACGCGCACACCATGTTGTCGCGTGAGAAAAACTCGATCTGCTGCGCGTCTCGCATCCAGCGCGTCAGCCAATAGATGGTCTCGTCGCAGTGCCACGGGTTCCCGATCAACTTGATGGCCTGCGGAAAAGAACCGGGAGAACTTTACCTCGATGTCCGGAAACGCTTTTGTTTTCAAATTTCGACGCATCAGCTTCAGAACTTTACCACACGAAGATCCACATGCTCTCATCCGATGCGCGATGCGATGGTCTGAGGGCCACCACTCACCTTCCCTGGCTTGACAGACAGACAGACAGACAGACAGACAGACAGACAGACAGACAGACAGACAGACAGACAGACAGACAGACGGGAGAGTGAAAGTGTCCGTGTGTGCGCGCGTTCGCTTCCGTGCGTCCAGGCCAATCCGCCTCACCTTGAGGTTGGGCAGGTGCTGCGGGAAAGTCTCTGGTAACGAGTGCAGTTCGTCGTGCATCAGGTTCAGATCCTGCAGCGACGCGAGCAGCTCGAGAACGAACGGGTTCTCCGCGAGGTGGCGCACCAGCGCCGAGCTGTTGCTCACGTCCAGGAATAGCAGCGACGACGTGTCCTGGAAACGGAAGGGAGGGTGTGCGTGAATGTGACGTGTGACGTGTGAGTGAGTGTGAGTGTGAGTGTGAGTGTGTGTGCGTGCGTGGCAGGTTCAAGTCAGGTTCAAGTACAAGTGCACGGTCACAAATCTGAAGTCTCGTATTCAACAGCACCCACGCACCTGTATTTCGGACCACACACACGCACGCACACCCAATCACGCTCATGCGTGACGCCCGAGAAACACACACACACACACACACACACACACACACACACACACTGGGAACCCCTCGGCTGACCTGACACTGAATCTATTCTCGCCTTGAGTTTACGCCTCGCGCGTTTTTATCATAAACACGCACAAAAATAAACACATGAAAAAACGCACATCAATTAGCCCGTGTAAACAGACTTTTGGCAAACGACAACAGCGGTGAGTATTTGATCGCTAAACTGTGGGGATCGCGTTACCGTGCGCGGTGCCATGGCAACGGTTGTGGGACAGTGTTTACAACCCCATCCTGTTGCTCTCCGAACGCCATTCATGCGAATGCGACTTCCATGGGAAGAAAAGAGCAGAGAGCCTCAAGACATTTGAGGACCTCTGCATAAGGACCCATCGATGGGTGGCTTGAGTTCACACAGGATGTGCCAAGTGTTTCTCCTTTTGGCCAGACCAGAAACTGCTTCAAGTCCGTGTCAAGTTCACGTCAGTATTTGCTCTGCAGAAGGGAGCCTCTCCGACTCAAACACGTACAATTTCCTCAACTTAGAATTTCCATCGTCTGGTATGTTTCTTTATTGTTTCCTTTTTTCAGCAACAATTTCTCTGAGATGTGTTGTGGAAACTTCTCATGAAACGCGTTGATAGGGAGGCATCGCATAGCGACGCGAACTATCAATGGAAACGTCCTGGGAAGCGATAGCGCTCCGAGTATGCGAGGCGTAAACACTCCGCACCGCCGCTGCCAAATCGCTCAGCGAGTCCAGACCATGTGCGAGGCGAGGCGCACAGTTCAGGCGCCACGCGGTGCATGCGTCGTGCGCTGCGTCACTGTGCACAGTGTTCACATTCGAAGCGTCACGCATTGAAAGACGTTGCGTTGCGTCTCTGTACAACGGGCGGTGTGTCGCAAACACTGGACGCGTTGGGCGTAACGCCTCTGCACAAGAACTTGCGACGCAACTCCCACCGACGCAAAGGATGCAACGCGCAACGCATTCAGTGCACAGCAGCGCTGTTTCCAGATTTCATGGGAAACAAATCTTCGCTGATATCATCTCCAGGGGAAGAAAAGAACCACAAAGGCCCCTGCACACATCAAGGCACGACGAGTTAGGTCTGTACTCGCAACGCAGAAACGGACGCAGTGTGACCCAAAGAATGTAGGTTTGCCATGGCAAGTCACGTACACACACGCGCGACCGTGCGCGCGCGCGCGCACACACACACACACACTTTACCCACCCTGAAAACTGAAGGATGTAGCTGCGAGCTCGCGTCCGATATGATGGAGGCCATCTGCAGTATGTGGAGGTTGGAGAGGCCGTGGAAGCTGCCGTGCTCCAGGCTGCGCAGCGGGTTCCACGACAAATCGAGCACCTCGAGGTCGCGCGTCTCACTGAACGTGAACGCCCGAATGTCTCGGATCTGGTTCCACGACAGGTCGATCGACTTGACACTCTTCAGCGTCTGGAACGCGTCCCTGCAGACAAAGAGTTGCGTGATGAACGCACACCTAAACGCACACCCAATCACACGCCAACACCACACGACCATTTTTGGGAGAGCACTTTCTCAGGTGAGACACAAGCTTCACATGTTTCAATAGTGACGTATTTGAACGTGCACCCACACACACGCACACGCACACTTACACAGGTCGATGGGAAGCACGCTCATCTTGAATGTTTTCATGTCCTGTCGCACACACACCGAGCAACAAAGGCGCATTTGCTGGGGGGTGCGTATTTATGCACACACACACACACACATATATACGGACACACACCAACATGCGATGTTCATGCTGGATTTCAGGCAATTGTGCTGATGTCACAATGTGCACACTGACCAAACACAAACACGTACCTTGCAATGTTCACGATGCTGTTATTCTTCAGGTACAGGTATTCCAGTCGACTGTCCGTGCTCCCGAACACTCCCGCGGGAATCTCCGAGATGTTGTTGTGGTTGGCATAGAAACCATGAATGGAGGACGGTAGTCTCCGTGGCAACGTCTGAATCCTGTTCCCACCTATGTACAAGTCGTGCAGTTGCCAGAGACGCGAAAACGCGTCCGGCGGAACAGCCTCGATCTCATTCTTGTTCAGCACCAGAAGTCGGATTTTGCGCGCGGATTTGAAGTCACGTGACTTCAACTTCCGGATCCTGTTCTCCGCGAGACGCAGGTCGTTGATGCTGTAGGGAAGGCCTTCCGGCACCTCGCTCAGACTGCAGTTGGTCAAATCCAGCAGCTCCATGTGGAAATTGAGCTTGAAGTCCAAATCCAGGGATTTGAGGGGGTTATCCCGCAGCACGAGGTACTTAAGGTACGGTAGGAACTTGAAGGCGTTGTGCGCGATGAAGACGACGCTGTTGTTATGGAGATCGAGCACGCGCAGATTCGACGTTCTCCGGAAGGTGGCGTCGCTGATGCGGCGCACCCTATTTTCGCCCATGTTGAGCAGAGTGAGGCTGCGCAGTGGGGTGAAGAGTCCCTCTATGTGCTTGAGTCGGTTCGTCCGCAGGGACAGGAACTGCAGGCGGTACAAACCCTGCAGAAAACGAGCGGGTCAATCACATTGCACGTGCGCGTTGAACGCGTGTGTGTGTGTGTGTGTGTGTGTGTGTGTGTGTGCGTGCGTGCGTGTGTGGTGAGCCAGTGAACACCACGGAAAGATGAAGAGAGACAACGAGAGACGGGGAAACAGGCAGACTGAGGCAAAGACAGAGAGCAGTGACAATGGGAAGAAAACGGGGAGAAGAGATGGTGTGCGCACCTTGAACGTGTCCGGGGCGAGACGTTTGATGCTGTTCTGCGTGAGACTGAGCGATAACAGGGAGCTGAGATCTCTGAAGGCAGCGCCGTCGATGTGGTAGATCCTGTTCCCCTTCAGTAGCAGGTGCTTCAGTCCGTACAGTTCCTGTCAGAAAAACAAGAATGCGTGAAGGCAACGAGTCGATCGTGGTATCAACTGGATAACAGGAGCGCTGAAGACGCGCCAAAGAGATGGTCCAAAGAGAGGAAAACAAGAATGCTTGACAGCAATGATTCGCCCGGGCAGTGCAGCACGCATACGCACAAACCAGGAACCTTCCAGGTCCTGAAATCGTTGAGGTCGAGGCACACACACACACACACACGCGCGCACGCGCACGCAAGCACGCACGCACAGACACGTTCAACGCGCACCGACCTGGAAGGCGGAGGCCCGGAGCTTGCGGATGCGGTTGCCCCTGAGGTTGAGGTACTCGGCGCTGAGCGGGAGGCGACGCGGCACGGTCCGCAGAAACTTCTCATCGCAGAACACCTGAAGCGCACAGCGGACACCAAGGTAACAAGAAGGCTTCGCCCAGAAGGTGCGCGGTTCCACGCGGTTGACGTTACAACACTACAGCCGACCCTGGCAGACATCGGTCCTGCCCTGGGACCTTCCCTGTTGGCCGGACGCGGGGAGGGGGGGGGGTCCGGCAAGGGTACAACAAGCGGCGACCCGCGCTAGCAAATGTTCAGCTTCAGAATCAGGCAGGAAGAGTGAACTAATAAACAAACAGGAACTGGACTGAGCCCCTTCAGTTTCCAGAACGCGCGCGGTTCCTTTTGTCCCAAAGAGTCGCACGCCATGCCACCCACGTGGCGGAAGCAGGAAGACGTCTGGGACCTGTGTTCACCAGGGGCGGATTCGACATTTGGCCGCGGGATAGAGTGAGGGGGGGGGGCCTTCCAAAACTTCAATTCTTGCACGAAACAACGCCCCAAAAGGGAACCACAATTTCAGGGTGGGGTACGGGGTGACGACTACACCACATGGGGTTTGGGTTCAAGCGGGCAAACACTCAATTTGTCCAAGGATTGAAAATTCAGCGACTGAAGGGCGGGTGGTGCCTTTTCTGCATCCGCTCCATGTTTACATTTGCAGTGTGGCCCACAGAGCCGGGTTCACAGGAACTGGGTGAACAGAAAAGCGACATTTTCCCGTGCGTGTTACCTCCGTGAACCCAGAGCAAAATGTTTGTGCAGAACCGAAGAGAAAAGAAACATGCAAATGGTCGTCAGGGGCGTATCCAAGGGGCTTGGGGTGCAAGTGTCCAGGGCTCTGATGGCAACTGTTTTTGCGTAGATGTGTTCACATTGAAGTGCATGTACCGCGAATGGGGTCCAACCCCAAACGTGTGCTGGCGTATGGTGCGGAATGTCGTAAAAGCTGTGCATGATGTGCTGGCGCGCGTGGGTTATAGGCACAAAGATTGTTCTCTCTGTGTGAATTTTTACGGCTCTTTTCCTCTGCGACTTTTTTTGGCGGCGGGGGGGGGGGGAGACCTATCACCTGTGTGACGTGTGAGCTTTCGGATCACCCTCCCTTCGATCCTGGTGGATCTACCTCAACCTACAGATTGTTTTCATTCTTCTTGCAGTGTTTCGTGCAGATTAAACACTCGAAATGCAAGTCGCTCGGTTCTTTATGACAAACGAAACGCACAGTCGCGAGTTTTGACAAGCTCCCTGTCACACGACAAACACCACCGCCAAAGTCGCTTGAATTTCATTGCGACGTGCCATGTGAGAAGATTCGCGGCAAGGGCATGCAAAAACTGACCCGTGTGTGTGAGTAAGGTATGCGTGCACTCACCTTTCTGTTCTGACAGACGCAGTTCCGGTCGCACTGTGCCTCTTTCCGCTGCAGGAACGCGACGTCGTTTTCGTGACGCGACGCTGCCATCTCGTGCTTGAATTTCGACGCAGCGTCACAAAAGCGCGACGTCAGCGTCATGCAGACGAGGAACGCCGTCAAAACCACGACCCGAGCTCCGGTATCCATGGCAACTTGAAAAGTGACGTCACCCGTTCGGCGTCCGTTCCAGAGGCATTTTCAAAATCCGCAAAAATATTTCGCGTCTTCTCCGTTGAAACTTCTCACTCTTCCTTCATCACCCCAGCAGAAGATGAAGAATCCGCAGCTTCACTTCCCACTGTGAGATCCATGCAACTCCACATTGCAGACTTTCTCTCGCATACCTCTCATCCAAATCTCTCTTACATCATCCTCAGCAGGTGTGGTTTATCCACAAAAAATCCAAATCATTCACACTTCATCCTCATCAGGGCTGTTTCACACCGCCCGAGTCGTGTGCGGTGCGTTCAGGCGCTTCTGCGTGGCCGTTGCGTCTGAGTATCTTTAAGTTCTTGTCCACACAGGTATTGGTATGCCAAGTGAGCACTCCCTCAGGCTGGCACCTCAGTTTCCACGGTCACATGTAGTCCTTCCTCGCTTTTCTGCGTGCAGTTTGTTCCGCCAGGTGCCCGCAGTGCGGGTTGAACTCTGAGCCCAATTGGTGGCTTTTTCCACAGCAAAGAGGCCTTGGTTCGCCACGAGAACCTTCCACAGCGAAAGGCCTCTGTTTCCGTGAAAACGTATGTGTCTGGAAGCGAGGGTGAGAGCCTCAAACCGCGCGGGATTAAACGGCACTTTCTCCCTGGCAGCAGCGCGCACCGTTTGTGTGGAACTAAAGCTCAAACAGAGGGCGTGTTCGTTTTTCGCGACGAATGCGCCCCGGTACATTCGGCGAGCTCAATGTGCTGTGCGCAGTTCAAAACTCAACGTAGCCAGACCTGAGAGTGACTGGTGCTTTCAGTACAAGACGCACTTCCATCCTCGTACGAACGCTCTGATGCGTTCGCTCCGGAAAAACGAACATGCCCAACTATACTGAGGGGCTCAACTGTTGCTGGAGAGCTGACTACACTGTGCTCCCAGTCTGTGTTTCACACTGGATGCCGTGTCGTGCACTGAGAGGCTTGTTGCAGAACTGGTCTGAGTGCGAAGCGAAAACTGCACGTTACGTGCTCGGCGTGGCGTCACAGTGGAACTTCAAAATCAATTGGCGCTGCATCGTCGTCGGCGTCTACACGTGAGCAGTCGTTGACTTCGGACAGCCACGCAATGTATGACCATTCAGTATTGCCGTGATGCCGCGGGGGGAGGGACCGAAGCGCAACAAAGACCTCCGCATCCAGCTCAATTTGACGTTTGTGCTTTTCCATGGGTTTGCACGTCACAAATCTTGCAACGTCTGGCGAATCCAGCGTTGAAGCCTGACGGAATAGCCCCGAGCGCATCACGCACAGCCACTTGTGGAATTCACCTTCATCCAGGTTCCATCAGGATGTCGGGTTCCCTGGATCCCCAGGATCGAAGGGACTCGGATCCAGAAGGCGGGTGAGGGCAAATCCAAGAACTTTCGGTAGATTTTCCTTGTTCTTTCAATCAACCAACAGGGCAGTGGCGAAACACAGCCCCTCCCTTGTCGCTACTTCCAGATCCGCCAGAACTCCTTCGCACCCCAGGCCCAATCCCTAAACACTTAATCACTCAATCCCTCCCTCAGCAGTACCAGTAGCAGCTGTGAAAACTTATCAAGATGCAATCCACCTCAATCTGTTCGTTCATCCCTCGAGTTCCCCAAGCAGGGATCCAGAAAGAGATCCCCAGCCCGCCGCAGCTCAAAATACGAGATCGGAAGCCCACAGTAGACGCAGCAGCGGCGGCAACAGTAGCAGCAACATGGGAGCAACCGGTGACGCCAACAACAGCAGTAGCAGCAGCAGCAATGCCAACCGCAACAGCAACACAAAAGTTGTAGGGGATGCAGCAGCAGCTTTGGAACCAATCAAGACCCGATCCGCCCCAATCCCAGAAGCCCGATCCTCCCACAGCCCGTCCGTCCACACCTCGAGCCTCGTTTAACACCCCAGTTCGCGCCACCAGCCGACAGGGGAGGATCCAGGGCCCTCGCTCCAGCACGCACGCCCCCGCAGCAGCTGTGGAGACACGTCCATCGACCCCGATCCGTCCCTCCTCCCGCTCATCCTGCAGCCCCCCGGCTCTCCTGCAGTCGGCTCGACTCGACCCCACAGTACCCCCCGACAACAAAATGTGCCCCAGTTCAGGCCCAAACTACCTTTGTCTGTGCTGATGGGTTGGAAACTGCGGGAACTTTTTCTGATTCTCGAACAGAGTCCACGCAACCACAAAGACACACACCGCACCCGCCACCAGACTCAACAGTCTGCAGGAGTCCCGGGTCCTTGGTCCCACATGTTCTCCCCCCTCCCCTTTGAAAGACCATCACACGAAGTTTGCACTGTGCACGCAATGTGTTGTTCGTTGCCGTGGACAGGTCACGCATTGAATGTTGGGAGTTTGCCCCCCTCCCCGTCCACCCCTGGGGTTGGACCCCGCTGCCCAAGGCCTGTGTCCGCTGGAGATAGAGGCAGCAACATCTGAAGTGGCCACATGTTAATGCACTCAGAGCGCCACCGATACATCCACATTTCTATTTGCAGATTCATCGAACTCGAATGAGAGAATCTGGATCAGATTTGTTTGGGGTTTCTGCACGTGCACGGCAGCAGGTCCGCAGCTGGGGCACCTCGCCCACTTCAATACGGATTCACCCAGTGGATCTACATTCGTATTTGCAGGCACTCGAGAGAGTAATTTGGTGTCATATCAGCACAACACATCAGAGCCCACATTCTCACGGGATGTTTCTGTTGAATTCAACGTATTGGATCCAGATTCACACGTTGGATCCGTGGCGTCCCACAGGGGCCAGGTGTTTCAACACCGAGCTTGGATGCAGATATCCAGACGCAGGGTGAAGAGAGTAGGGATGCGAAACAGCAACATGTCTCCAAGTTCCGCATAACGCGTTAACGGATCAGGATCACAGTTCTGCAGTAACAAGTCTTCAGATTCTGTCTTCGTTTGACACGGGACTCCACCACTGTCAGAGACGAGCGCCGAGTCACCCAACTCTGAACTTCCCTTGAGAAAGTGCAGTGTCTGACAAGATGCTCACACGCAACCAAACACGCCTTCACTGCAGGAACGCCCAGGGTGGCGCATCCAGTGTGAAACAGACGAACAACTGGAACCATTATCAGGGTTGTTGATGTAAACAAGCCACATCAACAAGATACCGATCTGAACCTCACTTTCACACGGGAAACGCACCCGACGTTGTCACCGTGACAACAACTCTCCCCTCGCAACACGTTGGCACGTCGACGTGCGTGACGTGGTGTGACTCAGGCGCAGCAACAGACAGATATTCGACGCTTTCCTGTGCACGTCAATTCTGGACACAAGGCATGACGCGTCCATTGTAAAACCTGGCCACTTGTCTGCAATTGAAGAATGCGGCGTCAAGCACCAGCCAGACAAAATTGAACAAATGTGTCTGCGGTGAAAGTCTGACACACACCCCACAAACCACCACCTGACAACTTTGATCTGACGACGATTGTGTGGAACTTCCAAACCCGATTACCCCTCAATGCCACTAAATCTGTTTTGAAAACACCCCTTATCCGCTGATCCCCTTTTATCTCCGTGATGCGACGCCAACCCGGCCCCTCCCTCTCCAGTCTCGAGCACCTGTTGAAAGCCTCGAGTGTCCTCGATGACCCCAGGGTGACCCTTGAAGGTCAAGAGCATCAGCACCATTCGAAGGTCATGTTCACACTGCGTGCGTCATGCTTTCCGTCCCAAAAGAACGATTGGGTTTCACGTCGATTCTGCGGAAATACACAACGCCTCACCTCTGGGGCAATGACTTGAACAGGTACGCAGCGCCACCGCTGTGGAAACGCTCTTGGAGAACGCATCCCTCGTGAACGGCGCTGTCCTGAATGACCTCAGAACTCAACGAGTTCACAGTTGCATCAACAAACACCCGACTCATCGGTCAAGAGAGATGGCCTTTTGAGGAGGAACCCGACTCTCTTTGGTACGCACGGGGAGATTTACAGCCCAATAGGAGTCAGACGTGGATCCAGGGTGAGGGGAGGACACCACCCCCTCGAGTCTGGTGTGGAGCCATTGGGAGCCAGAGTCATGCGGTGGAACCAAAAGCCCCTTGAACACCATGTCTTGTGCTGCCATGTGCACTGATTGCACGTTCTCTTTCCCATTTTCCAATCAAACTGATTTATTTGTCCACTTGGGATCTTTGCCCGCGTGCGGGAGGGGCCGGGTTGGCGTCGCATCGCGGAGATGAAAGGGTTCAGCGGATGAGCGACAATCCATCTTGGAGACGTCCCCGGGATCAAGTGAAATGCGACATGAATCCAGTCGCAGTTGAAACTGACACTCAGGAAACCGAGCGCAGAGCAATCCCCAAAATACGCATGTTGGACAATGTGAGAAGCTCCATCCTCGGGTCTTGACCCTGTTCACATCCAGAACGCACACACTGGACACACAACCGCACACACATCCATACACGAGACACGCACGCACACACACACACACACACACACACACACATCTTGTCCCTGGCTCCACCCCTGAGGCGACATCCTCACTGCCCGAGCAGCCTCTTCAGTTCTCGTGCCGACGCGACGCGGCTCCAGCCACAAGACAACATCAATCTCACTCCAATAACACTTGCCGCGACACCTTCAGGCCGGGTTCACGCCACCGGCGTCCGGCGTTGCGTCCCTAGTCGTGCCATTGGGGCGTCCATCGACTTGTACAGCAAAGCGCCAGCAGACGAATCCACTGCGAACATCGCCTGAGGTTTCGTTGTGTGACTTGTTGCTGGGAAACCCGAGTTTCAATTGTTTGTCGATGAAACTTGACGCGACATTCAATCAGCCAATCAAATATCGCGCTGAGGAACGCGACGGTAACAATGCTTCAAATCTTTGACGTAGTTACGAAATTAAAGAGATTTGCTGGAGCAAAGCTTTTGACAAACAAACCGCAACGCCAAGTGAAATTACGGCAAGAAAGACAGTTAAGCTCATCGAAAAAGCCGGCATGTTTGGATTCAGCCTGCTAACTGTTGCTGTTTGTCGCTGGTTTTCAGAGTCTTGTCCCTCAAGGCCAGCCTATCACTGTGCACCTGAGACACGGTATCATTCCCAAAGCGGTTGTTGGGGAACCCTGTTTCCTGATCCCCTCAACCCCCAAAAGAAACTACGGGGCCCCAGATTCTGGACAAGACTGTGGTTCGTGCACGAAGCCACAAACTCGAACACCGCACTTCTCCAAAGGAATTTGATAACCATGTGAATGAAGTGAAAAAACTTCCAGTGAAAACGCAGGATGAAAAGAACGAAAACTGGTGAAACGGCGTGGAAGCACAGTGCGGGAGCCTTGCAGGGTTTGCATCAGAGGCCGTTTCTACACCCGCGCCAAACCATTCATTCGGGGTTCATCGCAACAAGCCGGCCAAACTGCTTTCCATCACACACAACTACGACGATGAACACACCGCTCGGCGGAAAATGCAACTTCGTGTGGTGAAAATCGTTTTGTGAAGACTCCGCAATGTGTGTGTGTGTGTGTGTGTGTGTGTGTGTGAGTGTGTGCGTGCGTGCGTGCGTGTCTGTGTGTGCGTGCGTGCGAGCGAGCGTGTGTGTACGTGTGTGTGTGAGTACTTACCTTGCCCTGCACGAGCGTGTGTCTCTCCTCCATCTCCTTCCTCTCCACGGCTGCGCGGCCGCTCAGCTGCTCCAGCTGCATGGAAGCAAAATTCTGGGTCAAACTGCTGCCATAAAAACCAAACAGGAGGTCGCACCCAATGAATCACAGACATCTGCCGGGACAACCGAACAAAACCCTCAGACGAATCAAGACCACGCACACACACAGACACACAGAGACACACTGAGATACAGTGTGACACACAGACACACACACACCTGCGTGTGTCGCGTTGGACTTGATGACGACTCCAGGTCTAACGGATTGGCCCATATACACGAACTGTCACACACAAGCATACCTGCAAGCAGGCACGCACGCAGGCAAGCACGCACACCTCACCTGGGTGGCGATAGTCTTCATGTAGGGCTCCAGATCAGCGAACAGGTCGGAGCCCTGGTGGAAGTACGCGTTCTGAGCGTGCATGTATGCGAGCATCTGAAACAAAGCGATTTCCTCGGTCAGATATCTTTTTTCTGGACAAAAAGTAGGGTCCGCTCCCACCTCTCACCTTCGACTTGGCTTGAATCTCGCACTTCTCAGGTCAATTCCATTGGTTTGGTACAATTCGAGTGCCTTTCTGACAATTTCGTGCCTTCACATTTCACACGAAACACGACAAGAACACTGGTCAGTGTCGTCGTTGTCGGCTGCCATATGTGCCCCCACATATCTGTGTGTGCGTAAGTCTGCCCACTCCTGATGGAAGGTGTTTTCGTTTTTCGCACCAGTGACAAACGGTCAGACCGTGTGAACAAAGAAGTCTCTCTGAAAAAAACTCACTGTGTCAAGAATGTCGAATCTCTTCTTTGAGTGCAGTATGTTGATCTGAAACACAGAGGCAGAAGAGTCACATCACGATCAACTGAACATGGGTCGCAAACACTTTGTCGTGCAGGGACGGGAGGCCACAGAACGGACACAAGCGAGAGATCACACACTGGATTTTCTGACACTTGTTGGGGTACGTCGGCAAGAATGCAGACACAAGCGCGCGCACACACACGCACACAACCGCACACGCACACACACACACACACGAACGCGCACACAACTTCACGCACACACACGAACACAAACACACGAACACATACACAAACACACACACACACACACGAACACACGGCCGCGCACACAAGTACACACACGCAGGTCTGTACACACACACACACACACACACACACACACACACACCTGAAAGACGTAGTCGAGCGACGTGTGCGCGAAGCAGGACTTCATGGCGGTGAGCACGTTGTGCGCGTCCTCGCACTCCGCCATCTTGCTCCGCGGAGCCGCCGCGTTCTTCGTCAGCGCAGCGTCCATGTCGTCGGAAATCTTCTCGAAGTGTTTCCGCGTGTCCTTCAGCCGCCGGATGTCGCTGCGAAAACAAAATGGTGGCTTTCAATACGATGGCGTTTGAAATGATACTGCTGTTATATATATTTACCATGACCACCCCCTAAGTACTGCCACAGCCACAGCAACAGCCACAACCAATCATATCATTCCCTAGATGGAGCCACTATCCTAAGCTGGG
>JAAUXT010142631.1_pt1 | contig 28685 bp, 29 predicted proteins | sample 7278171 | NCBI WGS metagenome assembly JAAUXT01 (sample SAMN14350112, study PRJNA611818) | marine sediment metagenome | isolation source: surface marine sediment (1.8m) | place: French Polynesia: Moorea | collected 2018-08
GTGGCGTTGTATTTGGGGGGTGGGGGGGGGTGTAACGGGTGGCAGTATTGTGGAAGGCTTGTGGGCGTGGGGCGTCGCCCCAGGCAGAGTGGGCCACCCAGCGAGCTGGGCGGGCTGGTTTTTTTCTCTTTTTTTTGGGGGGGGGTTTTTAAACACCCCCCCCCCCCCCCCCCCCCCCGCAGATTCACCCGTGAAAAAGACGCACCCTCTTGCCCCCAAGCCACTCAAAGTAGGGGTGAGTGTTGTTCATGGGAATGAGTTTAATCATTGTGTGGACGAGATCGAAAAACCCGGAAGATTTTGGGGTGCATGATGTGCTTGGGTGCGACTTGTGCACCTGTGGATGCGGAACTTGATTCGAACCCCTTTGGCCGAACATTTCAATTCAAATTAGTCTGGGCTCGAACCCACGGGAAGCAGTGAAGATGTAACGCCTCCTGTTCCAGGGCTTTTAGACCTGCGGTGCGCCCCCCCCCCGGTTCTTCCAGTAGGCACAATGACCGCAGTGTGTCCCACCAGACCTTTCACCGTGCAGTGTCCCCTGGATTTGTCGGAAGTTACAGCGTCTGCAAGTGTCTCTCCCTGGATCCACCGGGGTCCATCACACCCACATTTCTCTCCCTGGATCCACACGAGTTCACCACACCTGCAGTGACCCCCCCCCCCGCTGTATCCATCTGGATCCATGTATGCCTGCAGTGTCTCCCTCTGGACCTGCCAAGACCTTTGGCCTGCAGTGTCTCCTCCCTGTCGTTGCAGCGGTGGGTGACGTCATCGCGGAGACGGAGCTGGAGAACCCGGCATGGGTCGAGGTGGCGCCGTGCCCATGTGACCTCGTCTTCCAGTCATGTGACCTGCACTGCTGCTGCGACCCCGTGAGTAGAATCACGGTGAAAAGTGCGCCTCTGCTGGTGATTTGCTGGCCCTGCACAACAGATCTGTACCTGAACGATTGTGTCTGGACACCAGTTGTGTGCCCATGACGGATATGCTTCGACAGTAGACTGAACCAGAACATATTTTCCTGTGCATCAATCAAAATACCTCGTTGTTGGACGCGCCACTGATTTGGAACTGGTGCGTCTTGTCAAATTGTGACAGAAGGAGAGCTCTTTGACTGTGGCGTGTGTCAAAACCTGGATGCGTTGCCATAGAAAATAGACATGTCTGTTGCATACTGCTGGTGTCCTGCGTGGTGCCTTTGGTTCACGTCTGTGCTCGCTTGGGTCGCCAGCGATAACGCGGCGCCCGTTGAGTTGTGCAGAGACGCAACGCACGGCGCATTCAGGCAATGAAGGATTGTGTCACCCACTGAAATGCACAATGATGTGTAAACATTTTGATGACGTCATCACACGAACCTCGTTTTCATCCCACAGGACTGCAGCGCGGCGGACACGCAGACCTTCTCCACGTGTACTTCCGGTCCCCAGGGCGGGGCGCCCTACCCGGTCCCCGAGTCATTTTGCGACGCCGCCCGCGCCACGACGCCGCCTGACTGGTTCCCGTTCCTGTGCGTGGAGGACGCCAACTCCGGGTACCTGGGACGCTTCTTCTACCCGCAGGACGCGTTGAGTGACGACGCGACGTACGAGACGACGGCCGCCGGGGTCAGGGGCAACTTCTCGTTTGAGTAAGTGGACACACCCGTCCCCACCCCAATTCGAACTGGTCAAATCCAAAATCTCTTCTCGTTCGAAGAGATGTCGAAGGGTCCAGAAATCTCATTGAACAAAAAATTGATTCAAATTCAGGGGATTGGAGCTGATTGCGTCAGCAGAGGTCAAGTTTGCATGCGTTGCGTCAGTCCAATGTTGATTCCTCCATGCGTTGGGTCCCTGTGAGTCCGCTTTCAGTGCAGCAGCCAGCAACACGTACATTGGGCAGATTAAGCACGACGTTTGACAGCTGCAAAACGTCGCGTCGCCGACGTGACGCGTGAACGTCGAAATAGCAAATTTGACGCGACGTTGACGCGACGGGGCTCCGATGGGTGATTTCAAACGTCGCGCTTAATGTGCCTATTGACGCAACACGCGTGGCGCTGTATGAATGAAACATAAACAGATGATGGGATCCACGTGGCTCATACGCTGCGTCATTGAGGCTGCATTTTCTTGTGGTTTTACAGTCTGATTGATTGGTGTGCCTTTTGTGAATGAGCGTTTCCAATGCACGTCATTTACATGATGGCATCCTGCTCCTCAAATTTGGGGGAATTTAGTTTTTCCAGGGGTCTCCAAGGCCCTCCCTGGATCTTCCAAACAGGTCCACATCCTGGTTGTGTTTTGGGCGGGGGGGGGGAGTCGAGGGTGTGTGGGGTCTTGCACTTCTGCCTCCCCTCGATATCCCACCTTTCTCAAACAAAGTAGGAAGATTACGCAATGACGTTTCTCTGAACATCGTATCAACGCCAACGTCGAGTGGTGTGCGGTGATTGCCAGTGCCATGGAAACTGCACGTCATCAATTTTTGTGGTCTTTTCGATGTTGGCGTTGGCGCGACGTGCATTTTCGGGCCGTGCATTATCTCCGCACTAAATGCCACTTCCAAATCGAACATAGTCTGTTCTGATCAGAACTGAAACATCTGAAATCCGTAAAACTCCGCAGAGAGACAGAGGAGCGCGGTGGCGGCGCTGACGTCAGCGACGGCGTCTACAGCGACGGTGACGCCGTCAGGACGGCGCTGCCTCGCGATGACGTCACTGGCGGGTTCTACAGCGGCGACAACTTCCGGCTGACGCTGCCGTCACTGGGAATGGCGGGTGAGCGTGAACGTGACACGTCGGCGTGAAACGCTGCTGAGTTGTCAGTGTGACGCGTGAGCGTTTCGTGCTGACGACACGTAGGCGTGAAGCTTGACGTGCTGGGGACATCACGACGCGACTATGGCCCCCTCAGTGGGACGCTTGACCCGAGAGGAAGGTCGGCTTGAAGCGAGAAGTTTCAACGTCGTTTAGACGCGCGTGGGTTGTTTACGCTGGTAACAGTCAGTTTCTGCAAAGCAGCCCGTGCTCACATCAACGTGCGCGTCACATGTAGAACGCGCAAATTTTGCGTGTCGCTGATTTGAATTTTTACCCGCTTTTCCTGCCCCACCCGAATGCTGTTGTACAACAGACGTGGTGCTCCGAGCTCACAGAAGATGGCGTTGTCAGTCACGTGTGCTCTTTCCTCCACCAGGGGGCTGTGTGTGGGGCGCGCCGGTGCGCTTCCTGCGCGACTCTACGACGCGCTGTGTGGAGCAGCTGAGCGAGGGACTGTGCAGCACGTCGTCCAGGCTCAACGCGCGGCTCTACGTGGAATCCACCATACTGCAGGACGCTAAGTGTCCAAAATCAATCGTGGTGAGTAGCTGATGATATCACCGCACATCCAGTCTGGGATCCGGGGGGAGGGGGACTATACCCTGAGTGGAACGACTGGGAAGGGACGCAGAGTGCCACCTGGTGGAACCTTGGGGGCTGAGAAGTGACCTTGGCATCAGGGGACCTGAGGTCACCGCTAAGGTCGCGAGATCACCAAAGAGGAAACAAGGGGCCACATGAAGGATACCAAGGGTTCAACAGGGAACTTTGAGGTAGGTGGGAGGAGAACATTGGGGCCACCAAAGGCAAGGACGTGGGTCACCAGGAGTGCAACTTGGGGTCACGAAAAGGGTCACGGGTGGAGCCACCAGGTGGGGCCTTGGTCTATTTCCCCAGGGAGCCTGGAACAGAACTCTCTCAGCCCCCCGCCCAATCACCACACCTCCAAGGAAGTGTGTCCCCATCAGAATTGTGAATCTGATTTTACACAATTTGCAACCGTTGCGCAGGTGTTGTCTGAGGACGGGGCCGAGTTTCCGGTCGAGACCAACACGAACTACTTCTGCGCGGAGGAATTCAGCGGTCACGTGCAGAACCTCACCACCTGGGACGAGGTATCTCTCCGCTGACGGCGAACTACTTTCTCTTGACGTTTCAATGTCAGGCAGTGAAGAACTGCTTGGTTCTCAATGTGCTGTTTTGGGGAGAAATGAGTGTTCAAACCAAGAAACTTTCGCCCGGCTGAGCAATTTGCGTTGACTCGACTGTGGATGAGTGCAGTCTGCTTGTCACACTGGATGCGTCCTGCATTTCGCTCTTCCTTCATTCAATCGGCGTTGCGTAGGATGAGAAATGACGCAGCCTCCATTGACCAGGACAGACGGAACACCTGACGCACCCAGGGGCAAGCGACAACGCTCATTGGTCGGAACTGGGATGCACCTGAACGACGTGTAAAACTGACCCTGACGTCACGTCGTCCTCTGTCCCCACAGATCTACACGAACACGACGCGTTACGTGTTCTCGTACGACGTGATGGAGAACGCGACGTGCGACTTCGACGTGGACGGCGTGTTCGTGTGCGACGTGGTGCAAAACAATGACTCCACCGTCTTCCAGGCAAGTCGCCCGACGTGACGGCGTGAGTGGTCTGCCTGACATGGCGTCCATGTTGACGTGATGACGTCACGTCTTCACATGCGTCGCTCTTCCAAAGAACGCAAAAAGAGATGAGCAAATTGCCCATTCGTGTCGCTCGTGCACACCATTTGCTGTGTGTTCCACCGGCACAAAAACGACTGGTTTCTTTTGTCTTGCGCTGAGTCTGTGCACAAGTTGTTGGGCGCATCGTGTGCAACCCGTACTCAGGGTTGCAGTGTCCATTTGGTGGACATTGGGTCCAGAACTTGTGCAGGGACGCATTGCCCTGTGTGCATACAGTTGGTTGTTGCTTGCCAATGAGACCTATTGTACGGGTTATGTTGTGGTGGACAGAAATTGAAGAATAAGAATGCCATCGCAAGAAGAAGACGAGAACAATTCCCAACCTCGTACTCGGGGGTCTGGTTCTGTGTTGAGCTGATCGTGCTTTGTGTTGTCGGGGGGTGCGTTCTCTGCTGTGGGTGTGTGGGCGTGGGTATGCGTGTGCCTGTGTCCTGCCTTGCGCCTGAGATCTTGGTTCTGTGCGCAGGAGCCGTACGCGGCGCCACGCTGCGCCTGGGATGACGGGTACACGCCGGCCGACACGCCGACGTGGGACGCCGCCGCCGGCGTGTGCAGCAACGCCGTGCTCAGCGTGACGTACAACGTGACGTGGAGAGGGACGAGACTCGTGCATCTGCAGGCCGACGTGGTGCTGGGTGCGTGCGTGCGTGTGGGTATGCGTGCGTGTGTGTGGGTGTGGGTGGCGATGTGTGCGTGGGTACGCGTGCGTGCCTGTGTGTGGGTACGTGTGTTTGGTGGAAGGGTGCGTGTGCGAGACTGTAGAGGAGGGTATGCGTGTGCAAGTGAACGCATCTGCGTGTAAGTCTGCGTGCAGGGGTGAACATGCGTGCATGTTTGTTTGGTGTTGCGTGTGAACACGCCGACGTCATGTTGCGAAGGGAATGCGTGCTGTGTGTGGGTTTGTTTTCGGGTACGTGTGCGTCTGTGGTGGGTATGTCTGCGTTAGTTTCTTGAGTCAGTTTGATGGTGGTCTGAATGTTGGGGGTTGGCTGCCGAGGCCCAAAATCACGCAAAATCTCAGGTTGAAGAAGTGGCAAAGATGTTTGCGTGGACGACTGCGATGCGCGTCTCAACACTGACAGCGATCTTGTTGCAGGAAACGTGTCGATCAATGTTTCGGACTCAGCGGGGGAGCTGTTTCCCACAAACCTGACGCAAACGTTCCAGGTGAGTTGGCGATGCACTTCTCTCAAGCGAAAACCGCCTTGAATTCGTATGTGTGTGTGTGTGTGTGAAAGAGAGAAAGTGAGTGAGTGAGTCAGACAGACAGACACAAAGAGTGAGTGCTGTTCCACGTATTTAGTTGAGCCATATGTGTGTGTGTGTGTGTGTGTGCGTGTGCGTGTGTGTGCGTGCGTGTGCATGCGTGTGCTGGTGTGAATCATTGGGGACTTTATGCAATGATGTTTCACTGAACGCCACGTCAACGCCAACGTCCAAAAGAGCACTGTTTCCATGGCACCAGTGAATCACGAAACACTGTTCGACGTTGGCGTTGACGCGGCGTTCAGTGAAACGTCGTTGCATAAAATCCCTGTTCACGTGTCCGCACGTGCGGTGCAGCGTGTCATGGTGACGTGTAGCGTTGCGTCTCCGCAGGTCGTGTTTCATCACGTGGCCGCCGCGGACAACGACACGGAGGATGAAGAGGTCACCACTCCGTACGCGCGCTCCGGTAACCCAGGTAACACCAGTGACGAATACCGTAACCACCCCCCGCATTCGAACCCGCCGCATTCTAAAGTCGTTTTGACCATTGATTGACCCTTTGCAGCAAGGTAATATTTCGTTCTCCTCCACACACACACACACACGCACGCACGCACACACACACACACACACGCACACACACACACACAACTTTCTGCCTCCAAACCGATCACTGGACGACACGCGTCCTGGTGGTCAGAACGTCATTTTCACTGACCTCGGCAACACTACGCCGTGTCGTCTCCCAGGTTACGCCGTCGGGCGCCCGGTCATCAGCGGCGTCGCCTCCGGGAACCAGTCGGAGAACGCGACGGTCGACACGGCGCCGGAGAAAACGCTCAGCCTGTGGGCGCCAGGTCAGTCTCACTGCTGCCAACCTGTGGACCGCCTGACCAGGGCTGGAAGTGGAGTCTTTATGGCTTACGTGGGATGGGTCAAGGGTCACGTCCCTGATCATCTGCGTTCTGCGTTTTGCGGTAAAATGTTGGCCGGCATAATGTTGGGTGGCGTCAAAATTTAACGTGACACCCAATGTCCTGCAGGTTGCGTGCTGCAGATAATTTGCTGGCAGCGAATTCTTGATGCAACAAGGCAGTCAATGGTCGCCTCATTCTGCTGCCGCAACCGTTGCCGCTGATGTAGCTCCATGTGAAGTCAGCCTTACTCTGCAGGCCATTGGTGCGCACGGCCACAATGCCCACAATTGGTGTGAGATGCGGCACTTGATGCAGGGACATAACACCCGTGGACTTCTACCAGGCTGCAGCACCCAAAAAGTTCTACATGGAAACAACACCCTTTGCATCACACTGACGGCACAAGTGTGCAGCACCATTTGAGTTCTTCAGGAATGCGGTACTCTTTTCCTTGTGCAAGGATGCGTCGCACATTGACTTGCACAGCGCTGATTGACATCAGTGGATGCAATGCTCTTTGACGTGGTCAGTGACGCATCACGTCACCAGTGTTTCTGAGCCTCGTTCTCACGTGGTTGTTTCTGCGCAGGCGCGGACGGGTTGTGTCTGAACGCCGCGCGCGGCGCCGTCACTTTCGGGGAGAACGCCGTCTCGAGCTGCATTCTGCGTCTCAACGCCGCCGACCTCGCAGACTGCGACGCCCTCAGGTATGGCAGTGGTACGCCTGTGGTATGACAGTGGCTGTGGCCCCAGCACGGCGGGTGGGTACGCCTGCAGGTATGACAGTGGTACCGCTGCAGGTATGACAGTGTGCACGCCTACAGCTATGATAGTGGGTACACCCTCATGTACGGCAGTGAGTCGTCTGAGCCAGTCTGCTTCGTCAGACACTGATGCCTTTCGCGTCAGCTGCGAAAAGTACCGGTAACCTGTTTCTGGGCAGGGTTGGTGTGTTTTGACATGTTTACCGGTGACGTACTGTGCGCAGGTACTGATTGGATGATCACGTGTTTTGACGTGTTCCCGCAGACGCGCCGTGCTGAGTGCGCAGGATCGACGCATGCGCGCCACCCTCGTCAGCGCCGGCGGGGACCCGAGCACCAACACGACGGACGACTTCCGGCCCATCTACAGGTCAGTCAGGGGTCACGTGCGGGCTCAGATCGAGGTCATGTGCGGGGTCAGGTGGGGGTCAGACCGGGGTCAGGTTGGGGGTCACAAACCCCAAGTCAGCCCATGTCAGTCCACTCGCTGTGGTCATGACGTCCGTGCTGAGTGATGGCGGTCGCTCAATGAGGTCCCAACAGGTCAAGTGGTGACTCAGATCAGTTGGTAGGTCAGCTCAGGTCATGTCAAGGTCAGGTCACTCTGGTGTCAGGTCAAGAAGGTCAGTGAGGGGAAAGGAATTCTCCACCTTGGGACAAGGCAAGGGAGGACGTCACCCACGAACTCCGCCCCCCCCCCGCCCCGTCATACTTGCTCAGATATACAAAGCAATGAATAACAGTGTTCAGCCGCCAACAGGCTGCGGTCAATTCGGTGGAAACAAGAGAATAACCCTGAAAGTTGTCACGTGATATTTTCCTGATGAACGTCTTCTCTGTGCAGAGAGGACCTCCGCTGGCTGTTCGGAGGTGCGTCTAACGACACTAACGCCACCACGGTGGAGACGACGTCGTTCGCTGACGTCACTACTGACGCTTCCGTTACTGGTTCGTTTCCACTAACAAAGTTCCGTTGGGTTCGCTCGCTGCTAACATCAGATAGTTATGCCCACAGCTCTGATGCACGAGAATTTTGCGTGTGTCCGCAAAGGCGCTTTGTGAAAGTATCGTGCACATGCGATGAGTAGGGCGCGCTTTGCCTCAACTGTCTATCTCACTGAAACTACCGTCAAAAGATGTTCTGTGAAGCTTGCAAGTTGAAACGAAGAGGTGACATCTTGTCTCTGCCTGTTTCGAATGGGAGCAAACTCGATTCGAATCAGCCGCGATTTGGTGTGGAAGTGCAAATATGATGTTTTCCAATGACGAGAGATCAAAATTTGCGTCCGTTACTGTGATGTCATGCTGAACAATTGAGTCATGCGTTGCGTCCTGTGCAAGACAACAGGGGCTGAATCGCAACGCAGCCCGTGTTGACCACAATGTTCGACGCGTCCAGCGTGAGTGAAACACGTTTTACAGACGAGACGACGCCGTCGGACGTGGTCGTCACGTACCCGGGATTCGCTGATGACGTCACGGGACGCTGTGTCTACGTCCCCGCAGGTACGTGCGATAAATACACACACCGCGGACACACTGCACATTGCACATTGCACACACTGCACCTGCACACACACACACATTGCACACACAAGCTACTCCACAAAGACACATACACACTCATACACAAACACACACACACACACACACACACACATTGCATTCACGTGCAATCAAAGGTGTGCGTGCATCCACACAGAGCCATGCCTCTTATACACACACACACACACACACACACACACACACACACATGGAGTTTCATATCAGTGGAAAAGTGTTGACAGGAATCTGTTGAGCTTCAGTCTGCGCAAAGCTTTGATAATCGCTCAGCCGACGTGTCTCTTGTTGACAGGTGTGCACGTGGACGTTCTGTACGCTGAAGCAGGGCGGCACAACGACGAGTACATCTACAGGATCGTCGGCGCCAAAGTCAGGTGGGAGCGAAGGGCCCCGATCCAGGAGAGGGCGACCAGGGCCCTGGGGGGTGAAACCATGCGGGGGTTGGGGAGGGGTGTACCGGTCTTCCTGACTCCTGAGGGTGGACCCAAAGCCAAAACGGGAAGGCAGGGGTACTTACGTACATTATGGCGACCGTCAGAAGGAACCAACCTCACTCATGTGGGGAACGGTGTTGGTCCAACGTTTTTTGGCGGGAAAAGCAAAACAATGTGTCGTGTACGATTCATATTCGTGTTGATGACGTGAAGGTGCATCGAGTCGAAGTACGTTGGTGTAGTGGGTGGGGGTGGATGGGCGGGGTGGAATGGGTGGTTTGGTGAAGTGAGTGTGGGTTATATGAGCGTGCCCTGAGAATCGCGCGTGTTCTGGATATTCCTACAGGGTGGGGTGTGTGAGCGAGATAGGGGTAGGTGGGATGGCGTGCCCCTGAGGATTCCGTGTGGTACAGAGCCGGGTGGGCTGGATGGAATGGGTGGACTGGGGTGTGTGCGGTGCGTGGGTGGAAGTTGGATGAGTGTACCCTGAGTATCCAGTGTGTTATAGATACACGTTGACCACGTGGGAGCTCACGTGCTCCGGGTCGGACGACGCGGCGTGCGAGGCGCCCTCCGGTGGTAGCGACGTCACGACGCAGTCGTTCGTCGTGTCGAGCTCGGCGGCGTTCATCCGGGTCCCGGTGACGGCGCCGCCCGTCAAGACGCGGTGAGTGGGGGCGGCGTGGGTGAGGCGTGCGTGGGCCGGGCTGGTGGCGGGGCTGGGTGGGGTGGACAGGAGGGGGCTTGGGCGGGAACGCGGGCCCTGTGTGGGGAGGGGGAAGGTGGAGAAGGCAAGGGCAGGGCTGATGGCAGGAAGAGTACGTACGGTACGTACTGGTGGGTGAGGGTTGGTGGGCAAGGGTGGGAGTCTGTGAGTGTGTGTGCCTGTTTTTGCTTGGCAAGTTAACGGGTGGCTGGGAGTGTGTGTGTGTGTGTGTGTGTGTGTGGACAGTAGATGGTTTCAGGAATGTACGGGTGAGTGAGTCCTCAGCTGGTGTATGGGTGGAGCGTTTGAGACGATTGCTGTGTGTGGGACCCAATGATGGCAAAAGCCGCAATAAAAGGCGGGCTTTGGCAGGCTCAACCAAAATACTTTCGGGATTGGGTGCCGAAATCTAAAACTCTGCCAGACCCCACCCCCTCTCCCCTGCCACCAATCATAATATTTCTCGTTTTGCAGGTATGAGGAGGAGCACACGTGGCCGGTGTGTCGGTACGAGGCGTGTTGGCGGGAGCTGCTCTACCCGCTACTCGTGGCGCCGCATACCGGGGGACTCGGGCTCGCCGTCGGGCTCACCTCCATCTTCTTCCTGCTGGCGGTGTTCGCCGTCACCCGTCCCTGGTGGTAACGCCGTCATCCGGACCCGGTAGTGACGTCATCAATGACGCTATCAACTTGACATGGTGATGATGACGGTGACGCCAACACGACGCCACGATAATGACGCCGTCATTCGTACGTGGTGGTGACGCCATCAATGATGCCACCAACCTGACGTGCTTGCAGTGACGGTAACGCCAACATGACGCCATAACAGTGACACCGTCATTCAGCCCGAGCAGTGACGCCATCAATGACGCCATCAACTTGGCGCGCTGGTGGCGACGGATCCCAACACAATGCCTGGACTTGACTCTGGTTGTGACGTCAACAATGACGCCATGTCCTGACGCCTTGTTGGGACACCACTGTGACCCCTGACAGTAACGCCGTCATCCGGCCTTGGTTGTGACTGTGGTGCGAACATGACGCCATCAACAGACTTCATCGGCCATTGTTGGCAGTGACGCCAACACGATGGTGGCACCTTGCCCTGGCCAACATGCCAACTTGATGCCTTGATAGTGACACCTACATCAAGCGGTGACTGCCCTTATGTCTCCAAAACCTGACCGACCGTGGTGGTGATGCGACGAAGACACTTGGCTCAGTCCCCACAGCAGCTGCAGACTTGGAAGCGGGGAGGGACATGAAACAGACCCTCACTGAGGTGCTGTGGATCTCAACGAGGTGCATTGGAATGGACTCTCCCAAGCGATACCACGATCGGGCAGTGGATATGCACTCTGTGTGATGGAGAAGGGGAACTTGAGGCGTTGCGTCCCCACACACGAGCCGTCGTTACTGCATTGCACGGAACACTGTCTTCAGTGTGAACGCGGCCGTACGTTCCAATGACTTTCCCGACGTTTTGTCGTACAGCTCAAGTCAGTGATTTGTTTACTTCGTGCAAGAAGCCGTCCAACGTTATATGTGTGTGTGTGTGTGTGTGTGTGTGTGTGTGTGTGTGTGTGTGACACCATTAATTCAGTCAGTGGTGTGTGCGTGTGTGTGTGTGTGTGGTGTATGTGTGTAAGCCTGCTCAGAAGAGTCATGTGCAGAACCGTCCACGTGTGCTCTTTTTTCAAGCATTTTTATTTTTGTACAACAAAAATATACCAAGGAAAACAAGACGAGATTTGTGTTTTTGCTGCAGTCGACAAATGAATACGTCGTTTGTGTGCGTTTCCTCTTTGACGTGTGACATGATCTGAAGGTGGCGTGTGTACAGTGCGGAAAATTCCTATCTGGGGAGGAGAGTACAAAACACTCTCAAAACAGACGAGGAACACAAACTGACAATTTTGCAGCCTGCATTGTGAGGACCTGTTTGAGTTTGGTTTTGTTTGTTTTGCTTGCGAAGTAGTTGGAGACCGCGCGTATTCAACACCGCCGTGTTCTTGTTCTTCACTGTGTACAAAACGGCGTGATTTTTCCCATTATGGTGCGGAAGTTTGCACAGCGCAGTTGAGGTAACGAGTCAATCCGTCAAGTTGTCACCTTATCTCAGATCGCAGCCATATGTGAACTTCCCCCGGTGTAACGGCAACCAAAAGAGTTCAGGGTCAGGTGACATCCCCGGTGTAGCAGGAGTTCCCAGGGTCAAGTTGACATCGGTGTAGTGGGAGCTCCCCAGGGTCAGCTGACGCCTTGGTGTAGCGGGAACTTCCAGGTTGAGGTAACCTCCCCGGTGTAACGGGCCACGTGATGCTCGGTGTGGTGGGGCCAGGAGCACCCAGCAGGGTTCATCTCTTTCCAGACACCGGGTCATCGTAGAGTGGTTTGGCCGTGATTTTTGTTGGGCGGGGCTGGTGAAGGGGACGGATTGCGTGTGTGTGTGAGTGTGTGTGTGTGTTGTCACACGCCGCCCGCTTCACTTGGTGGCGGTCCCGTGCATAGTCGGGTTTCCCCGTCCTCCTGAAAACAAAATCAGGCCTGGTTCACACCGTATGCCTCACGTGTAACATCTTCAAACCAATGACCGCTGCGTCCACTCAGCAACACCTGAGTGCATTGCTTTGTGGAGCGACCCGTCGCGTGACGCATCCAGCATCAAACAGCCCTGTCCCGTATTTGGACCCATTTTCTTCTCATCATGTGTTGCACTGATACGACTTGATGCAGATCAAGCACAGCGTGAGGTGACATGAGCAAATCAAACAAATCTAATGTACCTGGGCGCGAGATGGGGAAGATTGTTCAGGTCTGTTCACACTGGACGCGTCATGCGTTGTGTCCCTGTGCAAAGTCAATGAGCGCTGCGTCAAATTTATGATGCAACGCTTGTGGGCTTGCACGGCGTCGCAACGCGTGACGTCTCCTGCGCGACGCAACGTCATGACGTGAACGAAGTTTTGACGCAGACGCAGTGCGCATTGACACGCGCAGCCAAGCCACGCGTGACGCACACAACGTAAACAGACCAAAACAGACACGTGCAGCCATTGACGCACACAGCTATGCGACGCGTCACGCATACAGCGTGTAACAAGTCTAATCTACACCTGAACATCACGACACAGTTTGAGATGTGGGACACGAGATGAGGCCGGAGAGCACTGTCGGAGGGACAACATTCGGTCTGTGGGCACACCGCGGAACGGAGAAAAGACAAGGAGGGAGAAAGGAGGAGGCTGAGCCCACGGAAAAGCGGGAGGTACAAAAAGGACTTGACACAGCGTGTGGCGCGTTCAGAGATCTGGCCACTGCTCAGACACCGGCGCTCGCAAAGACAGCTGGGGACGCAGGAGTTGACCCTGTCAAGAAAACATGCAGAATTGCTCGAGTTCGATACCTTCCGGACAAAACGTTTGAACTTCAGATTGGGCAGTGCATGTGTATGGAGTAAAGTGGGAGGAGAATTTGAAGCCTGAACCCGGCATCTGCTGATGTCACGAACTGCGTGGAAGCGTGACAAAGTCAACATCACCGACTCAGCCCAGGTTCACACTGGATGCGTCGTGCGTCGCGTGTCCGTGCTGGTCAACAGGCGACGCCTCACATTGATTACGTCACGAATTGCGTCAATATTCACAGTGTGGGCTTGCCGTGAGCCTTGCACTGACACTGTGACGCACCACCCACTGACGTGTTGAGGCGACGCAACGCACGTCGCATCCACTGTGAAACAGGGTCAAAGTAGAGACAACAAACACACTCTCTGTTGAAGAAGAACACTCAACTGACTTCTTGGAAAAGAGCAACGCTTGTTGTGGATAATTGGAAATTGTGTGGACAGAACGGCGTTTTTGAGTAGACAAGCAAGTGTATGATGGCGTTGCGTGTGTGGCGTCGACCTGAGACGCCGCCACCGCCGCCGCGTCTCTCGACCGGCTGACGGCGGTGAGACGCCAACGCTGTCGTCACTTCATATTGGCTGACGCAGTGGGCCGCCGTTTCGCCTGACCGGCGGACAGGAAATGGGCGTCGTAAGAGACACGAGAGAAGGCGTTTCCAGAAGCGGTGTTCCACAACGCCGGCGGCGCAAGATGGCGGGTCAGACGGCGTCCTCGCGAGCAGCGGCGTCGCTGCGCCGTCGTTCGGCGGCGCTCCTCGGGGAGCCGGCGCGCATGCTGCTGGCGTCGGTGGCGCTGCAGCTGCTGGTGGCGTCGGTTCTGTCCCCGGCCGTCGCCGCTGTCTACGCCGTCGAGCTGCGCCGCTACTACGACGCCGGCGGCAGTGACGTCAGCTCGAGCGGCGTTGTGGGCGTATGGCTGCTGCAGGCTGCCGTCATGCTCATAGGTGCTTCCAGTTGTGAACCCGTTCAAATCCTTTTGCACAAGAGATGATGGGTCTGGTACATCCGGTTCTTTCATTCGAAGACCCTGCCGTCAAATCCTCCTTGAGCCCTGAAATTTTTGCTTGAAGCGTAGATCATCTGGTGATTAGAATTTACCCTTGGGAGTCGGGATCCAGGTTTACACGACCTCAGAACCCGTTGGGTTTGGGCGGGCCCTTGTGCGATGCTGAAGTAAACAATGACCAAGGGGCAGAGCAGAATTTGTTTGAGAGGGCGGTGATACCTCTTGGTGTGTCCGACTTCAACTTTGAACAGTAAAATTTGTGCAAATGAAAAAGCGTTTCGAAATTTCGTGGGTAAATTTTCCAAGGTCAGAGGGCCTCAGGGACCCTGGATCCGTCCCTATGACCTGCACTTCATGCCCTGCACTTCCTGTTTCAGCGCCGGTGTTGGCGCCGGCGGTGCGGTGGGTCGGGCTGCGCCGGCTCTGCGCCGCCGGCGGCGTCCTGCTCTCGGCGGGGGTGGCGCTGTCAGCGGCGGCGCCCGGCGTCGGCTTCCTCCACTTCTCACTGGCGCTGATCGCAGGTGCGTTGGGGCGTCGGGCGTAAGCGCACGCATACACACATTGACACACACGCACACAAAGGCATGTGTACCATGTCAGACGGACACAAAGATGTCACAGATGACACGCACACACGCACATGTGCACACACACCATGTGTTTTGCCTGAAAAACAGTCAGAAGAAAACAAAAAATATGAGTTGAAGAGGCAAACTACCTTTATCTGGAGCTGCTCTCGTCTGTCCCACTCGCACACAAAATACACACGCACACAATCACAAACACATCCCGCACGCACACACGCACACACGCACACACACACGCACACACCTGATACAAAAGCTCCGGACTGCGGTCTGATTCGACAGCAAAAAAGCAGAAGCATGGAAGACCAACTTTTCCAAACACACTGGTGCGCGAAAGAGTGAGGGACCTCGTATTTTACAAAGAAAATTGGAATTCATGCACGCGCACAGTTGGAGTCCTTGGGACAACCTTGTGGTGACAGGTGAGAAATACACAATGATTTATTTTGGCTTCTACTTTGTTGAGATGTGTGTGAAGCAAAACACTTAAAGATAAACGACAGGCGAGGCCCTTGCGTGCACACATTAATGCCCTGGAAACAACTTTTTGCAGCGTCCTTCAACTTTGCCTTTCCGGGAAGCTACACAACATGATGTTTATCAGCTGAAGGACCACAGTCCCAGATCTCCCCTCGCTGAACTGCACAAAGTTGCAATGGCGCTCCGTTGTGACCGAATCCAGGGTCAGCGGACAGCAGGACATCCACTTCCGGCTTCTCATTTCCGCTTCCCGTCCTTCCGGTCACAGATTTCGGTGCCCGTCCTTCAGATCTCCACTTCCACCAACCATACCCGATATTTCCACTCCCCAGTTCCGGTTTCTCACTTCCGGTTCACGCACTTCCGGTTCTGCAGGTGTCGGCGCGCTGCTCGTGTCGCTCGTCGCGGAGCTCGTCCCACAGACGTGGTTCTCCAGCAGACGGCGCCTCGCGACCGGAGTCTCCCGCGCCGCGCTCGCCGCCGGCGGCGTCGTGTGGCCGCCGGTTATCCGCGCCGTCATCGGTGAGTTGGGCGGCAACACGCGGGGCGCCAAGGGGCGTGGGACTCTGGTTGCCCTTGTCTTTTTGTGAGGGCAGTGAGAGATGGATTGGTCTGAAATTTTTGGTCAGAAGGAAGGCGCTTCTTTACGTGAGTTTTTGTTGCGATTTTTTGTGATATTTAACGTCAGGTTTGACAAGATGGTCCAAATTGGAATTGACGTTTGACTTGATGTGTGATTTTCACTGAATTTGACGTGGAGGTCAACTTGGAGTTCAACGTCGGATTTCAGAAGAAAGATTTGACGTGGGATTTTGACGTGCCGTTTGTCTTTGAACTTTGTCCCATCTCTCTTCAGACGCGTACAACTGGAAGGGCGCGGCTCTACTGCAGGGTGCCGTCCTGCTCCACGTTATCCTGCTGTCCCGGGTTCTCCTCCCCCGCCCCGGCTACAGGACCCGCCCCCGCCCGCGCCGCCCCGCCCCCGCCCCGCGCTACACAACCCGTCAGTACATGGACACGACGTTGGCATGGCAACAGCGCAGCCGACGTGGGTCGTTCGAACTGATCGTGCTCGGGAACGGGGACATCCCCAAAACGAACAGCCACACCAGTGGTGGACGCAGACTCAGTGTTCCTTACACCAGCTCCAGAAAATCCAGTATTTCAGCGTCAAGAAAATCCAGTATTGAAAAATCCACCCGAGGCTCAAGGAGGAAACTGAGTGTCCCGAACTCAGGCCTCCCGCCAGGCCGGAAGTTGAGTATCCAAAACAGTCACGTGGCCGGAAGTGTAACCGGAAGTCCCGCGTCCAATCATAACCACGTGGTAGCGAGGGACCACGTGAGGCTCACGCGTGTTCAGCACACGCTGCAGCGCCACACGGGGTGCAGGGCGGGCACGTGCGGCTACGCCGTGACCCTCGTCCTGGGGTGCATCCTCATCCTGGTCGGGCACTTCGCGAGCGCGCGGCTCCTGGTGGCGCGCGCGGAGGACGCCGGCGTGACGGCGTCGAGCGCAGCGGCGCTCCTCCCGCTGTTCGGCGTCGTCGGCGTCGTGGCGAGGTCAGTTTGCGCACAAGCTCCTTCTGGTGCAGAAAATCCACAAACACTCACTCACTCACACACACGCACGCACACACACACATGCCCTCTGTCTTTCTGTGAGTGACGTAAAAACGTGTTTCTTTCTCTCGATTTCTCTGTCTCAGTCTCACAAAAATCACGAAAAACAAGCACACACGCACACAGACACACAGACACACACGCATACACACACAACTGTTATTCAAATGCACACTGGCACAATCGTCTGTGTTGTCCACAGATGCTTTTGACTTCGGAACAATCGCTACTTCTGCTTCAGGGTCACGTACGGGTAGCGTATACCAAAACCCTGTTGTGTTTCAGGGTGGTGTTTGGGTACGCGGGGGACCTCGGGTACGTCCCCCTGGCGGTGGTGGCGGGAGTCGGGGGCGCCCTCTCGGGGATGCTCTGCATGATGTCCGACTCGATGACGTCACTCGCCGAGCAGTGCGTCTTCGTCGTCTTCCTCGCGACGGTGCAAGGTGAGCTGGACCACGCACGCATACCTCCACACACACACGCATTTGCACAGGCACACCTGTACAAAAACACCTGCAAACGCTGACACACAACGTGTTTTCGTCACTGCGTTTTAGCCGTCTTTCTCGCAAGCGTGTAAGGGATACACACACGCGCACCTGACATGTATGCACAACACACACACGCACACACACACACATGCACACATGCACACAACACACGAGTCGTGCGATTCTTCAAACATCGGGCCTGTCTCACTGTCTGAACCTCAATTGTGTTCCACACTTCTCAGTTTGACACCTCTGTGTCTCTCTTTTGACCAACAGCTCTGTAACCCCAACTCCTCTGTGATTGACATCTTATCACCCCTGATTGACAGCTCTGTACGACGGGGCGTGGCCGGCGCTGTTCGTCGACGTGTTTGGCGCCGCCTGGCGGGAGTTCGCCGTCGCCTCGTTCCTGTTCGCGCGTGCGCTCGGCTTCAACTTCTCCTACCTCGTGTCAGGTGAGGACAATAGCCCAATTGTGCTTCAAGACAGGTTTGGAGTTTTTTTGGGGTTTGGCCGGGCGGCTCAATTCTCAGGGGGCAAAATGGTGGATCATCATGGCCTCGTTTTGGGTCAAGGAGAAGCAGTTCTCGCGATCTGTTTTGTGTGTGACTGCTTAAGCAAGATACAGCAGTCAGGCAACATTCACACAAAAGCGCGTATTAACACTGACAAGTTTTCTTGTTGGATAAGCTCTTGTTGTTCTCTATCAGTGGTTCTTGTGCGGGTTCAGATCAGTCTCTGGGCGTTCCTGCGGTTGCACGTCTCAACACTGACACGTGTTCTTGTTTTCAGAGGCGCTGCTGGCGGCCACGGGCGATCTTAACACGCCCTTCATCGTGCTGGGCGCCGCCCAAATCATCGCGGGCGGCGTCACGGCGGGCATCGCGCTGGCGCAGCGGTTTCTGGGCGAGCTACGGGGCGTGAGGCGTGGGCGGGGGCGTGGGCGGGCGCCCGGGGAGGGACCCGAGGAAGAGGAGGAAGAGGAGGAGGGGGAAGAGAGTGAGAGTGTTGGGGAGGACGAAGCTGTGGGGTTGAGAGAGGGAGTCGGGCGCATCGTGCAGTTCCTCCGCCCACCACCAGGGGGAGAGGACCCGAGGACCAGGGCGGGGTCAGACGTGTCGCAGCTGAAACAGTTTTACCCGCTCTGAGTTATGGTGGGTGGGTTGTGCTGAGTGGGGTGGGTGGGTTGGGTTGGGTTGGGGACACCTGTCCCCATTCTGCGGTCGGACCCTGGACCCGCCGCACGCCTCTCCCTAGCGTCGGTCTGGGACCCCGATTGTGAGCACGCTGGTATTGAGAGACTTCCGACACCAGAGACTTCAGACCTCCAGGTAGCCCCGGTGTACTCAGAGACCTAGGGGCAAGGATCGCTGAGGTCTCTGAGGACCGTGACACCGGGACACCACGACACGTGATTCACGTGATTTCAGTATGGTGCGCTGTAGGACAAATTTTCGTTGCCAAGGCAACGCAACGCTGTCGGAAGTCAGTGTGTGTTGTGTTCATGATGTCAGAAGGAATAAAATAACCTGTGTGAACTAACTTGCAGGTTTCGGTGACGTGTTGTCTTCTCAACTCGCACTCCAATCTCTATGTGCACACCTGTCGCGCCAACTCGAAATCCCGTGGGCTACTGTGTTCAAAACGGCCATTTACTTGGGCGGAACACTTTATGGAAAAATAATTACTGATGAATCCAAACTGCTTTCAATTTTCTGGTATCAGAGAGCATTTCATGCAATTCATCCTTTGTACATTCAGTGAACACATTAAGTTCAAATTCCACGATGTTTTCTGCGAGAATCTCATCATGAGGAATTTGAATTGACACAAAATCTCTTGTATGAATGTAGTTGATGTTCGTGTTTGATATATTCCTGGTCTTGTTCCTGAAATTCAGTTTGAGCCTGTTTTTGTCTTTGTTGCATTTTGTGTGGTACGGGGAACATCCACCGAGTGAAGATTGATAGAAAAGTTCAGTGCATTGACATTGGGGCCTCAAGCATGATTTCATGCAAAATGAAGCATTCCCAAGTATAGCTGTTTTCACGAACTTTGTGCGCCCTGTTTTTCCAGCCTTGTGGAGTCAATATTTGCCCAAATCACTTCAAACTTTCACAAAACAAGCTTCAAAGAAGGGCCTAAATTATCTGAAAAAATTATACCAAACCTGAAATATCTCACTGAGAAAGACAAGTTTTAAGATTTTAATTGGGGGTTCTTTGCAGCTGAATCAAATTGGAAGCCCCTGTTATCACCCATTTTCCCATACCAAATACATTAAAAATAAAAGTGAATAGAATTTCTCCAAACTTGGCAGAAAATTAGGCCCAAGTGAGATCAGTAATGTGATGAAGTTTTGTTGTGAAAGACCAAATGGTTTAGAAAATATCGCTGAAAAACAGGGCGCACGAAGTTCGTGAAAAGACCTATACAACGGATTGTTCTGTCAAGATTCCCTAGGCGTAAAAAGTGGATGATTTGTTCCAGTACCCATCAGAATCGCCACAGACCACATGTGCGTCGATGAAAACGTGACAAACAAAGTCATTATTTGGGTGGGGGATCCAAACAATGAACCCAATTGCCACTGTGTCCCACAATGCGAAAAACACGAAGATGCCTGCAAGTTGAAGATTTCGTTATTCTGACACAATGATGCTTATGCACTGGTGAATGTCACCAAAAATTTGCAAGGTTTTCTGCTTGGGCTATGAGAAAGCAACTTGCAAATTGGGGGGTGCCTTGACTAGGATAATTTTTAGTGGTGTACTTCTGTCCAATTTCTGATGCTTGTGTCATTGCATCAATCATTACAAAAGGGGCGATGGAAGGAATGAACATCAACACAGGCTCATTCCTTTTCTACAGAAGCAGAATGATCCCAGCAAAGGCAGTCTGACATGACCACACCTACACACCATCAATTCTCCAGTTAGTGAACTGGGAAGAGCCAAAGTTCTCCATGCCATGCAGGCATGTCAGGTCCAGAGGGGGTTTCATAATACAATGCCTACCTTGATGTTCCTCATCCTCCCACTTCCTTTGCCACTAGGCTGGGTGTAAAATGGATAAACACCTTACCTTTGAGGTATGTTATCTTTTTATTCCATGCCTGCTAATCAACCTGGGGCCATCCAGAGAACAACAAGGGGTGATGGGCTGCACCAGAAGTCTGGAGCCCAGCTACTATACTCAGCGGAGCAGAGCAGACCTCACAGACCTTCTGTTTGCATGCTGAGATGTGTCTCAGGCTATGTCTTGAGTGCTAGTGTGGCAAGGTGGAGCATGGGGCTCCTATTTATGTGTTCTCAATTTGGGACAACAGACTTGCTCACAACCGACTGTGATAGATCGGCACAATGTTCACCGAACATAGGAGAATCGGCCGGGAACACTTTAGCGGCTCTTACCGCGCACAAATGTTCCTTTTGTAGACTGTTACAAAAATACATACTGGTAATTGAGCTATTCTGTGAGCCATGAGCTTCAGTTAAGGCCAAGGTTTGTTGTCAGAGTCTCAAGTGATTTCCACCCACCAACTCAACGCAGCAACCTCTTGTGCGCAGTTTTCTCAACACACGCTTTGAGCTTTGAAGTGACACGGCAGACACTCGCTGTGTTCTGTTGAGCAGGAAACGCGATGAAACATCACCTCATCTTCTGCATTTATTGCAGAAGGTTTTGATGCGTGCATATTGAAAACAATCGTGTGTCGCATTGAAATCACATTTTCAGGTTTGTTGGCTTTTGATGTTTTGTAGACTGGGTGCTCCTAAACCCGAACGCACGGGAGCGACCCGAACGCCGGGGAAAATGTGGCGGGAAAAGCAAACCCAGTGTTCTGTGGCAGTGTGCTGCCACCTATAGAGAGCAAAGTATTTGTTTGACAACATTTACCAAGAAAAAGAAACATTTCTGTGACACAACAGGAAGAGTGAGTGAGCAAAGTTGAAAATTTTGTTTTTTTCTGAAAAATCTCACTTTTTGCCCAGATCTAGACCCAAATTTCACAGCAAAGGGGAAGAACAATTTGTACTGAAGGGTTTTGATGTGTGTTTGTGTGAAGAAAGCATGTAATTGTGAAGGATTTGACCAAAAGTCTGTGTGTTTCTTCCCAAAACTCTGTACACCATGAAGGGTGAAGGGGGGACCCCTGATTTTTGGGAAAAAATGAGAGCGACCCAAACGCATTCGAAAGCGACCCAAATGCAAGAACAACTCATCTTTTGGGTCAAAAATTTTGCACCAAAGTAACCTCAAATTGTCTGTTTTGGGTTTTATTTTGTTCTTGTCCCTGTTGTGGTTCTTTTGATGTCACACATGGGTGAAAATACACAGAATTCTGTCTAATTTTGCCTTTTTTGTTGAGGGAAGAGGGTAATTTTTTAGGCTGAGATGAAGGGTGTTTTGAGGGGGGGGTCAGGGAGAGGGAGGATGCATTGGTTCTTACTTTTTTCATTCATTGTGGGAGACAAAACCCCAGGAACAACATACTGAAAGATGATGAGAAAGGAACAAATGTCTGATTTTGCACAGAGATTTGAAAATTTTGTTGATGCACCGCGTTCGGGTCACTCGTTTGGGTTGCTTTTTTGACCATTGCAATTGAAACCTTGAAGGAATCTCCCCCCCTGCCCACCTGTCTTACAAGTGTGGAATTCTTGTTTTTTGATCAAAGTTGAGACCCCCCACCCCTATTGTCAGACACTGTGATTGATGTATGTGTGTTGGTTATTGTGTCAAGGGCCTTCAAATGTCTGTAATTTTTTCAGATTCACCGCGTTCGGGTTGCTTTGTTCGGGTTGCTCTTGTGAGAAGTCTATCAGGTAAACCCCCCCTGCCCACCTGTCTTACAAGTGTGGAATTCTTGTTTTTTGATCAAAGTTGAGCCCCCCCACCCCTGTTGTCAGACACTGTGATTGATGTATGTGTGTTGGTTATTGTGTCAAGGGCCTTCAAATGTCTATAATTTTTTCAGATTCACTGCATTTGGGTTGCTTCATTTGGGTCGCTCTCGTGAGATGGGGCCAAAGAAGAAGGCAAAGGGGAGGCCCCCTCCAGGCCTCCTGCACCCCAGCCAAGAAGGGGTCCAATCAGGCAAAGATCAACTCTTCCCACAAGGGTGAGTACCATTCCTTGGGTTGCAGGGGGGTAGAATCAGTGCTTTTTGTCTCTTGCAATGCACTCAAAATTTTTTCTTTTTTGCAGGAATGAACCTCAACCAATGGGATGAGTCAGACCTTAAATGGTGCCTCAGGGAGAGAGAGAAGGACCTCAGGGAGAATCCCACTGGACCATGGAAGGCCATCTCTTGGTACACCAGAAAGAGTGGTGTACCCAAATCCACCTTGTGGTACAGGTGGGTACAGTAGGGTACAGTACACCGAAAAAGCGACCTGAACGAGTGACCCGAACGCGGTTTTTCACACTTGAACTCAAAATGTTTCCTTCTTTCAGGTTCAAGGGCATTGTAGCTGGACACATGCACCAGTCAGGGGGCAAAAACAAGTCCAAGAAGCTGACCAAAGAGGAGGAAGGGGCCCTGGCAGGGAGATTGGGTGAGTACATGGGGCAGGGGGGGTTGTTCCCACACAAAAAGTGACCCAAACACGGTTAAAAGTGACCCGAACATGGTTTTGCAATCTGGTTTGCAGAGAGGTTCTGTGACCTGGGACAACCTGTTCCTGCAAAAAACCTCAGAAGCATTGCATGCAGTCTCAAGCAAGAAATGACTGATGATCCTGAAGATCCTGTCCATGCTCTCTCAAAATTTGGGAGGAAGTTTCAAGAAGGTTTTTTCAGGAGACATACCCCATTTGTATGTCAACCCCAAACCTGCCCACATGTCAGTAGCAAGAGCCATGTGCACCTCAAAGGCTGTTGTGGATGAGCACTTCAAGAGGTTGAAGGAGATCAGAACCAAGCACAACATTCCTGCTGAGAGAGTCTGGAATGTGGATGAGACTGGTGTGGAGTCAATTCCTCACAACAAAAGGGTGATTGCTCTGAAAGGAACAAAATGTACGTCCAGATTGTAGGGGCTGATAGAGGGGCCAGGACAACTATTCTGACCTTTGCCTCAGCTGCAGGAGAACATTTCACCCCCATGTTGATTCACCAAGGTTTGAATGTCCAACCCAATTGGTTCATTGATGCACCTGACCCTTGCATCATCAGGGCAAGTGAGTCTGGCTACATAAACAAAACTCTGTTCTTGGATTACACAGATTTGTTTGTGGACTGGCTGGAGGAAACAGGGAAGTTGGCTGCAGGAAAACATCTCATTCTCTTTGATGGTCACACAGCCCACACCTACAACTACAGATCCATCCAGGCTTTTGACAAGGCAGGCATTGAGTTGTTGCAGATCCCAGCCCATTCCAGTCATTACCTGCACCCTCTGGATAAAAACCCCTTCTCATGCTTCAAATATTGGTGGAAGGTGTGTCTTGAGGAGCACAACAGGAAGGTTTCAGGCAGGACACTGGGAAAAGATGAGTTCTGGTCTGTGTTCAACAGGGCTTGGCACAGGGGGATGTCTCCTCACAACATCAGGGTGGGGTTCATGAGGACAGGGGTGGAGCCAGTGGACAAAGATCACAGACAAAATGCTTGCAGTAAATGAGACATTCCAAGCTCTGAGTAAGAAATTTTTGTGAGTTTGTAGTTGTGTTTTCTGTTCGTAAAAGTGACCCGAATGCGGTTAAAAGCGGTTAAAAGTGACCCGAACACAGTTATTGACAGGTTCTGCAGGGTTTCTCTTGTTCTTCTTCAGACCACCCTACAGTGAGGAGGCAGCAGGACCCTCCAAAGTCCCAATCAGCCACCACTGACAGTGAGGAGAGTGAGGAGGAGACCCCCCCTCCTCCCCCCAAGAAGAAGAAGACCCAGGCTCCACCAGTGGTGGCACCAGAGCCAGTGGTGGTCAGTGAGAGTTCTCAGTCCAGTGTGGTGGAGATACAAGCAGAAGTCCACCCCCAGCCAACCAAGAAGAACCAAGGTCAGTAGATCTAGGGGGGGAGTAGGGGGGGTTTGTTCCCACACAAAAAGCGACCCAAACGCGGTTAAAAGTGACCCGAATGCGTGACCCTCTTCCTCATTTCAGGAGCTCCAACCAAGACAAAGGCTCAGAGGAAGGAAAGACCAGCTGCAGCTGGAGGCAGGGCTCCCCCTGGAGACAACAAGATTGCACAGGAACTGGTGGATCTCATCCAAAAGGAGTGTGAAGGTCAGTTTGTGTAGAGGGGGGTGGTTACTTTTTTTTCTTTTTTTTGCCAACATTGCTCTCAAACTGTAATTTGTCTTCCAGAAAGAAGCACCCAGGACATGTTGGGAGAGCTGCCTGGGGACCCAGGGGAGCCAGCACCAAGCACCAGTGGGGTACCTCCCCCAGCAACCCCCAAGAAGGGCAAGGGTGAGTACCTAGGGGGGGGGTGTCCCCACACAAAACGGGACCCGAATGCGGTTAAAAGCAACCCGAACGCATGCGGGAACTGCAAAAATTTTTTTCACACAGGTCCCAAGAAGAAAACCACTCCAGTGAAGATGTATACCAAGGATGAGGCCCTCAGGATGCTGGCAAGTCCCACCAGGCCAGCACAGGAGGAAGAACAACTGGCAGATGATGATGTAGTTGAGATACAGACTGTTGGGCAAATGAGAGCTGAGGGTTACAGGGATTCAGAGATCAGGGTGGTGATGAAGGCTTTTGCAAAGCAGTTTGAGCAATCAAGGGTGATGGAGAAAAAGGAAAAAGCCAAGGCTTTAGGTAAGGGAGAGGGGAAGCCTGTATCAAAGAAGGAAAAAGCTCTCAGAGGGCAGAAAAGGAAGAAGTAGATGTATCTGAAGTGCGTTCGGGTTGCTGTTGACCGCGTTTGGGTCGCTTTTCACTGCATTCGGGTCGCTTTTGTATCCAAGATTTTTCATAGATTTTGACATTTGTTGTCTACCATTTGAAAAAGATTGTTCTCATGTACCCATGAAGGTGCCAAATGATGTAAGCAAAGTGTGTAAGTTGTGCACAAGAGATTGATTTTTTGTCACTTGGTTGAACTTTTCACAATTTGCCCACACAAAGCTGGGAAAATTGTGAAAAATGACCCATGTTCACATGGGGGACCAACAAAAAATCCTGGTGTTGACCGTTCTTTTCTTTATTCCATGCAGATGTTCTGAAGATACTGACTCCTTCACCAAAATATGAGAAGAAAACAACTACCAGAAGGGGTGCAGCCAACCCACCCAGTCTCCATCTCAACTCACCTGAATCCTTGAAGTTCATCAAGAGTAAAGATAAAGATTTCACTGAGGGAGAGACCTCAACCAGGGAAGACAGGAGAGTTTTGAGGGAAGTTGAGAAAGAGGAAAGGGAGGGGAAGTGGGCAAGGCAAAAAAATGTGGAAAAATTGAGAGTTTCCCTTTTTTACAAAAAGGGAAAGTGAGTGGATTGTAAAAAACTCTCCGCAGCATTCGGGTTGCTCGTTCGGGTCACTTTTTTCACATTTTGTGACTGTTTTCAGACCTGAATCTCCCAAATGCCAAATGCCACATCTGTGTTCTTGTGATTCTTTTTGTGAAAACACAACAACTTAAGGAGTACATATCCAGTTTTTCTATCTTCTGAAAGCACTTTGTTCAAAGAAATGATCTCATTCATCATTGTGTAAAAATGGAAATTATTCATGTTTTTCCACAGTTTTGACTTGATGTCAACAATTTGTCAGTAAAATGTTGCTGTTCAGCCAATCATTACGCTTCAACCTGTTTTGGAAACTAGAATGTTCACTCTTAGTGGGAAAAAAAATACAAGTTGCCATGATGACTAAGTTTCAAATGTAAAATCTGTGAAAAAGTGGAAAAACAGGGTTGCACAACTTACAAAAAGTCTCTTTTTTACTGCATTCTTCAAAGCCTCAGTACTGTAAATCATTGTGTGTTTTTGTGTATTCCAGTGCCTTACTATTTGTCAAAAGACCTCTTCTTTGCAATAAAAGAATTGTTTGTTCATTGACCTTGATGTACTTTTCTGGGGGGGGGGTGTTCGAATGCATTCGGGTTGCTTTTACTGCGTTCAGGTTTTGGTACCAAAAAAAAGCGACCCGAACGCACCATTTTTTTGGGGTCTGGGGGTCTGAGTACCCTCTCTCATAGGGGCTCAGACCCCCTACCTATTTTTTTTTTAAAACTATGATTTTAAAGAAAAAATCTCAAAGAAACCCCATCAAAAAATATTGATTGGTAAATTCAGGGCACACTCTCAAAGTGCTCCATGCGTTCGGGTTTAGGAGCACCCAGTATATTCAGTTATGTTTGCAGATCGGTGCTTTTCTTTGTTGATCCTTTTTGTTTTCTCCTTCTCTCTTCTTTGTACATGTTTCTCTTGAGGAGTTGCATTTCATTTTCACTTCAAACAAACTGATGCTCAAAGAAAAAGGCAAAGCTTCCCAGCTTCGGACTAAAGGGCCATCAAACAAAAGACAACAGGCTCTTTTAGCAGCACACTCCGTAACCGCAAAATGTACACGTAACACACTGCCAACAGACACAACTCCCCTGTTGTGGAAGGGTCCATCGATGTGAAAACAGACGAAATTCACACTATTTTTGACACCAAAGTTAGGTTTGAGACCACTTTTGAAACAAGATAACTTGGAGAAAAAAACACATTTCTTGGCTTCTTACTCAAGAAATTCTTGTCAAATTTATATTTGTTTGTTTGTTAAAAACTTGGCCCGGTGCTTTGTCATCGTTCCCTGGGAGCCTGACCCCCTCCATGTATGTATCCATTTCTGCCACGTTGATGACACGCATTCCCATGAGTACAACAGTGCATGTGACTTTGTTTTCGCAACACACGCCTCAAGCTTTGAAGCCCTGTGGAGATGTGCCTCGATCTGTTTCACAGTTTCAGTCTCACTTCAGTTGTGAGTCTCTGGTGTGAGGCTCAAAATATAACATCCAAAATGGACATCGTAGTGATTTGAGGGTTCCCAATGATGTCAAAAGTGTTAGGTTGTGCATTTTGAACCTGAACCTCTTGGGAGACTCCACCTCAAATGCACCAAAAAATGAAAAATCTGACATTCTTGTGCCTGATTACACAAAAATGATTTCACATAAATGAACAGTTTCATGAAAAATATTGCCTTACTTTTGATTAAATTCCACCCAAATAACCTGAAAATCACAGAAACAAAAATATAATTTCAAGGAGCTGGGTGTTGTTGTTCCCACAGTTTGTCATACCCCCTACAAGTTTTGCCAATTTGGGAAGTTGTTATTTTGCACCCTGCTATCAGGTGTGACTATCCATCTTGAATTTTTTCAGACAAACAACAAATATCCACACTTTGAGAACAACACATCATTGTTTATGCATTTCAAGCATTTTACAAAAGTTTGCAGTTTACATACTCCTGTGAGGTATGACTTTCATTTCCTTTATTTTGACAAGTAAACAACAATTATCGGCTTCCAGCAGCAGCTTGTGACCAGAGATACCTCATGCTTCCTGCAAAAAAAAACCACCAAGACTTTTTCCCAGTTCTATGAAGCTATTGAGCAGCACGGCCTGCAGTGTTTGAGCATCAGTTGGAAGCGGGTAAAACACTGAGCGTGGTGAGAAAGGAAAAATAGCTCCATGGAGCTCGCGGTGATTTGAGGAAATTTCAGTTGCTCTGATTTGGCTTGCTCTGATTTGGCTCACTCTGATTTGGCCTGCTCTGATTTGGCTCACTCTGATTTAGCTCACTCTGATTTGGCTCACATGAAGGTCAAAATTCTTACTTTTTTCACTCAATATTCACAGCTTGGGAACTCATTTAGCACACACCCAAATGGAACAAATTTGACCAAATGGAACTTTTACATATTGTTTTGCAACAATATCTACATGTCAACCAAAAGAATTGCCCCATATCCATTTTTATATTTTCTATGAAAAATGACTTTTTAAC
>JAAUXT010053386.1_pt1 | contig 28681 bp, 30 predicted proteins | sample 7278171 | NCBI WGS metagenome assembly JAAUXT01 (sample SAMN14350112, study PRJNA611818) | marine sediment metagenome | isolation source: surface marine sediment (1.8m) | place: French Polynesia: Moorea | collected 2018-08
CCACCGAGGAACTTCCGTTTCCTTCTTGAAAACGGAGAACTTGTAAAACTCTTGATGACGCCACAAAAGTGAAGGACTGAAGCAGCATCACACTTGCTACAATTTCTGGTGTGTCTACAAACGTTTTTGCAACATTCAAAGCAATGTTGGGTGACGTTATGACAGTTTTCTTCCTGCCCTCTGCTTGAAGCTGGTGGGATGGTGTGGATGGTTGCGCAATTTTCTCAATTTTTAAACTAACCTTGCCACATCTTTAGAAGATGCTCATCCACAGCAACAGAAGCTGGACGCTTTTTTGCTTTGCGAGCCTCCTTTGCTGCTTCAGCCCGTTCTGCTTTGCGACGATCGCCCTCAGCCTTCTTGGCAGCAAGTTCTCTGAGGTCACGCATTTTTTGTGTGACATACTCCTCTGTCCCCGACCTGAAAAGTTACTCATACACATGCACATACATTTGCCTAAACAGAACACCAACAAACAGCAAGATGCATTTAAATCAAATGATGCAGGCATCACCTGCATTTACATCAAGTAATGCTGTCATCAGATTCTTTGTAGGCATCACCTGCTCAATTTTTTGCAGTCGTCTTGCAGGAAGTGGGTGATTAGCAGAGACATGCGGTCCTTGATTGTTCTTGCGAGCACAACTTTGAGGCCTGGTGTGTCTTGCTGATACATTCGGAGAAGGTTGGTTGCCATGTACTCCCATACTGCATTTGAATCATCAGCTGAGTATGGGTCCTCCTGCATCGCCTCAGCAATAAGCTGGCTGTCGCGTTTGTCATTGAACTGCAGCTGAATAGGAATGGACCATGTCTTTGCAGGCATCACGAGTATGTGTTACTTCCATAAACAAGCGAATTGCTCAAAATTGTGCACACTGGATTCCACTGCTTGATTTGCTTTCAACAATGTCTCATCAGACAGTTGTTCTTGACAAATTCCTTTCGCCAAAGCTACACAGAAGTGAATCAACTGTCCAGACTTGTCAAAAATGTCATCCAGCAAGATGTTTCTGGTGTTGTCATGATCAGAATTTGTCTTCAGCTCCCCAGCAGCTAAAAGAACTGAAATGTCTTGCACTTCTCTCCAAGTAATTTGCACCGTTTCTGTACTTGTGCATCTACTTGCCTTCGGCTGCTTGTCTTCAGAAGCTTTCGCCTGCAAAAAAACAAAGTATAGTAACATATATGGGTACAACTTCACACACATACCTGCAGAACATTTTCTTTTGCAGGCATCACTGCTTTCAAGCACAAAACAGGTCAATATTTTTTGCACCTTCCACTTCGACCGCCATTGCAGGCATCACAATTCCCACCCTCCTCCTTCACAAGCCCGTATCTCAGTCATTTCTGGACCAATTTCAATAAAATTTATACCAAACTATTCCCAATAACCTCAACTGTTCATTTGTCACATCTAATCTCACCTTTTGACTCATTTCTTTGCAAGAAACAGGTATGGAATCTTGTTTCATACAAATGGCGATTCGTACGTCTGCGCGTAGCGTAGAAGGCAGGAAAATCTCACCTGTGACGTCACACGAGGCGGAAAACACCCTGAGTCTACGTCTACGTGTACGTTTTCACGCGTACGTTCTGTTTGCCGATCCTATCTAATGTAAAATTTTGACGCCGGCGTAAAAAATATGACCGCGAGTCACTCAACGTGAAAACCGCTGAAGAGAAGCACATCATTTGTTCAGTGGCAGAGTTCAAGCTCACTTCCCCTCGCCTCAGGGTTCCCCTCCCCACCTGAAGCCCAGGCCTGCCTTTCACAATCTCCAATAACCTCGCCCAAGGTCCTGCATCAGTGCTGTACAGACCTCGGAGAATCTGTAAACTCAAATCCACATTCAATACAAGAACGCGACGCGTTGAGCCCAGGTGATTGGTGACCACTGTGTGGTCTGTGGGGTGAGGTTGCGGGGTTTTCACGTTGGGTGACGCGCGGTCGTTTGGGGGCCGACGTCAAAAATCCCGCCATTGGGTTTGGCGTGAAAATTTTGACGCCGACGTCAAAAAGAGCAGCCAACGCGTCATCCAATGTGGAAACCGCCTGTGTTGTGCATTGTTGCGCCGTGTCAGAGCAAAAAGGTCAAATACCATTTGATTGTCAAAAAAGCAAATGCAACTTGAAACAACAACAAAAACTGCTGCATTTGGTTAACTCTTGGACAGGATCATGGTTGGACTGTTCGTTGTTGTGAATTTGTTGTGGAGAATGTTCCAAACATTTTCACTCTGCTTTTCTTGCCGGTGAGCATGTATGTAATCTGACAAAACGTTCTGATGCACCAAGAAACGGGCACCCCGCACAGAAATTGTGCCCAGACGCACTAGAAACGAGGCAAACTTGGCTTTTCTTGTTCCATTGGCCAGATTCTGTGGACAGTGACAAGCCAAATGTATTTTGTCAGCGCAGATTTATACTCGTGCCCCTGGTCGCTGCGCTCCAGCAACACGCTTTCCCAGGTGCCCGTCAAAGGTCTGTGCGTGAATGGCGGGAAAACGCACTCACCCGCGTTCACATTCGCTCCTGCCGTCAGCTCACCAAAATGGCGCGTCAAAACGCTGGCAAAGGCAAAGCAGTGTCAGAAACTCAAGAACTAACATTGTTTTCTGATTCTTATCACATTTTATTTTGTCAATGTGACCCCAACAAAAAAGTGACAATTCTGTTCAAATGATTACAGCATGATACAATTCAATTCGTTACATTTCACACGAAGAAACAAATGCATCTGAAGTCGCCTGGTTCTCCCGACATTTCCTGACACAACAACCGCACATTTTTCTCCGGGGAAACGTCCGGAATTTCCAACTTCCAAAGCGCAAAAACAAAGGTCGGCTTCCACCGATTCTCAGTGTGAAAATGTTGTTTTTTTTTTTTTGTACAAATTACACAGTATGTACATTCACTAAAATTGTGTATAATTAGAAAAATAATAAATACATGAAGTACAATAGAATCTACCTGCAGAGGAGAGTAAAAACGAAAATCATAACGCGGACCTGTGACACGCCCTTGTCGCCACATTTTCCGGGCTGAAACATCTGGAACTCGCAAATACAATGTGTTTCACGTTTCCCTTGGCAACAGCAGCTGCGCGTCAGAAACATCCGGGAATTTTGTTTTTTGAACTGATTTGTGAGAACATCAGATGCATAACAATGCCTCAACCACCAGCAGTTGACTCGGGAATCAGTGAACAAACGCCTAACGTCAGACAACAGCTTCCAAAAGGATAACAGTGCCCCCCCCCCCCCTGACGCCAGGGTGAATCGGCTCATTGCTGAACACAGCTGTCCCAGCCAATACGACGAAATTGGCCTGTGCGTAATTCCGCAATTTTCAAACAGACGTCTGACAGTTTGCCGCCTTCCCCAGAGAGGAAGTTCACAATTTGACGAATACCGAAATCACCCTTGTACAAAGCTCACTCCAGGAAAAAATTTCCGTGCGCGTGCCAATTTGATTCCAAAAAGTGCGCATTGCACATGAGTTATTCCGGCAGGAAACTCGCATTGGGCCGAGACCCGGTGTAGCGCGAGAAAACTCAGAGGATCATGTGAACCTTTTTTTGGAGATCAATGCCGCTCAAGACTTGCCAATACCACTGCAGGGACAACTCCAGTTTACAATTTCACACTCAACAGTCACAACCGTGATGTGTCCGCACGAGAAACAACGACAAACTCCCGTCTCACAAAACAAGAACGCTTGGCAGTGTGGAGACGCGTCGAGGAGCAACCCACGTGACCTGAGCCTTTTAGTTCACGAGAACTCATCCGGGCACCACGTGATACCACGTGACAGCAACGAAGAATCGTACATTTTCCAGAAAATGTTGCGTGTATTTCTTGACGTTCCGTCATTTGTAGTTCTTTCGCGCCGTCGCGATGACTGTTCGGGTTTGTGTCCAATTGGAAACGTCAAGCGCTGCGTCTCGGAACAGACAAACTACACAGCGCCCATTGACCTGCACAGACGCGCAACGGGTGCCGCATCCAGTCAGAAAAAGCCCGCCGTGTGTGGGTCGGTGCGTTGCGTCTCATGACGTGGGCTCCTTCTGTCGTAAGCACTGAAACTCAATCACTTCGCTTCACAATCACACAACCAATTTCAGTACAACCGAATCAAAGAAACAGTGCCGTTATCACTCGTGCACAATACGCATGTACAGTGCGCACCTTCAAAATTTGGCCTGGTTGTTTGGTATCAAAGTCCCATTGAAACAATAGTGGACTCAAATCGATGCCACGCTCAACAGGAACAATACCTGCGTATTGCCCAGGAGTGACCACGGTATTTCAGCCTGGAACAAAAATGAGCAAAATATTAAAATTCAAATCCTTGGTCAGCGACGAACTAATCAGTTCTTGGTTGCAAACAAAGAGCAAATGTCACTAAAATTACAACTTTTCACAAAATTACCCTCAATCTCTGTGGACATACGTATAAAATTTCACAAAAGCAAAATACGGAAACGCTACGATAAAAACTTTGAAGTCCGTCCTGTGTGACCTTCCCCATGCGCTGTTGAAGCTCACCTGCCCCCCACCCCCGAACAACTGACTCCACAAACACCAATTTCTTGCTCCCACTCTGCACAGCTGCCATAATTTCCTCTCCCCCCGAAACATTTTCCACAACCCCCACTTGGTCGCCCCCCCCTTAAGATTCTGGACCGCCCCCCCTGGCGCTCCGTGCCCAGGCCACCGCCGGGACAGCCAATTCATGTCGTTGCGAGAAAGATAACAAGCCAGCTTGGAACAATTCCTCTGTGACTAGTTCAAACTGCAGTGGGAAAGAAGCCGTACCCAGAACACCGTTGAACGAACCTGCCCGGGTGAGTACAACCCTTGTCCGGGAAAATGAACCAGGAGCGCACAACAAAGAACCTCTTCCCTGCATAGACAATACCAATCGGACACCGGTCAGAACATTCTGTTCACCCACCCGTTGGAGGCAATTTTTTGCTGTGTTGAAGTGCACAGACAAGATTCTCACATTACAAAAATGGTTCGTTCTACCACGATGTCAGCACATACGACAGGTTTTGTCATCGTAAAGGTGCACAAATCAAAAGGTAACAGTTCGCCTTTAGACGACAAAATAGACGGCTGGAACTGCATTTCAGTCACTCTGATCATGCCGAACTGCAGACCGCTCCGGCGTGTCACAGTTTACGTGGAGAAGACAACACCAAACTCTAGGAACCAGAACTTCCGCCAAAGCGCCAGCTGCTGTGACCGGAAACACCCGAAGGATTCCGGAAACACCCAAAGTCTTCTGGGATAATTACAACAAAACTTCACTCGAACCGCACAACACCAGAGGAATAAAATTATCAACACATGACGTCAGTTTCTAAACTTTACAATCCGTTTATCCTGGGTGGACCCAGCGAACTCGCAAGGGCCCCCGAGAAAATAATTCCCCCCAACTGATTGGTTTCACTTTCGCTTCGACTCCCCGACTCCAGGCAGTGCCGTCACACATGGCAGAAGATTGCAAAAGCTCGACCAATTTCTGGCACCTGCGTCGCCAGGCAGGTCACGTGATTGTTTCCACGTGCAACGCACTATAACCTCACAACTAGACTTTTGTGGTGCACAATGTACATTGTGTATGTACACATCAGACGTAAATACAGTTCCTGGAAAATTCAAAACCCTACAGATATCACAAGTTTCAAGACGCTTCGGAGGTTTCTGCGGTGGGCAAAGCAGCTTCCTGATTGGCTGCTGGAGATTCCTCCATGCTGATGACGTCACACGGCAGCGCTACGTCGCCCGCGTCAGTGGTTACGAGGCCGCTCAACACCACCTGCAGCTTACCTCCCTCGCCTATTCTGACGTCGGTACTTGCGCTGGGCACGGGGGACGTGGCGTCGTCGTTTCCATGGAGATCAGACGGGTTCGAGTTGGCGTCGGTCGTTGCCGTTGCGTTACGGGGCTGGTTTTGGCTTTCACTGGCAACGACATTGTTGTTGTTGCTGGGCGCAACAACAGACGTTGAATCTAGAGTGTCCACACTGTTCGTGGGCGTGGTTGAAGTTGAAGATGACGTCACTGTGACGTCATCACCGCCCTGATCACCGCTGCATTCCTGGTTGCCCGACTCGGCAGTCGAACCCTCTCCGCTGCCACCAACGCCTGGGACCAAGTCAATTTTTGGTGACGTCACAAAAGCCGACACAGCTTCCAGGCTGAGAGGCGTGATGACGTCATCCGTCGGAATAATGTCAAAGTCACGTGGGTCCAAGGTCGTTCCAAAGTCCTCGGGGTCATCCAGGGCCCCGCCTCCTCCTCCACTGCTCCCATCCCCGACCCCTGTATTATCGCCCAGCGACGTATTGAGTTCATCACAGTTGTTGGTCTCCTCCAGTTCCGTCCCCGAGTCCTTGGAGAGTTTGCGGAGGCGGGGCCAGCCGCCGCTCTCCTCCAGGGCGTTGCCGCCGCCGCCCCGCCCGCCCCCTCCCGGAAACCGCGGCGCGTCCAGCATCATTTCCGGCGTGCTCGGGATGCTCTCGCAGATGGCGCTCTCAGCGACAGAGGGCGCGCCGGCGCTTCCGTCTGACGTGTTGCCGCCCCCGCCCCCGCCCCGGGCACCGCCCACGCCCGGCCCCGACTCCACCATGATGCTTGGGTTGGGTGGAGGGAGACTGTCGAAGTGTTTCTGCAAAGACCAAGAGTTCAATGAAATGCGAATCCTGTGGATTTTCCTTGACTTTTCCACATGTTTGGAGGAATTTCCGCAGGAAACACATCACTGGCTGAAACAAATGAAGACTGGTCGAGTACGAAGGCAACACACAACCACCACGTTGTTCAGAACCGCAACGATGAAGCTAGCTGCCTCTGGATGTTGAAGACACGTGTGCTTGTTTGTGTGTGTGTGTGTGTGTGTGTGTGTGTGTGTGTGTGTGTGTGTGTGTGTGCGTGTGTGTGTGCGTGTGTGACAGTGACAAACAGAATGAGAAAGAAAGGAGAGTGAGGCCAGGAGAGAAAGGGAAGAGAGCACGGATTGAGGGATGGACAGGCGTACAGATGGACGGACGCACCTTTTTGGCGTGCAACAGGTCGATGGCGGCCGTCACCTCGGCGACGTTAGGGGGCGCACTCAGCTGCAGCGACGCGAACTGCGCGAAGATCTGCGGCGTGTGCACGATCGGGCGATTCTGCGGGACGAACACACACACATCACTGTCATCCCTGACACAAGACGCCATGGGTCGCCGCGCATTTTCGTGCGTCCCAGTCCCCTTCTTGCACTCCCATGTTATGCGTCCGTCTTTAGGGTTTTGAGGTCTCAGATCCACAAAATGTCTCCTGTTCTTTTTGATTCTTTTGATTTCAATTTTGCGGGCCCTTTCTGTGTGCGTTATGCATGGCTTTATGCAATTGAAGGGGGTTTTCTCCCAAATTCAAGTGAAGCCATGGCAAAAGAAAGTCGACGGTACTCACAAAAGCCCTGCGCTTGTCCCGCTTGCTGCGCTTGTTCGTTTTCGGTCGCACGACGCCGCCGAACATGGTGTCCTCCTCTTCACTCTTCTTGCGCAACACGTACATGCCCGAAGGGTGTTCCCCAGCGGCATCCCCTGTGCCCGGAAATCCTTTTCCTTCCGCAGTGGGTGTTGTCGCTGAAGAAGAACGCAAGATGGCGGGTGCACATTGATGACACAGAAAAGCTAAACAGAGTCTTTCTGACGCCTCTTCCACAGGAACTTGGTGCTGCGTCGGCCAAAAACTTGCACAGGGACGCAAAGCGTGGCACTTCCGGTGTGAGCGGGTCAAATCTTCCTTGGCGTCTCCGCCCCTCCCCCTGCAGGAATTTCTGCTGACTCACCTGGGGGGTCGGCGTCCCCCTCCCCCTGCAGGAACTTCTGCAGGTAGGTTATGAGCGTCGCACACAGCTGCTTCTCGTCCTCGTACGGTTCTCGCGACGCCTCGTACTCCTCCCTGCAACACATCCGGGACTCGTGACGCATGCGCAACAGATCCAACGCAAGTGATGCGTGCGCACTGGACCCGAAACGCACGACACTTGCCGACACGTCCGGCGCTTCTGCCACAATTGCCGTGCGCCCAGTCGGAGAAAGCTACCGGTATGTCACCCTCACCCAAGAACTACAGCAGTGCTCGTTCCACAATTTGTTGCGACACTCACAGCTCCTTCTGGAAGGCCTCCATCTGAATGCGCCGCTCCTCCTCCTTCTTCTGCTTGTACTCGGAGTTCTTGAGCTTCCGGTAGGCGTCGCGCGCCTGGCGGAACTCCTCCTCCTGGTTCTTGAAGTCCATGAACAGTGTCGACTTCTGCCCCTTGAGATCCTCGATTTCTGAATGAATGAATGCATGAATGAATGAATGAATGAATGAATGAATGAATGAATTTGAGTTGAGGACTGAGTGAGCGAGCGAGCGAATTGATTGGTGAATGAATGAGACAGAAGGAAGCCGTGAACGAATGGAAGAACGAATGAATCAAGGAAATGAATAAGGAATCCACCACTGATGCCCAGGGCGGATTCGGAGTGGGGAAGAGCCCGAACTGTCCCTGACCGGCCGTGAGGGCTGCCCCCAGCTCCTTGGATGACGGTGTGAGGACTGCCGAAGGCGGCAGACCTGTTCCCCAGAATCCACTGGAGGACAGGGTCAGGGGAGGACAGGCTGGCTGGTGCGCACCCCACCCAGCAGCAGAGAATGTCGCACGCATACACGACACGCACGTACACACACGCACCTTTCTTGATCTTGTCGATGCGCTCCTTGTTGGTGGTGAAGGACTTCTTGATGCCGTCCTCCTGGGCCTTGAGCGCCGTCACCTTCTTGAACAGGTGCTGTAACGAGGGACAGGACCGACCGTCATTCCTTCGTGTCTCGAGCGGCCATTTTGGGTTGTCAAGCTACGCCTTCCCCTGCTTTGACCCCGCAAAAATTACAGTTTGTCCGCGCCGAACAGAAATTCATACTTTGTGCACAACTTTCTCAAAAAACAATAGTTCCACATTTTGCTCAGCTGTCTCCGGTTTGTTTCCCGCACGTTTGGTTTGGTTTCATCATTTGGTGCGACTTACGTCTCTCTCCTCCCTCATCCTTCTTTGCCGATCTCTCATTCCGTCAATCTCTTTCTTCAGGGCGTTGTACTGCCTGTAAACGAAAGAAACGTTTCATTCCACAGACGGCTGTGCCAGTTCTGAACCCCCCCCCCCCACACACACACACACTTTGGAAGAAACTAGGGGCGTCCCATGGGTGCGCGTGCGCAACCGGACGCGACAGTCAGAACTACGGAGTGCCCAGTCAAAGCCCCCCAGGCTCTTTCTAAGGTTACGTGTTTGGCCCACCAGAGGGAGTACTCACACGAGGGAGTGTCGGGAGCGCTTGAGCTGGTCGATGTTGGCGACGATCTTCTTCTCGTCGCGGAGGGAGAAGTTGTTGGTTTTGAGCTGGTGCTCGAGGCGGCGGATCACCTCGTTGATTCGCTCCTCGTTCTTGTACTGCAGCGTCGCCTGCAGGGTGTTCAGGCTCGCCTGCTGCAAAGGGAGACGCAGGGCGTGTCAGCACAACCTGCCGCAGGACGGACACTCAGGGAGGGTCAGCACAACCTGTCGCAGAACGGACACTCAATTGAAAGGTTCGTCAGGAAGACCTGCTGTCAAGTGAACGTCACAAGCTCACGAAAACAACAATCGGACGCAGCGAGAACACACACACACGCACACACACACACACACACACACACACACACACAGGCGCACACACGCACACGCACAGTAGCAGCCAACACACCCTGCTGCAAAACGCACACAAACACGCACACTTACAACAGCTGAACAAAAGCTGCAGCCCAATGAACACACACACACGCACACACAGGTTAACGAACACGTACACGTACACACACACACACACACACTGGGACCGTCAATGCGCGCACACACGCACGCACACACAGGGGACCATACACACACACACGCACGCACACACAGGGGACCGTACACGCACACGTACACACACTGGGACCGTCAACGCGCGCACACACGCACGCACACACAGGGGACCGTACACACACACACACACACACACACACACACACACGAGGGTGACGTCACGTGGATTTCCGCCGTTCACGAGACGATCTCCCACTGGCAAGACAACACGACCGGCTTTGCGCGTCCAACCGTGTAGACACGAGGAAACACGATCGCGAATGTAAGAACAAAGCAGTCTGGGTCATCACGCAGTCTCGCCAGAGGGGAATCTCCCTCGTATCTGCCCCAGATCTCGAGAACCCAGGCACACGACCTGCAGTTTCAAGCAGACCATCAGCCGCTCGAGTCGTAGTTCGTGCATTCGTCCAAAAATTGTTGGATGGTGGTGGTGGTACCGGAGGGGGGGGGGTGACACAGAGACCCTGTCCAAGCCAAACTGACGGAAAGTCCAAAAACTTTTTTGGTGGTGGTTGTGCCAGGGGGGTAACCCAGAGACGCTGCAGTTCCCAAAGTGTTCAGATTTTTGGGTGGTGGTGGTACCAGGGGGGGGGTACCTGGATGCTGTCCACCCACAGACATGTACCCGTGCAAAACAATATCAGCGCAAGCGGGTGATCATCACATTTTCAGCGCCTTTGTGGAATGCACACGCAAAAAGCGCAGACAACATTCTTCACGCGGTGACACAGCCAAGCTCGAGCTCGAGACTTTTTCTGGAGTGACCACCTGCAAAAAGTGTCACAAATCAAACACACAACACGCATACTCCAACACTCAACAGCTGACGCAACCTCGTTGCAGGACGGAGTCAACCAACATTTTTGCGGTGCAAAGGTTTCAAAACTTCCCACGTTTGAAGAAAGTCCACCCCCCCCATTTCAAACGGACGGCCATAAACAAAAGGACAGACAGACAGACAGACAGACAGACAGACAGACAGACAGACAGACACACACAGCCACAACACGCCACTTTCCCGTACGCAGATGACATTTGGTGAGGTGTGGTCAGGACATCCCCTGTTCTCACTTTTTTCTGTTGCACAGAAATGCTGAGCTCACTCACCCTCACGCACGTGCGACAAGCAACAGACAAGACAAGTCAGTACTTGCACGCTCTTCGCGAGTACAAAGATTTGAATCTGAAAACCTTATCGCACGGAAAAATGCTCATTCCTGTCAATTTTATTGCACCTATGAGATGGATTGGGGTCAAGCAGGGACGATACCTTTCCGAGTGGTCCTCATCAGTTCCTAACCTTCACGCCAACGAGTTCAAAGAGGAAGAGATGAAATTCACCCGAGGCAAAATTTTGCTCCACGCGTCGAAATATTTTTTTCCATGTGAGGTTGCTGTTTGGGGCTTCGGACTCATGTGTGATGCGCACACCAGAAAGGTTTGGGGTACATCGGCCCTATTGAAACAATCGAAATTGTGCAAAGCACACCCTGTGATACCCACTTTGAGGCATAAAGTTGGTTCTTAACACGGGTGAATCCGGTACCTGTTTGGCGATCTCCTGGTTCACGTTCCTCAGACTGTTGTCGATCTTCTTGCGCCGTCCGATGGTGGCGTCCTTCTCTATGCGCAGCGTGTGCAGTTCGTTCTGCGCACCATCCTCCGCTCGCGAGTTCAGCGATTTCTGTGTGAAGGTCAAGGATCGAACACGCACATCGCACCACCACCAATGTATTTTGTTGCACTGACCCCTTCCCATTTCTGCATTTTCTCAGATGTTTTGCTGAGCGCCTGTATCACAAGGCCTGATTTGAGAACGAAATGAATTTGCCAACAGCACCGAAATATTCCCCAACAGTTCATTGCCTGTTGTTTGACTTGCAAGTTCTCTACACGATTCCACATCACCTCTCCATCAGTACTTCTGCACACTATCCGTGTCTTTTCGTGGGCCTCAAACAAGAACGTCTGTTCGTTTGGACATGCGCTTCGGGTGACCATCTTTCTCTTTAGTATTGTGGATTTTTCAGCCTGGATATGAGCCTGCACCTGATTCCGAACGGACCACAGAAGAGATGCCTCATGGTGGATCGGCGGCCGATAAAGATGTGCAAACAAGAACGCAAAGCAGTGTCGACACACGCAAGATCAGTGCTAATTTTCCCAGCAGAACTTTTCCCCTTGCCCCACAGAAACTTGCAGATTTTGAGAGAGAGAGAGAGAGAGAGAGAGAGAGAGAGAGAGAGAGAGAGAGAGAGAGAGTGTGTGTGTGTGTGTGTGTGTGTGACAGAGCAAAGCAAGAGAGAGAGAGAGAGAGAGAAAGAGAGAGAGAGAGAGAGAGAGAGGGGGGGAGAGAGACAGACAGACAGACAGACAGACAGACAGAGTGCGTGCGTGCGTGTGTGTGTGTATGTGTGGTCCCGTGTGAAAATTGCCGTTGAGAAAGGATACGAGTTGCGCCTCCTTGGCCTTGATGGACGTGCAGAGCTTCTCCATGTCCTCCTCGTACTTCTTCTTGTCCGGAGGCCGAACCTTCGGGATTCGAACCACGCCCTCCCCGTTCGACGCGATGGGGGCAGCTGCAACGAAACGTCGTGACGTGAGCCTTGTAACACGACACCGAGGTGTGTGTGTGTGTGTGTGTGTGTGTGTGTGTGTGTGTGTGTGTGTGTGTGTGTGTGTGTGGTGTGCGTGCGTGCGTGCGCGCACACCTGTTTCGGGGAGGGCCCTGAGAAATTGTCTGTCACAAGCTTTGCGCTACAGCAATAATTTTTGCCTTTGACATTTCAAAAATGAAATCGGCTCAATTGACCATTACTTCAGGCCCACGCGCTCACAAAGAACATACCGTGGATTCGCCCCTGGATCTACACGACACAAACCCACAAGATATCAACCAGAAGGATTCACACCAAAACGAGACGGGAACTCTGACAACTAGAGCTTTCGCATCCGAACTCCAGACTTTTTGTCAGGTTGTCCGACCAGCCATTTCACTCCCGAGAATCAGAGCAGCCCACACCCACAGGGTGCCACTCCGCCACGTTCCACGGTGACACTAACCCAACAGAACAAGCACATTCTTCACTTTATCTGAGACGTTTCCGAATGTGCCAGACAAAAAGATCAAAACGGTCAAGCTGGCTGTTGCATTATGCAGTGGAACGAACACCAAGTGGACGATGCTGCTTGAAATCGCCTCAGTTTGAAGCTTCTATCGGGTGAACAAGGCGGAACGCTCACAGTCCACACCGGTTCTTCCAAAAGTCTTTGGAACTTGTTCTTGTTGATTGACCAAAACAAGCGCATTCAGATGTGATCCTTTCTCATTGGTCGCAAACCCAGTTGATCTGTGTGCGATATGACGAGAAAATCCTGACAAACCAGCGCGGAGCAAGTGAACCGCGCCTCACAAGGTGAACCAACTTCAGAAGTCTGCAGCACGTTTTCCACTTTGTGATTTTGATTTGATACCCAAAGGACCTGACCGAGCTGCGAAGTACGCGCCCTTGAAATGTGTCTTCCTGTATCAAATTGCGATACACAACACAAAGAAACCGTCTGGAACAACACTCATCTTCACCTCTCCCGTGATGACGTATGGTTATGTTTTCGGAAAGCACACCAGCACAAGCTGATGAAGCTCCAAATCAAACCATGGACCGTTAAAGATAAACACTCTCCATCGCTTGATCCTTTTGGAATCTCGCAACAACTCTGCTTTTGTTTTCTTCACCTTCCCGACAATCCACTGACACGTGTCTGTCTAGAATTTACCACGAAGATGAATCTTCAGACACCAGGGGACAATGTTTCACAGCGATTTTTTAAGGGGCAGCCAGATGAGGTCCCCCCCCCCCAACCAGGCAAGTTCTGTTTCAAGGTGCCTTGTCACCTTGTTGATTTGAACCAGTACGTCGTGTTCTTTGCACTACGAGTGAATTCCCTGTCTGATCGACAATTGATGGACAACAATTGGCGGCCTCGCAACCACATGCGTCGCAAGGTGGGTTTCACACTGTGAAAATTCGAACGCAAGACAATCGTTGGCAAGTCCACAAGATCCGCAACAAAAATGTTTCCCTTGCGGGTCCTTTGGTCGACACTCCCGAGCGGATCCAGGGGCCGGTCAAACGGGCCGCCTCCCGAACAAATTGACTCTCCCCCAATTCACTGATCGTGAGTACTCCCTTCAAGGTCAGGTCAGATCCCAGTCGGGACCAGGTAACCCCCCCCCCCTGCCGGGAACCTGGATCCACCTGAGCACACCGTTCGACTTGTGGAGGGAAACAATGCGGGAAAGGCACGGCGCGACACCTGAGGCGATTGCATCACCACTTGTCACACACGTTCGAGAACACACCGAGTTCAACCTCGTTGCAAGCGCATGTTCCACCCCGACTTTTGCTGAATACGAGTGGCCTCGTAAAGTCCCAAATGGTTCTAGCTCTCGAAGAATGTGAAAACAACAAACCCATTGTGAATTTTCTCAGAAATGATGATGCACTGGTCACCAGCCTGCTGATCACCTGATGATTCAGAGCAGGAATAAGAAATGTGTTTTCAGCTCGAGTGAATTTGCCGATTGATACTCGCAGCTTGTCGAGCTGTACCTTGCACGAGCAACTTACTGCTGTCTGCACGGCATAGGTCGATGCTAAATTCTTGAGATTTTACGTTTCATATGAAGTCTAGATTGCATGGGTGTGGTGGAATTTCACACTTTGTGGAATGCAACCACTTCTTCCATTTGTGATCACGTTGACCAAATTCATTCATTTTAAAGAGAAGTTTTTACCTGTTTCATCCCGAACTGGAGCCTCGACGGCTGCTTCTGCCATCTCTCTGAGCCTAGTGTTCCACTGAACAGTTCAGAATTGTGCAATTTTGAGCAGAAGCAGATAATAATCCACAATTAAATTGTTCTGAATAAAAGCGGCCCGATCCCGGCGGCCATATTGAACCGAACGTGTCACGTGAGGGAAATACACGTCAAGGTGCCGTGAAAGGTCAAGAGTAACGTAGTTCCAAACAACATCAACTCCCACACAGGTCTTTGAACAAAACAATTCATCATATTTGGCTTCAGGAAGCAAAACTAATACAAAATTGGATTTACGAGTGGGGGACAAAAAGTAGTTTTTCAATAAATCAACACAAGTGCTTGTCCCAATTTATTAGCCGCTTCACCTGCAACAGATTATTGCGCCCTAGCAAATATTTGGCATCAAATCTCAATTTTTACGATTATATTCTTCCATCTGGAGCAAGTGCGTTTCGATTTGACCTAAATGCTTCCATATTTCTCCTTTGTGGGCAGCTTGAAGCAATTTTGGGAGCAAATTTGTGGACTAGATTGTGGCGCAAGGCGCACTGTGTTTGAGCGGGAAACCAACCAAGGCAAAAGTGACGCCATTTTCTGCAAACTGGGGTGGAAATGAGAGAGCAGTTGTTCGTTTTATACCGTTATCTATTGGAGCTATTTGTCGAACAGTTGAGGCATACTGATTGGGGATACATCTAGCCTGAAAAGACAGACAGATTGAGGAGGTATGTGACGTCCTTGTTGCAAATATTTGACATGTTTCGGGCGTCGTGTTTCGTTCAGGTGCGTAAACATTGCACCGGTTCTTGCAAAACACGCTTTTGCCCAGTGTGTCAACAAACTTGCAGCTCCACCCTGAAGTTGTTTCGTAAATTTGGTAGCACTGAGTGTTGTAGCAAACGAAACACAAGGGAAATTGAAGGAAGAAATGATTGGGGGGTCCGGTTGGGGAGAGGCGAGATGGAGACGATTTCGAACTGACGCTGCAGTTCTGGGAGCGCGAAACTCAAAACGGGAAAAGCACTTCTGTTCGGTCAAACTATCAAAATGCTATTCGTTGACATCAATTTTAAATCTAGATCCAGGACTGGGAACAGGCGATATTGTGACTAAATTGTCAAACCTTACCAAAATATTGCTGTCAAAACCTCACTGAACAGACGCGTCAAATTGTCAACAAACGAGTCCACGAGCACTTTGTCGACACAGAACCCGCATTGCTCGCGGTTCTTTTGATTCAACACGTTTCCATTCCGACTTGACAAAAAATCGCACTCACTTCTGACACCCAGGCATTTCAGAAGTGTGGAGAATACGAGATCAAGTCAGCTTCCCTTCAAACTAAAAATTGCTCTTGCTTGTTGGACTTTGCTGATCGCAACGGGAGGGAAAACTTCCGGGGGATCTGCCATTCACACGCCAAATCCATCCATACGTAGTTTGGGCTGGACTGACCTGTGTGTTTTGCTCCCGAACAGGTAGAAGAAAAGCGCCACGATGTTTTACGCGCATTTCGTGTTGAGCAAGAAGGGTCCGCTGGCGCGGATCTGGCTCGCCGCGCATTGGGACAAGAAGCTCACCAAGGCCCATGTGTTCGAGACGAACATTGACTCCAGTGTGGAGGCCATTCTTCAGGTATGTAGTACACCTTTGCGAAAGTTTTGTTGCTGGTGAAACGTGTCACTGAAGGCGTTGGTGGGGGTATCTCCGAAGGGTAACAAGCAAACAAACCACAGAACGTTTCTGTTCCGTTTCAGCCGAAAGTGAAGATGGCACTGCGAACTTCCGGTCACCTGCTGCTCGGCGTCGTACGCATCTACTCGCGCAAGGCCAAGTACCTGCTGGCAGACTGCAATGAGGCGTTCGTGAAAATCAAGATGGCGTTCCGTCCGGGCGTCGTGGATCTGCCCGAAGACAATCGCGAAGCGGTGCACAACGCCATCACCCTGCCCGACCCGACCCTCCACGACTTTGACACCACCATGGCTGATCTCAGGTAAATAACGCGTGTGTCCCACGTGACTTGGTTGCGGGGGGTTGGGAGCAGCCCTTTGCGCGCGCGCGTGTGTGTGTGTGTGTGTGCGTGTGGGTGGGTGTCCAAACCATTGTAAGTTTGTGCGTCTGTTCAAAACCAGGGGAGTGTGTGGGGGCAAGACCCGTGTGTGTGTTGTGTTGTCATCGCGGGAAAACATCTCCGACGGATGCGCTGGAGAAACCTCGCAACACATGTGCCTCCAGTGGCGAGCGCAGATACTCCTCACATGCTTCTTGTCGATTGGATGTGTTTTGTTTGGTCTCGCGCAGATTTTCCCAGAACGAGAGCGTCGTCGTCGGGTAAATGTTCTGGGTTGTTCGTTTGTTCAAAAGTTTGGTACACAGATTGGTGTTTGCCTTTGTCGTTCAGAGTGTGAGTTGTCAAGCAAATCAATGGTTTCCGAGGGCTGTCACTTGTGCACTTTGTTGGTTTCTGCAGCTCATTGCGTGGTGGCAGGTTTGAACGTCGCACGTTGCGTCCAGTGGAAAGTGTAGCTTTTCAGATCGCTCCGTACCCAGTGCCGTATCACGATGCAAAAACTAAGCTGTGTGTCACGTTGCTAAGTGACAAATACGTTTTCATTAATTTCACAGTGACATCGACGTCCAGGCCCAGTTCTCTGTCAACCAGTCGCGTCCTGAGGAGATCACGATGAAGGAGGGAGACATAGGTAACATCACGCTGGTCGGAGACGACGGATTCGGTACGTCACGTCAACCTATTATCGCTCACTGCCTGCAGCTTTGAACTTCTGATGCTTTCAGTGACTGGATTCGACGTGGGTCTGTTCGATTTTGGAGCAGGTATTCCCAGTTTCATCCGTGTAAAACTTAGGCCTGGGGATGGTGATTCAGGTGGTGAACCGTAGAGGGAGGGAGGTGGTGTCCCGTCCAGTCTGTGCGCCAAATGATAAGGCTCGAAATTGGCATTTTTTGCGAGCACTTGGTGAAATCGGTGATCTTCCTGCGTGATGCATTTGCACTTGTCGTAGCGTTTGCGTCAAAACAGCATTTGGCTGGAACTGGTACATTCTCAGTGGGTGTGGCATCTGGTGAAACGCGTTTTCGCGTGTCTGGAGTTTGAGAGAAGTTTACAATTGTTATCACCAAGAATCGCTGAAAAAGGCAAAAGGTTGATCCTGACCTTCATGTGCGTCTGCCAGGTGACATGGGCTTCGACGACAGGAACCTGATACAGGACGTGAATCTGGAGGAATCGCTGTACAAATCGGGACAAACTCCGCACCCCAATGTCGCACAGGACGAACAGGTGAGTTCGACTGTTTCACAGACACACCCGGTGCAAAGAAATGGCCAAACACCCCAAATGAGGCACGCGTGTCTGGCTATTTCAGTTGACTTGAAATGGCCAGACGTGGGGTGAACAATCTCCAAGTGCACAAGGCAAGGGTGCTTGGCCATTTCACCCCCACGCTCAAATGTCAAATATAGGGATGTCTCCTCATTTCGGTCCACCGGCACAGGAACGCAGAAATTTGAGAACATGTATTCTGAGCCACTCAACTGTCTCTCGGTGAGTGTGGTGATGTGGGGTATCTGACCACAAGCTTGTGGTGTAACTCAACCAAAGGACAGACTGATCTCGAACTCCACCAGACCAACATAACGAAGTCCTGTCTTCGGCACACCAGCTGGTGGGCCTTGGCGTTACAGAATGCTGACATCGCAGTTGTCTTTATTGCAGGAGAAAGCCATGGACGTAGATCCGCAACCTGGGACTCAGCCTTTCGGCAGTGGCTTCGAAGATTTCGGTACGTTGGCCACAATTTCGTTGCTCTTTCTCGGAAACTAATGATTCCACACATGGTGGTCGTCAAGGAGACAAAGAAGACGTGTTTTTGTGTTTCTCTTCAAAGTTTGTTGGCACACGATTGGTTCACTTCAGTTGGGGCTTTCGACGCAAGAGCTCTGAAACTCCCGTGTTGTGTTCAGGTCAAAGTTTGTGGTTCACAGATGTCTAAATTTACTCGAAAAAAAAACAACAAACTCACGAAGCCCCCACCCAAACCCTTCCCTTTTGCGGATGTAGAATTGAGGGCAGAAGGGCCTAAACCAGGGACTTGGAGACGTTCCTTCCTGTGAGACTGGGTTGGGTGCACCAGAGCGTCCGCACGATTCAAAGCTCTTTTGTGTCGTTTCCTGTTGAACTAACACGTGTTCTGAGTACCCGGGGTTGTGTCAACAGAGGAACCAGCGGGCGTCATTGACGACGACTATTCGGATCCGGGAGACGATAATTTCGGTGGAGATGTGGATGAAGAGCTGTTTGGTAAGAGTTTGATGTTGTAGGAATTCCAGGTCTCATCAAGAACATGTTATTTTGGTGAAAATGGTATTTGGTGGATTTTGCCAAATCGTGAATGTTCCAATTTTTGTGACGGCAAAAGACGGACTGAAAAAGTCAGCTTTACTTCTCACCCTTCATCAAATGAGCTTTTGATTCCGTTACCCGTGTGGAAAGCACAGACAAGACGTGACTGTTTGGTACCACTGTAGGTGAGAGCGACAACCTGATGGCCACCGGAGCGGGGCTGTTCGAGGAGCAGCCGAGTGAAGTGGCGCCCCCACCACAGCAGCAACAACAGCAGCAACAGGACCCACTCCAGGGGCCCCGCCCAGGTCAGTGCTGTCCCGAACCAAGGTGTGTCAGGAGTGCCCCTCACAATTCAATGTAACCACACCCTGTTGCAGACGACGATGTATCAAACCACTTTGACTTGACTTCCTCGTTCTCCCCTGTTGACAACGCCTTCAGCATTTATGCGCGCGTGCGCGTCTGTTTTGTGTTCATGACTTGATGTTTGGTGCATCTCAGACGAGGAGGCGCTGGAGCGACGCGTGATCCACATGCCGGAAGACGAGGAGGAGCCTCCCCCTGGTGTGCGCGCCGAGCAGAGCACGGCGCTGCCCGAGCAGACGACGCTGGTTCAGAACGAGGCGGAGGCGTTCGCGCTGGAGCCGATCGAGATGACGGCAGTCGGTGCGTTATGTCTTGTATTCTGGCGTGTGTGTGTGTGTGCACGGGGAATGGTGCGTGTCGTGAACCACTGGATACAATTGATGCGCACCGTTTGTAGTGAACAATTTCCCTTCAAAAAGGTGTACCGGGCGATAATGTGGTAATTTCCTGGTGTCCACCGCAGGCACAACGTCGAAACCGAAGCGGAAGCGGAAGTTGATCGTGGACGAGCAGAAGAGCATCGAGGGCGAGACGATGAAGCTGCAGCTGCAGGACACGTCCGAGATCACGACGACGCTGGACCTCGCGCCGCCCACCAAGAAGCTGATGCATTGGAAGGAGACGGGCGGGGTCGAGAAGCTGTTCGCGCTGCCCGGCAGGGGGCTCGCGTCAAAGCGCATGTCCAAGGTGAGAGGGCCGGGCCACGTGCGTCGCTTGTATGAACACACCACCGTGTGGATTCCTCTTTGTGAAAGGGATCTTTGGTTTGTGTTCCGTTTGAGATTCATTGTCACATTCATGGTGGTGTAGAGTTCTTCGGTGTTCCGAATAGCGGAGCTACTTTTGGAGCCGCTGTTAATTTGTGTGGGGACGCTTGTGCACAAACACGTTGAAAGCACGTGACTTTGTTTTCAGTTGTTCGTGCGCAACCTGGTGACGCAGCCGGTCATCGAGGAGGAGGACGTGACTCTACGGCCGGAGGACATGCTCGAGCTGACGCCGATGGGGGGCGCTGGCGCTGGCTCCGAGATCTCGCGAGAGGACGAGGTTTCCCGCTCCCGACGAAGTGAGTTTGTTGTCTTATTACCTGTGAGCGTTGCTACCCTGCGCATGCGCATTGAGCGCGACGTTGCCCGTGACGACGTGTTCCTTGGCTTGGACGGGGACGCTGTGCCTGACTTATCCAATGTGAGGCAGGGCACAGTGTACGTTTTCATATTCATGCACAAAATTGAATGTGTGTTGTGCATAGATCAACGAACGTTCTTGGTCCATTGTAGCTTCGGAGCGTTCCGTCGACCAGACGAGTCTGCAGGAGTCGAGGGTGGAGGCGCCACGTGCTGGAGACCCACGTGCTTCTCTGTTGGGCCCAGGTACGTACACACCAATTATCGCTCATTCGTGCGACCAGTCCTCTTGAGTATGCAAACCCAACCGTTCCATCGGAAGTTTGAACGCAACAGCTGTATCTCGGTCGCATACCGCTGATCCAATGCACGTTTACTTCCACACAGACCCTCGTGCGTCGATGATCGACTCGGTGCGTCAGTCGGTGGAGCCGTCGGTGGCGGAGCGGCCGTCCCTGGACCAGGCGCCCGACTCGATGCTGCTCGCCGACACGACTCTGCAGCCCCAGAACGCGACCATTCCCGGCGGGATGATGGACCCGCAGCACCTCGCCATGCCCGAGGTACCGGCCACACGTTTACAAATGTCACCAGCGAGGGGAAAGGGGGGGGGGGTGAGGGTGCGGATACACAGAAGCGCGAGAGACTGGACACGTCGCCCGACGCAACCACTGCGTCGCGCTTGCTGCCCGTCGCCGAACCTGTCCAGTGCATTTTCAATCAAGGCACGCCAAAAATTGGCGTGCAGAACCACATTTTGTTGGAGCCGTCTGTGTGCGGTGTCTTCTCTGTGTGTCATCGGGGCGTGGTGCAACTCCCTTGTGGGATCTTCTCAAACCGTGCTCAGTTTTGGGTGACGCGTTTTGTCGTTTTTCGGGTTGTCATCAAAATTTCCTTCATTGGATCAAAGTCAAATTTTGACGCCGACGTCAAAAACTCGACCGCGCGTCCACAATGTGAAAACTGCCAATCACGTGCGTTGGTTCCCGCAGCCGACGACGGAGGCGCCACCGGACATGCCGCCGATGGACGCTGGGCTGATGGGGGCGCCCTCTCCCGGCGCCGTCTCCTCCGACGGAGACGCCGACCTCTTCAACGCCGACCTGCCGTCAGTCTCGAGTGTCGGGTCGCTCGCAGATCAGGTGGTGAGTAAACCCAGGTCAAGGTGGGGGGGGGTGTTATATCAGTGAGGGTTGCGACCTCTGTTCTCATTGCTCTGATCTGTCAATGGTGGGAGCGTTACCGCCATCGCTGTCCATCAAACTGACCAAAGGTTTCTTTTCTTGGGAAAATGGCTGCACTTTTCCAGTATCGCGTGTGTTCAGTGCGTAGCGTTCTTGTTTTTTGACACGCGCCGAATGCGAAGCCCCCAATTATTCCCTGCTTTGAGCATTTGGCACACTGCAAGTTTCCTATGAGGCCACGCTGGTTGCCGGTACAGCTATTTGCCCTTTCGGGCGACTCTGCGTGTATCTACACTGCAAAGTGTTCTTGTTTGCGCCGCAGGCGAACGAGGACCTGGCGGGGCTGGACGAGGAGGAGATGGAGGAGAAGCGGTGGGGGAAGCGCACCCAGCAGCTGCTCTTCATGATCAACAACAACCTCAAGACCGGCGACGCGTGCGGCTTCAAGGACCTCACCTTCCGCAAGAACCGCAAACAGGTGCGCTCCCTCACCCCCGCCGACGCTCCCTCAAGCCTGGGGAAATGTAACACAGAAGCGCGTGATGCACGCAAACACAAGCGGAGGAACGTGTGTTCGCGCACATTCGCCCAAACGTGTGAAAACCGAAATTATCCCCTCACGCGCGCGCACAGGCATTCACTCACTCACTCACTCACTCACTCACTCACTCACTCACTCACTCACTCACTCACTCACTCACTCACTCACTCACTCCCTCGGAAACACATTCACTGGGATTCGTTCTCTTTATGCAGGTGGCGTCCATGTTCTACACATTACTCGTGCTGAAGAAGCAGCAAGCCATCATGGTGGACCAGCAGGACCCGTTCGGAGAGATCCTCATCTCGCCTGGTCCCCGCTACGAGGTGCCAGTGCAGTAGACAATCACCCGCTGTGTTCACGCGCATGCGCGCGCAAAGACTCAAATCTCGCGAGACTACCGGACTCGACCACATCGACCATTTTGTTCCATATTTACGTTGTTGCGGTGTGTGGCTGTGGCAGTGTCAACAGTACGGCAGCATTTCGTCTGGCGCTGTTGGGTTTTCAGTGGGAAGGGCGGGTGAATAGATCTATCGGCGGAGCGGGGGCAGTTGACATGTGGCCAGTTGACATGTTTTCGATGAAAGAATCAAATCCCCAAATCTGGCGGTTGCAACAGTTTGCACTCGAGGTGCAAAATTTGAGGGGCGGGGTCAAACTTCCACGTGTGAGACGGGGCCACCAGCTCCATCACCACCACTGTCTTTGGTGCTGCAGGGATCTAGCACACAAACGGGTTTTTCTTCGCAGCTGAACCTTGGTTAGTCGGTCTGTGACTGGCCCAGTGAGCTCCAGCACTGTGACCTCGAACTGATAAGTGTTGGTCGTAGATTTCTGTCTCGGTAGAAGTAGCGTCAAGTGACAGTCTTTCATTGGTGACGGCAACAGATTCTAACCTCAGTTTCCTGACTCGGGGCCCAGGACTACGTATAATTAACAGTTTTAATTTCTAGTCAAGAGGCTCGTGTTGTTGACTTTGTGACACGATTGCCTGAATTGCAGGCAGAAGGCAAATAGTTTGTTTCATTCCCCAGCTCTTCACCAATTTTAGACCCCTCGCCTTTTATCCTGGGGTTTCGCGCAAATGAAGGGTACAGAAGCGCGGATCGTACATTGTACGCTTTTCCGAGACGTTGGTGTTCTGGCGCGTCGGCAGTTTTGGCGCGAGCGTGGTTTCAGGAAACACTGGGGTTTTCCGGTAACGTTGCGGGAAGGTATCCGCAACACACCAGTCCTTTTAGCGAGAGAATTGTTGGCATTTTTGTACAGAAGTGTTGTCGCGCACGTAGATCCAAAAAGATTTCCAGAGTCCTGTAGGTCGTGCCTTGATGCGTCGAACTGGCCCCACCAGTTGGTATGGTGGATCTGACCTCACCAGTTGGTGTGTTGGATTTGGCCTCACCAGTTGGTGTGTTGGATCTGGCCTCACCAGTTGGTGGGTGGATCTGGCCTCACCAGTTGGTGGGTGGATCTGGCCTCACCAGTTGGCGTGGTGAATCTGGCCTCATCAGCTGGTACGGTAGATCTGGTCTGTGCAACTGTACAGCACGTGACCTGGCCACCACCGTGACACACGGCGGTGTCGCCAGGCTTCGACGCAAGAGGGCATCACCCACTTACTGTACAGTGTAAAAACCTTCAGTGAAGGAACAAACGGGCAGCAATGTGTTCAGCATCCTCATCCTCAGAATGTGTACAGTTCCCCTTGTTAGCCGTGCAATGATCTCCCTGCGTTGTGTACCGTATTCACCCACGCACGCATTCTGGTGGCAGAAATGGACAACGCACAAGGTGGCGCCAAACGTTTCATTGGGACCTCAGCACGAGCAAGTGCAGGCAGAACTTTGGACGCGTCTGTATCTTGGATGTGACATGTACGTGGGTGACTACGGTACGATCTCTTCGCGTTTTGTCATTGTTCCAAAATGTTTCCCTTATTTAATTGGACGAGAGTTGGTTTGAGTAGGTCACGTGTGTAATATTCGGAACGCTACTTGTGTGGGTGAGGACAGAGCTTCTCCACAGTGAGATGGGGGCAGCTCTCTGAGCCTTGGTCCATGTTACCGTGGGAAGTGTCCGTTTCTTACCCGTGCGAGTTTCAGAAACCAGAGTGCACGATGTTTGTGATTTTATCTAGAATTGTCAGTTTCTCCCTTTGTCGTCATGGTGATGACGACCCGCAGTGAGTTTTCGGTTCGCTCCGGAACATGTCGGAAATTTCGTTTTGGCAGCGCTCTTTGAATGCAATTTCCTGTTCCGTCTTGTGAAAGTTGTTTTTCTGTAAATCTATGTACAAAGAAACAAAAGTGAACACGAATGTGAAAGTTAAATTTGCAGTTCATTCTGTTTTCTTCAACATTGACAAGAAGTAACAAAACACGGGCTGAATAGCTGAGCAAGAAAGAAAACACACAACAGGGAAAAGGAATTCGGAACTCCTGAACGCTTTTGCTGTTTGAGGGTCAACGTGTTGCAAAACGCGAACAGCATAGCTCCGGCTGAATTGCAGGAAAAAGCAAGAAGGCAAAGGGAAATTCGGAACGAAGAAGCGTTCCTGCTGCTTGCACGTGTGCGTCACGTGAGGTGCAGTGCATCTCTATTCGCACTGCAGACTCGTTTCCCAAGTTAAATCCACGTTTCTCGAGTGCTGAATCTCGATCTACTTCAGTGCAGCCTTGGCCTTCTGGACCTGGTCGCGCAGTTCGGCGGCGCGCGTCCTGAGCAGCGCGAGTCGCGCCTGGTTCCCGCTCCTCTCCTGCTCCAGCGCGCGTCTCTCCGACAGCAGCGCGCCGAACTTAGCTCTCTGCTCCTCGACCGGGATGTCAGGCTTCCCGGCTTCTGCCGAACACGTACGATTCGTTCAGAATGGAAGAACAAGCCCATTGTGCAGCCCACAAAGTTACTTGACCAAGAAGCACTGAGTTCAACAGTGTTTGTCACGTTTTTGTGCCAAAATGGAGCATCAAACATTGGTGTGTGTGTTGGACACGGACATTTTCCGTCAAAAAGTTGGGGTGTGTCGGACTGAAGTGAATGCTGTGCGTGCTCACGTTACGTGCCTCTTTTCAGCTTGAGTTCTCGCATCTGCTCCACGATCTGATCCTTGTCCTTTTTCACTTGTTCGATTTCTGCATCGTAGCGAGCCGGAAGGGTCTGCTGTTTTTCAAGCTCAACCTGCTCGAAGAATAACATGACTGCAAGAACTTGCGCACACACACACACACACACACACACACACACACACACACACACACACACACGGGCGCAGCTCACAGCACAAACCTGAACGTTCTCGGGGTTGAAGTACTTCCTGGCCTGCCGCAGATTTGTCGCGATGTGGTGCATGTCCTTCTGGAACTTGGTGCGAACATGCGAGTGTTTCTCATTGATTCGCGCCTTCTGGGCCTGGAGCTGCTGGAGGCCCTTGCGCTTCTGCGAACAAAATCTTCGTGTGAGATAAGGAGATTAAGCACACGATTTGAGGGCCAGACATTTTTTCATGCACCAGGGCGGTGAATCTGGACTGAGTTGCTGTACGGTGCGGACAATTCACTGATCAAATTTCCTCATTGCGCATCACAGCGACCCGCGACCTCCTGTTCTCCAAGGGACACTACACCAGCTTGAGGTGCAACTCAGTCAAGATGTACACACCACCCTGGTGCACACGAGGCCAGACCCACAACACCCAAATGGTTCGTTCAGAACATCACACCAAATATAAGTTGCACAAACAGATCCACTGCACCTGAGCGTTGAGATCATTCACTTGCTTCACTCTTTCCTGCATCTTCATCACCTTGTACTGCGCCACTTTGAGGAGATGCGTGGACTTCGCGTGTCGGTCTTTTCTCTGTGAAAAGAACAGCACCCGGTGTTGGCCAGACCCCAGAAACCAGGAGACCCCGGTGTCTGGTCAGTGCTGCTCTGCCGAGGGTGATGGGGGTGATGGGGGTCTGACCACAGGCTCCAGGCCCCTCACCTCATGCCTTTCAGTTCACCGGTCTTGTCCATGTTGTGGTTTCGATCTCATCCTGCAAACTCTGTCCGTTCATTGCTTCGCACTGTTTGCAGTTTGGCACGCGTGTGCATCCAATAATAAGTGAAAGGGGGCAAAAATTTGACAAATGTGCATGCGTGTCACTCAATGCGTGTGTGTGTGTGTGTGTGTGTGAGCGTCACATTGGTTGTTGCGATTGCCTCAGGAGAAAAACGACGCAACGAAATTCAAGTAGTGCAGTTGGTTGCCAAGAATTCGTGTGAAACTCAACCACCAACGACAAACTTCTGTGTGTGGCAAGGAGTCCGAAATTCACCTGCCGAAGCACCATCTCTGCCTGCTCTGCTTCTGCAACAGCTCGTCTCCGCTTTTGTTTGGTCTCATAATACCTTCTTTCTCGCAGAATTTTGTCCTGCTTCAAAGCGTTCAAAGTTTCGATCAAGTTTTCAACGTTATAAGAGTTTGCCATCCTGATACTGGCAAAATTTCTCGTGATTTGTAAAAGTTTTTCACAGCTTCAGAGCAGACGACGCCGAGGCGGGAACCGTTCCCTCGGCAACCGTAGAATTGTTTATTCCCCATGAAGTGGATTTTTCACTTCGTACATCATCAAACGTGTTCTAATCGACTCAGATAGATTCCAACAAACACTTCAGACTTAATAAAGCAATTTTGATGTGCATTTATTGTCATATCAAAGAATGAGAACAAAATTACTGAAAACACAAAATTGTTTTCTCCGGACATCCTCAAGTCGTTGGGCCTTTACGGACATTTGCAATTTTCTGTTGCAACATTGAAAGTCATTTTGTGGTTGTCTCCCTGTTCTGGCAGGTAAAATTGTTTCGGTTTCTACAAGAGGTGATGCGTTAGATATCAAAAGCTGTGTCCTGCAGTGTAATAGGGTGTGTATTACGCAACTTTATGCTGAAAAGTGAGGGAAAATACGGATGCATTGTTTTCGCCTTTGCGCCAAACATGAATGCTTTATTTTGTCAACACGCCGGATCCGACTTCCGTCGTCCCCGGGGCGCTCTCCGCCCCGTTGGGGTCCAACCCCGCTCCGGTGGATGACACGATTTGTCTCCGGCGAAGCTGTTCGTGGACAGTGCGCAGCTCCGGCTGAGAGTCCTGGATCTCGAGGAACTGTTTCACAGTTGACAAAGCTGAATGATGTTTCAGATAGTGTTGTGTCCCTTTCTCCAGTCTTCCACATGGGGATACAAGATTGGGGTGGTGGGTTGGGTGAGTCCAGACAACTGAGGGGAGGGCCATACTGAATTGGGACACACATCTACGTTGTTGTGCAAAAATGTTTCCCAACTTCTTGAGCAGATCTACCTCCGTGACAAATGTCTAGAACAGTGATGCTGGAATACAACTCAAAAATATAAATTTGAAAATTTGCACTCCCATGTGATTTGGCATCAGACGTAGAATGGGACTGGACGGGAGCTTCCCACGGGTCGCACAGAAACCTCTATGATGACAAGATCTGAAGATCCACCTCTGTCAAAGGAAATGACGAAGCCAGATTGAGTGCTGGTTGAAGAATCCTAGAGTGCACACATGCGGCTGGCACGAGGTCAGATCATGAATTTACAAAACTCTGCAGTTCGTTCGTGTGGTTTTGATTGCAGACATGGACGTGGTGGATGAGATTGACAATCTCCAGGCGTACCTGGACGACGTGAAACGCCAGGTGGCGCAGGGACATCTGACGGGGACGCAGGCGAGGGACGCGCTGAAGAACTCTCCGTTCCTCAAGGAGCGTCTCTCCACAGCTCGGTCAGCTGCTGTCGCGGTGAGTTCTCTGTTGCGTCACAGACGTTGATGTCTGTCTTCCCAACACGAATGGGAGATGAGCTGAGACACAGTTCTCGGTTGCCTCATAGGCACCAGTGTAGTGATATCACAAACACACTGGTTGGTATCTCGGGTGAGACTGCCCTGGTGGCGCGAATCTCTTGCTTTATTGAGTACACAGTGGCACCACCTGACAAGCAGTGGTTCTAATTTCACAGCTGGTGTGTCACACCACACTCCTCCCCCACCAGGGGGGGGGGGGCTGGCCTCAGCCAATTTTTTTATATTCTAAATATTTTTGTATTTAATTAATATATATATTAAACAGTGAATAGATGCATAATATCAAAATTCTGCTATTTTGCTGGAAATTACCCAGCATCCCTTCCCCCCCAGGGGCTGATCACGTGACCCCTTGTGGTTCTGGCTCTCTCTTTTCCAATATGGCGACTGCTGGATCACGCGCAATTACAGCACAAGATATTGAATTGATCTCTTTCA